>Ga0299915_10001829_pt1 | contig 15570 bp, 10 predicted proteins | sample RVTome_13_FD_200263 | JGI IMG/M metagenome (GOLD analysis project Ga0299915, IMG submission 200263) | Soil microbial communities from uranium-contaminated site in the Upper Colorado River Basin, Wyoming, United States - RVT92D227 (version 2) ... | reverse complement strand
TTCGTAGGCCTGCTGGCTGAGGCGATTAACTGAGATATTCTTGATCACGTAAAAGCTTAAGTGCGGCTTAAATTCAATAGATATAGGCAAGGTCTTGACTGTGTTACTGTCTGGGGGCACAAGCGAATAAAGCTGGTCTATAAAGTGGCTTTCTATTCTGGCTTCATTGACAGTTAACCATTTTTGAGCTTCCCTGACGAATACTTGGTCCTCCGGACTGCTGCTACTTTGCACGACTAACGTCTCCAGCGAGGCATTCGGGATTCTCCGTAGGTTAGTCAGATTCTCCAGCCTGAACATATTAGGCTCACTTTCAGCCGGTTTGGCTTGCCCGGTCTGCTGGCGCTCTTGTTTATAAAGGTCGTTGAATTTATTAAGCGAGTTGTCCCAGCCGTTCTCAGCCACCAGCTTAATAAACTCTTCGGCCTTACTTTTGGTGGTATCCATCGCCGCTAGTCTCTTTACGTCTTCGGCTACTTTTTCCCTGACCGAATAGACAGGCGGAGTGTTCGCATCTTGCTTATCTTGTCCAGCGGGGGGTTCGTTCGGCTCAGGTCTCTTCTGCTCAAACTCAAGTGTGTTTTTGCTGAAGGTGTAATCTATACTATTTGGTTCGGAGCTTTTTTCAGCCTTTACCACCCTTACCAGCCCCATTATCTGTCCTGATAGGTCTCGGATCGGCCCGATGTTTTCATAGATTCTGGGCTTTTGGACGTCGAGGAACTCGGCTGCGCCAGCATCCTGATTGCCGACTGTAAAGACAATCTGGGTCAACGGCACCGGCCTGTATCCGTAGCCCGTCACGAACAGTCTGCCAAGGTACTGATCCATCTGCATATCGCTGTGACTGAGCAGGCCCGTTTGCCCCGAGTATATCTTGACGTTGAACTTTTTGCTGGACTGTTCGGCGGCAATTTTATAATCGCCGGCTTTTTGCTTCAACTGTTCGGGGCTGAGTTTCTCAGTGTCACTCTCTATATCCTGTATACCTGCCTCGGTAAGTGTTTTTGCCTCGCGGAGAATACTCTCTGCTTTTGAATCTATTTTTCCCTGGAGAAGCTGCTCTGAGATAGTGCTGGCCACCTCTGCATAGCTCTTGACCCGTTCAACCTGTGGTGAATTCGGGTCGTTCGGATCCGATGGAAGGGATTTAGTAAATTCTTTGGTATGTTTTCGGTAATATTCTTCCGTCTCTTGGGGCGTAGGCGGGGTTACTATCGACGAAACATCATCCAGTTTGAGGGCGACATATTCCAACTGGACTCGGTCGGGCAGTTTATATCCAAAGCCATAAGGGTTTTGCTCATTTACATCGCCGGCGAAGAAATTTTTGTACTTGTTGAAATGCTCCAGCAACTCCTGCTCGCCTGGCTGGTCTTGAGATTGGACAAATGCAGTTGAGTTAAATCTTACAAATTCTGCGTCAACAGTTTCGTTTTGCCAACTGGCCAGATGGCTTAACTGCGAGTTAGTGACATCTTCGGTAGAGCAGACCAAGCCGGCGTACTGCCATACTGCCAGCAGTTTGCCGACTGTTTCCAGTAGCTGTTTTTCTGGAATCCCACGCTGCTTTATCAACGACCCGATAAACTGCGAGTATGTTAAGCCGCTGAATACCTGTGGTATCATTCTTCCAAGCAGTCTGCCCACATCCTCGTTGGATATTCTAATGCCCGCCAGTTCTGCTTCTTTTTTCAGCAGTATCCAGTACATATCGCTTGGCATCGAGCGTTTGTAAATGCTTCTGAGCTGCTCATCACTGATCCTGTACCCGTTGGCCCTTATCATTTGTTTGAGATAATTGATCACTGCCGGTGTGAGTCTGGTTTCTGAAAAAAGTAGCTCCCCCAGCAAGATTCCCTGCAGATCCTGTGATCTGAGCAGTTCCTCCATCCGGAGCATTCGCAGGATATCAAGCTCGTTCCGGGCACTGACCAAGTCGTAGTTGGTTATTTTCTTGTTGTCCCGGAAATAAGCTACGGCCTTGTATCCGACCGTCCTTCCTGGGCTAAGAAGGTACGTTAATGCACTACCGCCTATAAAGCCAATTAGTGTGCCGATGACCACGATGGCCATCACCTTTGACTGATTTTTGCGAAGCCATTTGACTAAGTTCATAGACTATACTCCAAATTTCTTCGCAATTGTAAATTGACAATTGTAAATTGACAATTGAAAATTGAAAATCGAGAATGGACGAAGAAAAGGCATATCTAAAATCTGCTCAAGCGTGGAGGCGCGCCGAGAGGTTTCTGGCTGGCGGCGTGAACTCGCCGGTTCGGGCCTTCGGTGGCGTGGATATGACGCCGCTTTTTATTGAGCGTGCAGCCGGCTCAAAAATCTACGACATAGACGGCAACGAGTACATCGACTATGTAGGCTCCTGGGGGCCGATGATACTCGGGCACGCGCATCCAAAAGTATTGCAAGCTATCCGGACAGCGGCGAAAAACGGCACCTCCTTCGGAGCACCAACACTGGCTGAAACTGCTCTGGCTGAGAAGATAGTCCGCGCCTTTGATTCGATTGAGAAGGTGCGCCTCGTAAGCAGCGGCACCGAGGCCGTAATGACCGCTATCCGCCTGGCACGGGCATACACCAAAAGGGAGTTGATAATCAAAATGGCCGGCTGCTATCACGGCCATAGTGACTGCCTGCTGGTTGCGGCCGGTTCCGGTGTCGCCGAAACCGGCATCGCCTCCAGTGCCGGCGTGCCCGATTCGCTTGCCCGGCTGACCATCGTAGTGCCCTATAACGATATAGATGCCGTAAGGTCTGCCTTTGCCGCGCACAAACACAAAATCGCAGCGGTGCTGATTGAGCCTGTTGCTGCCAATATGGGCGTTATTCCGCCGGTCGATGGCTACCTTGCGACAATTCGAGACCTGTGCGACGCCAGCGGGGCGCTCCTGATATTTGATGAGGTGATAACCGGATTTCGCGTAGCATACGGCGGAGCACAGGAGCTTTTCGGCACAAAGGCCGACATTACCTGTCTGGGCAAAATAATAGGCGGCGGACTGCCGTTGGCGGCACTCGGAGCCAGAGCCGACATTATGGACATGCTGGCCCCGACCGGGCCGGTTTATCAGGCAGGGACTTTATCCGGCAACCCCATCGCCACCGCCGCGGCCAACGCGACATTAGACTTACTCAACGCTCAATGTTTAGCCGTCGCCGGAACGGCGACGGACCCCGCAATAAATTGCGGGGCTAAATATTTAGGCCCACGTTTTACGCGGGGTCTTTCTTCAACAGGACCATACGAAAAACTTGAATCTTCAGCCGCTATGCTGGAAGCCGGCCTGGCAAGTGCTGCTAAAGAGGCGGGTGTCACTGTCACAATTAATCGGGTGGGCTCGATTATGAGCTGTTTCTTCACTGACCGGCCGGTGCGAAATTTCGCTGATGTTCAGTCAATAAACATGAAACAATTCAAGAGATTTTTCGCTCACATGCTAAATCAGGGCATTTATCTTGCCCCCAGTGCTTACGAGGCAATGTTTGTGTCACTGGCTCATACGAGGCAGGATATTGAAAAGACCATAGAGGCCGCGGGAAAAAGTTTTCGTAAAATCAAAGGCAGGTTATGAGGATTTTTCTGCGTATCATCGTACCGGCAGTGATCTGCACTATCTATGTACCGGAAATAAGTGCTGCTCAAACCGATCCAGAGACAGTCAAAGGAGCGCGCGCTCTGCCGGACATCGTGGGAGTAACACATGTGGCCGGCAGATACTATTTGACGGACAAAGATTTCCTCAACGAAGGCGCCGACCAGATTCTGACTCTGGGCTCACGAGTGATTAAGGTCTGGTTCTACGGCAAAAGACATCCCCGCTTTCGCGGGGACAGGCTTGCCCCTGTGGAAGCAGGGGGGCCGGCATCCGTTTATCCTTATAACTCGAACTGGCCGGAGGTCAAAACCTTGGTTGAGGCCGCGCAAACACCGTATTACAGGCAGCTATTTAGCAAGCCTTTCACTACCTACATTTTGGTGGTCACGGCGCTGGGACGCCCGGATGGTTATTGGCGCACCGGAATCACCGAGCAGCAAAAAGTTGATGAGCAAAAGCAATTCTATGAGCTGGCCAAATATTTTCTGACAGCCTACAAAGGCACGGGTAAGACCTTTGTTCTGCAGCACTGGGAGGGCGACTGGATGATAAGGGGCAGCGTCGATCCGAAGGCTGAGCCTACGTCTACTGCGATAAAGAGTATGATCGAATGGCTTAATGCTCGGCAGGCTGGCGTGAACCAAGCAAGAGCCGAGATAGTCGAACCTGGCGCTGCCGTGTACCACGCTACCGAGGTGAACCGCGTCGTAGATTCAATGAAGGCTGGTGCCGCTAATATGGTTAATCGTGTCCTGCCGCACACAAATCTGGACTTGGTGTCGTATTCGGCGTGGGATGCCGCGGTGGAGCATTCTGAGAATCCTGAAGTCTTGCGTCAGGCACTGGATTTTATAGCTGCCAACATGCCGGATAGTCCTGGTTTTGGAGACCACAATGTTTACCCGCCAGGCGTACGGCGGGTTTATATCGGCGAATTTGGTATGCCGGAAAATTTGTATCCTGCCGAGCGAATCCAAAGGGCGATTCCCAACGTAGTCAAGACCGGCCTGGATTGGGGATGTCCCTATATCGTCTACTGGCAGCTATATTGCAACGAGTTAAAAGATCCGCAGGCCAAGCCTCCGGTGAAAAGCAACGATGCCGTGCGGGGCTTTTGGCTCATAAGGCCGGACGGCTCCAAAGCCTGGACCTGGGATTATTTTTATCGCCTGTTAAGGCCCACATCTCAAAGTGGGTATTTAGATACAAAGCGATACTGTCCGGAGCCTACCTGGAAAACTGCCGATCTGTCCTGCGTGCCGACGAGGCGCACCCCTTTTGCCGTGCTGGCGGGCCAGCCGCTCTCAAGCACGCTTTCGGCGTCCCTGGCCGGGATATAAATAGTGGCGATAGTATTAGCCGGAATCGTAACATCCAGTTCAAATTCTCCGCAGTCGATCCGCCAGCAGCTTTCGATCCTTCCGGCGATGGACTCGTAAGTTGCTCTGGCATACGTCATTCCGCCGCCGGGCTGGGGATGAATGACGATACGTTTGTAACCAGGGCCATCCATCTCGATACCGGCAACGGTCCCAAACAGCCATCGACCCACCGAGCCGAAGGCGTAGTGATTAAATGAATTCATGCCCGGGTCCTGGAATCCTTTTTCCGCCGTCCAGCCGTCCCAGCGCTCCCAAATGGTGGTGGCGCCGTGCCTGATGCTATAGCCCCAACTGGGGAAGGTGTCATTGGCCAGCAGATGGTAAGCGATGTCCAGATGTCCCATCTGCGTTAATGTCGGGAGCAAATAGCTCAAGCCCACAAAGCCGGTCGAAAGGTGCCAGTCTTTTTCTCCGAGAGCTTTGATCAGATGACTGGCGGCAAGCTCGCGTTTCTCGGCCGGCAGCAGATCAAAATAAAGTGCCAGGCAATAGCAGGTCTGGGTATTGCCCTTAATCTTGCCGTCGCCAGAGATGTAAGCCTTATTGAAGGCATCCTTTATCTGCTGGAATAGGGACTCGTATTTCTCGGCGTCCTCTTTTTTGCCGACGGCGGCAGCCATTTCAGATAGCAGGCGTGTGCTGTAGGCAAAGTAGGCTGTTGCAATTACGTCCTTTGGCGTGTCCGAGCCTACAGCGACCCAGTCGCCGTAGCCGTAAGCCGGACGCAGCAGGTCTTTGCTATTGGTTTGCAGATAAGCGATCCACTTTTTCATCGATTCGTAGTGTTTCTCGATGACACGCTTGTCGCCATAGACTTTGTAAATTGTCCAGGGACAAATAATGCCCGCGTCACCCCAGGCGGCTACGCCGTCGCCCATAGCGACCTTGCGTGGAGCGACATCTGGGAAGGCCCCATTTGGGTTCTGGGCATCTTCCAGATCGACCAGCCATTTGGTGAAAAATGCTGCCACATCCATATTGTAGGTGGCGGTGCGAATGAAGATTTGGGCGTCACCCGTCCAGCCGAGCCGCTCATCCCGCTGCGGGCAGTCGGTAGGCACTTCGATGAAATTGGACCGCTGCGACCACGTTATGTTTTTATAGAGCTTGTTGACCATAGGATTGGAGCACTCAAACGAGCCGACGACCGGCGTATCCACATGCACAACAATGCCGGTGATGGCATCCGCTCCGGGCCTGCCGGGGTAGCCGGTCACTTCCACATATCGGAAGCCGTGATATGTGAATCGCGGCTCCCAGATTTCAGTTCCATTTCCATTGAGGATATAAGTATCGGTGCAGCGTGCCGCCCGCAGGTTGGTGGTGTAAATAGTGCCGTCGGGATTGAGCACTTCGGCAAAGCGCAGCACGACTTTCGTTCCGGCCTCCCCCTTAACTTGCAGCCGGGCCCAGCCGGCAAAATTCTGCCCCAAATCGAAAACGAATGTGCCTTCTTTAGGCTCGGTCATTTTTACCGGCTCAATTTCCAGTTGCTTTCGCACTGTCACGCCGGGATAAGATTGCAGTACGCCCGGAGTTGTCTTGGTTACGGTCGCGTCGCCCCAGGCCGAATCGTCGAAGCCTGGCCTATCCCAGCCGGGCATCTCCTTTCGGGCATCATAAGTTTCTCCCATCAAAAAGTCCGCCTCAAGGTGCGGCCCGTATGTGGCTTTCCAGGATTCGTCGCTGACGGTAATTTGTCTGGTGCCATCGGCGTATTCGACCTCGATCTGCATGAAAAACCGCGGGTCTTTGCCGTAGTGCTCTCTCTTTTTGCCGAACCCGATATAACCGGCGTACCAGCCATCGGCAAGAATCGCCGCTACTGCGTTACTGCCTTTTCTAAGCAGGTCGGTAACGTCGTATGTCTGGTAGTACACGCGCTTGGAGTAATCGGTCCAGCCGGGCGTGAAATAATCTTCGCCCACGCACTGCCCGTTTATACGCAGCTCATAAAGGCCCAACGCGGAGGCGTAAACCGTAGCTCGCCTGATGGGCCGGTAGACCCAAAAGACGTTGCGCAAATATCGCGGCGCGGGCAAGACCAGATCATCCTGGCTCGCTTTTGCCCCTTGAACACCCGCCTGCCGGACGGGCAGGTTTGCATCGTAGCCGATCCATTTAGCCTCGCGGTGCTTGGGGTCGAGCAGACCCATCGTCCAGTATGCCGGCCTGCTCCATACCGAGAGGTTGTCCTCTCTATCCCATACTCGTACTTTCCAGTAGCACTCCATGCGCGACCTTAGGGGCTTGCCTTTGTAGACTACCTGTGCGCTCCGATCGGAGTCGACCTTGCCGCTGTCCCAGAGATCGCCCTGGTCTTTTTTGAGGTTTTCCTGACTGCTGGCGACCAATATCTGGCAAGCGTTTTGTTTCTGGTTCCGCTGGTCCGATTCGATAATCCAGCTTAACCGGGGCTCGGTCAGATCAATGCCCAGCGGATTTACCCGGTACTCGCAGCGCAGCGCTGTTACCGTGACGTCGCTGTGCCCGAAGGTGTATTGATGAATATCCGTTAAGGCAGCGCAGCCACCCAAAACCAGCAGGGTCTTGACCAATAGGATTGCGTTGAACCTATTCATTTTTAGTTACCTCCATAGAAGGTGTCAGCAGGTACGACTTTTTGTTCGAGCCGCCGTAGATAAAGCGCATCTGGCCGACATTAGGAATCACTGCAAACGGGAATCTCGCAAACGGCCTGAAGCCGCTGGGCCAGTAGACGAATAATGCCCTACCCACCAGATAATCGCGGGGGACAATGCCTTCACGATAAACGCGCTGTCCGTTGATTCCCATACCTTTTTTGTTCCACAGTCTGGCGTCCTCACTGTTGGGACTGTTGTCGCCCAGCACGAAGAACTCATCTTTCTCCAGAGGAATAGGGTTGCCTTCGGATGCCCTATTGGGTGCGTCAGTTTTAGTATAGTGAATGTCCCTGAAGATGGCTATGTGTGATAGCGTAACCTCCGCTTGCGCGGAGGCGAAGATTTTGGCCTGCGGTGCAATGTCTTCTCTTATGTTGCCGACATCGTTTGCGGAACGTCCGAGGTCATAGGTCAGTTTTTCGCCGCCGACCTGGAAAATAAGCTGATGATCAACGTTTGCAAATCTGACCAGAGTCGGCTTGTTGACAAGTGGTCGTTCGATTGATTTGCTGCTCAATGTTGCCTCTTTGCCTTCTGAGATTTTTGCGATGACCATTTTGCCTACAAGGTCAATCCATCCTTTGTATGTGGTTTCGTATTTGCTCAGGGAGATGCCGACGCATCCGGGCGACTCAGTTGACCGGGCATAAAAGCACACCATCAGATCACTGCAATAGGGCATATAGTTGTATCGCGAGACCTCATCGTAAGCATAAGCCGTTCTGAAATCATTGCCGATTGTGGTGTCATAAAACAATGTATTGACCTGGTCGGGAGCGTTTTTTAAGCGGAACATAGTTGGATTGTTTGGAATAGTTGGATTGTTTGGATCGGTGGTTATCCATTTTGAGCCTGGCTCATTTCTGAACGGCTGCTGCCAGGTGTGTCCGTTAAAAGAGCCTTGCCGCGGTCGAACAGGCTGATAATCGTTATTGTAGACCGGCATCCACAGCTCATTCTGGACTTTGGGTGGCTTTCGGGCGATTTCTCCATTGATATAGATGTCACCATCGATGGTTTCTAACTTTTCGCCTGGAAGCCCGACCAGTCTTTTGATGTAGTTTACCGTGGGGTCAAGAGGATTCTTGAACACTACCACGTCCCATCGTTTGGGCTGGAGGAACTGATAAATGCACTTTAGCACAAGGATGCGGTCGCCGTTGGCTACCGGCGTTTGGGCGGAATTCGGCGTGTAGCCTTGCGGCCAAAAATATCCGCAATTCGGGCAACGAGTCGGCGGAAGTCTGACGCTGCCGGCAGGTATCGTATCCTCGGGATAGCCGTAATTTCGGGGCACGAATCCATGCTCGTATTTGTAGCCGCACTGACTACAGCGCAGTCGGAAGTGGGCGCCTTTCAGTGTGTCGGCCATGCTGCCGGTAGGTATGCGAAACGCTTCCATTACAAATGCCCGAAAGACAAAAGCCAGTATGAAAGCGGTTATAAGCCATTCCAGGGTGTTTACGATTTCAGCAACCCTGTCTTTCTTGTCCTGGGCAGTCTTGTTCGAGCCGGTCTTTTCGGGTCTATCTGGAGGCATAAATACCAAATCCTGGCGCAAAGCTAACTATGTTTTCCTGATCTAAAATTCCAGCAAACTTAACCGTAGCCTGCAAGCGTCCGTCCACAATACAAAAAGTAACGTTCAAGCCTGCGCCGCAGAATCAACTTTCTGCGCTGAAAACCGCAACATTCTTAATTATGCCGGTAAGTCGCCAGTGGGTCAATAAAGTATCTGTCCGTTATCGAAGCGAACTCGACAGCCACGTCGGGCGGTTCCTTCTGCGCTGGCCGGGCCAAATAAGTGCTCTTGGTGGATAGTAGGGCATTGTTAATACGAACCTTTTGCCCCGCCCGACCATGGGCCTTTGTAACTGGCGCGCATTCTTTGCCCATTGAGCCAGCCAGAGAGAAAGATTTTTGTATAACCTATTTGTGAGAAAGATGTTACGCATAGCTGTTTTCCCAGCCGATATATCTGTCGATGGTTGTGCTCTCTGCATCATAACGCATGTCCCAGACAGCGAAGCTCCTGGCAGTAAGCGTGGTGGCGTCGGCAGAGCTGAGCCTTTTAGTGATCTTGCTGCAAATTGGATTTTCGGGGCCATAGGAAATTTTTTGTATAAAAATTGCTTGCTGAGTAGAAGTCTTTGTTGTATAGTAGGTTGCAGTAGGTTCGAGCGATCATTTTATTATACGGATTTGTGGTTGGCAGAGAGTTAGGCTGCCCGGATTACTGTCGTATTTTGAAACGTAAGCGGAATTCGGTGTGTCTGAAATGCTCTTTGCTGAAGCGAGGTAGTGTATGGCAACGATTACAAAAAAAGAACTCATAGATCGGATTGCAGAGAAAACACAAGCCAAGAGAATTGCGGTCAAGCGCATCATTCAGACATTTCTTGACGAAATCACAAACGAGCTTTGTGAGAATAATAACCGTCTGGAGTTTCGGGACTTTGGTGTCTTCGAGACCAAGACCAGAGCCGCCAGAACTGCGCAGAATCCCAAGACTCTGGAGCGAGTCGAGGTTGCTGCAAAACGAACGGTTAAATTTAAGATGGGCCGGCTGATGAGAGAGAAGCTCGGTGTCCCCACCACCCAGTCTGCGGAAGCTAAGAAATGATCCTTAATAGCAGCAGGCATTTCCCAACGCAAGCCACCGTGGCACGGGCTTCCAGCCCGTGAAGTCACGGCCAGGATGGCCGTGCCACCAGCCTCAGCTACGGCAGATGGCGGCACGCAAAGGATAATGATTTGAGGATAGTTATTCGGAAGGAGCATTTTGATGCCAGATGGAAAAGTAAAGTGGTTTAATCCGAGGAAGGGTTACGGTTTCATTGCCACTGCTGATGGTCGTGATGTTTTCGTCCACTATTCAAGTATCTCAGGCGACGGATATAAGAGTCTTGTTGAGGGCGATCCGGTTTCTTTCGATGTCGTCGAGGGCGAGAAGGGTCTAAGGGCTGAGAACGTAGTTAAAAGTCAGCCGCAGGAATAAAGGATGACGATGTGCAAAGCTGCTTTTGTTTTTTGCCCGCAGAGGAGGTTGCAAACAGCTCCCTGTTTTTCTTCTCACTCCTTATCTGGCTAACGTAAAACCCGACAAGTAATATACGATTCAAGATGTGGGTTATGATCGGCGGTGAATTTAAATCCGGCCTCGACTGTAGTGTTCTTGTGCTGAACAAACACTATATGGCCATTCGCATCGTGGGCGCCAGACGCGCCTTCTCTTTGCTGTTTCGTGACCTGGCGGAGGTGGTCTCTTTAGAGCAGGGCCAATATGCCAGCTACAACTTTCAGAGCTGGTGCGAAGTGAGCCGATTCAGACGCCGTTTCCAGCCGGACGGATACGACTGGGTATCCACGGTTAATCTTTATGTTGCCGTGCCGCGAATTATCCGTCTGTTATTCTATGACCGTTTGCCGCCGACCGACGTGAAGTTCAATCGTCGCAATATCTTTGCTCGCGACAAGAATAGGTGTCAATATTGCGGCAAGCGCTATGCGACCACCGAGCTGTCGCTGGACCACGTCATCCCCCGAACTATGGGCGGAAAATCCGTATGGGAAAATGTGGTTTGCGCCTGCACGGACTGCAACGTCAAAAAAGGCGGCCGAATGCCCCAGCAGGCGGGCCTGGCGCTGGTGCGAAAGCCCATCAAGCCCAGGCACAATCCTCTTATCCACGTCCACCTGGGTCAGGAACGCTACCGTAGCTGGCAGCAATTCCTCGACCATGCTTACTGGTCAGTAGAGCTGAAATAGGCTGCTTTCCGTTACACCTGCCACAAGGCTACTTCACCAGGAACGACTTGTCTATGGTCTTTTTGAATCGCCCGTCGTAATAGATATGGAAGTCTCCGACACCCGCAAGCTCGATAGACCACGCGACCAGTTGGGCGCCAATCGTGCCTTCGGTGCCTATCAGTGTAATGTGGTTCTTCGGAAAGTACAGGGTGCCGTCCAGACCATTCATTAAGTCAGTCCCCCTAATGATGGATGGGTTGTAGTTGGTTCGTGACTGAAAGAAGATGATGCCCTTGTACGTACCGTCCTTCGGCGCGTATAGCTGGACTGTAGCATTTCCACCAAGGTTTACTACGCCACTGCCGGTGAGAAAAAACATGACGCCGCCGTCGTCCTGACCCTCCTGAGGCTCCGGGGTATATAACTTACCTCCATTGACGGCCAAGCCCTGACCGTCCAGGATGTAGATGCCTGGCATCAAGGTCACGTCCCCGCCCGTCATCTTAATACCGCCCGAGTAATACCCGGGCGAAAGCGTCCGCGTACCTCCGCTAATGGAGACCTTGCCTAAGTCCTGACTCGGATCCCAAGTCGGCTCCGGGACGTGTTCCAAAGGGTCGGGAATTAGCGGGGCCCTGTACGTAATGCCCGCGTTGCCCAGGTCCAGGTCCACATTCCCGTTGAGGGTGATATCCGTCCCCCCTACGTCCAGCTCAGCCGCCTTGATAGTTAGCGAAGTGCCGCCTGCCCGGAATCCGTCGACATCCTTGGAATTGATGTAGACGGCGCCGTCGTTGGGATTGCCGGTGGTCTGTGTGACGTCGAGGACTATAGTCCCGTGGCACCAAAGGCCGGTGCCGTCCGGGCGCAGCGCAATAAGACCCGCTCCAACCCCGTTAAGTGACATGGCAATGGCATACCTTCCGACGTTGCTGGTTGTCAGACTACCCTGGGGCTCAAAAAGGCGGCCAAAAATCAGCGGGATTGGCCCATGTGATTCACTGGTCCGCCTGGCGACGACTAACATGGCATTGACAGCGTGTGTCGCCGGGTCCACAGCCGTAAAGACTCCCTCCTTGCGGTCGAACCACCCTATAACGATGTCACCATCAAATGCGTTGGTCTCGTTCAAATCGAGTTGAATTGGTTCGCCGCGAGCGAAGTTCGCAAATCCGATTGTCTGCGCCTTGAGGCGTGCGTTCGTCTCATTGATTTTGATCAGGCGCGCCCCGGCAAGAGCGGCGGCATCGGCGCCGTTCTGCAACTGATGCGCTACAAGAAAGACACGCGCCGTGTCGAAGCCCAATCCGAGCAAAAGAACAAGGACGGAAAGCCAAATCGCGCCCCACATAAGAGCGATGCCGCGGTACCGAGAGACGGAGGACGGAAGACGGATGACAGAAGACGGACGACGGACGACGGACGACGGCGCTATGCCGCCAGAAATTTCGGAATTGCGACCTTGTTTCATTCCACCTGATCCGGCCATTTTTACCCAACAGTCCTTTCCCATGCAGGAACCGAAGCCTGAATCCGTCGATGCGCCTCCATCCAGAAATAATAGTATACATAAGGGCAACGCCAGAGGTCAAGCATTTTCTGCCCGAAAGGTGAGATTTTCTGGAAAAAATTTCGGCCGTCTGATTAGTTTGAGACGCTGCGTTTGGACGCGAGGATGCAGGGCATGTCCTGCCAATTCGTATAAGTCTTTTCTGAAAGACCAGATGCGCTCACTCTGGCTTCGCCGATAGCCCCCGGCGCGATTGTCCGCACGCATTAAGCCAGAAGCCGGAAGATTACCTGTTTGTTCTGCTCAAAAACAACGCTAAATGGAAATGGGTAAAGGCCTTTGACCATCGTTGTCTGCAGCTCCTCAATCCCAACCTCCTCAAACAGTTGGGTCCACTGTTCCTTCGATAAGTACCTGTGAATGGACCGAATCCGCAAAGGTCTGTTGGCCACCCAATCCATAAATGCCAGTATCAGAAAGTCAAAACGCCCGCTGCAAATATGGTCCTTTATAATTACAGGGCCTTTGCAGACTCGAAAGGCTTCCCTCAAAAGGTGAGCATGATTATCTGTGTGATGAAGCACGTCAACTAATATCACCGCGTCAAATACTCCATCGCCGAAAGGTATGTTCGCACCGTCAAACACCTTGACCTCGATTTCAGCTTTTAGTTGAGCAAGAATATCAATTCCTTCAACCACAAGGTTTGGATTTCGCTCTGCAAGCAAGCGCGATATCTTGCCGGTGCCGCACCCGACATCCAGCACTCTGCCTTGCCTGGGAAGAAGCTCGGCAAGAAAATCAACAATGCACTTTGACTGTCTCGGTTTGACAAAGCGACGATGTAACCTACCTACACTGTTGACGATGAAAGACATCTGTTTCCCTTTGACCAATATGCGGCGCAGTAGACATCCAAAGTGCAAGCTATGACCTTTTCAGCAAGTGTGTCGTCACCACGCTCCAGACCAACAATATTCCGTTGGATGCAAACGCCACCATCGCCAATGTCTGCTTCTCTATGTATATATCGCGAAAGCCGTGAACAACCCAGTAAATTACAATTACCAGAGACAAAGCGACACTAACGAAAGTCAACATGACGCTGTACCAAAAGAGCTTATCTTCCGGCAGTTCAATTAAATACCGATACATCCTTATGTTAGCGTTGATCCTCACGGCCAAAAACATCCCAACGGCCCAGATTGTGATACCGAAAAGGCTTCCTAACACCCCGAACATCATACTGTGCAGCCCCAATATCTCTGCAAAACCGACCCTGACCGGCCCAAAAAACAAACCGAGCGCAATTATTAGCCAATTGCTAACAAACACGGCGCACCCGGTGACGAAAAAAAATCTCGGCGAATCAAAGAATATCTGCAGTAGGTGTCGCATTCCATCCCGCCATGTTTTCAGGTGCGGCGCCCTTTCACTGCCGTCCGCATAGAAGGAGATCGGGACCTCCGATATCTTGGCACCCGACTTGAGTGCCTTTACCAGCATCTCAGATGCAAACTCCATCCCAGCACTCTTGATCCCCCACGAAAGAAAATCGTGTCGCTTGAAGCAACGAAAACCAGAGTTGCAGTCCGTGATCTTGTTGTTATGTTCGCCGTAGAGCAGATTCAAAAGGAAATTCAATACGGGTGTGCCCAGGTACCTGTGCAGAAATGGCATGGCCCGCTTATGAATCTCTCCCTGGATCCGCGAGCCCACCACAAGCGCGTAGCCTTTTTCCAGCTCATCGACAAGTTGCGGTGTCTCCAAGAGGTCATATGTGTTGTCCGCATCGGCAAACACGACGATCTCACAACTCGCCTGTTCGATGCCCCGCAGAAGGGCCGCACCGTAGCCTCTCTGCACACAATGCACCACCTTTGCCCCGTGAGCCTGCGCGATCTTTATCGAGTCGTCCGTGCTGCCGTTGTCACAGACGATCACCTCAGTGCGACGGTCCTTGAAGTCGGTCGTACATACCTCCTTGATCTTGGTCAAGACAAGGCCCAGCGTATCCTGTTCATTCAAACACGGAACGACAAACGCCACTGACTTGTCTGATTCCCTCATACAAGCACTCTGTCAGATAGTCGACAGCCAGACTGACCGCTGCGCGCATCGGCTATGTGGTATATCGACCGCCATGCCAGATATCCTAACCCAGATTTCCCATATACGCGACTTGGCAACAGTTCCTGCTGCTCAAGCCTTACTTATTTAACAAATCCACGCTGATATTGCAACACCAGCTATATCCAATGTTTCCTTGACCTGCAGACATGATCGACGATTAAATTAGCAACTTGGAAAGTCCCTTCTTAGCCGGTATAATGCCCATACAGACATACAGTAGTTAGCAGGACCCTGTGTTAGCGGCGATGACCGCGATGTGCCATAATGTCAGCGATTTACGAAGTATACTGTTTTGCCTTACACGGCTGCGGGGATATCAATAAACGTGATGATTAAATTTGCGAACATCAAATGGGATGAGGAAAAGGCCAAACTGATCGAGTTTATCACCTTCGCGGTTTTTATTTCCGTCCTATTGATCTTAGCCTATATATCTGGGTCATTCCCCATAAAGAAGGGTGAGTTAGGTGATTCAGATTGCTACATGCATCTAATTCGTGCCTCGGACCTCTATCATTCGGGTTGCTGGTATG
>Ga0299915_10001827_pt1 | contig 15579 bp, 12 predicted proteins | sample RVTome_13_FD_200263 | JGI IMG/M metagenome (GOLD analysis project Ga0299915, IMG submission 200263) | Soil microbial communities from uranium-contaminated site in the Upper Colorado River Basin, Wyoming, United States - RVT92D227 (version 2) ... | reverse complement strand
CCCGCCGGGAGTCGAGGCCCTCACCCGCTCGCCGATGCTATGCCCGAGGAGGGCCCGGCCGATCGGGGATTCATGCGAGATCTTGCCTTCGCGTGGCCTGGCCTCCGCCACGCCGACGACCTGGAAGGTCTCGTGTTCCCCGCCGTCCACCGAGACGACGACGGTGTTCCCGACTGCCACCACGTCGCCTGGCCCGCCGCTATCGACGATCACCGCTTCGCGCAGGATCGCCTCGAGCTCGAGGATGCGGCCCTCGAGGAAGGCCTGGGCCTCCTTGGCGGTGATGTAGTCGGCATTCTCCGAGAGGTCGCCCTGCTGAACGGCGTCGCGCAGCCTCTTGGCAAGCTCCACGCGCTTCGGGCCGCGGAGCTCCTCGAGCTCTCCCTTCAGCTTCTGGGCGCCTTCGGGAGTCAGGTACACCTCACGCTCAGCCATTCCCCACCGCTCGTCTCTACGGCCGCTCGCCGGGCTGGAAGAGCTTGGCGTGCTCGGTCTCGGCGAACCGGTCGGTCATCCCGGCCACATAGTCACAAACCGTGCGATGCAGATCACCCTCCTGTGCCCTTTCCCGCACTTCCTGGCTGAGGATATCGGGCCTTTCGGTATAGGCCCGGAAGAGATCCTCCAGGATCTGCTCGGCCTTCATGTGCATCCTCACCACACGGTGATGTTGATACATGTTCTGGTAGAGAAAGTCCTTGAGCTGGCGATTCATCGCCTCGAGCTGATCCGAGAACCCGATGACGTTGTGCGAAAGGAGCTGCAGGGCCCCGACGGATCCCGCCCCGCTCTCCACGATGCGGTGATCGGTCGCTTCAATCAGGTCGGTCACCTCGATCCCGATCAAGCGCCGGATCAGGCGGTGCCGCGCCAGGTCGTCGATATCGCTCTCCTCGAGGCCGACGCTCTCCAGGAGCCGTTGGAAGAGGGCGATGTCGTGGAGCTGGCGGGGCGTGATCAACGACGATCGAAGCCCGTCATCCAGATCGTGGGCGGTGTAGGCGAGCTCGTCGGCGGCGTTGGCGATCTGGGCTTCGAGGTGGCCGCGCTTCTCGGGCTCATACTCCGCGGCGTCGGAAACGTCATACTCGGTCTCGTGCTTGACAATCCCCTCCCGCACCTCCCAGGTGAGATTGAGGCCCGGGAAGTGTGGATAGCGCCGCTCGAGCACGGTGACGATCCGCATCGAGTGCTTGTTGTGGTCGAAGCCTCCATGCCCCTGCATCAGGCGGCGGAGCGTCTGCTCCCCCGAGTGGCCGAACGGTGGGTGGCCCAGGTCGTGGGCGAGACAGATGGCCTCGACCAGATCCTCGTTCGCGCCGAGAGCGCGGGCGACCGTGCGGCCGATCTGGGCCACTTCCAGAGTATGGGTGAGGCGGGTGCGGTAGTAGTCGCCCTCATGAATGACAAAGACCTGAGTCTTGTACTCGAGCCGGCGGAAGGCCGTGGTGTGGAGGATCCGATCGCGATCCCGCTGGAACGCGGTGCGGTAGCCCGGCTCCGATTCCGGATAGGCCCGTCCGCGAGAATCACGGCTGCGGTGTGCGTAGGGGGCCAGCGCCTGGTCTTCAAGCTGTTCGAGACGATCGCGCGTATGAATCATCTTCACAGAAGTGTGCGAGCAGGGGCGAGTTTACCCGAGCCGCCTCAGGGCTGTCAATGTGCACGGTCGGCCGACCGCTGGTCGGTGTGGGAAGGGCGCGGCGCGTTGACAGGAGGGGAGGGAAGACAGATAATCACCTCGATCGCTCTCCGATCCTACGTGGAGTTGCTTGTGGCTTACCCGTTTCCGAGTGAGGCGTGGCTGCAGGCCCTGATGGGAATCCTCAACAGCGACGCCCGTTACGCCGAGATTGCCAGGAATTGGGAGGGCGACATGGTGTGTGTCGTCGAAGCCGATGAAGATCAGGCTTCGCCGCTGGCTGTGATGTACTTCGACCTGTGGCACGGCCAATGTCGGAAAGCTCAGAACCTCGATCCTGCCTCGGGCGCCCTGCCGTCGGCCAAGTTCGTACTCCGAGCGCCGCGGCGGCATTTCCTCAAGGTGGTCAATGGAGAGCTGGATGCGATGCAGGCCATGATGACCCGCCGGCTTCGCGTCGAGGGGAACATGGCCTACCTGCTCCGCAATGTGCCCACGGTCCTGGATTTCGTGCGGTGCTGCCGTCTTGTCGGGGTAGCGGCGTGACGGCCGCGCCCACGGTCCGCATCGATCCGGCCCGGGCCGGGTAGGGGCGTCTCCCCCGACAAGTCCGAGGCCGGCGCCTCCCCCTGTGGACCTCACTGGAGACCAAGGAGCGTTGCCGATGGAAAACCGAGCTTCATCCGGCGGATCTTCCGTCCCCTTCGCGGGAGCCTATGACTATGTGATCGTGGGATCCGGGTTTGGCGGCAGCGTCTCGGCCATGAGGTTGGCGGAGAAGGGATATCGTGTCCTCATCTTGGAGCGCGGCCGGCGCATCCGGGACCAGGACTTCCCCGCCTCCAACTGGAATATCTGGAAGTTCCTCTGGCTGCCGGCCCTCCGGTGTTTCGGGGCGTTCCAGATGAGCCTCTTCAAGGGATTCTTCGTCTTTCACGGCAGCGGCGTCGGCGGGGGCAGCCTCGTGTATGCGGCCGTCCTCGTTGAGCCGGACGACGCGTTTTACGAGTCGCCCATGTGGAGTCATCTGGGTGACTGGAAGAAGATCCTCCGTCCCCATTTCGACACTGCCCGGCGAATGCTGGGCGTGGTTCCGAATCCCCGAATGTGGCCGGCCGACGTGGCTCTGGGGCAGGTGGCCGCAGAGCTGGGCCGGGGGGACACGTTCAAACCGACGGATGTGGGCATCTACTTCGGGGAGGAGGGCAAGGAGGTTCCCGACCCCTTCTTCGGGGGCCAGGGGCCCGCTCGCATCGGATGTATCCATTGCGGCGGATGCATGACCGGCTGCCGGTACGATTCCAAGAACACGCTTTCCAAGAATTACCTCTACTTCGCCGAGAAGTGGGGCACGGAGGTGATCCCCCAGACTCTCGTCCGGGACGTCCGGCAGCTCCCAGAAGGGCAGATGGATGGGGCCCACTATGAAGTAGCCTTCCGCTCGTCTACGGCCTGGCTGGGCAGGGCGACCCGCACCGTCCGCGCTCGGAATGTCATCCTGGCCGGAGGAGTGCTCGGGACGCTCGAGCTCCTCCTGCGCTGCCGGGACGAGACGCGTTCCCTCCCGGAATTGCCGACCCGCCTCGGCGAGACCGTGCGCACCAACAGCGAGGCTTTCCTGGGGGTGTTTCAGCGACGGCCGACGCTCGACCACTCGAAGGGGATCGCCATTAGCTCGATTATCCAGGCCGACGATTCGACGCACATCGAGCCCCTGCGTTTCGCGGATGGATCGTCGCTGCTTCTGTGGCTCCTGGGTGCCCCATTGATCGAGGCCGGCGGCGGTTTCCTGGTGCGCCTCGGCAAGACCCTTTGGGGGATTGTCCGCCGGCCGCTTGACTACCTCAACTCCAAGTGGATCCCCGGGCTTTCACGCCGGTCCGCCGCCATCATGGTGATGCAGACTGCCGACAATCGGATGCGCCTGCGCCTCGGCCGGGGCCTGCTGACCCTGTTCCGTAAGCGGATCGTCGCCGAACACGACCCGCGCAATACGATCCCGGTCAACATTCGGCTCGGTCACCAGGCGGTGAGTTCGCTCGCCAAGAACCTTCAGGGCACGCCGGCCGGGACGGTCCAGGAAGGATTGCTCAACATCCCGACGACTGCGCACATGCTCGGGGGCTGCTTGATCGGGCGCGATTCCTCGGAAGGGGTGATCGACCTGGACTGTCAGGTCTTCGGGCACCCGGGGCTCTACGTCGTCGATGGTTCGATCGTCCCGGCGAACCCCGGCGTAAACCCGAGCCTCACCATCACGGCGATGGCCGAGTATGCGATGAGCCGAATCCCGCCGAAGGAGCCGCGGCGGGCGATGCAGCCTCTCGGAACTGGCCCAATCAGGCGCATAACTGGGGATTGACGGCCGGAGATGCCAATCCCGCCGTTCAGGCTTCTGCTCGTGGACCTCGCGACCGGTCAGTCGCGGTTCGAAGGTGTCCCGCAGGAAGACCAACGGGCGTTCCTGGGAGGCGCAAGCCTCGGCGCCCATCTTCTCTACCCGCACCTGATGCCGGAGCTCGATCCGCTGGGTCCCGCCGCCCCGCTTCTTTTCCTCGCCGGTCCTCTCACAGGGACCGCCGGGCCCGCTGTCGGCCGGGCGGCGTTCTGCGCCAGGTCCCCGGCTACGGGGCTGTGGGGCGAGTCGAACATTGGCGGTCACATCGGATACGAGCTGCGTTCGGCGGGCTATGACGGCCTGGTGATCACGGGCTCGTCCACATCGCCCTGCACCCTGTGGCTGCACGATGGCCGGGCGGAGCTCCTGCCCGCTCAGGATCTCTGGGGCCGAACGGACACCTATGAAACGCAGGATCGCCTCCGGTCAACGCTGGGGGATCCGCGGATTCGCGTTGCCTGCATCGGAGCCGGAGGCGAGGCCGGGCTCCCGTTCGCCAGCATCCTGTGCGACCACGGGCGAGTGGCGGGCCGCACCGGGCTGGGCGCGGTGATGGGCGCCAAGCGGCTGAAAGCCATCGCGATCCGCGGCCGCGCCTCTATCCCTCTCGCCGAGCCCGAGGCGTTCGGGGAGATCCGAACCCGGACCAACATCGCACTGCGGAATGACACCCTGAGCCGCGCCATTCGTGCCACGGGCACCTCCGGGGGCCTCGAGTACTGGGCCTACCTGGGAAGCATGCCGGTCCATTACTATACGGGGGGCTTCTTCGAGGGGGCCAACCGGATCTCCGGCTCGGCCGTCTCCGAGACGGTGCTGAGCGGGGTGAGTGCGTGCCACGGCTGTGTCATCGCCTGTGGGCGCGTCGTGCGGCTCGAGGATGGCGCCAATCGAAAGGGCCCTGAGTATGAGACGATCGTGGGGTTCGGGCCGAACCTGGGGATCGAAGACGTCGCTGCGATCACGATGTTGGGGGAGCTGTGCGACCGCTACGGCCTCGACACCATCTCCCTCTCGAATACGATCGGCCTGGCGTATCTGCTTTTCCAGGAGGGAATCCTCACGGCAAAGGATGCGGGCGGCCTCTCGCTCACCTGGGGCAACGCGAAAGCGGCCGAGGAGCTGATCCACCTCAGCGTGAAGCGCGATGGGCTTGGAGCCTTGCTGGCGCTGGGCGCCCGCGGACTGGCCGACCACTTCGGGGTCCGGGAAATGGCTGCGCAGGTGAATGGCCTGGAGGTGGCGTACCACGATCCGCGGGGCTCGTCGGGTATGGCGTTGGTCTATGCGACCTCGCCTCGCGGGGCCTGCCACAACCAGAGCGACTATTTCATGGTCGATACCCTCGGCCAGACGGCCGAGGCGATTGGGATCGATTTCTATGATCGTCACGCGGGCGCCGAGAAGGCGGCCAACGTTGCGCGCCATCAAGACTGGCGGACCCTGGCCAACGCATTGGTGCTGTGTCTCTTCTCCAATGTTGAACCCTCGGTTGTGCGCGATCTTGTTAACCAGGCTACGGGCTTCGACTACACGGTGGATGAGCTTCTCACGGCGGGCGAACGGGCGTGGAACCTGAAGCGCGCGATCAATGTGAGGCTCGGCCTTGAGCGCAGGGACGACCGGCTTCCCGGACATCTCCTGCGCCCGCTCCCGGAGGGGGGCTCGGCCGGGTTCGTCCCACCTTTGGAGGAGATGCTCGCGGCCTACTACGATTGTCGAGGGTGGGATCGGGGAAGCGGGAAGCCTTCCCGCGAACGGCTGGAGGGACTGGGCCTCGCGAATGTGGCGAATGACCTTTGGCCCACGCCCGATCTTGCCGACCGGTCCGGTAGATGAGAGCGGAGGGAACTGTGCCCAAGGTAGTGACGGTCGATGAGATGAGGGCGATTGAGAAGGCGGCCGATGCCGGCGGCCTCACCTACGACAAGATGATGGAGAACGCCGGCCGGGCCGTAGCCGGCGCCATCCTGAATCGGATCGGGACGGCGGCGGGAAAGCGCGTTGCGATCCTGGTGGGGAGCGGGAATAACGGGGGCGACGGCCTTGTCGTTGGACACTATCTCAGGGAAGCGGGGGCGCAGGTCTCCGCCTACATCGCCGATGGGCGGCCTGAGAAGGATCCGAACTTGGCGCGGCTTCAGGCCAACGGCGCACTCATCGCCAATGCTCCCGACGACCAGCGGCATCGCGTGCTCCGCAACCTGATGACGACCGCGGATGTCGTGGTCGACGCGCTCCTGGGAACGGGATTCCGCCTGCCTCTGCGGGACAGCTTGCAGCAGCTCCTTGCGACTGCGGCCAAAGCTCTGGAGGGGCGGGCCAGGCCGCCTTTCGTCGCCGCGGTAGACTGCCCCTCAGGGATGGATTGCGACACAGGCGAAATCGCGCCGGAGGCGATCCGTGCGGATCTCACCGTGACGCTGGCCGCGGCGAAGATCGGGCACTTCCGTTTCCCGGGGGCCTCGTACGTGGGTGAGCTGGTGGTAGCCGATATCGGGATCCCGGAGAAGCAGAGAGAGATCTCGGCCATTCAGACCGAGCTCGCCGACGCCCGAACGCTGCGCCTCTGGCTTCCAGCCAGGCCTCTCGATTCGCACAAAGGTACCTTCGGGCGCAGCCTTGTAGTCGCCGGATCCGTGAACTTTCCCGGGGCAGCGTGCCTGGCCGGCCTGGCGGCCTACCGCGTGGGCGCGGGTCTGGTCACCCTGGCGGTTCCCTCGCCCATTCAGGCGCTTCTGGCCCCGCAGCTACCTGAGGCCACCTGGGTCTTGCTCCCACACGAGGTCGGGGTGATTGCGGAGGAGGCCGTAGACGTCCTGCGAGACGAGCTCGCATCCTCTCAGGCGATCCTCCTCGGCCCGGGGTTTGGACAGGAGGCGACGACCGCCGCGTTCATGGGGCGGCTTCTGGGTGCGGGAGAAGGGGCTTCCCGGAGCCGGATTGGTTTCGTGCGCGAAGAAGGGCGCAAGGAGCAGTCGGCGAAGCTGCCCCCTTGCGTCGTTGACGCCGACGGGCTCAAGCTCCTCGTCCGCTTGGATGGCTGGGCATCGCGCTTGCCGCATCCTGCGGTGCTTACGCCGCATCCGGGTGAGATGGCGGTTCTCACCGGCATGTCACGGGATGAGATTCAGGCCGACCGGCTGGCGGCAGCCCGCCGCTGGGCCGCCGAATGGGGTCACGTCGTGGTTTTGAAGGGCGCATTCACCGTGGTGGCGTCGCCCGAGGGGATGGCGACGATCATCCCGATCGCTTCTCCCGCGCTGGCGAGGGCGGGAACGGGCGACGTGCTGGCGGGGGCGATTGTCGGCCTGGTGGCCCAGGGCGTGGCGGCGTACGGCGCCGCCGTCCTCGGGGCCTATCTGCACGGCCGGGCGGGGATGCTGGCCGCCGAAGCCCACGGCACCACGGCGAGCGTCCTGGCCGGCGAGGTGGCCGAAGCGCTTCCCGACGCCTTGGTAGAGCTTTCCGCGGCGGGCGCTGGCGGCTGAGGGTAAGCGGGCCCACGTCCGACGGTCCGAGGCGAGTCGTGGCGCGGGAGCGGCGCCTTTGCCGCGAGGGGAGGCTGGCGGATCGGAGGCGCTTCCTCTGCCGTCACCACTCCAGGATTGCGAAAAAAGAAGACGAGGGGACGCCGCGGGCGTCCCCTCGTTCTACTTCGAGGATCCGATGTAGGGCCGAACCCTATGGGTGACTAGGCTTCCGAGGGTTCTTCGCCTTCCTGGCGGCGGCGGGCGGCTCGCTTGCCGGCGTCAACCGCCTGCTCCAGCCGCGACTTCTGCTCCTCCAACACCATTTGACCGCGGCGCTGGAGGTCCTCGGCTTTGACCCGTGCGTCTTGGGCGAGCTTCTCGGCACGCGCCCGGACGTCGGTGGCCGTCTGCGTCGCCTGGTCGCGCAGCTCGATGCTCCGATCACGGATCATGGTGCGCGTCTCCTCGCCGGATTGGGGCGCGAGCAGCAAGGCCACCGCGGCCCCGACCAGCCCGCCGACCACGAAACCAGTGATGAACGCGCCGACGTCGCCATCTCGTTCCGCCATCGTTACGCCTCCTGGGGTTGCCGGGCCGGGGCCTAGCGGGGCCGCCCGATCCGGAGAAGCTCCAGGACTCGCCGAAAGGCCGCCATGGAGCTGTTGGCTTTGACCACCGGGTCGACGAGGTTGTTGCTGAGGAACCGCGTCGTACCCCTCAGGGTGTTCAGGGTGTCGTTCGTCGATTCGAGAATCGGCCTCACCTCGTTCTGGAGCAGGTTGGTGAGACGGGCGATCTGGATGATCAGAATGACCAGCGCCAGACCGATCACCAGCGACTCGAAGGCCATCAGGATGATGAAGATATCGCGAAAGTTCTCTGCACGGGCGGGGTTGTTGGCCAGGTAGATGACCGCGGTGACGGCGAACGCCACGAGTATCAGAACACCAATCGCCCCGACGAGCAGGAGAAGGCGCTGACGGCCTGTAAGCCCAGGCTCCGGGGGTGAGCCGGGAGTGTGCTTCCTTTCGGTTTCGGCGTCGATCATGGCACGAGGATTATAGCACAGCCTCGGCCTCGGCTTCCCCGCAGGGTGAAGAACCTGACTAAGGGCTCTCCCTGGGATCGTCCGGCGGCCTCGGTCGGGTTCCGCGCGCTCGGCGGGCCTCGGAGCCGGCGAGCACGTCGCCCGCGACCAGACCGATGACCGTCGCCAGGAGGGCCGGCAGCAGGTTGAGCGGGCCCACCCGCAGAGCGCGCCAATCCAGCAGACCGCCCACGAGGTGGCCGAGGAAGAAAGACACCCACGCGCTGGCGAGGTAGAGGCCGATGCGAGCAAGGCCTCCTCCCCGGATGAGATGGTAGACGAGACCACACACCGAGGCGATCAGGAGTCCGAGGAGGGCGCTCTGGGTGGTCACAGCAGGATCACTCCGCTGCCGAGGCAGACCTCGCCATCGTAAAACACCGCGGCCTGTCCGGGGGTGACGTCGGGCAGGGCCTCCTCCATCTCTACGGCGACATGCCCGTCCGGATGGATCGTCACCTGCGCGGGGACCTCTCTTGCCTTGTAACGTACGCGAACCCAAACCCGCACGCGCGATCCCGGGGCCCGGCCGCTTACCCAATTGACTCGACCAGCTTCGAACTTCCTGCGGCCCAACCCGTCACGCGGGCCAACGACAAGGGAATCGATTTCTGGCCGCTTCTCGAGGACGTAGAGGGGGATTGCGGAGGGAAGGCCCAGGCCTTTGCGCTGTCCAATCGTGTAGTTCGCCAGGCCATCGTGGACACCGATCTGTGTGCCGGATGGATCGAGGATTGGGCCCGGCTTGAAGCTCCCGGGATTCTGCCGGCGAAGGAACTCCCGGTAGTCCAGATCGCCCAGGAAGCACAGGTCCTGGCTTTCAGGGCGGTCGGCCGTGGGGAGTGAGAGGCGAGCCGCATGGGCTCGGACCTCCGGCTTGGTGTACTCGCCGACCGGGAAGATGGCGTGTGAGAGGTTTTCTTGCCCTAGGACGCTGAGCACGTAGGACTGGTCCTTTGCGCGATCAACGGCGCGCAGGAGCTGGAAAGCGCCGCCGGTTTCACTGACGCGGGCGTAGTGCCCGGTGGCGAGGGATTCGGCGCCTACGGCGATCGCATGGCGATAGAGGTGTCCCCAGCGGATGTGGCGGTTGCATTCTAGGCAGGGGTTGGGCGTCGTGCCCTGCGCATAGCCATCAATGAAGAAATCCACCACGTGGCTCTTGAATTCGGCCTGAGCGTCGAGAATGTAAATGGGGAAATCGAGGATGGAGGCGACGTGCTTTGCGCCGGCGACGTCTTCAGGGGAGCAGCAGCGGTTGGCGCCTGATGTGCCGTCCCCCGACCAGAGGCGCAGCATCAGGCCAATCACTTCGTAACCCTGTTCTACAAGGAGCGCAGCTGCGACGGAGCTGTCGACCCCGCCGCTCATTGCCACCGCCACCCGCCGCCGGTTCACGTGCGTACAGGAAAGGCTGACCGCACACGCCGGACGATCGGGGGCAAGGCGTCGAGGAAGGCCTCGATCTCATCCCGGGTGTTCGACCGCCCCACAGTGACGCGGAGGGATCCCAGGGACCAGTCGTCGCCGAGCCCAAGAGCCGCCAGGATGTCGGAGGGCTCAGGCGCGCCTGTCTTGCAGGCTGAGCCGGAAGAGCACCCGTAGCCGGCGATGTCGAGAGCCGCCAGCAGAGAGTTGGCCTCTACGCCATGGAAGACAAAGGAGGCGTGGTTGGGAAGCCGGTCTCGCGGGTGCCCGGTGAGCCGCGACTCGGGAACCCGCTCGAGGACGCCGGCGATGATCCGTTCTCGCAGGATGCGAAAGCGCGCCGCCTGCGAGGCCCGCTCTTCATGCGTGATTCTCAACGCTTCGGCCAGGCCGATGATCAGCGGGACGTTGTGGGTGCCCGCGCGGAAACCGCGCTCCTGGCTCCCCCCCGTTTGTGTGGACGCCAGCCCGGTGCCATTGCGTACATAGAGGGCGCCGACCCCTTTGGGGCCGTAGAACTTGTGGGCGCCGAGGGACATCAAGTCTACGTTCAGAGAGTCGACGACGATTGGGAGCTGGCTGGCAGCCTGAACGGCGTCGGTGTGAAAAGGCACGCCTCTCTCACGACAGATGGCGCCGAGCTCACGGATCGGGTTGAGGGTTCCGATCTCGTTGTTGGCGTAGATCACCGAGACGATGGCCGTCTCCGGAGTGATCCGCGCCACAAGGTCGCCTGGGTCCACCCGGCCGTATCCGTCGACGGGGAGAAGGTCGAGGTGGAAGCCATGGCGCGCAGCGAGGTCTTGCGCCGTCTTCAGGACCGCAGGGTGCTCGACCGGCGTGGTGAGGATTCGCGTGGCGCCTCGGGCATGTCGTTCGGCGAGGGCCGCGCCCCTCAGCGCCAGGTTGTCGCTCTCCGAGCCGCCGGAGGTGAAGAGAATCTCCTGGGAGTAGGACCCAAGAATCTCGGCGACCGTTCGCCGTGCGCCCTCGATGGCGGCCTCGCCTTCTTGGCCCCAGACGTGGATCGATGAAGGGTTGCCGAACTTCTCACGGAAGTACGGGGCCATCGCCGCGAACACTCGGTCGTCGAGTGGCGTCGTGGCGGCGTGGTCGAGGTAGATGCGTCGCTCCGCCATACGCCCATTCTAACATGGGGCCGTGCTAGACATCCGCGCAGCTATGAGCGGTTCGGCGCTTGAAGGGGAGTGAGGTCGCGGCCGGCAGCGTGGGTCCATGCCCCGGCAAGGAAGTGCGTCCTTCGACTGCGGCCGCGGAAAAGACCGATGCTGTCGGGGGTGTGGAGGGGCCACCGCTCAGGGCGCGGCGCCGTCATTCACGACGTCAGCATCGGCCCATGGAGCGAAAGCTTGAGCGAAGCCGAAGCTTGCCCGCGGTCGAAGGGGAGTCTGGGGAGCCCATGCGGCCAATGCGCTTCAACCGGCAGGCGGCAGCGCGCCGGATCAGCGACGGCCCAAGAGGCCCGGGCGGGCAAGAGCCTGCCGTTTGGGCCGGCGCTTGCGGCCCCACAGGGCGAGCTCTTGCACGGCCGTCGGCGCCGCCAGGAGGAAAACAACCGGCGCGGTCAAGGGGATCAGGAGGAGGACGATCGCTGTCCAGGAGGGCGGATCCGGGGTCGATTCAACCGGAAAGAGCGGGGTGAGCTCTTCGGCCATCATCGTGAACTGGCGGACAACCCTCTGGGAGGGATTGCCCGTGAGGCGTCGCATGACGCTGAGCGTCTCGTCCGCGTGTCGCCCGAGGCTCTGGTATCGGGCCATCGCCTTCGCGACGTCGAGGTCGCGGGAGAAGGCCTCGATCGACATGCGGAGGTATTCGGCCCGCTGCTCTTCGCGCAGCGCCGCGACGGCCAACCCCGAAGGGCGGGGCGGGCTGGCCCACCACGTCCAGAGGATCCCCAGTAGCACGCCGAGGGCCAGGGCGCTCACAGGGACGGCCAGAGCGCGGCCGATTCTCCTCTGGGATCGGGTCGGCTCGAGGATGTTTCGCTGATGGAGAATCAAGAGGTTGGCCAGCCCATCGCCCAACAGGTTCCAGCCAATGCCGAAGAGCAGCAGGGCGAAGGTGGCCGGCAGGTAGATCCACCAGTAGGTGAAAGGGTTCCCGCCTGGGCCGATGATCCAGCCCCTCCCCATGACGATCAGCGCCCCCCAGGGGGAGCTGCTGCCCACGCCGATGAATGTGAAGGCGGCCGAGAGGATCACCATTCCGCCGACGTCGCGCGCTGCCAGGACAATTGCCGGAGAGATCACGTTGGGGAGGATGTGGCGGAAGATCACTCGAGGGCTGGGAGCACCCAATGCCCTGGAGGCCTCCACATAGTCGATCTTTTTGAGCTGTAGCGCGCTGGAGCTGATGATCCGGGCGTAGGGCATCCAGGAGAACGAGATCAAGGTGAGCATGAGCGGGTCGGCGCCAAGAGTCCCGAGGATCGATTGGACGATCCCGGATGCCGCTCCTGGATGAAGCGAAATCAAGACGTGCTCGATCAGGATGTAGCCGGCGAGCGCCGGGAACGTGAGGAATCCGTCGACGACCATCATGGTCAGCTTGTAGACCGGCCCGCCGGCGTATCCACTGACCACGCCGATCAGCGAGCCCAGGGCCGCCGCGGCCACCGCGACCGTGACCCCGAAGCGGAGGGCGGACCGTGTGCCCCAGATCAGGGTGTAGAAGACATCCCACTGTCCGGGGAGCGTCCCCAGGCGGGCATCCTCGCTCGGGGGATGGGGGACCCGGTCGACGGGGCGCCCGACCCGCCGGAAGCCCTGCGGCGCGTCGGGCGCGTCGACGGGGGGAGCCAGAACGGGGGCGGCGAGCGCGGCTCCGACGAAGGTCGCCACCAGCGTCAGGCCCAAGAGGTTTGGGCCGCTTGAGAGAAAGCGGATGAGGCCTCTCATCCGGCGGCGATTCCTTCGCGAATGCGCGGGTCGATGAGGGCCTGGATCACGTCGAGGACGAGCATCACCGGCAGCACGAGAAGGACGCTGAAAAACGCAAAACCCGCTGCCAGGCCGACATCGGGCGTCGAGCTCACCGATCGGACGACCAGCTCGGCAATCCCATTGAAGTTGAACACGACCTCGACGACGTAGATGCCGGTGACAAGAGATGCGGCGGAGAGCGCCGTGCTGTTGAGCGAAGGAACGACCGCGTTGCGAAACGCGTGCCGCCATACGACGCGGTTGTTGGGCAGGCCCCTGGCCCTGGCGGCCAAGACGTAGGCCTTATCCATCTCCTCGAGCACGGAGGCTCGGGTGAGACGTCCGAGAGTGGCCCAGTGGGAGAGGCTCAGGGTGAGAACCGGCAAGACCAGGTGTCGCAACGCGTCAAAGCTGATGCCGGGCTCCCCGTTGAGTAGCCCGTCCAGGGTAAGAAGGCCGGTGTAGGTTGTGAATCCATCGGATGAGACAATTGCGTTGCTCGCCTGGCTGAGGCGCTCGGGAGGAAACCATCGGACCGCGACGTAGAAAACTGCCAGCAGCCAAAGCCCGAGGATGAAGGGAGGGACCGAGGTGCCGATGAAGGCGGAGAGCCGGAAGGCACTATCTCCAAGCCCGGCACGGCGGCGTGCGGCCAACACCCCCGAGAGGAGGCCAAGCGGGATGAAGAAAAGAGAGGTGTAGAGGGCCAGTTCCGCCGTGGCGGGGGCCCGGGCGATCAGGCTGGGAAGTATTTCCCCGTCGAGCGCCGGGCTATAGCCCCAATCCCCTCGAACGATGCCGGAGATCCAGCGGACGTATTGGACGGGAAACGGATCGTTGAGCCCGTGCTCGCGGATGATCAGAGCGATCAGTCGGTCGATGTCCTCTTCCGTCATCGTGCTTGGCAGCCTGGAAGGCAGGTAAAGCTGGGCTCTTGCCTCCGGGGGAGCGAGATTGAGCACGCCGTAGAGGGTCAACGTCGTAACAAGGAGACTGACGGGGATGACGAGCGTCCTTCGAATGATGAATCGGAGAAATGGGGGCATCGATGTCTGGGCGTCCGTGCCGTCTCGGCTCCACGTATACTCGGCTGGATGCCATAAGGTTCAGGGAGGGGGAGTGGATCCGATGGAGCGTCGGTGAACGCGCGGGATCATACAAGGGGGCGACACAGGGTCCCAGGTATAATCTGCTGCATCGCTCTGCCAGACGGAGACAATTCACTATGGAAACGACGATCGAATCCGTGCTTGCCCGCGAGGTGCTGGATTCGCGGGGGAACCCTACAGTGGAGGTTGAAGTCACCCTGTACGGCGGAAGCTGGGGGCGCGCCATCGTGCCCTCGGGCGCTTCCACCGGAGTCCACGAGGCCCTGGAGTTGCGCGACGGCGACAAGGGGCGATATGCCGGGAAGGGCGTGACGCGGGCGGTCGAGAACGTCAACACGACAGTGTCGGAGCTGCTTCTGGGCTGGGACGCGGTCGAACAGAGGGCCATCGACCTGGCGATGATCGAGTTGGATGGCACGCCGAACAAGTCGAGACTGGGGGCCAACGCCATCCTGGGGGTCAGTCTGGCGGTGGCCAGGGCAGGGGCCTCCGGCCTGGGAATTCCCCTCTATCGCCATCTGGGCGGCGTGAACGCGCACGTCTTGCCTGTCCCCATGCTCAACATCCTCAATGGCGGCGCGCACACCGGATGGCAGTCCACCGACGCACAGGAGTTCATGGTGATGCCGCTGGGCGCGGCCACGTTCGCCGAGGGCCTGCGATGGGGCGCCGAGATCTACCAGGCGTTGCGGGGCGTGCTGAAGGCGCGTGGGTATACCGTGCTCGTGGGGGACGAAGGAGGGTACGCCCCGTCCCTGAAGGCGAACGCCGAGGCCGTCGAGGTGATCCTGGAGGCGATCGGCAAGGCCGGCTACAAGGCCGGCGAGCAGGTTGCCCTGGCTCTCGACCCGGCCGCGTCGGAGCTCTTCGACTCGGATAAGAAACGCTACGTGCTTCGGCGCGAGGGAAAGGAGCTCACCGGCGAGCAAATGGTGGCGTACTGGAAGAGTTGGGTCGACCAGTATCCGATCGTCTCCATCGAGGACGGCCTGGCCGAAGATGATTGGGCATCCTGGAAGATGATGACGGCCGAGATGGGCGAGCGGATCCAGCTCGTAGGTGACGACTTGCTCGTGACCAACCCCGAGAGGGTGCAGAAGGCGATCGGCGAAAAGGCGTGCAATGCGCTCCTTGTGAAGCTGAACCAGATCGGCACCCTCACCGAGACCATTGAGGCGGTCGAGCTGTGCCAGCGAGCAGGTTGGCGTGCCGTCACCTCTCACCGATCCGGCGAGACCGAAGACACCACCGTGGCGGATCTTGCAGTGGGATTGAACATGGGCCAGATCAAGACCGGTGCGCCGGCCCGCTCCGACCGTGTGGCCAAGTACAACCAGCTTCTGAGGATCGAAAGCGAGCTTGCCGAAGCCGCACGATACGCCGGATGGAGCGCGTTGCGCCGAAGCTAGGGCCGGGCGTCGACAGCCGCTCGTGTGCGCGTTGGGCCCCGCGCGTTCGGCAAGGGAGAAGAGGCCCGAAACCGGGTTCCTGCGAGGG
>Ga0299915_10001826_pt1 | contig 15583 bp, 15 predicted proteins | sample RVTome_13_FD_200263 | JGI IMG/M metagenome (GOLD analysis project Ga0299915, IMG submission 200263) | Soil microbial communities from uranium-contaminated site in the Upper Colorado River Basin, Wyoming, United States - RVT92D227 (version 2) ... | reverse complement strand
GAGAGGCCGGAGCGCTACGCCGGCCGCGATCGCAGCCTCACGCGCCCGGTTCCAGTCCTCTCCTCCCCTCGCGGGTGTGCTCACTCCTGTTGACGCCACTCGTTCCTCCGGAGATGACAAGGGCCCGTGCCTTTCGCACGGGCCCTTGTCGAACATCCTGCTCCGCGAAGCTCAGCCCCCCGTCGGAGGCGGGAGCTCCTGCCACTCGCTCTCGTCGAACTCCTGACCGCGGCGGCGCTTGAAGAACGTCACGATGCCGGCCACCATCGCGCCGATGAAGGCCAGCCGGAAGAGCCTCCCGAAGAAACCACGCTTCTTGGTGTCCTCAGACTCCTCGCCCATGGGGGATCCCCTCCTTTCGCGGTGGGCCTGGTTGGACTTGAACCAACGACCTCATCCTTATCAGGGATGCGCTCTAACCGAGCTGAGCTACAGGCCCGACACCATCCGGCTGCCCATCACCCGGCCCTCGGCAAGCGTACGCGCCGCCGAGAAACGCTGTCAACGCGCACCGCGTGACCACGACGATGCGCCTACCGACGCTCCGAGAGCGTGATCTCCACCCCGCCGAGCACGTCCGAGATCAGGTTGTATAGGAACGCGATGAACAGGTTGATGAGCGACCAAACGACCACCATCGCCAACCCGATCAGCGTGAGCCGAGAGAAGACCCATCCTTTGTGAATGGCAAACGACTCGTCGCTGAACAGCTCCTGCGCGAGCGAAGTGAACCGATCGAGAGCACCGACGGCACCCAGCACCGCATAGAGCATGCCGAGTGCCAGCAGCACCACCAGCATCACGCAGAAGTAGAACAGCAGCGAGAACCTCAAGACGGACCAGGGGCCGACCCTGCGGAGGACGACCTTCGTCTGCCGTGGACGCGGCTGGCCCACGCTTCGTCGCGAGCTCGTCACCGCCGGCTCCACCGCTGGGGCATCCGTCCGCGCCCCCGCCGCGACGGGGGTGGTCGTGAAGGTCTCGGTTGCGAGGCTGGGGTCGTCCATCCGTCGGCTCATGAGGTTCCCCGTCTTTGTACGCGGCCGCGAGCCCCTCGGCAACAACCTCAGGACCCGGCGTCTCCGCCCGAGGGACCGCGCAGCAGCCTCCAGTTGAGGGGCGCAAGCGCCGCGAGGGCGCCCATCGTGAGGACGAACTCACCCACCCCGGGGTCCTTCTGCACCAAGAGCGCGCCTGCGCCCATGGCGGCGCCGGCTGCCCCAGAAATCGGGAGAACGACCGAGGCCGGCAGCTTGCGCCAAAGAACCAAGCCCGTCGCTACCCACACGGCCGAGCCAACGGCAATCAGGGCGACCCCTCCGCCCGGGGTCACTGCTCGTCCATCTGCGTGATCACCGGGGCGAGCGCGACGACCGTCGCGCCCTCCTCCACCCGCATGGTTCGGACCCCCTGGCTCGCACGGCCGACCCTGCGGATCTCGCCCGCCGCCACCCGAATCACGATGCCCGAGGAAGAGATCACGAACATGTCCTGGTCCTTCGATCCGACAAACGCCCCCGCGAGCAGGCCGGTCTTCCGAGTCAGCTGGTGCCCGATAACGCCCTTGCCGCCGCGCCCCTTGGTCGGATACTGGGAGAGTCGCGTCCGCTTCCCGTAGCCCTGCTCGGTGACGCTGATCAGCTCCTCCCCCTGAGATGCCACCCCCAGCTCGATCACCTCGTCGCCCTCCGCAAGGCGCATGCCGATCACGCCGGCGGTCTGGCGGCCCATGGCACGGACCAGGCTCTCCTTGAAGCGGATCGCCTGCCCCCGCCGCGACGCGAGTAACACCTCGTCCTTGCCATCGGTGAGGCGCACGTCGATCAGCTCGTCGCCCTCCTTGAGGTTCATGGCCGCGAGGCCCGTGCGCGGGGAGTCGTACTCGGGAAGGGCGGTCTTCTTCACCATGCCCCGCTTTGTCGCGAACAGGAGGAACTTGCCGGGTTCGTAGTCCTTGAGGTCGATGACCGCCGACACGCGCTCCTCGGCGGTTATGGCGACGCCGGGCAGGTTCGCGGCATACAGGCCTCTGGCGGTCCGGCTCGCCTCCGGCACCTGGTGCACCTTCACCCGGTAGACCTTCCCGCGCGTCGTGAAGAAGAGCAGCCAGTGATGGGTCGTCGTCGTGAACACGTGGCTGACGACGTCCTCCTCCTTGAGGTTCGTGCCACGGACGCCCTTGCCGCCGCGACCCTGCCGCCGGAAGTTCTCTATCGGCTGGCGCTTCACGTACCCGGCCCGGCTGACCGCGATGACGACGTCCTCCTCCTGGATCAGGTCTTCGACCTCGAGGTCCCCTTCCTCGGGCTGAAGGCGCGTTCGCCTCTCGTCCGCGAACTTCCTCTTGATCTCGAGGATTTCCTCCTTGATGACCCCGCGGATCTTCTTCGGGTCCTTCAGGAGAGCCCGAAGGTGGCGAATCCGTGACAGGAGATCCTTGTGCTCCTGCTCGAGCTCCTCGCGGGCGAGGCGCGTGAGCCGACGCAGCGGCATGTCGAGGATGTGGTTCGCCTGGACCTCGGAGAGCTTGAACTGCCGCATGAGCTTGCCGCGCGCCTCGTCGGCGTCCTGCGACCCCCGAATCGTCCTGATGACCTGGTCCAGGTGCCGAAGCGCGATCAGCAGCCCCTGGACTATGTGGTCGCGCTCCTCGGCGCGCTTCAGCTCGTACTTCGTCCTCCGAGTGACTACGTCGACCTGGTGGTCCACGTAGTAGCCCACCATCTCGGCGAGGTTCAGCGTGCGCGGCACGCCGTCGACCAGGGCGAGCATGATGACGCCGAAGTTGTCCTGAAGCTGCGTGTGCTTGTAGAGCTGGTTGAGCACGACCTGCGGATTGGCCGCGCGCTTCAGCGGGATGACCAGTCGCATGCCCTGACGGCTCGACTCGTCCCGGACGTCGGCGATGTCCTTGATCCTCCCGCTCGTTGCGAGGTCCGCGATCTTCTCGGCGAGGCGGGCCTTGTTCACCTGGTACGGAAGCTCCGTGACGACGATCCGTTGGCGCCCTTGGTTCGTCTCCTCGATGTGCGTGATCGCACGGACCTTGATCGAGCCACGCCCGGTTGTGTACGCGTCGACGATCCCTTGCTTGCCGAGGATCGCGGCACCCGTCGGGAAGTCCGGTCCCTTGATGAGCTTCATGAGCTCCTGCGGAGTCGCGTCAGGGTGATCTAGGTAGTGAACGACGCCGTCGATGACCTCCCCCAGGTTGTGGGGAGGGATGTTCGTCGCCATGCCGACCGCGATGCCCCCGGCGCCGTTCACGAGTAGGTTCGGGAAGCGAGACGGCAGGACGACCGGCTCCTGCTCGTGGCCGTCGAAGTTGGGGACGAAATCCACCGTCTCAGCGTCGATGTCGCGTAGCAGCTCCATGGCGATCGCCGCTAGGCGCGCCTCCGTGTAGCGATACGCGGCCGGCGGGTCGCCGTCGACCGAGCCGAAGTTCCCATGACCGTCCACGAGCGGGTACCGGAGCGAGAAGTCCTGGGCCATGCGCACCAGCGCGTCGTAAACGGACTGGTCGCCGTGCGGGTGGTACTTGCGTAGCACATCGCCGATCATGGCCGCGCACTTGCGGTACGGGCGGTCCGGCCGGAAACCCGATTCCAGCATCGCCCACAGGATCCTGCGCTGCACAGGCTTCAGGCCGTCCTGGACGAACGGAAGCGCTCGGCCGACGATGACGGACATCGCGTAGTCGAGATACGAGCGCTGGATCTCCTCCTCGATCTCGACCGGCTCGACCCGGCCCCGCAGTAGGGACACGTCACCGCCCCCTCCGCGGCTCGTCGCGCGCCGCCTAGACATCGAGGTTCTGGACCAGATGGGCGTTCTGTTCGATGAACTCCTTGCGGGCGGCCACGTCCTCACCCATCAAGACGGAGAACAAGTGATCGGCCGTCGCCGCGTCCTCCATCATGACCTGGAGAAGGGTCCGAGTCTCCGGGTTCATCGTGGTATCCCAGAGCTGGTCTGCGTCCATCTCCCCGAGCCCCTTGAAGCGCTGCGGCTCGTCGGCCTTGCCGTTTCCCCGCTGCTTGCGGAACTGCTCCCACTCCCGCTCTGTGTAGAAGTAGCGGGGGGCGCGGTCCACGTTCAGCAGATATAGGGGCGGCTGCGCAAGGTAGATGTACCCGGCGTTGATCAGCTCCTTCATGTTCCGGAAGAAGAACGTGAGGAGCAGGGTCCGGATGTGGGCACCGTCGACGTCCGCGTCGGCCATCAGCACGATCCGGTGGTACCTCGCCTTCGCGAGGTTGAACTCCTCGCCGATCCCGGTGCCGACTGCCGTGATGAGCGCCTGGATCTCCTGGTTCTCCAGGACCTTGTGCAGCCGCGCCTTCTCGACGTTCAAGATCTTGCCTCGGATCGGAAGGATGGCCTGGCTCGCCCGGTCCCTGGCCTGCTTGGCCGACCCGCCTGCACTGTCGCCCTCGACGACGAACAGCTCGCAGACCTCGGGGTCCGTGAGCTGGCAGTCCGCCAGCTTGCCCGGCAGCGATGCCGAGTCCAGAAAGGACTTGCGCCGCGTGAGGTCCCGGGCCTGCTTCGCCGCGATGCGGGCCGTCGCCGCCGCCTCCCCCTTCGTGACCACGCGCTTCGCGTCCCCGGGGTGCTCCTCGAACCACGTGGCGAGCTGTTCGTTCACCGTCGTCTCCACGAGGGATCGGATCGAGGCGTTGCCGAGCTTGGTCTTCGTCTGGCCCTCGAACTGGGGGTCCTTGAGCTTCACCGAGACGATCCCGACCAGCCCCTCTCGGACGTCCTCACCCTGGAGGTTGTCGTCCTTCTCCTTCAGCAGACCCTTCTGGCGGGCATAGCGGTTGAGCACGTTCGTGATGGCCTTCTTCAGGCCCTCCTCGTGCATACCGCCCTCGGTCGTGTTGATCGTGTTCGCGAACGAGTGGAGCGACTCCGCGTAGCCCGTGTTCCATTGGAGGGCCACCTCCACCTCGGCCGACCCGTCCGGCTCTCTGCCCTCGAAGTGGATGATCCTGCCGTTCAGGACGTCCTTGCCGCTCTGGAGATGCCTCACGAAGTCCGCCAAGCCGCCGGCCGCCTTGAAGACCTCCTTCGTCGGCGGGCTCTCACGCTCGTCGACGAGCGTGATCTCAAGTCCCTTGTTCAGGAACGCGAGCTCCTGCAGCCGTTCTGCGAGCGTCTCCCGCTTGAACGTCACGTCCTCGAAGATCTCCGGGTCGGGCCAGAAGGTGACCGTCGTCCCGGTCCTTCGGCTGGCCTTCCCCTTGGCGAGCTTCGTCTTCGCCTTGCCCCTGGAGTACGTCTGGGTCCACGTGGCCCCGTCGCGCTCCACCTCGACGATCGTCTTCTCCGAGAGGGCGTTCACGACCGACACGCCGACGCCGTGCAGGCCTCCGGAGATCCGATACCCACGGCCTCCGAACTTCCCGCCCGCGTTCAGCGTCGTGAGCACGACCTCGACCGCCGGCCGGCGATCCTTCGCGCGAGGGATCGGCCTGACGGGGATCCCTCGGCCGTTGTCTGCAACACGGCACGAGCCGTCGGGCCGGATGCTCACAGTGAACCGGTCGCAGAAACCGGCCATGGCCTCATCAACGGAGTTGTCGACGACCTCGTAGACCAGGTGATGGAGCCCTCTGGCGCTCGTGGTCCCGACGTACATGCCCGGGCGCAGCCGAACGTGCTCCACGCCCTCGAGAACGGTTATGTCGGCAGAGGTGTACTCGCCCTCCCCCGCCGCTGCCGCCTTCCGTGCTGCCAAAGAACCTCCGTCCGACCCCGCCCACGGGCGAGCCCGGCCACGACCGACGATGGGGCTCTCACTCGGGGGACAACACCCCAGATTCTACCAACCCGAACCCCCCTGCGCCGGGACTTCGAATGGCACGCGAACTCTTGCGCTACAAGCCTTTCCGAGGCTCCGCACGCACCACGACGCGCACCTTCCCGACCTCGTCCGAACCGAGCGCCTGGTTGGCTCTCTTGCGTACCTCCTCAGCCAGGAAACGGACCTGCGCGCCCCAGGCTCCCGAGCTCGCAGCGACCACGAGGACGCCCCCGTCGAAGCTGACGGGCGCCGACTCCGAGGCCAGCCGCACGCCAACCACGTCCTCCCACGAGGCCGCGAGGCGGCCGACGGGAAGGCCACGGGCGAACGCCCGCTCGCGCAGCAGGCCAGCGACGACCTCTCCGATCGGGGTCGCGTCCAGGGTCCGCGCCTCCCCACGGGGCCGCCATCCTCTTCTCGACGGCATCAGGTGTGCCCCCCTCCGATGCTCCTCCGTGCAGTGACAGCCCCCGCCGACACATCCCAGATCGCTTCGGCCCCGTCCGGCACATGCGCCTCGTCCGCTGCGGAGACCATCACCTGGCCACGACCGGCCAGTCGCTCTCCCACCCGGCGCTGTCGCTCCGGATCGAGCGCCGAGAAAGGATCGTCCAGCAACACGACAGGCCTCTCCCCCACCTCGGTCTGGATCGCGGTCGCCAGGCCCAGGCGAAGGCACAAAGCCGCGGCCCACGCCTCGCCGTGAGAAGCGAACGCCCGAGCCCCGAGATCACGGACCGCCAGGTCGAGCTCGTCACGGTGGGGTCCCACCAGGCTGGTCCGCCGAACGAGCTCGTCGCCACGCCTCTCGGCCAACCGGGCACGAAACGCCTCCTCCAGGTCCTCCCCCCATACCGATGGCCGGTACTCGCATGCGAGCCCGTACCCGGTCAGGACCAGAAACTCCTCCTCCGCAGGCGGAGCAACTCTCGAAACGGCCTCTGCCCGGAGCCGGAGCAGGGCGCACCCGTTCGCCGTCAGCTCCTCGTCCCACGCATCGAGTCCCGAAGGCGCCCCTCGCCCGTCCCAGTCCCTCAGAAGGCGATTTCGCTGTCGTAGCGTGCGGTCGTAGGCTGACATAACGGACTCCTTCAGGGGCCAGAGCGAGCTCACAGCCTCGTCGAGGAGCCTCCTTCTGTGCGACGGATCACCCCGCACCACGTCGAGATCGTCAGGCCCGAAGAACACCGCTCGGATCGCACGCTTCACTTCCCGCTTCCGTCGCACTGCAGACCGATTCATCTGCACGCGGCTCCCGCCGCGTTCGGCGATCTCCACCTCCACGAGGACACGCCCCGAGGCCGTCTCCACCTCGCCGCGGGCATATGCTGCGGCGCAGGTCTCCCGGACGAGCGGGTTCGCCACCGAGATCCGTGGTGACCCGAGGAAGAACAAGAAGGCGATCCCCTCGAGCAGGTTCGACTTCCCCTCGCCGTTCCGGCCGACCGCCACGATGAGCCCATCGGGGAGGCCACGCAGTCGTGTGTCCTCGTGGTTCCGAAAGTCCCTCAGCTCGAGCCAGAGCACGCGCACTGCGGCCGATGGATCAGCCGACCGGCGTGGGCAACCGGACGGGCATCACGAGGTACGTGAAGTCGTCCGACTCCCCCCGCACAACCCCCGGCTTCAACCCGTCTCGGACCTCAAGCCGGACGGTCTCACCGGTGGCCCCGGCGAGCCCGTCCGCCAGGTACGTGGGGTTGAAGGCCGCGGTCACGTCCTCCCCCTCGTACCCCGCCTCCACCGCTTCTACGGCCTGCCCGAGATCCGGCGACGACGACGAAAGCTTCACCCCCAGCGCGTTGAACTCAAGGCGCACCGGCGACGTGTCCCGCGCGAGCAATCCCACACGGCGCACTGCATCGAGGAGCGCCTGCCGCGACACCGTGAGCCTACTCTGATACGCCTCCGGCAAGAGCTGCCGGTAGTTTGGGAACTCGCCTTCGATGAGCCGCGACGTCAATGTGAGGTTCCGGATCTGGAACGCTGCTTGGCTCTCGTCGACGAAGACCTCGACCTCACCCTTCTCCAACCCACCCGCAGCTCGGCCCGCCTCGGCCATCGCGCGCTCGGGCACAATGACCCGTGCCTCGCCGTCGGCGGTCGCCACTAGCTCGCGAACCGCAAGCCGGTATGAATCCGTCGACACGAGAGTGATCCCCTCACGGCTGATCTCTATGAGCACTCCAGTCAGGACAGGGCGCGCGTCGTCGCGAGACGCAGCCCTGGCCACCTGGCCCACTGCCTCCGCGAAGCTCGCGGCCTCAACTACAAGACGGGTGCCGGAGGGCGCCTGGAGGCTGGGGAAGTCCTCCTCGGGTAGGGCTCGTAAAGCACCTTCGTACGCAGCGCATCGGATTCGCACCTGGCCTTGGTCCATCTCAAGCTCCACGGGCGCGTCCGACAGGCTCTTCACCGTGTCGGCCAGGAGCCGAGCAGGTACCAGCGCCACGCCCTCCTCCTGAACTTGAACATCGATCGTCAGACGCGTGGACAACTCAAGGTCGGTCGTAGTGAGGGTGAGACCCTTGCTCGACCGCGCCTCCATGAGCACTCCGGTCAGGGCTGGAATCCCTGGGCGCGAAGACACACCGCGCTGCACGGTCTGAAGCCCCTCGGAGAGTTCATCGCGATCACACCGGAGCTTCACGAATTCACCTCCCTGACTGCTTCTTCATGAAGTCTTCTTTCCAATCAGTAGTAGTAGGACCTGTGGAAAAGGGGACTCGGGTGCTGTTTCCCGAGGCTAGCGCATGGGGCCGACATGTGGAACGAGTGGGGAAAGCTGTGCAGATAGGAGTGGACGCCAGCGGAACGCCCCCACGCATCCCCCCGCTTTCCCCAGATCCACTCACAGGTTCCTCACCTGCTTGCGAATGATCCGGGATAGATCTTGCACTTGGCGGTATACGGGCTCACGGTCCCGCATGTTCTTGTCGATCTTGTCGATACCATGCTTCGCGGTCGTGTGGTCTCTTCCCCCGAACATCTCGCCGATCTTGGGCAGGCTCATGCCCGTGCACTCACGGACGAGAAACATCGCGACGTGGCGGGCCGTCGTCAGGGGGCGGGAGCGGTTGTGGGAGACGAGATCGTCCATCGACAACCCGTAGTACTTGGCCGTCTCCTCGAGGATCAACTGCGGTGGGATGTCCGCTTCCGCTTGCGGCAGAAGGTCCTCGAGCGCGTGCTCGCAGGACTCCAGTGAGATTGGGTGGCCTGTGAGGTCGCTCCAGGCGACCACGCGGACCAGGGCACCCTCGAGCTCGCGGATGTTCTGATCGAACTTGGAGGCGACGAACTCGATTACATCGTCTGGCACGTGCACGCCCTCGCGCTGTGCCTTCAGCTGAAGGATCGCGATGCGCGTCTCGAGGTCGGGTGGCTGCACATCGACGCACAGGCCCAGCCGGAACCTGCTCTGTAGGCGCTCTTCCATCCCGAGCTCCTGAGGCGGGCGGTCCGAGGCGATCACGATCTGCCGCTCCTTCTCGTGGAGGGCGTTGAACGTGTGGAAGAACTCGGTCTGCGTTTCCTCGCGCTTGGCCAGGAACTGGATGTCGTCGACGAGGAGCACGTCGATATCACGGTGCCGCGCTGCGAACTGGTAGCCCTGACGCTCGCGAACGGCCTTGATGAACTCCGCCATGAAGCTCTCGCTCGTCACGTACTTCACGCGCAGGCGGGGCGCCAATCGGTGCATGTGGTGTCCGATGGCGACGATCAGGTGCGTCTTGCCCAAGCCGACGCCGCCGTAGACGAACAGAGGGTTGTAGGCCTTGGAGGGTGGGGCCTCGGCGACGGCCATGGCAGCAGCGTGCGCGAAGCGGTTGCTCGGACCGGAGACGAAGGCCTCGAACGTGTAGTTGGGGAACGGGAGGCCGGGTGCGCCGAGCGGGGCGGCCACGGACCGCTCGTGCCGATCGGCGGCGGGCAGGGGGGCATCGGGTACCACGATGGGACGTGGCGGCTCTCCGGAGGCACCCAGGTGAACACGCACAGTCTGCCCGCTGGCCTCTGCTGCGGCGTTTTGGATGAGGTCCATGTAGTGCTTGGCGAGCCAGTCACGAACGTAGTCGGAGGGCGCGAGGACTTCGAGCACGCCGTCGTGGAGGCTGGTTGCCCGGACCCCGCTGAACCACATGGAGAACGAGCTTTCGGGAAGCTCCTGCTTAGCGCGATCGACGACGCGCGCCCAGGTTTGCTCGCCGGCCTGCTCGAAGGATGTGAGAACCATCGCTATCCACAACCTCTTTCCACATATGTGGAAAACCTGCGGGGAAGGTAGACGGCCCCGGGCGCGAAATGCGTCGGAGCCGCCGAGGGAAGCGCGCCGCACTATAGCACTGGGCTTTTCCACAGGCGCGGCGACGGGGCCGCTTTTGACTGACTTTCTAGGCGCATGTGCTTTGTGCTGCGAGGATGGGGGTCCCGTATACTCACCGGGGCCGGCCGAGCGGTCGGCCCTTCGGATTACTCGAGAGGCGCCACGATGTCCAAGCGAACCTTCCAGCCGAACACCCGGAGACGGAAGAAGACCCACGGGTTCCGTCTCCGTATGCGGACGCGAGCCGGCCGGGCGATCCTGGCTCGGAGGCGCGCGAAGGGTCGCGCGAGGCTGTCGGCATAGTCGTGGGCCCGCGGTGACGAGGGCCTCGAGTGTCCGGCGAGTGCTCGTCGAGGGCGCGGCAGTCCGTGGAAGACGGGTGGTAGTGTTTCTCGCGCCCGGCTCGGGGAGGGTGGCGTTCGTCGCTGGCCGTCGTGTTGGCGGGGCCGTTTCGCGCAATCGGGCCCGGCGCATCTTGAGGGCCGCGTGGCGGGAGCTCGCGCCCTGGACCGGGGAAGAGTACGACGTCGCTTTGGTGGCCCGCGGAACGATGCGTGGGGCCAAGACACAGGACGTGATGGCCGAGGTGAGCGAGCTCCTTGGGCGGGCGCGGGTGATCCTTCCGTGAGTGCCGTGCGGCGCGCCCTCTGGAGGGCGGGGGCCCCCGCCCGTTTCGTACTCATCGGCTCGATACGCGTGTACCGGGCCACGCTTTCGGGCGTGCTCGGAGGCCAGTGTCGGTTCTACCCGTCTTGCTCCCAGTACGGGGAGGACGCCATTCGAATCCACGGCGCGGCGCGCGGAACCGTCATGGCGGGGTTTAGGGTACTCAGGTGCAACCCATTCGCGACTGGGGGCGTGGACCCGATCCCACCGCGCCTGCGCAGGCACGAGTGGTATGATGCTCTCATACCCGATCCTAAGGCGGCGGGATGATCGGGGCCCTTCCCTGGTCGCCGCTGTGGCAGGGCCTGCTCAATGGCATGGGCTGGCTGCTTGCCAAGGTCTACGAGCTGATCCCGAACTGGGGGTTCACGATCATCGCTCTGACCGTGGTGATCCGGCTGATCCTGCTGCCGTTGGGGATCAAGCAGATCCGCTCCATGCAGCACATGCAGGCGATTCAGCCGAAGGTCAAAGCGCTACAGACGAAGTACAAGGGGAACCGCGAGAAGCAGCAGGAAGAGCTGATGAAGCTCTACAAGGAGCACGGGGTCAACCCGTTCTCCGGCTGCCTGCCGACCCTGCTGCAGTTTCCGATCCTGATCGCCATGTACTCGGTCGTGCGGTTCCCGCAGTCCCCCGTCCACCTGCCGATCGACAGTCGGCTGTACCAGGTGGTGTCCTCGCAGATCCCTGAGCCCACCGGCGGGGAGAAGCAACCCTCGCCGAGCGACTTCCCGGCCGGGACGACGCTGAAGGATGGCCGGTACTTGGTGCCGAGGCGCCCGGCGTCTGGGACGGACTTCGTGTACATGAACCTCCTTTGCTCGGCGATCCAGGCTGGAAACGCAAACGCGCTGGTTCAGTCGAACTACCAGATAGACGGCAACCCGGTCGTCTACCAGGTCGACTGCGGAAGTGCCCCTGCCAGCCGTGTGCCCTACTACGTGTTCGCCTTCCTGATGTTCGTGACCACCTGGTATCAGCAGCGCCAGATGCAGAGGGCGAGCCCGCCGGGCGCCACCTCCCAACAGCAGCAGGCGATCATGAAGGTAATGCCTCTCATGTTTGGGGTGTTCGGGTTCTTCTTCCCAGCCGGTCTCGTTCTGTACTGGACGACGTCGAACGCGTGGCAGATCGGTCAGCAGTACTTCATGCTGAAGAACCGTCTGACGGCCGAGGACCTGGCGGCGCGAGCCGGCGACCAGAAGAAGTCGGAGAAGAAGGGGTTCCTGGCGTCGATGACCGAGCGCGCGGAGGAGGACCGCAAGCGGCGGGCGGGTACGAGTAGGAGTGGACAGCGGAAGCCGGGATCCGCGAAGCAGGGTCCGCGCAAGTCGAGCGACGGGAGCCCGGGGCTCGGTGAGGACCCGGGTTCCGGTCGAGCCGGATCGAAGCCGAAGCAGGTACCGCCGAAGAAGCCGAGTCCTGGAGCAGAGGGTGGAACGGGAGATCGAAAGAAGCGCCCCAAGCGTTGAGGAGGCCGTCGAGGCGGCGCTCGATGAGCTCGGGGCAAGCGAGCAAGAGGTCGCCGTTCAGATCGTCCAAGAGCCACGGAGTGGATTCTTGGGCGTGGGCTCTCAGGATGCGGTGGTCCGAGTTCGCCTGAAGGTGTTCGGGGACGAGGTCTCGGATGAGGACCTGGCCGAGCAGGGGGAGATGGCCGCCGACTTCCTGGATGGGCTGCTCAGCAGGATGGGGGTCACCGCTGGCGTGGAGCCAAACCTGCAAGACGGGGTCATGTACGTGGACGTCGTTGGCGCTGGGCCGGGCGGGGAGGACATGGGGCTCCTGATCGGCCGACACGGGCAAACGCTGGAGGCTCTCCAGGAGCTGACGCGTGCTGCAGTGGGTCATAGGGCGGGGGCTCGCTGTCGTGTGATTGTGGACGTCGAGGACTACAGGAAGCGGCAGAGGGCTCTTCTGGCGGCGAAGGCCATGGAGGCTGCGAAACGCGTCGCGAGAACCGGGCGGGAAGAGCAGCTCGAGCCGATGAATGCGTACGAGCGCAAGGTGGTGCACGACGCGGTCTCAGGCGTGGTGGGAGTCGAGAGCGTGAGCCGAGGCGAGGAGCCGGAGCGACGCGTGGTGGTCCGGCCCAGGGCATGAGGGAAGCACCAGGGATCTAAGGGTCGCGTTTCACGTGAAACATCCGACTGACCCGGTCACCGGGTCGCTCCCAAGGCAAGCCGAGAGGATTGGTGTCCGGATCGACCCCGATCAGGCTCTGCTCCTCGAGCGGTTCGAGCAGATGCTTCTGCGAAGGGCAGTCCCTCTCGGGCTGGTGGCGGAGCAAGACGTCCAGCGGATACGGACCCGGCACGTGCTGGATTGCCTGAGAGCGGTTCTGGCGGTCCGCGACGGGGTGGAAGACGCCTACGACCTCGGGTCGGGAGCTGGCCTGCCCGGTTTGGTCCTCGCGATCGCTCGGCCAGATCTTCACATCGGCCTGGTCGAACCCCGCCAACGACGGGTGGCCTTCCTCGAGTTGGCGGTCGAGTCCCTGGGTGTTGAGAACGTCGATGTCCTTCCGGTGCGGGCGGAGGATCTGGAGAGACGCGTCGATGTCTGCCTCGCACGCGCTTTCGCACCGGCACGGCGAGCCTGGCGGATTGCCTCCCGGCTACTTCGTCCCGGCGGAGCCCTTGTCTATTTCGCAGGGGAGCAGTTCGAGCTTTCCGACGCGCCAGAAGGAGCAATCTCACGGCAGCTCCGGGGTTCCCTGCTTGAAAGCACGGGGCCGCTGGTTATCATGACCCAGCAGTGACCACACCCACCGCTCCCCGAGCGCCCAATGCGGCGGAGCAGCCTGCTCCACCTAACATCGTTCGCACGGAGCCGGCGTGGTCAGCCGAATTGGTGGACCCGCTGGCGTCCACGCCTGCTGTCGAGCCGCCGAGCAGCGCCGCCGCGGAAACCTCGGACGACGAAGGACCGCCAGCGGGTAGCAGCGAGCTCCCTCGCCGGGGTACCAGGATCATCGCCGTCGCGAACCAGAAGGGAGGGGTCGGGAAGAGCACCACAGCCGTGAGCCTTGGAGCGGCCCTTGCCGAGCTCGGATACCGTGTCTTGGTGATCGACCTCGACCCGCAGGGCAACGCATCGACCGGCCTAGGGATCCGGCACGAGGCGCGAAAGGTCACCGTCTACCACGTGCTCGCTGCGGAGGCCTCCATCACCGAAGCAGTGGTCCCGACCCCTGTCGCGAACCTATTCGGAGTCCCGTCGACTATCGACCTCGCCGGGGCCGAGATCGAGCTCGTGAGCCAGTTCTCGCGTGAGTTGAAGCTCCGAAAGGCCATCGAGCCCCTTCGCGAGGAGGGATACGACTTCGTGCTCCTCGATTGCCCGCCTTCACTCGGGCTCCTGACGATCAACGCGCTTGCTGCTGCTGAGGAGCTCATCGTGCCGATCCAGTGTGAGTACTACGCGCTGGAAGGGCTCGGGCAGCTCCTGCGGAACGTACGCCTCGTCCAGCAGAACGTGAACCCGGACCTGCGCCTCGATGGGATCGTCATGACGATGTTCGATTCGCGCACCAAGCTATCGGAGCAGGTGGTGAGGGAGGTCAGGCGCTTCTTCGGGGAGCGTGTCTACAAGACGATCATCCCGCGCACTGTGCGCCTCTCGGAGGCGCCGGGGTTCGGCCAGCCGATAACAGTGTATGACCCCAAGTCGAGGGGGGCTCAGTGCTACCGGGAGCTGGCCATGGAGGTCGCGGTCCGAGGGCCCATAGAGGAGCCCATGCCGGTGTTCGAGGAGATGCCGAACGTAACCCTTCCTCCAGTCGAGGCTCACGCCATGTCCGCGCCGCGACCGTTGCTGACGGGCGCCGGAACGCGTTTGAGCGGCGACCGTGAGTCAGAGGAGGAAGGGAGCCTAGAGGAGACCGTGGGTGCCGGGGCGGTGCAGGCTGAGGGATCGCCTCCGCTGCTGGCCGTTGATGTCGCGAACGAGACTCCTCTGGAGGAAGAGGTTGAGGGCCCTGTGGACGAGGCATCAGCGGGCGAAGAAGCCTACGGAAGCTTCGAGGGCCGGTCTATGCATGTCGCCGCGGTTGAGTCGGAACCGGATGACATGCCGACACCTGAGACACACGTGGAGGCCGAGCCCCCGGACGTTGAGAGTGCCGGGGAGGCAGAGGTCCCCGGGGACGGGCCTGAGATAGCTGAGGAGCCAGGCGAGGCAGCCGAGGCAGCCGAGGAGCCAACGTACAAGAGGCGATGGAGCTTGTTCCGCAGAGGAGGGGCCGAATGAAGCGAGGCGGGCTGGGAAGGGGGCTGTCCGCGCTGATCCCTGGAGCGGTGGAGGAGGGGGTCGGGCTGCTCGAGGTGCCCGTCGATGCCGTGGCGCCCAACCCCCGGCAGCCGAGGACGACGTTCGAGAGTGAGTCCATGGACGCGCTGGCTGTGTCTATCCGCGAAGTGGGGGTCCTTCAACCGATCGTCGTACGAAGAAGTGGGGCGGGCTACGAGCTGATCGTGGGCGAGCGGCGCCTGCGGGCCGCCAAACTGGCTGGTCTCGCGACGGTCCCGGCGGTGCTCAGGGAGAGTGACGACGCGGATGCGCTTCGCGAGGCCCTCATCGAGAACATCCACCGGGAGGATCTGAACCCGATCGAGCTGGCGGAGGCGTTCCACGAGCTGCTTGAGGAGCTGGACCTCATACAGGAGACGCTCGCGGAACGGCTGGGGGTCTCGAGGTCCCACATCGCGAACACGATTCGCCTGCTGGGGCTGCCTTCGGAGGTCCAACAGCTGCTGGCGGAGCGCAGGATTCAA
>Ga0299915_10001825_pt1 | contig 15587 bp, 21 predicted proteins | sample RVTome_13_FD_200263 | JGI IMG/M metagenome (GOLD analysis project Ga0299915, IMG submission 200263) | Soil microbial communities from uranium-contaminated site in the Upper Colorado River Basin, Wyoming, United States - RVT92D227 (version 2) ... | reverse complement strand
TGTTGCACTTATATCCGAGATCGGGATTCTAACTTCAGTTTCATTTTGCCAGGGTGCTGAATTATAATCTGTATTTTTATTTGAATTATTATTTTGTGTATTATCGGTACATCCTGCTAAAGATAAGATTACAAATACTGCTGTAATACCTATTAATATTATTTTTTTCTTCATATTTTTTACCTACCTTTTTTTAATTTTCCATACAAGAGGAATCAGCACATATTTTTCCATCAATAAGAGTAATTATTCTTTGTCCTAACTTAGCAATCTCAGGGTTATGAGTTATCACAATAATTGTGTGACCTTCTTGATGAAGTTCTTTAATAAGAGTAAGAACGAGATCCCCATTTTTTTGATCTAAATTCCCAGTTGGTTCGTCAGCAAGTAGAATTTTTGGATCATTAATAAGAGCGCGTGCAATGCAGACGCGTTGTTGTTCTCCACCTGATAAATGTGCAGGAATATGATCTAATCTATGTCCCATTCCGACACGATTTAAAACATTTTTTGCTTTTATTTCATCCACCGAACCATGATAATACTGAGCTAACAAAACATTTTCAAGCGCGGTTAAATAAGGAATAAGATGATATTGCTGAAAGATAAGTCCGATATTCTCTCGTCGAAATCTGGTAAGTTGTACTTGATTTAATGTGGTGATTTCTTTTCCATTGATAATTACAGAACCTTTTGTTGTTGAATCTAGACAACCAATAATATTCAGTAATGTTGTTTTTCCAGAGCCTGATGGTCCCATAACAGAGGTCCATTCTCCTAATCTAATAACAAGATCAAGGTTTTCAAGCACATGTGTATTTTCATCATAAATTTTTGCAATTTTGTTTAACTTGATAATTTCCGTATCCATAATTTTATTCACCTCGTAAAACAATTGCAGGTTCAACATTTATCGCACGTCTTACAGGTATAATGCTTGCTAGTAAGGCAACTCCAATAGATATACCTAATATTATTGGGAGAATTTCAATTCGTGGATTAATCGATAAAGAAAATACACTTAATCCAATAAATTGAGACAGCACTAAACCTACAAGGTATCCAAGGATTCCGCCTATAACACCGATAATTGTTGCCTCAGAAAAGAATAATGCTACGATTTTTTTATTTTCAGCACCAACACTTTTCATTAATCCGATTTCTTTTTGTCGTTCGATAACTGATGTAATCATGGTTGTCATAACACCAAGGGCTGATGCTATTAAAGCAACAATAGTAATGAGGAACATCATGTCCTCAATTTTACCTAAAATATCCATTTCTGCATGGACAAGTTGTTTGACTGATCGTCCTTCAACATAAGGTATTAATTCTTCTATTTCCATTGCAAATGTTTCCACTGGACAAGCATTACAGAGCGCTGAAACTTGAATAGTATGGAGCTTTCCGAATCGTCCTGTTATTTGTTGAGCAACTTGTAGATTTACAAAAATTTGTGAGTCTTCGTAACCTTCTGTCATAATAATTCCGACAACTGTGAGATTGTACATTGTTCCATTATCAGTTGAGTTGTATTGATCTATATAAGAGATGGAAAATGTATCTCCAACACTAAGGTTCAATATTTCTGCAACATTTGCACCAATCATACAACTTGATGTATCATTTTGATCGCTAATCCATTCGCCTTTAATATGCCACCAGGGATTGATAGCTTGAACCCCTGTTGTGAACGTCTGAGAATCTTGTGGTGCATAGGGTGATAGAATCTGGATTGTTTTATTAAAGTAAGTCCCTGCTAGAACTATACGCTGCTCTGCTTGTTCTGAATGAGCAGTAATTACCTGGTAGAGAAATGGAGCAAAACCCAAAACGTTGTTTCTCCAAAAGATTGTTTTAATTTTCCAGATATCACTTTCATTAATATACCGTTGTTCTGTAACAGTACCAAACTCTACACCAGGGAATCCTACTTCAATAGTATCTGAATAAGGAACGACAAGGAGATTTGCACCATATTTTCTAAATTCGTAACTAACTTTTTCGTTAACATCAAGTGAAACAGTCAGCAGTGCTGTTGCAATTGCTGCGCCGATAATTACAGAAATCACAGCTATAGCAATGCGGGATTTCCGTTTAAGAAATGATTTCCAAAGGATTCGGAAAAACATATATCACCTTAAGAAAACTTAACAATCGTTAAGTATATATATGCATAAATACTATATATATAATTTGTGGTACTCATGAGCATGAAAATTACATGCGAAGAAGCAGTTTGGTACACATTACCAATTATTCGGAAAGAGTTGGCTAGAAGTCTTATCAAGGATTGTGGATTTAGCCAAAGAAAAGCAGCGGAAAAACTAGGAATAACTGAATCAGCGGTTTCGCAATACCTTTCAAAAAAACGAGGAGATTTTAAAGCACTAAATACCACGATTAGAAGAGAAATAAAAGAATCCGCTAAACGTATTGTGCTGGGAGATGGTCAGGTAATGAAAACAGAAACATGCCGAATTTGTCATCTCCTTTTAGCATTGAAAATAAAAGATGAAAAGCCAAAGAACTATTAAATTATTTTAATAGTGATTTCTGCAAACAAAAACTTTGCATACTAAATAGCTTATAATTATTGTTGGATCTTATTTAGTATGTATATAAAAGGATTTTTCCATTTCATTATAGCAAAGGCATCAATACTTGCCGAGGACGTTTTTCCTTGGTCGTCGTATACTTTTATTGTTATCGTTTTTTTACCAAATGCTAGTTGGTGCCAGGTCCATTGATACGGAGGTGTATTAATGGTTTTCATTAATTTTTCGTTCACATAAAACTCGACTTTCGCAATTCCTGTATCATCTGATATATTTGCAATAATTTTAGTTCGTCCTAATAATATTGTTTTACCAAATATTGTTTTTCGTATTGGATTTCCTAGAAGGTGAATGTAGTTTACTTTTAGATTTAAAATACCAACTTCAGGTGGTATATTTCCCCCTTCGATAACCAATGCTGCAGAAATCGCATCTACATAATAAGCATTAAATGGATTTTTATCAGGAGGATAAGAATAACTCATCTTTTTTTCAGAATTAAATACAGCTGCAAATATTACTAAATTTTCTAGATCTAAAGTGTCAATTGATTTATTTTTTTTCAATTGGATTTGTTCCATGGATTGTATTTCTATATCATCGTCCATGAATAATTCTCGAAAGAGGAACCGTTGTGGTGTGTTTCCCTCGCTAGAGGTTGATACCATATCAGTGAAATAAACTCGTAGATGACCATTGTATATTTTATTTTCATTATTTTTGATTAGAACATTAGTTGTCAATTCATTTGTTGCCTCATTTTGGGTTACTTGAAGATTAATAAAAATGTTTGATTTTTGTCTAGCTAATGCCGTTGTAATTGCTTGTTCTAAATCCGATTTCTGGATATTGCTTCCCATAAGCACACGGTATCCACCATCGATATAAATTGTGGGGTATCCATATAGGTTATATTGAGCAATACGTTGTGTTGCTATTGGATCTGTGCTTGATAAACTAATATAGTAGAAAGGATAATTCCCTGACTTGAACATCTCGTCTAGTATTCCTGTGACTTTTGGACATTCGGAACACACGACTTTTGTTCCAACCTCAAAGAGTACATGTGTAATAGTAGAATCGTGCTGGAATAAACCTTTATTACTTTGATTTGACATATTTATTTCAGAATTTGGAATAACAGTAATTGTAAAGTATAAGCTTCCATCTATAGAGGGATTACCAATCGGACCATTTCCTGCCGCATCGTCAATTATAACATAATAGTACCAATTTTCAATAGTATCAGCTGGTAGAGAGATACTTGCATTTCCACTGAGAATTGATGTAGAACTCCATCTAAGTGCACTGGCAGGTCTATAATACAATTTTGCAGAAATAACACCAACATTATCGGAAGATTTTATTGTAATATTTGTTGATTCTCCTGCTTTCTGAGTTATACTGCCAGTTACACTATTAATGGTGGGAGGTAATATATCCCTTGCTTCAGATATTCCACTATTATTAAAGAAAAAAATAAAAGATGCGGAAAATATAAGAAATGTAATAATCAAAATCGCGCTTATTTTCGATTTTAAATTCATTATAATATATTATGATCTCCTTTTATTTAAACTTAACGATTGTTAAGTTTTTTATAAAATCTAGATTTTTTCTATATTGAGTAGAAACATTAAGAAGTTCTCCATATAAAATAATTATAAAATTTGTTGAATGATAGTGGGGGGGGCTTAGCCGGATTCGAACCTGCAAGCTCCGTTATGTAAGGGCGATGGTATAATCGATAGTTTTTTTGCATATCTACAAATTAAACTTTAAAACAATAAATTATCGAAAAGAGTTTTAACGGTTTCCGCTTTTATATCAAGGGCAATCTCAACTTTTTCAAATAAATTTTTTTCTAATTTTATTAGTTCACTTAATTTCATTAAATCATAATTTTTTAAATATTTCTTTAATGAGCTTTTTATTTTTTGAAAGCTCTCTCCAGAATACCAACCCAATACGTAAATATCACAAATATCTTTTACTAGTTTTTCATCTTGCGTCCTATTTGGAATACTTTTTATTTTTGTAGCAATAAGTATTTCAGGTTTTGGGATCCAAAGAAATCTATTAAATTCTTTTAAAACTAACCGATTTCTTTTATCTTTAAAAACTGGGGTAAGTAGTAGTTCATCCACTGGTGAAAAACCTAGAATTTTTCGAAACAATGGATGTGTTTCATTGACTATAGGATCAATATACATTGTAAAGATATTATGTGTTGGTGTCTGTTTTGCTTCCTCCGAAGTTAGCTCTTTCCCAGTTTCATAATGTATTTCTTTATAATATCGAAATCCTAGAGATTTAAAACCTTCTTTCTCAATTGATGATAAAGATTTTACAATTGTAGAGTTTTTGAGCTGTTCTTCATTGAAATTTTTATGGATATAGTATCCAAGATCTATGTCTCTTGATCCCAAATAATTTCTACCTTGTTCCTTTTGAAAATTATCATTTACTATTAAATAGACTGCCCAACCACCTAAAAGACAGATAGGTTCATCCATTAAGCTTACAACTTGTTGTAGATATTTGTAGGATGTTTTTGTTTCAAATTCATTATACAATGTCATGATATTCTCTCTTAATAAGCATCTGTGCTGCTTCTATTGCTACTCCTTCTTCCCGTAGTAGATCTAATATAAGTTGTGGTGTTGACACAATTCTAAATCCTTCTTTTTTAATGTTTGAGTAAAACACATGTTCATCATCAATTAATATTCTCATGTTTCCTTTTCCTACAAGTCCTTTTTTTGTAAGTCGTTTGTGCCATTCTTGTATGTCTTGCTCTCTTACGTAAATATCTACTCTTGAAGGAAAGAGATAATGTTGGGTGAATGATTCAGCGTAATATGTTGTTATTGCATACATTAGATTTATTTTTTTTAAGAAATCTAAGGGATTCTGAATGTTATATTCTCTATAAAGCGGAAATTTGCTGATTTTTAACCAGTAATAAAACACGCTTTGAATATCCTTTATTTTTGTTTTTTTAACTAGATTTATTTTTTCCAATTTTCTAAGAAATTTAATAACCCATACATGGGAACAATTTGCTTCTTTTGCAATACGATATTTAGATAAAGATCCATCTGGAGTTTTAAGAAGTATTCGAAGTATTCTCTCCTGTTTTTTACCTTTCATAATATGTAACAATAAAAACTATTATATAAACTTTACTTACATGTAACTATAATTGATAGTATATAAATAAAACTTACATAAGTAAATAACTTGACGAGGTTTCTCTGCAAAAATCTAATGGGCTTAGCCGGATTCGAACCGGCGATCTCCTCCGTGTGAGGGAGACGTCATAACCGCTAGACCATAAGCCCTTTTTCAACTTCGAATAAAGTAAATGCTCTAAAATGTTTTTCTATATTATTTTTATAAAATATTAATATAAGAAAACATTTATCAATAATAAATTAATTAACAAATTTATAATAAAAATTTTTGGAGGGATATATTAGGGTGGTGAAAGGGAGAGTATTAAATAAATTAAAGGAGAAAATTCCAGAATCCAATGAAAAATTAATAGAAAAAATGGAAAATAGACCAATTACTGAATATAAAGAAACACTCTACACAGAGTCTTATAAACCTAAAAAGGAAACATATGCTTTTTCTAATCAGTCAATGTGGAGAAATATTCAAGCTATTGAAAAAAATGTTGACAAAATTCATATAACTAATGCAAGTAAACCATCAAATGATTTGGACAAAATAGTTGATAGAATAATTGCAAAGAAAAAGAAATAATTTTTAGCTCTTATTAATTACATGATATTGTAAATGATAACAGTTTTAAGAATAGGTCATAGAATTGGTCGCGACAAACGAATAACAACCCATGTTGCGCTTGTTGCTAGAGCCTTTGGTGCTGATAAAATCCTTATTGATACAAATGATAAAAAACTGGAAGGAACGATACGTTCAACAATTACTCGTTTTGGTGGAAATTTTAAGATTGAAACAGGAGTTGATAAGAAAAAAATAATAAAAGAATGGAAAGGAGTAATAGTTCATCTTACAATGTATGGTGAACAAATCGAAAAATCAATAAAAAAAATTGATAAAAAAAAGGATTTACTTATTATTGTTGGTGCGGAAAAAGTACCACCCTTTATTTATGAAAAAGCAGATTTTAATGTTTCAGTTGGAAACCAACCGCACTCTGAGGTAGCTGCTTTAGCGATATTTCTTGATAGATACAATAAAGGTTCATGGCAAGGTAAAAAATTCAATGGAAAATTAGAAATCCTACCTAGTAATAAGGGAAAGAATGTAGTTTCAAAGATAAATAGGTAATTATATGGAAGATATCCCTAGTCCTGATACATGTATTAAGATTCTTATAGAAAATGGGTGCTCTGAAAAAGTGATAAGACATTGCCTGGCTGTACGAGATGTTGCAGTAAAAATTGCAAAAAAAGCAAATGCTGATGTAAGACTCGTGGAAGCAGGTGCCTTACTTCATGACATTGGTCGATCAAAAACACACGGTATTCTTCATGCCACAGAAGGTGCAAAAATCGCTGAAAAAATGCGTTTGCCAGATAGTATCATAAAAATTATTGAAAGACATATTGGTGCGGGAATACCCGCAAAAGATGCTGTAAAATTAGGTTTACCTGAAAAAGATTTTGTACCAATGACATTGGAGGAAAAAATCGTTTGTCATGCAGATAGCATGGTTGAAAATGATAGACAACAAAGATTTGAAAGGGAATTAGAAAGAGTTTTATTAGAGGGTCATACTGACTACGCAATGCGTTTAATTAAACTACACAAGGAGCTAAGCGATATTATCGGTATCGATGTTAATCTTATTTAAGTACCATAAAGATAAATAAGGTGTTTTGTATTTTGTGAATCCCTAGTTTTTGCAGGGGTAGCCAAGCATGGTCAACGGCGCAAGATTGAGGGTCTTGTCCTTAGTGGTCCGCGAGTTCAAATCTCGTCCCCTGCACTAATTTACACGTAAAAATAAGAGAATTTAGTAAGATTGCAACCTAGAAGATTTACGACAGGAAATTAATGTTCGTGCTTGTTCGTGCCATCCACACAATGTTCGCATTCAGATTGTATCACAGTATGGGTTATATTATATTTTGATTTCAGCATTTCATTTATTTGAGAGACTATTTTGTTTAGTGAGTTTACATCCTTTGCATCTATCAGAATATGAGAGCTAAGGGCATAGACATCTGATGCTATACTCCAAACATGGAGGTCATGAACTTCTTTGACACAAGTTATTTTTTGAATATCATCAGATACTTTTTGTATATCAATGTGTTCAGGCGCTGCTTCCATGAGTATATGTGCAGATTCTCTAATTAATCTCAGGCAACCTATCAATATAAAAACTCCTATCATTGCGCTTACGATGGGGTCGAAAATATAATTGCCAGTAACAATAATTAGCACACCAGCAATAACAACACCAACAGATGATACGGTATCACTTAATATATGAAGGTAAGCGCCTCGGACATTCAAGTTTTCCTTTTCATCGTGCTGCATTTTTATAACAACGTAGAGATTAGCAAAAAGTCCGATAATTGCAATGATAAACATTTCTGATCCTTTTATTATCTGAGGTGACAAAAATCTGATATAAGATTGATAAAAAATATAGACAGTGATAAGAATAAGAACAACCCCGTTGGTGACTGCTGCAAGAATTTCTGCCCTATAATACCCATAGGTAAATTGTTGTGTCGGACCTTTTTTTGAGAGACGCAGTGCAAAATAAGCCAGCAACAGAGCCAAGAGGTCAGTAAGAACATGCCCTGAATCGCTTAGCAATGCTAAACTATTTGTAAAAATCCCTCCGGCTACTTCCATAACCAAGACGAATAATGATAGGTAAATGAAAATTCTGAATTTCTTCTGTAAAATATCTCTTTGTATCATTCAATCATAATAACTGTGTTGACCATTAATAAAGTTTGTTTTATTCCATACCATTCACTAATTAACAAAGGAATTAATCAAAGGAGTAAATTATCATTTATCAACCATGGTCATACCGGTAAATTGATGTTCAAATTTCCTCCCGAATATATCTTAAAAAATTATTAAATGAGTTATAAATATGAATCCGAATCTCCCCTAATGTGTAATATTTATTAATATAATTAATTTTAAAAAAACCATATGAATTTGACGTAAAAAAATCATTTTGGAATAAGACGCACAAATAGCTATTTCACCAAAACATTCATGTATTAGAATATGCATATATTCTAATATAGGTGATTTTCATGAAAAAAATAATAATCGAGCTTGCTCTGACAAGTCTCCTTGGAACCAGTGTGATTGGAACGATGATGACGGGGCACACAATGCAGGAGTGATGGGAATGATGCAAGGAAACCATCTGAGAATTGGTTCTGGAGGGTTCTCTATGATGAATGACACAAAAATATCGAACATACATGAAGGATGCGAAGACCATATAAACGGGCAATGTGGAAATATGACCTCTGGAGAATACAAAGAAATACATGAGACCTGCGAAGAACACATGCGCGATTGCTGTGAACAAGTAAGCGGAGACGACCAAGAAATACAACATAACTGCCCCATGATGCATTAAACACCGAGAAAATAGGAGGACGAAAAATGGATAAGAAAATCTATGCGCTGCACGCTGATATGTGTAAGGTCTTTACAAGTCCTATCCGACTGGAAATTTTAGATGCACTTCGCGATGGGAAAAAATCTGTAAGCGAACTTGTACAGCTCATTGGTTTAAACCAAGCTAATATTTCTCAACATCTTCAGATTATGAAGGATAAAAATATTTTGAGAACAGAAAAAAAAGGAAATTTTGTGTTCTATAGTATTGCGAACCCAAAGATATCTGAGGCTTTTAGCACAATGAAAGAAATCATAAAAGATCAACTCGCTGAATCAGAGAAACTCTACAAAACAATTACGAAGAAACAGTGAGAGAGATAACATGGAAGAAAATGAAAAAAATAGAAGGTTTAAAGTGTTTATCGTGCTCTTAATTGCGATAATAGTTTTTGCTGTGGTCATCAGCATATTTTGGTTTGGAACGACAAGGATCAGTATGATGGGAGGCATGATAGGATTCGGATGGCCTTTTATGTTGGTACTTGTCATTGTGATAATAGTTTTCATTTATGTTCTCCTAGATAGAGATAGCGTCTCATATTATGAGGGGGGAAATCCCATGCAGATTCTGGAACGAAGGTATGCAAATGGGGAGATTACAAGGGATGAATATTTGAAAATGAAAGATGATCTAAATCGAAATAATCCAGCAGAAATAAGGTGGAAAAAATAGAAAATCTCTATTATAGCTATAAATTGATTAAAGTGAAGAGAAATACGTATAAATTTCTAGCTTTTTGTGGTGTGATTGCACCAATCCTGTTCACAGCAGTTTTGCTTATCCTTGGATTCATTCAACCAGAATATAATCATGTCACAGACTATATAAGTGAATTAGGAGCTGTTGATGCACCGTATTCTTTAATAATGAATACTGTAGGAATCTCTTTATTGGGTGTATTGATCATTGCATTCGCATTCGCTCTTGATCGAGGTGTAAATAATGGAAATGGCTCGAAGATAGGACCTATGTTAGTAATTATTTCAGGAGTAGGTTTTGTGCTGTGTGGTATTTTTATATGTGATCCTGGTTGTATACGAATTTCGACAGTTGGTATTATTCATGGGTATATGTGTTTCATTGCTCAATTTTCATTAATATTTGCTCCATTTTTTATGTTTCATAGATTAGCTAGGGATGCTAGATGGCGTAATTTTCATATTTATTCCCTAACAATTGCTGGTATTGCTTTATTCGTGGCAATCGTGTACAAGTTCTATAGTTTTGGGGATTTGGTAGGAGTCTTTCAAAGGATTTCTTTTGGGATTCCTTTATTTTGGATGGAGATTATGGCTATTAAGTTATTACGTGTTTTGTAAGTGTGATAAAATGAATGGTAGAAAATTATGTGAGATCATTTCAGAAGAACCAGATGGCATGGATACTCTATTAGATATTGGTTGTGAGGATTGTTTCTTGGTTAGTTGTTTAGCTAAGAAATGAGGAATTATGAAAAGTATCCAAATCTTTGAAAAATATGCTCAGGGATATGATCAGTGGTTTGGTAAAAACAAGTATGTCTATGAATCAGAGGTTCTGGCTTTAACGAAATTCATTCCGAAAAACAGCAAAGGTGTAGAAATCGGTGTCGGTACAGGAAGATTTTCAGTTCATCTTGGCGTCAAGATCGGCGTGGAACCAGCACAAGCGATGGCAAAAATAGCACGAAAACGGGGGATAAAAGTATACGATGCAAAAGCGGAATTGCTCCCTTTTAAAGACGGTGTGTTTGATTATGTATTGATGGTAACAACGATATGCTTTTTACAGAATCCACAAAAAGCATTAATTGAGGCAAAAAGAGTCCTAAAACCAGAGGGGCACATTATCATTGGAATGATTGACAAGGATAGCACTCTTGGTAAAATCTATGAATCGAAAAAGAATGATAGTAAGTTTTACAAATTCGCTAAATTTTATTCTGTGAATCAGATTATAAAGCAGCTTAGAGAATTAAAATACAATAATATTAAAACATGTCAAACCCTCTTTAAAAATCCAAAAAATATAACTGATGTTGAACCGATTAAAAAGGGGTATGGTGACGGTGGTTTTGTGGTGATTTCTGCTCAAAGGGAAGCAGCACGTCCAGATAAGGTGACACTTGATGTGCCAGTCTATCGACAGACGACTCCTTTTACCTGCGGTCCTGCATCTCTGTTGATGGTTCTAAAATTCTTTGATCCAAAGTATCCGTTTACCCGAGACGAAGAGATCGCGTTATGGCGAGAATCCACACTCGGTATTTTCCATGGGACATGCCGATACGGACTTGCTACCGCTGCATGTAAACGCGGTTTGAATGTGAGGATATCATCTAATAAATCAGGAATCGCCTATGAATGTGCTGCCGTCGTAGGACTTCGTACCACTGAAAAAGATATGCTGGAGGTTCTCTTCAAAGACATGAAAAACAGAGCGATTCAGAATAGAATATCTGAAACGGATGAGGATGTGACTGTTGAACTTCTCAAATCATACTTGGTTCAGCATCAACTTCCCATTGTGCTGATTAATGCTAAACTAGTGTCCAATGATGATGAACCTCATTGGGTTGTTATGACGGGGTATGACCGTGAGTTCATATTCATTAATGATCCATTGGCTGAGGATGGTAACATAAGAAAAAAAGTGCATGTGAAAGAGTTTCAAAAATGGTTAGGTTACAAAGGGGGAAAATGTGTCTTATTTATACTTGATCATCGTATTCTACAAATGAGACAATCGCATAAACCACCGGAAGAAAAATCTTCCTATGGAAAAAAGAAAGAAAAATAAAGAAGGTGAATATTTTGATGCAAACTATAGTGTTTATTATAAATGCAGCCGGTTATGGAAACGAAAACGCATACAACGCACTTCGTCTAGCAAGAGCGTTGCTTGATGAACCTGAGATCAAGGTTAGAGTGTTCCTCCTGGGAGACGCAGTGATTTGTGCGAAAAAAGGTCAAAAAACACCGGATGGTTATTATAATCTCGGTAAAATGATGCTTTCATTGATACAGAAAGGTATCGAGGTTGATGTTTGTGGCACTTGTATTGATGCGCGAGGTGTCGATGAAAATGATTTAATTGATGGTGTGCATAAAGGGAATATGAAGGAACTTGCAAGTTGGGTGCAAACGAGCCATAAGTTGCTAACATTTTAAAAATAAAAAAAATGAGGTAAAATATCAATATCGAAGATATGGTGAAGTATGAGGACTGATGCTAGTATCTCGGTATCGAATCTGACAAAGCTGTACCGGGAGTTCTGTGCAGTAAATTCAATCAATTTTGAGGTAAAACAGGGAGAGATATTCGGTTTTCTTGGGCCGAATGGTGCCGGGAAGACCACTACGATAAAGATGCTGACAGGGCTGATATCACCAACAAGCGGGACAGCGGAAATACAGGGACGAGATATTCATACAGAAATCATTGAAATCAAAAAAACAATCGGCGTAGTCACCGAGTATTCCAATTTGTACGACGAGCTCAGTGTTTTTGATAATCTCCGGTTCGTGGGACAGTTGTACGGTGTGTCTCGATGGGATCGAGAGAAACGGATAAGAGAGTTATTGAAAAAATTTGACCTTGAATCAAAAGCAGAGGCGAAATTCGCTACACTGTCGAAAGGTATGAAACGAAAGGTGACCATTGTTGCAGCGCTCATACATACTCCGCAGGTAATATTCCTCGATGAACCGTCAACGGGTTTGGATGTGCTTTCCGCACGGATCCTACGAGTTATGATTAAAGAACTGAAAGCTTTGGGTGTCACTATTTTTCTTACTACGCATTACATCGAAGAGGCAGAACAACTCTGTGACCGCGTAGCAATACTGGTGAATGGTGCCATAAAGACAGTTGACACACCAAGAAATCTCATTACTACGACGAACTCAAGAAATTTGGAAGAAGCCTTTATTGAAATCACAGGGCTGAAAGAAGAAATCATGCTTGTTGAAAAAGAAGGGAAACGATAATCAATGTTTAAAGAAGAAGTCAAAGGATCATTGTACATCGCGTTGAAAGACCTTAGAATGTATTATTTCAAACCCCCTAACCTGAGCTGGGGGATTATGTTTCCTATTGTGATGGCACTCGCATTTATCCTACGAAATCCTTCAGGTGTGAAAGATTTAGCATCCGGATTGATTGCGATGTCGATTCTGTTTGCCGCTACGTCAGCAGAAGCGATCGTCATTGTCTTTGAGCGGAGGACAAAAACGTTTGAACGATTACTGCTTGCACCACTATCGCTTCAAGCGATTTTATTTGGAAAAGTTATTGGAGGTGTCATCTTTGGTTTTTTCATATCAAGTATATTTCTGGTTGGAACGGTTATCTTCTTGGAGGCCCCTTTCTCAAACACAGTATTTTTGCTCGCATCGTTGATACTCTCTGCATTTGTCTTTTCAGCGTTTGGAACCCTGGTCTCTGTAGCTGTAAAAGAGATTTTTGATGCAATGACCTTGGCGAACATTTTCCGTTTTCCGATGATTTTCCTCTGCGGCGTCTTCATCCCTGTGAGCGTTCTACCAGCGTTTCTTCACCCGATAGCATATGTGCTTCCCTTGACGTATTCCGTGGATTTGTTTCGGTTCTTCATCACAGGGTCATATGATATAGTTCATCCAGCAGTTAGTGTTGTTGTTCTCATTATTTACTCGACTGCTTTATTCTATCTTTCTGTTTTCGTATTAAAAAGAAGAATTGAACAATAACTGATAATTGTCTCAAATCTTTACGGTAATCTAATTTTTAATATAAATTCATGCATAAACTATTAGGCTTTTTACCAAAATGATAAGATGGAGTTAGAAAATGATGCAACGTCCATGTTCCTTCGTTTCCCTTTATATATCTCAAGAGGCTATAAAATGCATTACAAAAACGAGAAAGCTTCCTAAAACAAATAGAACAGTGACAACAATCGTGTACTTCGACCACAATAGGACATCATTGGTTTTTAATATTCTTCTCAATTTTTCTGAACTAAACATTAAGTAAAATACTATTGAGAGAACGGGAAATAGGACGATAGCTATTATACTTTTAGAAACCCAATGATGGCCAGTTAGATTGTTAAGAAATTCTTTGAATGCACTTGATTCTTCATGGTAAATGATCATAGAACCGATGACGACTGTCGTAATGATAGCAGCGAGAAAAAATGCTGCGATTCTTTCCTTTTGTTTTTCCTTCATATCTAAACACCCTCAACTCCAATGTTTCCTGCATAAGAAATAAGTGCACCCATGATGAACATGAGCAAAACCATAGCCAGCAAAAGAAGTGTAAGAAGAATTACACCCTGTTTCACCCTTCGCTCATTTAGTAGAGTTTCGTCACTACCAAAAATATAAAGGGTAATAGCTAAAAGAATTGATAATATCGGCAGAAAAATAAAAATATGTTCTTTTGTCTCCATGATGATTTGGTGAGCCCACGGTTGACTTCCGGATAGTATAACTGGTTTAACTTTGCTACCGTAATCGATTAAATAGTTATAACCGCCAACAACCCAGCACCCAATTATAGTAAAGAATACTTGTACATAACCTGCGATCTTTATTCGTTTTATTCCGTTATTAGTCAAATGTTTCAACTCAATACATATCCAAAGTAACGCTAAAGCGGTAATTCCACCTGTAATCGAATGAGCCATTACAAGGATTTTGATATCCCCCAAAACAGCTATTTGCACGCCAACAATTATTTGAAGCATAACTAAAAATACAAGGCTATAACCAATCATCATATGAGGAAATTTTATCTTATTTCTTTTCTTTATAAAAACACTAGGTATTACCTGTAATAGGGCAAAGATCACAATAAGTAACCCTAACCATCCATGAACAGATGATGATAACAGAGGAGTCTCATGCCCTGATGTAACCAATAATCCATAAAAAAAAGTCCCTACCATAAACAGACTGAACAAAATACTAGCTGCCCTATGCAAATTAAAAGAATTAAGCCCGTCTATTTTTTTAATTCTACCAGTTAATTTTGCCCCCGTTATTAGGATCAACAGTGCAAAAATAAAACCAATGATACTAACAATCGCATGACCCGCCCAATCAAAAACAGTTAATTCCTCATCTTCACTTGCTGCAACGGAACCAACCACGAAAAGAGACATGATCAATAATAAAATGATTAAGTAGTACATCTTCATAACATTCATCATAATAAATTTATTACGCATATCTCAGAACGTTATCATATTTAATCTTTTATAACCTCGTCCTTCATTGCATATTTATATTTTTTCAAATCATTTTTCATTTGTCTTATCCCGAAATTACTTTCTTCTAGAAAATAACAAAGATGATTCAGCATATATGAAAAAGCTGAATCAGAGAAAAGTCAAATGGATA
>Ga0299915_10001822_pt1 | contig 15604 bp, 11 predicted proteins | sample RVTome_13_FD_200263 | JGI IMG/M metagenome (GOLD analysis project Ga0299915, IMG submission 200263) | Soil microbial communities from uranium-contaminated site in the Upper Colorado River Basin, Wyoming, United States - RVT92D227 (version 2) ... | reverse complement strand
TGTGCCGTGTATGTGCAAGAAGCCTGAAGGGTGGAACTGTCTTTCCTCCCGATCTCCACGAGGCAAACCCGGCAAGAGCCATAGGGTTTCAGAGCCTTGTGATAGCAGAGGGTCGGTATTTGTATACCCGCCTTCTGAGCAGCGTCCAGGACGGTGCTGCCCTCCTCTATCTCAACTTTGCGTTCATCAATGATCAGGCTGATCACATTCACACCTTCGAATTCCGGTCTTTACCAATCCTCATCGTTGTCGAAAGCTTCGTCCGGGTGAGCTGATAGTCACATCTCCTCTGGCTCTTCCAGGTCACACCTCAGGCATCGTTTGGCTTCTCTGATGGCCAGCTCTTCTGTGAAACCGAGTTCCACCTCGGCGAAACTCCCGGTCCTCTTCTCCACGGGCAGAGCAGGCATTGCAGGACGCCGCAACTGCGCGATTTCCTCATCGGTCAGCTCCGGCGCCTCGACCCGCATAGCCGGCCGCGTCACCCTGTACTTGCGCGTCACGGGTTCTCCGCGGAGGTATTTGTCTATCATCTCCGCTGCGATCTTGCCGTGGGCCATGGCGTCGGTGACTGTCAAGGGCCCGGTGACAACATCTCCCCCGGCGAAAATGCCCTCCTGACTCGAATGGAGAGTGTCCGGGGCGACCTCTATCGTCTGCCACCTGGTTAGCTTCAAGCCGTTTCCATCCACCAGGGAAGCGATGTCCGGCTGCTGTCCAATCGCCGGTATGAGCGTGTCCACCTCCACCGTGAACTCGGAACCTTCGATTGGAATGGGCCTTCTTCTGCCGCTTTTGTCCACATCGCCGAGTCTCATTCGTATGCATTCAATGGCCGCGACCTTGCCGTCTCTGACCAGAACCCTGACCGGGGTGACGAGGAATTGTATCTCGATCCCCTCACGAATCGCTTCTTCCACCTCCTCCGGGATCGCGGGCATCTCCCGCCTCGTCCTCCGGTAAAATATCCTCACGTCTTTGCCGAGGCGTTTGGCGACACGCGCGGCGTCAATTGCCGCATTTCCACCGCCCACCACGACGACCCTTTGACCGATCTCGACCTCCCGCCCGAGATTCAGCGCCCGAAGGAAATCCACAGCGTCCACGACTCCTTGTGCGTCTTCTCCCTCGATGTTCATCTTGAGGCCCTTGTGGGCGCCGGCAGCGATGAAGATGGCCTGATATTCCTTCCGGAGCTCCTCCAGTGGCACGTCTCTGCCGACTGTGGTATTCGTGCGGATTTCGACACCAAGTTTCCGGATGCTTTCTATCTCGTAGCTCAGAATGTTTCTCGGCAATCTGTACTCGGGAATTCCGACGACAAGCATCCCTCCGGCGACGGGTAACGCCTCAAAGATGGTGACGCCGTAGCCTTTCAGAGCAAGATAGTAGGCGCAGGTCAAGCCTGCCGGCCCAGACCCAACAATGGCGACTCTCTTGCCATTGCTCGGCTTCGGTTTCGCAGGGATCCTGATGCGTTTGCGCATCTCGTAATCGGCGAGAAATCTCTTCAGGGCGCGCACCGCCAGGGGATTATCACCGGCGCCTGCCAGGCGGCACTTCTCTTCGCAGGGGTGATGGCAGACTCTCCCGCATATAGCGGGCAGCGGGTTCTCTCTCCTCACAACCTCGATGGCTTCGCGGAACTTCCCCTGGACGATCAGCCCCACGTAACACGGGACATCCTGGCCGAGAGGACAGGTATGCTGGCAGGCGGACGAGATGATGCCCTTGCACACCGCTGCCGGGCAGCGCTTGTATTTGACGTGCGCCTCGTATTCATCCCTGAAATGCCGCAGCGTACTCAGGACGGGGTTGGGAAGCGTCTGGCCCAGGCCGCACAAGGAGCCATCCTTGATAGCCCGGCCAAGGTCCTCCAGCAGACGGAGGTCTTCCTCCTCACCCTCTCCATTGCAGATGCGGTTCAAAATCCGCAGCATCTCCTCGGACCCGTCGCGGCAGAGGGTGCACTTTCCACAGGATTCGCTGTTGGTGAACTGCGTGAAGTATCGAGCGACATCAACGACGCACGTGTCTTCGTCCATCACAATCATGCCACCGGAGCCCATGATGGAACCGGCTTCTTTTAACCGCTCGTAGTCCACAGGAAGGTCTATCAGGCTCGCCGGAATGCACCCGCCCGACGGCCCGCCGGTTTGAACGGCCTTGAATTTCTTCCCGTTCCCCATTCCACCGCCGATGTCGAAGATGATCTCTTTCAAGGTGATCCCCATGGGCACTTCCACCAGGCCGTTGTTACTGACCTTGCCCACGAGAGAAAAGACCTTGGTTCCTTTGCTCTTCTCGGTGCCGATGGAAGCGAACCATTCGGCCCCCCTGAGAATGATCCGCGGCACGTTGACCCAGGTCTCGACGTTGTTGATGGTCGTGGGTTTGCCAAAAAGACCCGCCTGCGCGGGGAAGGGAGGTCTCTGTCTCGGCTCCGGCGGTCTCCCTTCGACAGAGGCGATCAGCGATGTCTCCTCTCCGCAGACAAAGGCGCCCGCTCCCCTCTGAACCTTGATGTCAAAGCTGAAGCCTGTGCCGAAGATGTCCTCTCCAAGCAGCCCGTAGTCTCTTGCCTGGGCGATGGCGATCTCCAGCCGCCTCACCGCCAGGGGGTACTCATTCCTGATATAGACATACCCGTGGCTCGCCCCTATGGCGTAAGCTCCTATGATCATGCCCTCCAGCACCGAGTGCGGATCGCTCTCCACGATGCTGCGGTCCATGAACGCTCCGGGGTCGCCCTCATCGCCGTTGCAGATGACGTACTTCGGTTCACCCCGAGCCTTCCTACAGAATTCCCACTTTAACCCCGTGGGAAAACCTGCCCCTCCTCTGCCGCGGAGTCCCGAAGCTTTGATGGTCTCGACGACCTCTTCGGGCGCCATGGAAGTCAGAGCTTTGGCGAGACCCCTGTACCCGTCCCTCGCGATGTACTCGTCAATCTTCTCAGGGTCAAGGATCCCCCTGTTTTTGAGGACGATGAGAGTCTGCTGGCCGAAGAAGCCCACGTCCATCATTCGGGGTACAGGTTCCTCCTCGGCGGGAGGAGAAAAGAGCAGTCGCTCGACCGGTCGGCCTTTCAGGAAGTGCTCCTCGACAAGGAAAGGAATCTCCTCCACGGTGAGCCGCTGATAGAATATGCCATCCCTGGCCGCAGTCGGGGGCACGGTGCCCGTGGCAGGCCAGCGGCCCGTGGGGCCTGAACAGCCCGGGGATGTGAGCGGGCAGGCGGGCACAACCGCCATGATAGGGCCAACGCCACACAGGCCGCTGCATCCCCCCATCTGCACGACAACTTTGTCTTGAAGGCCGTGTTTTGCCAGTTCCTTCTCCAGGACTTCTTTCACCCGGAAGGACCTGTTTGACACGCATCCCGTGCCTGAACAGAGAATCAGTTGCGTTATGTCAGCCTTCACTTGCCGATTCATCGCGACGTCCAACTATCAATACACACGCTCACATCCTCTGGCGAGCGCATATTCCCGGACTATCTTTCCGCTTAGAACGTGTTCCTGGAGAATCCGGCGCATCTTGTCTGGAGTCAGCTCCACGTATTGAACCGGTGCCTTTCCGCTCAACTCGACGGTGCACATTGGCTCACGACTGCACAACCCTGCGCAACCGGACGTGGTCAGGATCACATCCCGAATATTTCTCTTCTCGAACTCCTCCGCGAGCGCTTTCATAATCTGCTTTGCACCGGCCGCAATGCCGCAGGTGCCCATGTGGACTGTTACTTTCGCCCTGGCGGCTCCTTCACTCAGGAAGGTGCTTTTCCTCACCCTCTCTTCAATTGTGTCGAGGTCTTCGACCTTGATTCTCGGCATTTCGCCCTCGCATCACCTAAGTTGCCTGATATGCGGAGAGGATTCCTCGGACCTTGGACTCCGTCACGTGACCGTACACCTCTTCTCCGACAGTCAACACAGGCGCTAAACCGCAACAACCCAGGCAGCGCACCGCTTCCAATGTGAAGTTCATGTCCTCCGTTGTCTGCCCCCGCCTGATCCCCAGGTACTTTTCCGCGGCCCTCATGATCCGACCTGCTCCCTTAACATGGCAGGCGGTTCCCATGCACACCGTGACGATGTGCTTCCCCCTCGGCTTCAGGCTGAATGCCGTATAGAAGGTGGCGATTCGGTAAATCAGACTCAGCGGGACGTCCAGTTCGCGCGATACGTAACGCAAGGCAGGTTCCGGAAGATAGTTGTAGGAAGCATTGATGTTCTGCAAGATGGAGACGAGCGACCCCTTTTCCCCCTGATGCTTGTGGAGGATTTCGTCCACTTTCACGCGGTCTTCCGCGGCGATGGCGACTCTCGTTTTTTCCTCCGTCTCAAGGATATAAATCTCGTTTCGGACGGGGCAGTTGATCATGCACTCGCCGCAGCCGGTGCACTTGTCCTCGTCCACGAACCGGGGCTTTCTAGTGATGTTGACTCGGAAATGTCCCGCGGTTCCTTCGACGCCATCTACGTCCGAATACGTGAGAAGTTCGATGTTCCTGTGACGGGCGCACTCGACAAGCTTGGGGGAGAGGATGCACATAGCACAGTCGTTGGTGGGGAAGGTCTTGTCGAGCTGCGTCATGGCGCCGCCAATGGCGGGATTCTTGTCTAAAAGATAGACCTTGATGCCGGACTCGGCGAGGTCGAGGGCGGCTTGCAGTCCGCCGATACCCGCTCCGACGACGAGCGCGGAGCCGACGACATCCCCTCGAGCGGATATGTTGTTTGTCTTAAAGTTTTCCCGCATGTCAACCACTTCCTTCAGCGGTTTGGCACCGTGACGGCCCCATTCGGTATGGAGAAGCGTCTCAGAATCTCCGTCGGATTCACGACGAGACGATGCAGGCCCAGCCAACGGCTGGGCAGACCGAATGCCAGCCCCATCAATTGCGTGAAATAGAAAACGGGCAAATTAAATGTCTGATCTCGTTGCCGCTCGATGTCCTTCTGTCGGAGGTCGAGGTTGCTCTGGCAGAGAGGGCATGCGACGGCAACGCAGTCGGCGCCGGCTTCCTTCGCCATGGAGAGAATGTCCCCGGTGAGGCGCAGGCTCATCCCAGGCGTCGTCAGCGAGTAGGCTGCCCCGCAACATTCCGTCTTATGGGGCCATTCTATCGGTTGCGCTCCAAGTGTCTCGAGGCACTCTTCCATCAACCGTGGATTTTCCGGGTCCTCGAAAATGCTGACTTCTCGCGGTCTCGCCAGAAGACAGCCGTAATAACACGCCACATTGACGCCACCCAGTTTGCGTTTCACTTTGTCGCGGATAGCGTCAAGCCCAACATCGTGGACGAGAACCTCGAGAATGTGCCGGACGTTCAAATCGCCGTCGTAGCGACGGCCGGTGATTCTCTTCATCTCTTGCCGAACGGAGGGATTGTCTCGCACGGCGAGGTTGGCCACTTGTAAGCGGTTGTAGCAAGCTGCGCATGGCACAACGACGTCACAGCGCGAGTCAGCGGCGCGCGCGAGGTTTTCGACCGCGAGGGCGAGAGCCAGGTTCTCACTCGTGGCGTGAGCGGAAGTTGCCCCGCAGCAAATCCAGTCCGGCAGCTCGGCGAGCTCGACTCCGAGGGCATCGCACACGGCCTCCATAGACTCGCGAAAGTCGCGCGCCGTGGAATCGAGGGAGCAACCGGGATAAAATGTATAGCTGAGTTTCTTCATCGTCCTGAAGCCTTCTTGGTCGCCCGGAAAATCCGTCGGAGGTTCGCGCGCCTGCCCGGGAGCGTCGGAATCAGCCGAAGTTTGCCCTTGCGGAGCATCATGGGGAACTTCTCGATGTCGGTGAACAAATCTTGGGAGCCAAGCTTGAAGGCACCCATCATGCCCAGCTCGTAAACTCGTCCGAGGCGTCGAATCAGTTCGAGGAAAACGCGATTGAAGATCGGGATCTTCCGAACGGACCGCGGCGTCTCCCTGCGAGCGACCGCCGCTCGAAGTGCATCAATGACCGCCGGGGTATTGACGTTCATGGGACAACGGCTGACGCAGGTCTGGCAGGAGATGCATAGCCAGATTCCCTTACTGTGCATCGCCTCGTCCTTTCGCCCCATCTGAACCATCCGAATGATTTGATGGGGGTGAACGTCGCTGTCGTGTTCCATCGGGCAGCCGGAGGAGCACTTTTTGCACTGGTAGCAGGAGAAGATGTTCCACCGTCCCCCGGGGTCCAATTCTTCTGCAAATCGCGTGTTAATCTCGAGGCACTGCATTTGACTCATCGTTCTTCGCGGACCCTTTCGCAAAGTTCCTACTCATCCTCCTCGGCCAATTCGGTCAAGACTGCCAGTTTAATGGCCCCCACCTTTCTGTAAACTTTCTCTGGCGGCAGGACTTCTCCGTCAACCGTCAGTAGCTGTTCGACGGTGATGCCGAACTCGCGTTCGTTCTCTCTCAACATCGCTTCGACCAGAGTCCAATCCTCGGGCGGCAACTCGAAGAACTGCCCGCCGTTGAGCAGGTCCTCGGTCAGGCGGCGATGCGGGTCGCGCACATAGATGGCCCCGCCGGAGGCGAGGGAGAAGAGGTTGCCGCCGGGATACGGCGTTTCCATCTCCGCGATACGTCCGTGGTCGTCAATCTCGATGCCATTGAGAACCACGAAGCCGCCGCCGCGCTGCGGATCGCCCGCCATGAAGGACTCTGCCAGGTAGTCGAGGCATGTGCCGTTGATGACGACGCGAGGGCGACCGACGGCATTGATGAGGGGTCTTCCAGCGGCGTTGCCGAGGACAAAGACGCGACCGCCTTTCGCGCCGTACATGAACGTTTGCCCGACGTCGCCGTGGATGACGAGTTTGCCCTGGCGGAGAATCTGCCCTAACTGGTCCTGTCCGTTCCAGTGGACGTTGAGGGCCAGCCCGTCCAGGCCGCTGCCGAGGTAATCGCCGGTGCTGTCATAGGCGTCAATCACGACATCGTGTGTATCCGGTCCGAGGCCGCAGCCGAGGAATCGCTGGCCGACATAGCCATAGCCGATGAATCGCTTCCAGCCCATTTCCCGGGCACGCACGATCAATCGGGCATCGCATTCGTCGCCCTCGGGCGGGAATCCGCGAGCATTGATGACGAGCACTTCCTCTCCATTGGCGGGAGGCCGCAACTCGCCGCGAGTTGCCCAGTCAATACGGGCGTAGCGCGAGGATGCCTTCCCGGTCTGGGAGCACTCGTTGATTAGCCGTATTCCATCGAAGACCTCGTGCAGAGAGCGATGGAGAAGGTCGAGAATGGAACTCCGTTTCTTGGCGCCAGTCGGATACCGACGGTCGTTGAGCAAGGTTAACGCCTCGATGGCGGCGGCACGGTTCTGGTCATCGCGGGAGGCGATTTCAACGACTCGCTGGCATACCAGCCGGAGGTCGTTGAAGGACCAGGACAGCATTCTCTCACGGCAGAATTCATAAGTGTCCCGTGCGCGTCCCTCGGCGAGGCGAAGCTCGATCTCGCGGCAGTCCTGTACGGCGGATTCCGAGTTGGTCACTGCGACGGTCAAATCCGCCTGTCGTTGGTGCTCGGGCATGGAGATGACGCGACCGAACTTGTCGGTGCAGGTGAGCTTTGCCTCCCCGTTTCCGTTCGGCGTGATGGTGAACATGAAGGCGCCGCCATCGGTGTGGCTGCCGCCGCGAGCGTTCCAGTAGCGGTCAGCAATGGGGCAGAAACGACTGTCGTCATTGGCAAGGCTCTGGAGCGTTGCGTCAATCGCCTGTTTCTCCGAGCAAATCAATCCCACCTGCACCTCGCCATCCTGAAGAGCGAAGACCTGCGGGCGAAGCATAGCGGTGTCGGTGATGCCGATGAGCTGCAAGCGGTTATTGCCCGGGTCATTGCGAGCAATGATAAAGAACCACGGGCCATCCGGAGATGCGTGGATGTGAGCCGCCTGAATCTGGCGATAGATTCGCTGCTTTTCCATGGAAAGATGGTCGAAGTCGCCCTCGGCGGTCGGCGCCAGAGCCTCGATGATATACTCCAGCGGGTACTTATAGACGCGGTTCCACAGGTCGAAGAGCTGAACAGAGACCTCTGTGTCGGTGAGAAAAAGCGGCTTGATGTTGCGCTGGCCGAGGTATTCGCAGACGGAATAGTAGTTAGCGAAGTCGCCGTTGTGAACGAGGGCCTCGTGCATGCCGCAGAAAGGATGCGCCCCGCCCGGATGCCAGACACGGCCCTTCGTGGGGTATCGCTGGTGGGCGATCCACGCGTGGGCTTCGAGGTCCTCGAGTTGATAATACTGCGCTGCCTGCTCGGCATATCCGACAATCTTGAAGATGCAGATGTTGCGACCGTGGGAGAGGACGAACGCGCGCTTCTCCCCGAGGGAGGCATAGAACTTCACGTTCAGCCGGAAGCTGTTTTGATAGACCAACTCGTCTTCAATGTCTCTTGGGGAGGCATCTGTGAGGTTATGATCCTCCGCGAATTTCTCAAGGACGGATGGCTTGACCCGCACGAAGTATCTGCGCACATCCGGCGGACGGATTTCTAATCCGGGAACGTCCCGATAATCCTGGACGGTCTCGACATTGCCTCCGGCGTGGACGTCAAAGGCCGGGGCTATGAATTCTTTCTCAATCTCGCCTGCGGCGGAGGGGTCAAGGAATGCAATCTGAAGAAGATAGTCCTGTTCGAGGGTCTCTTTCGAGACGCCGAGTCTCTCCGGAACCAAGCCAGCCGCGGCGATACCGCCGCCCTTTCCGTTGCCGCGGTTGTGCATCTGGACGGAGGGCGCGTAGATGTGCTTGCCGGCAACGGGGATGCTGCAAGCGAAACCGGTTACGCCGCAGCCGCCCTCCGCAGCCTCGACGCGTCCGCCGGGAAGAGAGGGAGGCACAAGGAGCTGCCTCCGGCTTTCGAGAATTCGTTCTGTAATTTCGAAGACGTTGTTCATTTTTCCGTATTGTTATCGTAGTCCAGATGCATCAGGAGGTCGGTTCGCCCTCGGAGATCGGTTATGCTCTTCATTCCGAAACGGCAGAGAATGTCCACGAACTGAATGTGCCAGGCATTGAAGAGATTGATGAGTCGCTGGGTCGCCCAGGGCAGGGCCATCTTCTGGACGAGCTTGTCATCGGTGGTGGCGATGCCGCGAGCGCAGCCCCTGCCGCTTTCGCAGTTCCCGCAACGGATGCAGCCGAGGGCAACAAGCTCTGTCGTCCCAATGACGACCCCGTCCGCTCCGAGGGCAATCGCTTTGGCGGCGTCGTATGCGGTGCGAATGCCGCCGCTCGCGACGAGGGTGATCTCGTCGCGGATGCCCTCCGCCTGGAGGAACGCGTGCACTCGCGGAATGGCATACTCGATGGGCATGGCGATGTTCTTCTTGGCAATGTCCGGGGCGGCTCCGGTCCCGCCGTAGCTGCCGTCGAGATGGATGATGTGGGCGCCGGCGTAGTAGCTCCCAACAGCGACCATGTCCACGTCCACAGGGGTCGAAACTTTCACGGCGATGAGCGCCCTGGGGTTCATCTGCTTGATCCAGTCCACGTGCTTCTTGTGGTCCTCCACTGAATAGACGCTGTGGAACGGGAACGGGGAGAAAAGGGCATTCCCGGTGACGGTCTCGCGCATCGCGGCGACGGCTGGAGTGACCTTGTCGCCTAAGAGATGTCCGCCGAGGCCCGGTTTTGCCCCCTGGGCGTATTTGAATTCTACAATCCTCGCTCTCTGAATCGTTTCCTCACGAACACCGAACAATCCGGTAGCAACTTGCGTTATGACATGGTCCTTGAAGGGGACAAGGCGTTCGGGGTAACCGCCTTCTCCCGTACAACTGAAGGTGTTCCAGGCGGCGCAGGCGCGGGCGCGGGCGAGCATAGTGATGGGGCTGACCGAGCCGAACGACATGCCGCCGCCATAAACGGGAATGTCAATCTGAATCCTGGGCCGGTCGTTTTCTTTTCTGCGGTTCAAGTCAATTGCGGTGGAGACCTCTGTGGCATGGGCATCTTGCCCATGTTGAAGGGATGCAGGCGGGGACGCCTGCGGTACATCGCCCGCGCCACGGTTCTCGTGAAGCGAACCGGATGCTTGCGGGAAGCGGAAGCGAATGCGATCAAAGCCGCCGCCGGAGGCCCCGATCTCGTACTCGAGGTCGCCGTCGGGGATCTGTCCGGTTTCGGCCATGCGCCAGGTGCTCAGAATCAGGTCAGCCGTCCAGCGGTAATCCCCGAGGGATTCATACATCGGGCTGAGGTCCACGCGCAGGGCGCCAACCGGGCAATGGTCGGGGCAGAAGCGTCCGATCTCCTTGCACTTGAAGCCCTGGCAGAGGTCGTCTCTTGGCGGAAGGAAACGGGGGTATCCTTGCGGCTTGACGTGCACGCCGTAGAGACACACCTGCATGCACTTGCCGCATTGAATGCAGGCGTTGCTCCGCCAGACCTTGTATTTTCCGACCGGATTGCGATAGCGCGTCGGGGCCGGGCGGACTTTCCGCTCCGGTATCGCGTCAAGACGCTGTTGTTCGGTTGTGATTTCGAGTTGTTCGGTTTTCATCGTGTTAGACGGCCACCATAGCCTGCGTTTCTGTCTTCCGGCGGCCGAAGATGGGCCCGAAGCTTTCCCGCTCTAAGTCCTCGAAAAACATGCACCGGCCGACTTCCCCTCGGAGGCGTCGCACGTCTCGTATGCCCATGGCGCCGAGAACCTCTAAGAGCTGGCTTCGCCAGGCGCCCATGAGGTTCATGAGGCGCTGAGTCGCGTACTTCAAGTCAATGGTCTCCAGCTCGACCGGGCATGCGAGGCCCGTTTTGCAGGAATCGCAAACGCGGCACTCGAGAGCGATCGGCACGGACATGTCAATCCCCACGAGGTCGGCGCCGCAGATGATTTCCTTCGCCATGTGTTCCGCCATGGCAATCCCGCCGGATGCGATGAGAGTGACTTCGTCGCGAATTCGGTCCCCCACGAGAGCGAGGTGAACGTCTCGCGTCACGCGGCTGATGTGCCTGGGATGAACGTCTTCCCGTTCCTGTCCTCGCCGGTCGCCGTAGAGGTGGACGACTTCGATGCCCTGCCGCGCGAGTTCGAGAACACGATCCGCGGAACCCCGGTTCAGCGGCAGGCGGACGGCGACCAGAAGAGACGGATTCGCTCTTTTGAGGGCTTTGAGCCTCTGCGCGACATCCGCACCGTCCGGTATCTCAACCATCCGCACGCGATTCAGCCAGAGATCGTCGAGCCGGGTCCCGTCGTCGAGTTCCGGAACGATTGCCTCCGCGAAGGGCATGAGACTCTCCGTCAAATCCGATGACGGAACGAGGGAGAGGTTACCCAACCGCTTGGCGGCGCCGGCGGCGGCAAGGACGATTGATTGCGGAACGCCAAGCTCGTAAAGGCTGTCGAAGATCACCGGAAGAGGGACCTCAAGCAATGGCGGCGGAGCATCCTGAAGTCCGCCGTTTCCATCGAAGTGCAGACGCGGCAACTTCCGCCCGATATCCACGGAGGTACTGATGTACTCGCGGCCGTGGATGCCGTCACGAGTGGGGCGGACGATCTCGGACATGTCCGTCCACATAGAGTCGAAGCCCGGGCCTGAGAAGGGTCCGCCGTATCCGGCTCCCGAGACAGGGATTTTGCCGGTCTCCGCCTGGTACCAGGTTTTCGAGATAATCTCGGGCGTCCAGAAGTCATTGCCGAGTACCCGGTACTCGGGATTAACTCTTCGAGAAAGAAGACCCTTTGTGCAACTCTGCACGCAGGACAGACAGCTCTTACACTCGTAAAGGTAGTCCACGTACGCGTCCACTTTCCGGAGACGGCTGTCCTCGTCCTTGTAGCAGTCGTAAATGCACTCCCGCTTGACGCAGTTGTGGCATGCGGAACAGTCCTCTCTGCGGTCAACGATTCCGAACTTGCCGACGCGCCGAAACCTCGGCGGGGCAGGACGTGTTGAGATGTGATATTTCTTGGGCACTGTTATTGTTTCCTCGCTCCATTCGCGACTGCGGGGCGTCACAGAGACGCCGGAATTTTAACATCGTTCCTGCGTGGAATGTTCCCCGTGGACTGCCCTCCGGGGTAACCGCGGCCGCTAACGAGTCACAAAATAGAGATACTCGCGGCCTCTAAGAGCCGGGGAATGGAGTCCTCTCTCCCTCTCGCCCAAAAATGGAGTCCTCTAACTCCATCGAGCTTTCTGACTGCCTCCGCTGCCTCGGCAGCGACCCGAAGGCCCTCCTGTTCAGGGTCGGTCGCCCGGCTGAGCCGGGCAATGACCGCGTCGGGGATGTTCATCCCGCGATAGGTCTGGTTGAGCTTTCGGGCCTCCTCTGCTGAAGCGAGCCACATGATTCCCGCAATGAGGCAAACCTTTTCGGGGACGCCCTTGTCCCGCAGGAGGTTGAGCCATTCGCGGAAACGAGACAGGTCGAAGACCGGGTTGGTGATGATGAAATCGGCTCCCGCTTTGACCTTCTTTTCCAGGCGCATCGCCCGCAGGTCAATTGGCCCCGCAAAGGGATTGGCTGAACCGCCGAGAGAGATTCCCTGGCCGCCGGGGCGCGCGAAGCGGCCGTCGGGGCGCCCGCCATCGTGACCGCCCCCTCGTTCCTCGGTCTGACCGGGCAGGCCTTTGGCTTGCCGGTCGGGGGACAGAAGTCCATCATCCCGCATGGCACGGAACAGGGCGATGGCCTGAATGGAATCAATGTCGTAAACGCCCCGGGCCTGCTTTTCGGCGGTGAGCGCCTGGTGGTATCCCGATAGCACGAGGACGTCCGTGAGGCCGAGGGAAACCGCTCCCAGAAACATGGATTGCAGCCCGATGCGGTTGGTGTCGCGAGTCAGCATCGTCACGACCGCTTCCAGCCCCGCGGACTTGAGGTGCGCCCCCGCTACAAGACTGCTGAGATGAACGCCGTCGCGGTTTTCCTCGACGACCACAGCATGAACGCGGTCCCTGAGCGAGCGCGCAAGGGCGATGAGAGGTTGCGGGTTGGCCCCCACCGGCGGAGTGACTTCCGCCGTGACCACAGGGCCGCCTCTTTTGATAACCTCGGATAATCTGCTCATCTGTTCATCTCTGCGTTCTCTGCGTTCTCTGCGGTGAAATCCTTGCGCGTCCGACGGGTTGCCAGCCCGTCCACGTTCTGGGCCTTCAGCTCGCTGGGGCCTAAGGCGCGCGCCTCAGCGATGAATTGCCCGACCAACTCGCGGGCGGCTTGTTCGGTCATCGGCTCCCGGAGGAAAAGGAAGAGGCGCTCTCCCTTCAGACCGATTTCCTCGAGGAGGCCGCGGACGAGAATGACTCGCCTCTGGGCGCGCAGGTTGCCGTCCATGGTGCGGCATTTGCCTATGGCGCAGCCGATAAGGCAGACCGCGTCGCACCCCGCCTCGAAAGCTTTCAGCAGGTAGCGGGGGTCCACTTTGCCCAGGCAGGGAATCTTCTCGACGGCGGCGGAATCCGGCAGGCTCTGGCCGCGAGGGGTTACCGAAGGCGTCCGCGCGGTGGCATTTAATCCCTGACCCCTGCCCCCTGACCCCTGACCCCTGTCAGTCGGACCGGTTTCCGTCGAAGGTCCACCGGGCACGCAGGCAGTCAGGCAGAATTCCTGCAACTCGCGGCTCGCGAGGGGGTCGGCCAGGGCGTTGTAGCATATAAAAATCTTCGTTTCCAGGAGGTCTTCTTCCAAAACACGATTTCGTTGTTGGTGAGCCGCCAGCTTCCCGAAGCCGTGGAGTGCGGGAGCGCCAGCTCCCGCGTTTGCGACCGTGAAGCGCGGCTTCCGGAGCGTTCTTCCCGAAGGGGTGTACTGTAACGGATGCCGCCGAGGAAGTCAATAACGGTGGCATCCCGCCAGTGTCTTCGTGTCCTTCGTGATAAGGGTGGAGCATCTAAACACAAAGACACCAAGCGACCTCGGGCGCCCATGCCACCGTCAGTGCGATTGAAACCTGTTGGTTATAGGCATCCTCCTGTCCTTGCCGAAGGCTTTTGGGGTTATCTTGATCCCGGGAGGGGCCTGGCGTCTCTTGTACTCATTGCGGTCCACCATATCAACGACGCGATAAACCAGAGCCGCGTCAAAGCCCTCGGCGATAATCTCCGGGGCGGACTTGTCGTTTTCGATATACGCTTCCAGAATCCTATCGAGAACGGGATAAGGGGGCAGGGTGTCCTCGTCCTTCTGGTCGGGTTTGAGTTCGGCGGTCGGCGGACGGTCGAGAATCGTCCGGGGGATCAATTCCTTTCCTGCGTTCTCGTTGACGAGGCGAGCCAGTTCATAGACCAAGGTCTTGTAAACATCTTTGAGGACGGCGAAACCGCCTGCGGTGTCCCCATATAGGGTGCAGTAGCCGACGCTTGTCTCGCTCTTGTTGCCGGTGGTGAGGACCAGGTGACCGAACTTGTTCGAAAATGCCATCAGGATGTTCCCTCGGATCCGGGCCTGGATATTCTCCTCCGTAATGTCGGGTTGCCGCCCCTGGAATGAACCCCGCAACTCATCAAGGTAAGCCGCGTAGATGTGGTTGATGGGAATCTCGTGAAGTCGGATGTTGAGATTCGCGGCAACGAGGCGGGCATCTTTTTGGGTTTCCCTCGAGGAAAAAGGGGACGGCATCGCCAGAGCTTCAACCCTCTCGGCTCCCAGAGCGTCCACAGCGATGCATCCGGTGAGAGCCGAGTCAATCCCGCCGCTGAGACCGAGAACCACTTTTGAGAAGCCGTTTTTCTCGACGTAGTCCTTCAAACCGAGCACCAACGCGCTGTAGACCTCCTCTACCGGAGTGAGCCTGCGGTTTTCGGACCGTGGAACGGCAGGCTTTGGCATTTCCGGGGTCGGCGGCTCAATTCTCGTTGCAGGGCAGGATGGCTTTGTTCCCTTTGCTGGGATGGTTAAATCGTAAAAGACGATGTCCTCCACGAACTGCTTCGCCCGCGCCACGACGTGCCCATCGGGTGAGATGACCATGCTTCCACCGTCGAAGAGCAGCTCGTCCTGTCCCCCAACCAGGTTGCAGTAGAAGACGTGCACCCCATTCTCCGTCGCTCTCTCCCGCAGCATCTCCTCCCTGAGGTTCATTTTGCCCTTGTGATAGGGGGAGGCTGAAAGATTGATGATGACCTGGACACCCTCTTTCCCGTATGCCTGACACGGCCCGGCGGCTTCCCAGATGTCCTCGCAGATTGTGATGCCGAAGAGCACGCGCTTGTATTCCAAGCACACAAGCTCGCCTCCTGGCTCGAAGTACCTTCTCTCGTCAAACACGCCATAGTTTGGCAGCAACATTTTATGGTACAGGGCGACGAGGCGACCCTTGCTCACGACGGCTGCCGAATTGCAGTTCCGCGCGTCTTGCCGGCTGGGACAGCCGATGATTGCTGCCGGTGGAGAAAGGCCCGCCGCGATTTCCTGGAGCGCTTCGGAGCTTTTCTGAAGAAAATAGGGCTTCAGAAGCAGGTCCTCTGGCGGATAACCGCACAGCGACAGTTCGGGGAAAACTACGACCTCCGCTCCAGAATCCCAGGCTCGCCTCGCAAACCGCAGGGTTTTTTCACGATTTCCGGGGATGTCTCCGACCGTGCTGTTAACCTGAGCCAGCGCGATTCGAATCGAGGGCATACTTTATTTCCTTCA
>Ga0299915_10001816_pt1 | contig 15629 bp, 14 predicted proteins | sample RVTome_13_FD_200263 | JGI IMG/M metagenome (GOLD analysis project Ga0299915, IMG submission 200263) | Soil microbial communities from uranium-contaminated site in the Upper Colorado River Basin, Wyoming, United States - RVT92D227 (version 2) ... | reverse complement strand
TGCCTCGTGTGTGGGGACACAGGCTCTTGGACCTGGACTGCGTAGCGTGGTTTGGGTTCAAGGCTGTCCATTTAAGTGTTCAGGCTGTATCTCTCCGCAGTGGATTCCAATCAAGAATTCACGTATTGTCCCTGTTGAAGTCTTGGCAGCTGAATTACTTTATAATCCATTTATCAATGGATTCACCTTTTCTGGGGGTGAGCCTTTTCTGCAGGCTGCCGGGTTAGCTGAATTAATTCGTGTTGCACGGCAAAAACGCGATCTTAGTCTAATCTGTTTTACAGGTTATCAGCTGGCGGATCTTGAGGCACTTTCTTCTAACCGGGGAGTGCAAAATTTACTCTCCCAAATCGATGTCCTGATTGACGGTTCATACCAGAAAGAACTTAATGATAATCGTGGCTTACGAGGGTCAAGCAACCAAACCATTCATCATCTGACTGATCGGCTGCGTTTCTTTGACTTCGAATCACAGCCAAGAAATGCTGAGATCTTTATTCGAGATGGCGAGATGCTTTTCGTGGGTGTTCCTCCCCACGGGATTATTACTCATGTTTCCCATGACATACGCAACTATAACTCTCGGTTTTTGGAGGCGTATGAGCGGGCATAAACGAACCACGATCACTCTCTCCCAAGAGGAGTATCGTAAGCTGCATGAAGCGGAAATGAGGCTGCGTTTTATGAATGAGGGGATACCGGAGATCATTAACCAGACTCGCAAGGAAATAAATGAGCAGATGCAAACAGATTTGGCAGATTTACAATTCCGACACGAGGCATTAATCGAGAGCCTCGGACAGGTAAACCAGGATATCAGCAGCATCGAACAGAATACAAGCCAGGCTTTACTTGACCAACACCTCGCCTTACAACAAGGCCTCGCGGATGTTGTTGGAAATTATCATGTTGAAACAGAATCTGCTCTGGCTTCCATGGAAAATCAAGTCCAGTCCCAGTTAGAGGAATTAATCAATCAACACAACCATGATTGGGCATGGATGGCGAATGAGTGGCATCACCAGGCAAATGGACATATGCAAAAAATGCAGCTTGCAAATGAGTGGCTGCAGGCTGCTTCAGTGCTCGAACAATTTATCTTAGAAAATTACGATCACAACAGATTTACTCCAGGTGAAGTGCGGCGTTATGAAAGCAGACTCATCCAGGCACAAAACAATCTGACTCAAAATTTACCTGAGTCTGCCATAACTGCTGCGCAAGAGGTGTATAACAACTTTTCCGAGCTTAGACTCGAGCTTGAGAAGCGCCAAACTGAATATAAGTTTCTTTTAAACAGAGTGCATCTAGAAGCCCAATCATTGGTAGCATTATTTAAGAGCAACCAGGTTGTACCAGCAATCGATCTGGAAGGAAATCCCTTACCTTACAACATCACCGTGGATTACTGGACAGTTGGTGAATTAGAACACCTCACACAGGAATTCTATGGTGTGCTAAACGAGATGGTTGACACCCTTCAACCTGCTCCCTCTAATGAATTAAACGAACTAATCACCCATTATTTTCCTTGCATCGAAGATAAAGTCGCTGATATTGTATTTACTGCCAGGATGAAAGTAATCAATGCGCAATTGCGCATGAATATCGCTGAGATAGTTGTCCAAGCCTTATCTGGTCAGGGGTATGCGTTAGATGCTTCTTACTTCCTGTCTGGCGATGAAAGAGATGCATATCAAGCAAATTTGATCAACTACGAAGGGAGTCAAGTGGTTGTGAAAGTCGATCCAGTTGAAAACCGGGAGGCGATCAATGAGCTTCACCTCTTTACTTCGGATGCACAGGAAAAAACATCACATGAGCTGAAGCAGAGAGCGCTTGAGATTCGTCGAGCTCTGCAATCCAGCGGATTAGAAGTTGGCACAATAACAGCTACCCGTAAAACACCAGACCCAGCGATATTTGAACATCCGTTACCTAACAAGCAAGTACAAATAACTAAGCATAGAGACATACAAAGAGTCAAGAAACAAGGTCGCGCTGACACCGGACGATAGCTGACCCTTCAACATAACCAGACAACCTGCCTGCCCTCAATAATTAACTCACACCAACCATAACTTCATCTTCTTGACAAAGGGGGATACGGGCGCTACAATCCAACCAGAAATTTGGATTTAGTCATTAGACAAACTATCTGTTTACAGGAGGAACATAAAAGATGACCCACATTATTACCAGTTTGTGCCTGCGTGACTCTGGTTGTGTCGATGTCTGCCCAGTCGAATGCATCGTACCCGGCAAACCACAAGAAGAATGGCCCTGGTTCTATATTGATCCGGACACATGCATCGACTGCGGTGCATGTATCCCAGAATGCCCTTTCGAAGCGATCTTCCCCGAGGATGAAGTCCCTTCAGCCTACAAAGCTAAGGGCGGTGAGTTCATCAGCAAGGTTGGTCTTGTTGGACATTATGAAGGATCGAACCATCACGGTGTGAAAGTTGTCCTCGAGACCGTTAAGAAACTCGAGGCTGGCGAAGTAGTCGACCTGACTGAAGACACTCAACCCAACTACGATTACTTTACCAAAGGTCCTGGATACAGCGCCAACGAGTAAATCTAGCCATCCCATCTTTTAAAGTCATTTACGAACCGCATCGGAGGAAGTCTTGAAGGCTTCCTCCGAATTATATTAAGCACCTGGATAATAAAATGCCTCGTACGTTCCAACAGGAATATAGCCAAGCTTCTCGGCTAAGTGACATGATTCTAGATTGGCAGCATCCCAATGAGGTTCCATACGATGCTTGAGGCAGTAGATTAACAAAGCACATGCCAGGCAAGTCGACAGACCTTTCCGGCGGTATTGCGGCTCTACGAATATACTTACCTCAATCCCACGGCTGCATACTAATGAGCCATAGGCAACCCCAGCAAGCACATCTCCATCCATAGCATAATACCCGATGCTGCGCTCTACAAAATCCTGCCCAGAGTCGTAATCACTAATTTCGATCAGGCTTTGCGGATCACGACGGCATACGCCTGCCATCGGTACATCAACACTGCGGATACGGTCAACCCAAGAACAGCCCTCCATCAATTTCTGCAAGTGAGGAAGCAAGAGAGAATCCGAAGAAAAGCTGTAGCGGGTTTGAGGGATTAAGGATCTGGGGTGGATTGACTTCACTAAATCAATCCAGCCTGGCGCAGAAGGCATCAACAATCGATGAGCAGGGAGCTCTTGAACAAGGTGCCTGGCCGCGGGGCTTGCAGACTGACCGGCGAAGTAACAAAATAAACCTCCCAATCCAATCATAAAAACTGCAGGATTATCCTGTTCATCTGTAAAGGCTTGACCCATCTGTCCCTCGATCACACAATCTATGCCCAGGTCAATGTGAGGCGCATCGCGGAAAGCCTGAGCCAGGCGAATGCGATTCGACTTATTCAACGATATCTCTTTCATCATGTACGCCTTTCCTTATGTAGACGCCAGATTGTCGTTCCATCAAACCAAGCTCCACCAGACCACGTCGGAGGGAGGCAACATCGTCGTGGAACTCTAACAAAACCAAATTGACTTCCCGCTCCGAATAATGACGACCGGGCTCGAATTCTTGGGCGATCTTCTCGAGGATGACCTGACGTTTTTTGAGCTGGGAGGGAATGCTGACCAGGCGACCTCGACGAAAGAAAGTCTGCAAAACCTTGTTTTGGTAAGCATCTCCATCTACTCCTGGCATCGGCTCAGCTTGCGAGATCTGAATAACATCCGCCAGCTGCTTATCGAGGACGCCTTCTATCATGGAATAGGTCTGGTAATACTGGTCCTTCTGCGATCGCAACAGACCCACATTGGTCAACAGGGATAAATGGTGAGAGATCGTAGCCGGATTGAGCAGCAGTATGGCAGCTAACTCCTCCCCGTGACGAGGTTTGATGCGGATCAAGTTGAGAATCAACAGGCGTACCGGATGACCCAGGGCTTTGAAAAACTCTGCCTGGGCTTCTAAATCTGACTCATAAGAAGATTTACTCATCCCAGGCCTTCCTTTTCGTCACCAACAGGTGCGATTGCTGAAAAATGCTCTGGGCGTGCTTGAAAACGGACTGCTTGATCTGCTCTCGGACCAATGATTCCTGGTCGCCCAATGCCTTGTACAGCTCGAGCTCTCGAGAGGAGTTATCAATATAAAAGTCAGTAATCCAGTGGAAAACCTTGGCGAGCTTCTGGATATCTGACAGGTCAGAATCAAGGATGGCTTCTATCTCTAGCATGGCGGTTTCTCCTAAATTAGGTTTAGGTTACTCAAAACAAAAAATGAATAGTAATATCATGTTTATCAAAACATATTATATATTATAATTAGATATATATCAAATTAAAATATGGTATCGCCCTCATATTAACATTCTCCCGTATAATTCTGCTTATTGATAACCATGAGCAGGGTGTAACCGCCACAAACATTATGATGGGAGAATAATGGAGCGGAACAGGCAACTCGTACGTACCGGACGGGAAAGGTATAAGGAAGCAGCCCAGGTATTGGGGCGGGCTTTCATGGATGAACCTGTTTCGCAGACGGTATATCGGAGATTGAGCCCGGAGAAACGCCTGAAAAACCTGACGGCTGATTTTACGGGTGAACTGACGGTCTGCATTAAAAGCGGCGAGCCCGTGCACGTCAGCCAGGATGACAAAATAGCTGCAGCGGCGCTGATCTACCCGCCTGAGGCCTATCCGCTAAATCGTCTGGATGATCTACGCCTGCTATTTTGGATGGTTTGGGGTCACAGCCCATATGATGTCAGAGTATGGTTGCGGTGGCTGAAGGAAGCAGAAAAACATCATCCTAAGGAACCGCACTATTACCTGGAATATCTGGGGGTTGAGCCAGGCCTGCAAGGAAGCGGACTGGGGTCCATCATTCTCGAACATCTGACCAGTAAGGCAGACAGTGCGCATGTAGGATGCTATATAGAGACGGCAACCCGGAAAAACTTACCGTTATATCAACGCTTCGGCTTTCAGATCATCCATGAAGAGGAAATCATCGGTTTGCCGGCCTGGTTTATGTGGCGGCCCCATACGTAATGGCGGCGCCATGCTTAGTGGCATCTACATCTAGATCAGCGGCAAGCTTAATGCAAGAACCCCGCCAGGATTTTGCCCAGCGGGGCTGTAAGGGTTACTTAGAATTATTTATTAATTAGCGGCGTGGTCCGCCACGTCGAGAGCCACTGCGGTCCTGTGAACGGCCGTAGCCGCCACGACCGCGATCGCCACCAAAGCCTCCAAAGGAGCGTTCTTCTTTGGGACGGGCGGGATTGACCTTGAGGGCACGCCCATCGAGCTCGAAGCCATTGAATTGCTTGATGGCCTCCTCGGCCTCGGCCTGGTTGCTCATCTGAACGAAGGCAAAGCCCTTGGAGCGACCGGTGTCGCGGTCTTTGATCAAATCGACAGTTTCCACTGTTCCAGCCTGTGTGAACAGGGTGCGCAGATCTTCCTCGGTGGTGCCGTAGGAAAGATTGCCAACATACAATTTCGTTTCCATATTCCTCTTCTTCCTGATTGTCCAACCCTTACAGGCTGGTAAATAAAAACTGCCACCAGATCTAATTTTGAACTGGCGGCATCCACACACACAAGTCTAGCGATTAGACCTCAATATTCTACCATGTTTTCAAAATTTCAAGAGATTTTTCCTAACCAGATTCTGGCAGGTCCTGGTGCAATCTCTCCTTGTAGGGTAAAGCAATGCCAAATTTCATGTCAATACACTTCGGGGACAAAGCTCTGGTCGGTGATGGGCGGGCGTACATAACCATAATCGCTCTGGCGGGGTGGTAGGACAATCTGCTCGAGGTTGACCTCGCCATAGGAGATCATACTGAGCAGGTGGCTGATGACATTCAGGCGGGCACGCTTTTTATCGTCCGAATTGACCACCCACCAGGGAGCCTGTTTGATGTCAGTATACTTGAACATCTCATCCTTGGCGCGCGAATAATCTACCCAGCACGTGCGGGAGGCCAGATCCATGGGGCTGAGCTTCCAGCGCTTGGTAGGGTCATCAATGCGCTCCTGAAAGCGACGTTCCTGCTCCTCGTCACTGACCGAGAACCAGTATTTAATGAGCGTAATGCCCGAACGCACAAGCATGCGCTCAAACTCGGGGCAAGAGCGCAGGAATTCGCTGTACTCATCATCGGTGCAGAAGCCCATGACGCGCTCAACGTTGGCGCGGTTGTACCAACTGCGGTCGAAGAGCACGATCTCGCCACCGGCAGGCAGATGAGCGGCATAACGCTGGAAATACCATTGAGATTTCTCCCGACTGGTTGGGGCAGGCAAGGCCACCACACGGCAAACGCGCGGATTGAGGCTTTCGGTGATACGCTTGATCGTGCCGCCCTTGCCGGCGGCGTCGCGCCCTTCGAAAACTACAACCACTTTCAATCCATTGAATTTGACCCATTCTTGCAGCTTGACCAGCTCAACCTGCAAGCGGGCAAGCTCTTTCTCATAGAACTTCTTATCGAGGGTTGTTTTCTTACTGTCCGGCGACACTTTGGTTACGGATGGTTGTGGCTCGAATTTGGCAGCGGGCTGGGGCTCTGACAGGGAAACAGGCTCAACGAGTGGGGCGGCAGCTTCCTCAGCCGACAAGGTCTGTTTTGAATGACTGCGTTTCTTGTGGTCTTTTTTATGGTTGCCCATAATTCCTCCATTGGGTGGTGAATGGGGACCAACGATCAAACAAACTCACAACAAATATACACCTATTTTACAACCGATTCGACAGTCTGAGCATGCAGATGCAGAATGGTTCACGGACACTGGCGACGTCAAAAGGGCAAGTCTGGTATACTTGGCTGCGACCCAAACCTGAGGCCAGGGAAAATCTAAGGAAGAGGAATAATACAGATTGCGATGGTTAATCTTGAATGGTATCAATTCATACTGATCGGACTTGGCGCGCTGGCAGCCGGGGCGGTGAACGCGCTGGCGGGTGGTGGCACATTGATCACTTTTCCATTGTTGACGGCAGTGGGCATCCCGGCGGTGGCAGCCAACGTGACCAACACGGTAGCGCTATGCCCGGGATACCTGGGCGGAACACTGGCGCAAGCTAAGGACCTGAAGGACCAGAAGCGACGGTTATGGATCCTGGTGCCGGCATCGATCGTAGGGGGTGTAGCAGGAGGGGTGCTGCTACTCAACACGGGGGAGAAGTTGTTCCGTGATCTGGTGCCGTGGCTCATCTTGCTGGCATCAGCCTTGCTGCTGGTAGGCGATCCAGTGCGGAACTGGCTGCAGAAGCGGGCAGGGAAGAATGGCGGTTCGGGCGATATGACGATGGGGGCGAGCCTGCCAGTGGGGCTGGCGGCGGTGTATGGAGGCTATTTTGGCGCAGGGTTGAGCGTGATCGTGCTGGCGGTGTTGGGATTGACGATCAACGAATCGCTGACCAGGCTGAATGGGTTGAAACAGGCGATCGCCTTCAGTGTGAATACAGCGGCGGCGATCTTCTTCGTGTTTTCGGGAAATGTGGTCTGGCCGGCAGCGCTGGTGATGGCAGTCTTTGCGTTGATTGGAGGATCATTGGGCGGCAGGCTGGCCGGAAAGATCAAGCCGGGGACTCTGCGAATGCTGGTGGTGGTAATTGGTGTGATCGTGGCAATCATCTATTTCATCCGGGGATAAGATCCTACCAGCATAATTGAAGAGCGGGCGCTATGCCCGCTCTTTCTTTTTGAGGGGATTACTGTAAGAATATATTGTAAATCAACCCCCTAATACAACTTCTGGTTGATATCTTATTATAAAATATCTGCTATATTATTACATAGCAGAATCAATCACTTTTTCTTTGCTTGTGAAAGGAGTACGAATATGCCCCCAATTCTCGAAGTCAATAACATGGTCAAGAAATTTGCCGAGAGGACAGCCGTCAATGGAGTGAGCTTCTCTGTTGACGAAGGAGAGGTGTTTGGATTGCTCGGACCGAACGGCGCCGGCAAGACCACCACGATCTCGATGCTGACTGGCGTGCTTGTGCCGACGTCTGGTACAGCCAAGATCGGTGGCTATGACATCCTGCAAGATCCACTGAAGGTCAAGAGTCTGATTGGCCTGGTGCCACAGGACTTAGCCTTGTACCCAACACTGAGTGCGCGGGCGAACCTCAATTTCTTCGGCAGCATCTACGGGCTGAAAGGTAAGGAGCTGAAGGAGCGAGTGGATGACGTGCTGCGGATCGTAGCGTTGACCGACCGCGCCAACCAGGTAATCGAAAAATATTCAGGGGGCATGAAACGACGAGTCAACATCGCCGCGGGGTTGGTGCACCAGCCCAGGCTGTTGTTCCTGGACGAGCCAACAGTGGGTGTGGACCCACAAAGCCGCAACCAAATCTTCGAGAGCGTGCTGCAGCTCAACCGCGAGCGCGGTATGAGCATCATCTATACCAGCCACTATATGGAAGAGGTCGAGCTGCTGTGCAACCGGGTAGCAATTATTGATGAGGGGCAGATCATCGCCCTGGATACGATCAAGAACCTGGTAGGCATGCTGGGAGGCGGGATCATCCAGGTAGGCTTGAAGCAGGTTGATGACGAGCTGATCAACCAGATGAGCAAGCTGCCGGCGGTCAAGAGTGCATTTCTGGTGGAGGCTTCACCGGATGGCAAAGAAGCACCCGCCGGGGAGGCTACACCCGAGTCTAAGATGGTCAAGATCGAGGCTATGAACAGCCAGCAAGCCATCGTGAATGTTCTTGGCTTGCTCAATGAGCGTGATATTCTCATCACATCCCTGGACATCCTCGAGCCCAACCTTGAAAGCGTCTTCCTGCATCTGACGGGCAAGAAGCTGCGCGAGTAAAGTCTATGAACACAGACGAAATGGGCAATATTCCGGAGGATATGCTATGAATATCTGGAACTTAACCAAGAAAGACCTGGCAGTGATCGTGAAAGACCGAGGCGCAGTATTGTGGATCTTCATCCTGCCGGTGGTGTTTCTGGTGATCTTTGCAGGATTAGCTAGCGCGCAGGGGGGCGGTTCAAGCGAAGATGAGGCGGAAGACACGCGCACCTCATTGAGGGTCGTAAATAATGACCCAAACGGGACGATGGCACAACGTTTCATAAATGAGATTGATCAATCTGAAAACTTTCGGGTGGTCCTCTCTGATGAACAAAGCGCTGAGCAAAGCCTTGAAATGATAAAGATCATCTGGTATGTGATCATACCACCTGAATTCAGCGCAAACCTCAGTGAAGGTAAGCCAGTCAATATCGTGGTGGTCACTCATCCTGACGCTAATATGCAACAGACACAAACGCTGCTTCAGATCATCAATGGCATTGCGAAGGACACTTCGTTGGAGCTACAGCTGCTGGACGGCATCCGCCAGATGGGTGAGATGCAAGCGGGCAACCCCGACGCAGAGCAGGCTTTTCAGGCTGACAAGGTGATGGCGCAGGCTAAAAGCCAGTTCGACCAGTCACGGATTACTCCACTGGTATCGGTAGAGCAGCAGGTGCCGGTTGTAGAGGGTAAGACGAAGTTCACGTTTGACCTGGGCGCCTCTTCAGTGCCGGGCATGGCAGTCTTGTTCGTGTTCCTGTCAGCCGCCTCAGTGGCGCGCAATATCTACGAAGAACGCAAGGACGGCAGCCTGCGCCGGCTGCTGTCAGCACCATTGACCCGCTCGGAATTGCTGTTGGGCAAGATGCTGCCCATTTTGCTGCTGACACTGGTCCAGATTTTAGTGATCTTTGCCTTTGGCGCACTGATACTGCCCCTCCTGGGGATGGGAACGCTAAGTATCGGAAAAAGCCCGCTGGCATGGGTACTGACGTCGTTAGTGATCGCCGTATGCTCTACATCATTGGGGATCATGATCTCGTCACTGGCAAAGAGCGAAGGACAGATCAGCGGCTTGAGCAACGCGCTGCTGTGGGTGGCAGGGTTCCTGGGCGGGGCGCTCATTCCCACTTTTCTGATCGAACAAATACCCACCCTGAACATCCTTGCACGACTGGTACCGCAGTCATGGGCAACGCGAGCTTATTACGATGTGATCGCCCGCGGGGCAGGAGTGGTAGAAATCTTGCCATCCCTGGGTATGCTGCTGGTCTTTTCGGCAGTCTTCTTCTTCATCGGCGTCCGCCGCTTTCGCTTCGAGTAGAAGATCAGTGAAATGAAAGGATATGACAATGAAAGCAACTAATCCCCTTCACGCAATCTTCTCTGTAGCCTGGAAAGATCTACAGGTCCTGCTCAAAGATCGCGGCTTTCTGGTGGTGGTTATCTTCCTACCGTCTGTTTTCTCGGTGTTGTTTGGCAGCATCAATCAGAAATCCCTGGATAACGATCGAGCGAGCATCACCCTGCCTGTGGCGCTGGTCAACCTGGATAAGGGCACGTATGGTGAACAGATCGTCAAGGTATTGAATGGGATCGAATCCTTTGACATCCAGACGCCCGACTCGCAGGCAGCGGCTGAACAGCTGGTGCGCGACAGCAAAGTCATGGCGGCTATCCTGATCCCCGCGGGATTGACTGACAATGTGAACAGCTATAAGCCTTCGACGATCGTGGTAATGATCGACCCAACCCAAGAGTCCTATTCCAGCGCGATCACCGGAATCATGAGAGAGGTGGTCACTCCGATGGTGCTGGTAGGCGAGCTGTCGTATGGTATCCGCACGTTATTGGCAGATTACCCGGCTTATCAACAAGCCGATGAGGACACCAGGCGCGGCTTTGAAGCCCAATCGCTGGCAGCGAACATGGCCGCGGTGCAAAAGATGCAGGCCGACCCGTGGATCAAGGTGGAAGCGAAAAACTCACAGGGTAAAGACCTGATCATCGTGCCTGACAACATATTCGCTATGGTCGTGCCCAGCTTCGTGGTAATGTTCGCCTTTTTCATCGTAGGAGCGCTGGGCGCGGATTTGCTCAAAGAGCGGCAAGAGGGCACGCTGCGCCGGTTGATTGCCGCCCCGCTGCCGCGCTGGACAATCATCACTGGAAAAATGCTGGCTTACCTCGTAATCGTGGTCGCCCAGGTGACGCTCATCTTTGGAGCAGCCAGCCTGATCTTTGACATGCCTTTAGGGAAATCTATTTTTGGACTGCTGCTGTTGACTATCGCGATGGGACTGGCAGCCACGGGGTTGGGCATGATGATCGCAGCCATCTCCAAGACAGACCGTCAGGCAGACACGACCGGCACACTGTTGGGCTTTGTACTGGCGGGGCTGGGGGGCAGCATCTCGTTTGGCGTGGTGCCGCTATATAAAGGCGGCGGCACGATGGAGATTGTAAGTAAATTAACCCCGCACGCACACGCATTGAACGCATACGATATGCTGATGATCGGCGGTAAAGGTCTGGTTGATGTCTTGCCAGAGATTGGCATTCTGCTGGGTTTTGCCCTGGTATTCATGCTGATCGCAAGCTGGCGATTCCGCTTCGAGCAATAAAAAGACCGGTCGAGATTCAATATTCGCCCCGGAAAATCAGGTCCGGGGCGAATCACTTTTATGGAGGCTAAGCTAAACCACGCCCGTGGGATATAATATAACTTGCGGATTGGAGGAAAGATGATGACTTACCTGGCTGCAGAATCACGATACGACACAATGATTTACCGACGTTGTGGAGAGAGCGGGGTGAAGCTCCCTGCCATCTCTCTGGGGTTGTGGCACAATTTTGGCGGGGTGGATACGCTGGAGAACAGCCGGGCGATGCTGTGTAGGGCGTTTGACCTCGGGATCACTCACTTCGACCTGGCGAACAACTATGGCCCGCCACCCGGCTCGGCTGAGGAGACATTTGGCATCGCATTGCATAAAGATTTGCTGCCCTACCGGGATGAGCTGATCATTTCGTCCAAAGCCGGCTACTATATGTGGCCTGGGCCGTATGGAGAATGGGGCTCACGCAAGTACCTTGTCGCCAGCCTGGATCAAAGCCTGCGGCGAATGGGCCTGGACTATGTGGACATTTATTATTCGCACCGTCCCGACCCGGAAACCCCTCTCGAAGAGACCATGGGAGCGCTGGATTATATAGTGCGCAGCGGGCGAGCACTCTATGTGGGTATATCTTCTTATTCCCCTGAAATGACCCTGCAGGCGGCACAAATCCTGAACAGACTTGGTACACCTTGCTTGATCCACCAGCCTTATTACAACATGTTTGGACGCTGGATCGAGGATGGGCTGGTGGAGGCGCTGGAAAAGGAAGGAATGGGCTGCATCGCCTTCTCGCCGCTGGCGCAAGGGCTGCTGACCGACAAGTATCTCAAGGGCATCCCGGAGGGATCGCGGGCTTCGAAACCGCACGGTTTCTTGCGCCCAGAGCATGTGACACAGGAGGCTGTGGTCAAGGCCAGACGGTTGAACGAGTTAGCACGGCAGCGCGGGCAGACTCTGGCACAAATGGCATTGGCCTGGGTATTGCGGCTGCCGGTGATGACCTCAGCGCTGATTGGGGCAAGCCGTGTAGAGCAGATCGAAGATGGGGTGGGTGCGCTGCAGAACCTGGAGTTCAGCGAAACTGAGCTGCAGACGATCGAGAATATATTAAAAAGCAGCTGAGTGCCCGAGATTAAGACTCAGTGGGATGGTAGCTGCCCGGTCACGGAGCGCCAAACTATGTCTAAGGCTTGCAGGGCGGTCAAGTTGCGGACGTTGAAAGCATATTGCAGGACATCGGGACTGCTAAAATCGACTGGCAATACATACTCCCCATAGGTAAGGTGCTCAGGTGAGCGCAGTCCTTGCAGAGGCAAATCTTGCACCGCCAGCCAGAAATTCCATACGGGTATCTGGTATTCATAAGCCAGGCGGGCGATGGTGAGGTTGATCGTAAAGTCACCTTCGGCGTTGTCGGCCTTGGTGGCCAAAATTGGTACAATTCCCTGCGCGAGGGTGACATCAATCACCTTACGCAGGGTTTCTTCAAACGGCACAAACCCATTCGCATCGTTCGTGCCGAGAGAAATAATGGCAAAGCTGGGCTTCTGTAAGCGGTATTCACATGCCAGGGGAGTCTCATTGGTTTCACAATCACGCCAATCGTTCCATAAAGCAACATTGACGGCGCTGGCGGTCAGCCCATCCTTGACTGCCCGGCTGCTGCGCCCAAAAGAACCGGTAAAGTTATCAATGACTGGTTGGAGGTAGGTATGTTCTCCCAAGTCATAACGTCCCTTGTCCAGGTCAGCAAGGAACATGGGCAAGCCGCTCTGACAGTCACCGACCTTGGAAAAAGCCTGAGGATTATTGCCGGCAGCCAGTCCGCGCTCATAAACCAGACGCATCTGCTCACTAACCACCAGAGGAACGACCGGCAGCTCGCGCCAGGATTTAGCCGAGAAAGTAGGGGTTGGTTGGGGTGAAGGAGAAATTGTGGATGTACTCGTCGGAGAGAGAGAGGGCTCAGCAGTTGGCGTCTGCGTGCTGGCAGGAGTATTCTGCGGCGTGGAAATCTCCCGAGTTTGTTCAGAGGTGACAAGCTGGGTACGTGTGGTTGTCTGAGGAAGGGGAGAATGACCGGGAGTCACCGAGGCTGGGGTCTGTTCCGAGTAACTGCAACCGACCAAAAACGTTATCAAACATAAAAGAGATGTACACTGTTTGATCATCGAGGACACATGATACTACAAACCAGATGAGATATCGGAAGTACTTGGTTTATTTAAATATTTTAGCGTAAAATAAGGATTATTATGGGTGGGGACGATATAGGTGCGCATCAGATAGATGCACAAGAAGCTAGTAGACAGGGGGAGTCAGCCGCGCCATCTGCCCGAGAAAATCTTTTCCGCGTTATTTTTGAACACGCCCCAGCAGGAATGATCTTAACCGACCAGGATGGCATCATCCAAGAGGTCAATGAGACATACTGTCACTTCCTGGGTTGTGAGGCTAATGAACTAATAGGCGGGGTTTACACGGATTGGATACATAAGGAGGACCGAGCAGGGGAAGAAAGCCTGCGGCAGAGGATGCTGGCAGGCAAAAGATCGGGATACTTATATGAAGCACGCTTCACACACAAGGATGGCAGGATCGTATGGGGGAAGTTGGACGTTTCATTGTTAAGGAGTCAAGCAGATGAGCCGCGCCAGATGGTGATCGTGTGTGAGGATATCCACGAGCGGAAGCGTACCGAAGAAACCCTTAAGAGGCACGAAAGGGAAATGGCGGAGCTATACGAAACGTCGCTGGCGATCAATGCACAGCTTGACCTGCCCGGATTGCTGCAAACGATCATCGAACATGCCGCCCGTCTACTGGATGCCCGCATGGGTGGATTGTACCTGGTGCTTCCAGATGGCGAATCTTTGGAAATGACTGCCGGATACAATATGCCCGACGAATCCCTCGGCAAGAGATTACATAAAGGCGAGGGAGTGTCTGGGCGGGTAATGGCAACAGGGGAGCCATTGATGGTGGCAGATTACAGCAACTGGGATGGGCGGTCCCAAACCTTTGATAGCATCCCATTCCGGCGGGTATTGGCGGTTCCAATCAAGTATCGGAGCAATGTAATTGGTGTGGTCACTATCACCGACATTGAGCGTGTTGGATTGTTCCAGTCTGGCGAGGTACGCCTGGTGGGCTTGATGGCAGAGCAGGCAGCAGTCGCCATCGAAAATGCACGCCTGTTCAATGCCGCCAACCAGCGAGCAAATCAGCTCGACCTGCTAAACCGGGTTGGCCTGGCGATCACCTCTGGGGTAGAGATGGACCAGGTCGCAAAGACGATTTTGGAACAAATCCAACGTTTGATCAAGATTGATGCTTTTTACCTGGCATTGTACGACGAACAAAGCGGGCAGATCACCTTTCCCACTTTTTACGATCGGGGCAACTTCAGTTCATTGAACCCACAGAACATACACATCAACCCGGGATTAACTGGTTATGTGATCGATACTCGCAGCCCACTGCTGTTGGACGACCTGGCAGTCGCCGCGCTGCCAAACCATTATGCAGGCATCCATTCGAGCGGCGGACCATCCCATTCGTTCATCGGTGCTCCACTTTTACTCGGTGAGCGGGTATTGGGAGTTATCTCTATCCAAAGTTATCAGTCAGGCATGTTCACGGTTGAGGATGAGCACTTAATAGAGACGATCGCTGCGCAGGCAGCGGTGGCGGTGGATAATGCCCGTCTGTTTGCCGAGGTGCAACATCGAGCGATTGTCGATGAACTGACCCATTTGTATAATTTCCGCGGGCTTATGGAGCTTGGCCCACGCGAAGTGGAGCGTGCTCGGCGTTTCAACCGACCGCTCTCAGCGCTGTTTTATGATATTGACAACTTCCGCGATTTCAACAATCTCTACAGCCATCTGGTAGGCAACCGAATCCTGGCGGAAGTAAGCAGGATTAGCTCCCAGACGCTGCGCACAGTTGACCTGCTAACACGCTTTGGAGGCGAGGAGTTCGTCACGTTGCTGCCAGAGACGCGCATAGGAGCAGCGGTCCAGGCAGCTGAACGACTGCGCCAGGCAGTACAGAACCTGCGTATCCCTTCAAGCTGGGGAGAGCTGGGTATCACGATCAGCATCGGGGTAGCGGAATTGACCTCGAGCATGAAAGGGTTGGATGATTTGATCGAGCGT
>Ga0299915_10001815_pt1 | contig 15639 bp, 13 predicted proteins | sample RVTome_13_FD_200263 | JGI IMG/M metagenome (GOLD analysis project Ga0299915, IMG submission 200263) | Soil microbial communities from uranium-contaminated site in the Upper Colorado River Basin, Wyoming, United States - RVT92D227 (version 2) ... | reverse complement strand
CGTACCGGTCGCCGCGCGAGATGTCGAAGCGTAGCCCGCCCGACAGCGTGTAGCCGCCTCCACTGCTCGCCGCCGAGCCACCCGTGTCGTTGTTGCCGATGAACGTGTACCCGACCCCGACGAACGGGGAGATCTTTCCCTTCGTGATCGCCCACCGCACCATGAGATCGATCGCCGTGAAGCCGACGATCTTGCCGATCCGGAGCGAGGCATCGTACTGCCCCGCCCGCGCGCCGAGCTCGGCGAGGAACAGCGTGCTGTTGCCATTGCCGCGCAGATCCGCGCCGCCGCCGAAGCCGAACAGGTAGCCGATCTGGATCTTGGGGCGGCCGCCGTCGATCGTCCCGAGCGCGCGCGAGAGCCTCGCATCGATGACGGTCTCCTGGTTCGCGTTGATCGCGGCGGTCGTGTCGTACGGCGCGAAGCCATATTGCGTCACGCGCACCGTATGCACGCCGGGCGCGAGGCCCAGCGTCAGCGGCACCGATCCGGCCGGCATGCGATCCACGGTGACGAGCGCGCCGACGGGCTCGCCCTCGACGCGCAGCGTTCCGGACGCACCTCGCAGCGTGACGTCGAGGATCGCCGGCTCGCCGAACTCGATCTTCGCCTCGCGCTCCTCGCGTTGATTCTCGTGCTCGACGATCACGCGATGGCTGCCGCCCCTGATGTGGCCCGAGTACGGCGTCACTCCGACGAACGTGTTGTCGACGAGGACGCGCGCCCCGTTCGGGATCGACCGCACCGTGAGCGTCCCCGGCTTCGCCGCCAGATCGCGCAGCGTGCGGATGACCTTGTCGCGATCCGGCGAGTCCTTGGCCGCCTCGACGTAACGCTGGTACCAGACCGCGGCCTCGCGCAGCTTGCCGAGCCGCTCGTAGTCGGTGGCGATGTTGAACATCGCGTTCGGGTGCGGCACGAGGTCGTTCGCGCGCAGGTAGTGCTCGATCGCGAGCTGCCAGTCTTTCTGGCGATCCGCGGCTTGCCCGGCGCCGAACTCGTTGCGCGCCTCTTCACGCTCGCTCGCCTCGTCGGCTCGTGCGCGCGCCGCGGGCAACACCGCGAGCGCGATGACCGTAGCGACGACGAGCCCGCGGATCCCGATCGACATCAATCGTACGGGTTCGGCTTGGAGCCAACGTTCGTCGGCGGCTTGACCACCTTCGGAGGCTCGTCGGGCTTGACCGTCTTCGGTTCCGGCTTGACGGTCTTGGGCTCGGGCGGGGTGTCGGTGATCTTGACCGGCGGGGTCGTCGATGCACCCGGCCGCTTCACGCTGGGCACCTTCTGCGCGACCGCCTTCGACAGCGGGATCACGACCGACGTGCTCGAGTTGACGCGAACGACTTCCTCGCTCTCGATCACGCTGTAGCCGGCGAACTCGACGCGCAGCTTGTGCGCACCCGGCGTCAACGTCACGACGATCGGTGACGTGCCGATCGGGTTGCCGTTGATCGTGACGCTCGCGCCCGGCGGGATGGTCTTGACCTCCAGCGTGCCGGTCTCCACCGGCGGTGGCGCCGGGTTCGGCGGTGGCGGCACCGTCGTCGTGATCGCCGGCTTGTCCTTCGGCGTCGGATCGGAGCCCCTCGTCTGCGTCACGATCAGGACCGCCGCGGTGGCGAGCCCGACGACCAGCGCGGCCGCGACGGGGAGCAAGGGCCCGCGACGCCGGGTGGGTGCGGGGAGCCGTACGACCGCCATGCCGCTGTCGAGCGTGCCGGCGAGCTCGATCTGCGACACGGTGCGCTCGCCCGGGAGCGAGGCGGCGAACTGCTCTGCGGTCGCGAACCGCTGGCGCGGCTCCTTCTCGAGCGCGCGATGGACCGCGTTGACGAGCGAGAGCGGGAGCCCCGGCCGCACCTGCGCGAGGGGCTCGGGGTTCTGCGTGAGCAGCTTCGCGACGAGCACCGCATACGTCTGGCCTTCGAACGGCGGGCGACCGGCGAGCAGCTCGTAGAGCATCACGCCACACGCGTAGATATCGGCGGCCGCCTCGACGTTGTTGCCCATCGCCTGCTCGGGCGCCATGTAGAGCGGCGTTCCCATCACGACGCCGGTCGTGGTGAGCTTGGTGAACGCGCGTTGCTCGTCGGGATCGAGGACCTTCGAGATGCCGAAGTCGAGCAGCTTGACGAAGTCGTGCTGGTCGTCCTGGCCGATCAGGAAGATGTTGTCGGGCTTGAGATCGCGATGGATGATGCCCTTCGCGTGCGCCGCACCCACCGCGCGCAGCACCTGCCGCATGATCGCGACCGCCCGCCACGTCGGCATCGGCCCGGACATCTCGAGCGCCTGGGACAGGGGCACGCCATTGAGCAGCTCCATCACGACGAACGACCGGCCGTCGGGTGCGATGCCGATGTCGCTGACATCGATGATGTGCGGGTTGCCGATGCGGCTCGCGGCGAGCGCCTCGCGCTGGAACCGCGCGATCGCCTCGGTGTCGTCCGCGTACTTCTCGAGCATCAGCTTGATCGCCACGCGCTTGCCGAGCTGGACGTGCTCGGCCTCGTAGACGACGCCCATGCCGCCGCGACCGATCTGGCGCACGATGCGGTACTTGTCGGCGAAGACAAACCCGATCAGCGAGTCGTCTGCTGCGACAGCCGGCGGCACGCGCCCAATCTAACCCATTCGATTGGCCGATGCTGCCGAGATTATTGATCCCGGCACGGTGTCAGCAGGAAGTCACGCAAGAACGAGGCGTAGCGGATCTTACAACCGTTGCAGGCCGAGCTACCGCTTCGGCGCCGCCGCCACCTCGACCACCGCGGCGGCATAGGCGACGGCTGCGGCCTCGCATGCGTCGAGGCTCCCGGTCAGCCAGGCACACGCGAAGTTCGTCTCGGTCGGCGGGGGTGTCAGCCGGACCGCGCGGACGTCTGCGGCCTTGAGCGCGGCGTCGAGCCCGATCGTCGCCTCGATCGGCGGGGCGACCAGGTACGCCATCGAGCTTCCCGGCGCGAGCCCGGCCTGGCGCGACAGGTACTCGCCGAGCGAGGAGATCACGTGCGGGAACACCGTGACCGTCCGCTTGCCGTCGGCATCGTAGAAGCACGCGTCGTGGGCGAGGCAGCGGAGCAGCGCCTCGAGCCCGTGCTCGATCGCCTCGGGCTCGGCGGCCGCGAGCACCCCGAGGATCTCGCCGGACAGTCGCCCGCTCGCGTGGGCGGCCCCCGCGTAGAAGCTCTTCGCGAAGATCACGTCGACGGGCGCGTGCTTCGTGGCCTCGTCGAGCGCGACGTACATCGCGTCATCCTGGTCGCACGTCACGAGCCCGAGGGCGGTGTGCTTCGCGGGATCTCCGCCGTACGCCGCGACGAGCGCGGGATCGGCATTCGGTAGCCGCCTCACCGAGAGCACCGTCGAGATGATCGGCTCGAGGATCATGGCTTCGCACCCACCAGGCGTTGGCGGACCTGTGGCGCACGATAGCCGCGGCCCCCGGCGACCTCGCCGAGTCGACCGAGATCGAGCGTCACGCCGCTTCGGCGTTGCGCGATCATCGCCGCGGCGAGCGCGCCGAGCCGCTCCGCTGCTTCCTCGGGCGGGATCCCGCGCAGGTGAATGTTGCTGATCATGTTGCGGTCCCCGTCGGTCTTGCCGATCTGCGGCTCGAACACGACATACGCCGACAGCCCGTCGCCGGTCCCGAGCCCCGGCCGCTCGCCGAGCAAGATCATCGCGACCTTGGCGGCCGTTTCCTGGCCGATCTCGTCCTCGAGCCACACGCGCGCGAACCGCGCCGCGACCGGTGTGCCGACCGAGAGGCCGCGTGTCGCGCACGCTCGTGCGACGAGCTCCGCGAGCTGCTTGCCGGTCTGGATGCACGCGACCGCCGAGAGCCCGTCGGCCACGATGACCTGCACGTCGACGGTCTTCTGGCAGCGCGACCGCACCACGGCGAGCGAGTCCTCGTCGAGCCGGCGCCCGAGATCGGGCCGCAGCAGGAACTCGCGGTGGGAGGTCACGCGCGACTTCACGCCGACGAACCCTTGCTCCTCCGCCCAGCCCTCCGGCAGCTCCGCCCCGACGGCGGCATGCGCGACCGCGAGCTCGGCCTGAAACTGCAGCACGACATCGGTGGCGTACCGCGTGCCGACATGCCCGATCCCGACGAGCGCCGTGGTGTGCCGTGCGGCTTCGGCGGCGAACGCGCTCGGCTCGGGGCGCGGGGCGTACACGCGGGCCGGTGGTGCGGGCACCGGCGGCATCGCGGGTACCGGCGGGAGCGGATCGCCACTCCCCAGCGAATCGCGCAGCGCGGCGATCAGCTGGCGTGTGCGGCTCACAGGCCCCAGATGACCACGCAAGGGATCGACGATGCAACCGGACAGACTCGCGCCGCGCCCCCACACGCGTTAGAATTACGGCGATGTCGCGCCGGCTATCGCTCGTGCTGATCGCGCTCGGCGCGTGCACCGGTGGCATGAGCGATCCGTCGACCGTCGAGCAGCAGGACGGCGCCTGCATCGCGCTCGAGGGCCGCACGTTCAGCTCCGTCAACCAGCTGGAGTGTGGCCGCACCCCCGACGGCACCTCGCGTTGTCACTGGCAGATCACGTTCGCGACGCGCGACACGACCGCGAGTGACTTTGCGTGGGCTTACTCCGACGTCTCGGAGCACGGCAGGGTCGAGTGCCGCGGCGAGCAGGTAGTCACCAAGCTCGGATCGCGCACCGTCACCGGCCGCTTCGATCAAACGACCCAGATCCTGACCTGGGCCGGCGAGACCTACGCCCCGTAGCGGGTCGGATCTTGTCGTCGAAGCCTCCAGACGACACGAAGCCCCGGTGGCATCCATCGACCTTCGAGGTGGTCCTGATCGGACTCGCGATCGTGGGAGCGCTCGGGTTCGCGCTCGTGACGTGTTTCGAGAGCTCCGACGGAGCAAGTGTCGTGGCTACGACACCCACGATCGACCCTCGTCCCCTCGATGCGGGCACCGGGCCGGCCTTCACCCCGGCCGAGTCCAAGATAATCCAGATCGAGCTCGTGCTGGCCGAGATCGATCCGACGCTTCACGCGATCCGCATCACCTGGCCGGGCGACAGCCCGTGGCGCTGGTCGTGGCCAAGCTGGCTGACCCTCGACCAGCTGCTGGCCAAGCTCGGCTCGCTCGGCTCGCTCGCCGACCACCAGCCGGCGATTCCGCAGCTCGATGACGCCGCACGTGCCTACTCCAGGCAACTCGCGATCGACGCCGGGGCGCTCGCCGCCATGGTCCACACGTGGAACCTCGTCGAGACCGACGGCAAGACACCGCTTCCGGGTCGCCCGACCATCGTCGAGCTCACGCCCGTGTTCGAGCGCCTCGGACGTGCGAGTCATGCGCTTCGAGCGGCGCTGCGAGCCGCACGGCAGCCGACCTCGCCACCACCAGGGTCCGCACTCGCGCTGCATCGAGCGTGCATGGATGCCGTCGAGGCGATCGCGTATCTGCGCGGGGCGACGCGCCTGGCCGAAGCGGTCGGAGGGACGAGCGTGTTCTCGTCCAACGTGCCGCGCGAGGAGATCGCCGCGAAGGCGCGCACCTGCATGCGCGTCGCGATCGACTACCTCGAGCGTCCGGCCCACGACACGTATGTCGCCAGTCTCGCGATGTCGATCGGGATGGGGCTGCTCACCGAGATCGAACGCGCCGACCGAGCCAAGGGCGGCAGTTATGTCTCGTCGACGAACAACATCGCGCAGCCGATGGCATTCTTCGCGCGCAAGTCCGCGCTGAAGTGATCACGGGAAGTCGCCGCACAGGTCCCTGGCGTCACAGGTGCCGGCTCGCACGCCGCACTCGAGCCCGTTCTGATCGAACTCGCCTTCCGCGAAGTGCTCCTCGCACTCCTCGACGCAGCCCTCCTGGGTCTCCGCGTCGGACTTGCCGCAACCGTCGAGGATCTCGCTCCTCAGACGAGTGCACATGTCCTCGCAGGTCGGCTCGTCGAGGCCACCGCCGCCAGTACAAGCCGTCACACCGAGCGCGATACAGATCAGGATTCGTCGAACCATGGATGCTCCTCCCGACGACAAGTGCGTCATCAACAAGGAGACGGGACGCCCTGGTTTGAAACGAAATCAGCGCACCGCTTCGACGTCGCCGAATTTCGGGCCCGGTCCGTCGCCGCGCCAGATGCCGCGCTCGTCGAGCCACGCGTCGAACTCGGGCGTCGGCCGCTTGCCGAGCAGGCGGCGGAGCGTCGGGATGTCGTGGTAGCTCGTCGACTGGTAGTTGAGCATGATGTCGTCGCCGACCGGCAGTGACATCAGGTAGGTGCAACCCGCGGCACCGAGCAGCACCTTGAGGCTCTCGAGCTCGTCCTGCGTCATCTTCGCGTGATAGGTGAAGCACGCGTCGCAGCCCATCGGCAGCCCGAGCAGCTTGCCCATGAAGTGATCCTCGAGCGCCGCGCGCGAGATCTGCGGGCCATCCTCGAGGTACTCGGGTCCGATGAAGCCGACCACGGTGTTGACGAGGAACGGCTTGTAGCGCCGCGCGAGGCCGTACGCGCGAGCCTCGATCGTCACCTGATCGGCGCCGTGGTTCGTGTGCGACGACAGCGCCGAGCCCTGGCCGGTCTCGAAGTACATCCGGTTCGGGCCCTTCGTGCTGCCCTTCGCCTTCATGAGGTCCCACGCTTCTTCGAGCAGCGCGGCCGAGATGCCGAACGCCTTGTTCGCGTCCTCGGTGCCCGCGACCGACTGGAACATCAGGTCCATCGGGCAGCCGAGCTCGAGGGCCTTCATCTGGACGGTCACGTGCGAGAGCACGCAGTGCTGCGTCGGCACCTTGTTGCGCTTCAGCACCTCGTCGATCGCCTTGAGGATCTCCGCGGTGGATTCGGGGGTGTCGGTCGCGGGGTTCACGCCGATCACCGCGTCGCCGCAGCCGTACGACAGCCCCTCGCGCATCGATGCGAGGATGCCCTCGACGTCATCGGTCGGATGATTTGGCTGGCAGCGCGACGACAGCCGCCCGGGCAACCCGAGCGTGTTGTTCGCGCGCACGACCACCTGGCACTTCGCGCCCACCGTCATCAGATCGAAGTTCGACATCAGCTTGCACGCGGCAGCGGCCATCTCGGGCGTGAGCCCGGGTGCCACCGCACGCAGCGTCGGACCGCTGGTATCGATCTCGAGCAGCCACTCGCGAAACTGCCCGACCGTCAGGTGCGCGATCGCGCGGAACGCCTGGGCATCGAGCTCGTCCTCGACCAGCCGCGTGAGCTCGTCGCGCTCGTACGGCACCACCGGGTTCTCGCGGAGCTCGCGCAGCGTCAGGTCGGCGAGCACCGCGCGAGCCGCGACTCGCTCGACCGCATCGCGGGCCGAGACGCCGGCGAGATCATCACCGCTCTTCGGTGGATTCGCCTTCGCGAGCACCTCCTTCACGGACGCGAACGTGTAGCGCACGCCGCGAATCGTCGATGCCAGCTGCACCGCGGGACTGTAGCCGATCCGCTCGGTCGTCTCCGGTCACGGGCACGGTACGAGCTTCGGTGCGTGCGCGGGATCCGGTCGCCAGTCCGGCGCGTGGGCGCGCAGGATCCAGATCTGCTCGCCGCCCGGGCCCGCGGCGTACGCGCGGTCGGGCAGGGCGGTACGCGCCTCGATCGTCGCCGGCCCCACGGCAAGCGTGTCGAGCGTTCCGGCGATCCAGTACGTCGTTCCGCTTCCGGCCTCGTCGCGAAACTGGAGCTGCTTGGTGCCCGCGAGCTTCGTGCCTGCCGGCCACACGTGCTCGACGAAGACCCCGGTCATCACCACTTCCGGTCCGAGCTCGACGAACGGAACCGACTGCTTGCTCGGCGCGGCGAACCGCATCCGCTCGACCTTGAAGTGCGTGGCGCTGATCGCCTGGCCGAACGGCTGGTAGCAGGTGCCGGTGACGAGCACGGCCCGGTCTTCGAACGACCGCCAGAAGTCGCGCGGGCGGTAGTCGACGACCCACCGCCTGTCGTCGGAGAATTCGAGCCACACGCCCTGGAACTTCTTGCCACCGGGTTCGGCGTCGATCCGGACCGTGGCGCGGAGCTCTCCGGGGCTGGCGGGTTTGATCTCGGGCACGGGATCCTGCTTCGGCGTTGGTGGTGGAGCGCCGCCGGTCCAGCATGCCCCGAGCAGCGCGACGATTCCAACTCGTGACGGCATCGCGCCGAGTGTCGCGCGAAACCTACGGTCGTTCGATCGCGATCCCCAGCCGACCGCGTCGAGGGTGCGAAATAGAACGCCGCCCGCAACGCTCCAGGTCCACGGGACCCAAAACGAAGCGGGCGACGGGATTTAGGCGAACTAAGGGTCTCGAAAGGTCTCTAAAAACTAATGTCGATAGCGGTGGATCTCGGGGCCAGCAGGCGGGCGAAACGCCTCCGTCGCGAGATCCTGGAATTCGTTGCGCGGTGGGGCGCTGATGTCCGTGGTCTTCACGCCGATGTGATGGGTCTGGACGAGCGACCAGCCGAGCGTGCCGACGATCACCAGCGTCAGGATGCCGACGATGGCGATCGCCAGCGGGATCGTGGCGTCCAGCAGGTAGCCGCCGTCGGCGACGGTGCGGTCGTTCCAGGCGCGCCACATCAGCGCCGCGCTCACCGAGAACAAGCCCGTCGCGAGCAATGCGAAGCTACCGTGCTTGACCGCCGCGACGCGCGCGCTCGAGCCGCGCGGCAGCGAGAACAGGTCGATCGTGCCCGGGATCGCCGCGACGATGGCGGAGCCGACCCCCACGATGTTCGCGACCATCGCCGCTCGGTAGTAGAAGAGGTCCGTCGTTCCGAGATAGGCGAGCAGGGCCGCAACGGTGGCGGTGTACAGGGCGATCGGAAACGCGATCAGCATCGGATGGACCGGATGCCCTGCGATTCGCGCCTTCGAGTACATGCAATCCGGGGGTGCATCGCGCGTGCCCGCCAGCCAGCGAACGGGAATCGCGGACACGAACGACGGCGACCGCCTCGAGATCACGTGGCTTGCACGCGTCACGTGAGGCATCGTGTGGAAGCCGAGACGCCAGCGCACGCTGCGCGTCCATACGAGCTCGAGGACCTATCGCATGATCACGCCAAGCACGTCATCTCTCGTCGTAATGGGCGCACTCGCGCTCGCCTCCGCCTCGGCGCACGCCGATCCATTCTCCGATGGGCTGAAGGAATACACGGGCGAGTACAGCCGAGCGTGGGTGCTCGGCAAGCTCACCACGTTCAAGGTCGGAAAAAATTGCGCGGCGAGGCTCGCCGACAAGACCGAGGGTGCGCTGCACGCCGCGTCGTTCTACACGCGCGACATCCTCGAGTATGCCAAGGCGCTCACCGGTGAGGACTGGTCTGCGCTCGAGAGCCAGAACAACAGCGACCGCGAGACCAACAAGGCGCTCGTCGAGCCGAAGCTGGATGCGTTCAAGTCACGGTTCGGCGTGACGGTGTCGGTCGAGGGCGACGATTGCGACGCCAAGCAGAGCTCGTTGTGGCTGCGCTACTGGACCACGCTCGGCACGTCGCTCAAGAACTTTCCGCCGAAAGCGGCGAAGGTGTTCGTGACGCTGAACGTCACGTCGAAGGCGAGGGACGTCACGGTCGAGAGCAAGGACGGCTCGACGTTCACGATCACGGCGCCGAAGGACATCGAGGCCGCCGACTGGAGCAACAAGATCGACAAGCCGTTCCGCAAGCTCGCGGCGGGCCTGCCCGACGACTTCGCGTTCGAGTCCAAGGAGTCCAGCGGCCGCTACTCGTCGGCGTGGGTGCTCTCCAAGCTCACCACGTTCAAGGTCGGCAAGAAGTGCCTCGCGAAGCTGCCCAGCAAGGACCAGGGCGCGATCCACATGGCGAGCTTCTACACGCGCGACATCCTCCAGTACGCGATGGCCGCCGGTGCCGATGACTGGGACAAGATCGAGCAACAGAGCGCGAACGATCCGAAGACCAACCGCGACCTCGTCGACAAGATGATGAACGAGTTCAAGTCGCGGTTCGGCGTCACGGTGACCGTCGAGGGCGACGACTGCGATGCCAGGTCTGGCGCGCTGTGGCTGAAGTACTGGGGCCAGATCGCGACGTCCTTGAAGAACTATCCGCCGAGGGCGAACAAGGTGTTCATCACGCTGAACGTGATCTCGAAGGCCAAGGACGTCTCGGTGACCGCCGGCAAGGACGGCGCGACGTTCGCGATCGTGGCGCCGCGGGACAAGGAGCCGCCCGCCTGGACCGACAAATACGACGTGGCCTTCAAGCAGGTCGCGCGCAAGCCGAAGTGAGCTAGGCCCCGCGGACGAGCTGGCGGAGCTGCCACGACTGGATCTGGACGATGCGCTGCGCCGTCCGCCGATCGCTCGTCAGCGACTTCGCGAGGATCACGGCCATCGAGAGCAGCGTGATCACGTAGAGCACGAGCGTGATCATCGTGGTCGTGTGCTCGAGCTCGGACGCGGCGGTGTGTAGCGTCAGCGTGTCGCCACCGACGAACGTGCTCTGTGGAATCACGCCGGTCAGCTCGAGCAGGAGCGGGCTCAGCACCGAGCATCCGACGACCGTGATGAGGACCCACGCCCGCGCGACCCGGGGGTGCGTCGCGATCGACATCGCGGTGACCACGCCGAGGCTCGGCGCGATGAAGAATGGCGTCGCTGCCCAGGCGAGCAGCAAGGTCATCAGCGAGTTGCCGAGCAGGCCGGTGTACGCGATGATCTTCACCCGATCTCGCGTGGCGGTCCGCGCGAGGATCCACATGGCGGCGGCCGTGATCGTCATCGCGACGAGGAACACCGGGTTGCGAAACCCGATCACGTAGAGGATCGGAAGGAACGCCAGGTAGGCGATCGCGGCAAAGATGATGAGCCGGCGCGCCGCGAACAGCGCATCGTCATCGCTACGTTCGATCGCCTGCTCGACCTCGAGCGGCACGTCCTTCGGAGGCTCGAGCATCAGTCGACCGACGAGATCCGCCGGGTCCTTGTTCGTCGGATCGAGGGCGAGTGCGCGGGCGGCGGCGCGCAGCGCATCGCGGCGCTCGGTCGTGCCGTTACCGCGCGCGAGCGCCGCGCGCGCATCGGAGAGCTCGGCCTGCGCCAGCTCCTTGCGGAGCGCGACATCCCGATCGCCGTCGAGGAACCGCTCGACTGCCTCGGCGAGCTCGCGCGCACTCGCGTAGCGATCGCGCCGATCCACCATCGTCGCGGCGAGGCAGATCACGTCGAGCTCCGGCAGCACGTCGCGATCCTTGGCCCGCGCGGATGGCCGCGCATCGACCCCCCCGAGCGCGAGCGCGATGCCGGCGAGCCCGCTCTCGTGCAGCGGCTGGAGCGCGAGGATCTCGAACAGGATGCATCCGAGCGCGTACACGTCGCTGCGCCCGTCGAGGTCCGGCTCGACGCGGATCTGCTCGGGCGACATGTATCCCGGAGAGCCCACGATCATCCCCTCGACCATCACGCTCTCGTCGAACGTATGAATGTCGGCGAAGTCCGCGCTCTTCGCGTCGTCCACCATCACGTGCGCGATCCCCCAGTCGAGCACGTACACCTCGCCGAAGTCGCCGAGCACGATGTTCGACGGCTTGAGGTCGCGGTGCACGATCCCGCGGGTGTGTGCGAACTCGATCGCGAGGCAGATATCCGCGAACGCGCGGAGCAGGCGCTGCCGCGAGAACCGCTTCGTCGTCTCGGCATCTCCGGCCGCGAGCTTGCGAAGCACCTCGGTCAGCGTGACGCCGGTGAGCTGCCTCATCACGAAGAACGGCTGGCCGCGGTCGTCCTGATGGAGCTCGTGGACGGGCACGACCGCGGGATGCCCGAGCCGGCCCTGGATCCGTGCCTCGCGCAGGAAGCGCGTCACCGCAGTCTTCGATGGGTTCTCCGCATGTAGCCGCTTGATCGCCACCGAGCGCCCGATCACCTCGTCGCGCGCCGACACCACCTCACCCATGCCGCCCTTGCCGAGCAGCGAGCCGAGCTTGAAGCGGAGCAGCGTCGTCACCGCCAGATCAACACGACCGACCGGTGCCGTCGCCGGCCACGTGGCATCGCGCTCGACGAGCGTGGGGACGTCACGGTCGCTGTCCCGGGGACGCTTGGGTGCCATCGCGCGAGACTAGCGCGAGCACAGGTACGTGGCCGTCCCACCAGGACAGCTGTCCTTGGTCGGGCGTCCGTGGCGTCGCGAAGCCTCATGGCCAAGTCGGCTTCGTTGCTCGGTCTGCACGAGGCATGTTGCGTGCACTTGCTCCGAGTGATGGGGCACGCGGACGAATCTTCGTTCTACGACGAGCTGGAGACCTCTGACCACGAGCTCTCCACGAGCCAGAACAGCGCTGAGAGTCTGGATCTGACGGTGCTCGACGGCGACTCCGAAGAGACGATCCCACCGGATCCGGGTCCGGGTGCTCCGAGCACGCAACGTGGCCCGGAGAGCGGTCGGTACGAGCTCGAGCGGCGGCTTGGCCAGGGCACGTTCGGGTGCGTGTACGCGGCACGCGATACCAAGCTCGGGAGGCTGGTCGCACTCAAGGTGTTGCACGCCGAGCACGCGGCGAACGTCGACAGCCGGCAGCGCTTCCTGCAGGAAGCCGGCGCGGCGGCCTGCATCGCTCACCCCGGCATCGTCACGGTCTTCGACGTGGGCACCCTGGATGACGCCGATACGCCGTACATCGCGATGGAGCTCCTGGACGGCGAGTCCCTGCAGGCGCGACTCGCACGGTGCGGGCGGATGTCGTCGGCGAAGGTCAGGCAAGTGGGGAGCCAGATCGCATCGGCGATCGACGCCGCGCACCGGGCGGGTGTGCTCCATCGAGACCTCAAGCCGGCGAACCTCTTCATCGTCCCGGATCCGGCCGCGGTGGACGGGGAACGCGTCAAGGTCCTGGACTTCGGCCTGGCCAAGCCGACGCTGACGGCGAGCGTGAAGACACGCGCGGCGACGGTGTTCGGGACGCCGAACTACATGTCACCCGAGCAGTTCGAGGCGAAGCCAAACGTCGATCCGCGAAGCGACATCTACGCGCTCGGCTGCATCCTGTACGAGCTCGGGACCGGCCGGATTCCGTTCGCCGGATCGCTGCGCGAGGTGGTGACGAAGCACCGCTCGGAGCCGCCGCCATCGATGCGCGAGCTCGCGCCGGAGATCTGCCCCGAGCTCGACGCACTCGTGCGGTGCATGCTCGCGAAGGATCCCAAGGCGCGGCCACAGACGATGGCCCACGTGGGACAGGCACTCCGGGCCGATGGTCAGCTCGAGCGGAAGCGAGACGTGGGGAGCGGCCTGGACGAGACGGCCATCTCGGCGGCATCGCCGGGCGTCCCGGAGACCGTTCCTCCAACGACGGGGCCGATCACACTCTTGCCCTTCGCGGTGAGCCGCGCGACGTAGCGGGCCGGCGAAGTCCGGCAGCAGCGTGAACGTCGCGGGAAGCCTCGTGCGCGGGTGGGTTTTCGCGTAACGCTCGCCGGTATGAAACGACTCCTCGTGGTCCTCATGGTCCTCGTCGTCGCCGCGTGCGGCGGGCCCGACACACCGGCTCGTTCCCCTCGAGATCGCGCCGCGGACAGCGCGGCGGCCGTGGCGGCGCTCCAGGCCAGCAAGTTCGAAGATGCGCAGCGCGAGGCGGGCATCGCGCTCGCACGCGATCCTCGGAGCTCGCAGGCTGCAGCGGTGCGGGCGATCGCGACGTACCAGCTCGCCGGACACGGCCTCGTCAAGGAGCTCTCCGCCATCATCAGGAACGCGGACAAGCTCACGTTCTTCGATCACGCGGGTGGCCGCGCGGCGTGGCAAGGGTTCCTCACCAAGCTCGACGCCATCGATCGCGACCTCGCGGTGGTCGCCGCGGACCCGAGCTTCTCGCTCGAGCTGTGCATCGCGTGCTGGGAGCGCGACTGGAACCACAGCGGCCAGATCGACGAGCGCGATCGCAAGTTGTTCGAGCTCGAGTTCGACGGCAAGGGCGGCGAGATCCCCGAGGGCGATCCGCGGCGACGTCCGACGTTCCGGTTCGATGTCGGTGACGCGGACTGGGCGCGCGCGATGATCTCGTTCCAGCGCGCCGCGGGCGAGCTCGTGCTCGCGTACAAGTGGTCCGATCTCGACAAGCTCCTGTCCGGTGACGGACCGCAGCGGCTCGTGATCAAGCTCCAGGATCGCGAGCGCGTGAAGCGAGCGCGCGAGCTCGTGCTCGCCGGCGTCGGCTACGCGGACAAGTGCCGCACCGCCTATCTCGCGGAGACCGACGATGATCGCGAGTGGCTCCCGAACCCACGCCAGAACAACCATCCGATCCCGCTCGACGTCGACGCCGAGCTCTACGCGACGTGGGCCGGGGTCACCGGTGACGTCCGGCGCATGCTGCAGAGCGAGGAGGGCATCTCGATGCGCGAGCTCGTCGGGCTGGCCGACGATGATCTCAAGACGCGCGCCCCGGACGCATATATCGACTTCGGCAAGCTGCTGTCCGAGCCAAAGGACATCGTCATCGATCTCGCCACCGTGCTCGGGCATCCCGATGCCGCCGGCGTCGAGCTCGCCCTCAGAGGGCTGCTGGGGAACGGCTACCAGACGCAGATGCTTGCCTCGCCGCTCGTCGGGCGGTTGCGTCAGATGAAGGGCCAGCTCGACCGCGACGAGGACACGTTCGATCGCAAGCTTCGCTATCTGTTCTGGTTGAACTGAGACTCGGCTTGGGGGGCAAGCTCCCAGCCAGCGCGCAGGAACTACTTCGGAAATGCGGAGTTGAGCCTCGAGTTGCGCAGCCGGTTGCGCGACCTGCGCAGCGCTCGCGTCGTTGGATGCGTCCGGACGCGCACCCACGCGACGGTACGAGGGTTGCTCGTAGTCGCGGCATGTCCCGCATCCTCGCCGCCTCGCTCCTGCTCGCCTCCGCAAGCTCCGCCAGCGGAGAGACCAACGGCACGGTCTCGCACGTCGAAGGCGCGACGACCGCGCCGGTGATCGGCGGAACCGCGGTGCCTCCGGGCAAGTGGCCCGACGCGGTGGCGGTCCTGGGGCAGGGCTCGTGCACCGGTACGCTGATCGCGCCCGACGTCGTGCTGACCGCCGGCCACTGCGCCGATGCGGTGCCGACGCAGGTCATCGCGAACACGACCAACTACAACGCCGCGGGCGGCGACCGGGCGACGGTCAAGAGCATCACTGCCTATCCCAACTGGGAGACCAGCTATGACGTCTCGGTGATCGTGCTGAACACGCCGATCACGGCGGTTCCGCCGCGCAAGCTCGGCACGAGCTGCACGTTCGAAGGCTTCGCGGCGAACACGCAGATCCACCTCGTCGGCTTCGGGCTCACCGACACCGCGGGGATGGGCAACAACACGCAGCTCAACGAAGCGATGGCACCGGTCACCGATCCCGATTGCTCAAATACAGATAACTGCGTCGCGGCGATCCGGCCGGGCGGCGAGTTCATCGCGGGCGGCGGCGGCAAGGACTCGTGCTTCGGCGACTCGGGAGGTCCGGTCTACCTCGACACGCCACGTGGCACGATGGTGATCGGCGCGGTCTCGCGCGGCCTCGACGGCGCCGCGACTCCCTGCGGCGGCGGTGGCATCTACGTTCGCACCGACAAGGTCGTGCAGTGGATCGAGACGACGGCCGGCAAGCCCGTCGAGCAGGATCTCTGCGGCGCGGCACCTCCACC
>Ga0299915_10001814_pt1 | contig 15649 bp, 1 predicted proteins | sample RVTome_13_FD_200263 | JGI IMG/M metagenome (GOLD analysis project Ga0299915, IMG submission 200263) | Soil microbial communities from uranium-contaminated site in the Upper Colorado River Basin, Wyoming, United States - RVT92D227 (version 2) ... | reverse complement strand
CGGATCGGCCCAGGCTATCTGCTACAACACCGTTCCTGCCGGACTAACACAACTCACTGCACCGACAGGCGGAACAGGAAGCTATACTTACCAGTGGCAGAACTCACCCGATAATATAACATTCAATAACATAGCCGGAGCAACCGCTGCAACGTATAATCCACCGGCACTCACTGCAAATACATACTACAGGCGCAGAGTTACAAGCGGATCGTGCGGTACTGTAAACAGCCCATCCATCCTGATTTCAATAAATCCTTTACCGACACCTGTCATTTCAGGAGAAACAGGTCCATGCTTTAATGATACGAAAGTCTATTCCACTCCTCTCGTTGCAGGGCATACCTACAGCTGGACTGTGACCAATGCTACAATTTCAGGATCGTCAACGAATAACACCGTTAGTGTCCGATGGAATGTAGTACCCGGACCTGGTACAGTTAGAGTGACTGAAACAATAACAGCAACGGGTTGCACATTGCAAACCCCGGCTTATAATGTAACGGTCAACCCTGCAGCTCCAGGGGCAGCCGGACCTATTACAGGTCCGGCCAACGTTTGTTACGGTCAGTCAGGAGTTAATTATTCAATCACGGCTGTTGCAAATGCATCCAATTATGTGTGGACTGTGCCAGCCGGAGTATCAATTGTTTCTGGGCAGGGAACAACCGCTGTTGTTGTTGATTTTGCACCAGGTGCAGCATCTCCGAGGACCATTTCGGTGTATCCCGAAAACGGATGCGGCTCCGGAGCCACATCATCCATCAATGTAAATATTTACAACCAGTTAACGGCCGGTTCAATAGGAACAGCACAATCAATTTGCTACAATACAATACCGGCAGCTTTGACTCAGCTTACAGCACCAACAGGTGGTCCCGGCGGTTACACCTACCAGTGGCAGAGTTCGCCCGATAATTCAACCTGGTCAAACATCGGTGGTGCAACAGGCGTCGGCTACGCTCCACCTGCACTTACTGCAAACACATATTACCGGCGCCGGGTCACAAGCGGAACATGCGGAACAGTAAACTCTGCATCCATTCTAATCACAGTTTATGGGAATCTGACTGCCGGCACTATCGGAACTGCACAGACAATCTGCTATAATACAATTCCGGCACCGTTAACGGAATTAACAACACCGACAGGCGGTCCGGGCGGTTACACCTACCAGTGGCAGGATTCGCCGGATAATATAACTTATACGAATATTGGCGGAGCCACTGCAGCAGGCTATACACCTCCTGCACTTACCTCAAGCAAATATTACAGACGCCGCGTAACCAGCGGGACATGCGGAACAGTTAACAGCCCATCAATTTTAATAACTGTTTACGGGAACCTTACAGCAGGAACAATCGGAACAGCCCAGTCGATATGCTACAACACCGCACCGTCAGCTCTTACACAACTCACCGCACCTGCCGGCGGAACCGGAGTGTATACTTACCAGTGGCAGGATTCACCTGATAATGTCACGTTTAACAATATTGCAGGCGCTACGACCGTCGGCTACACTCCACCGGTTCTTACTGCGACCACGTACTATAGAAGGAACGTAACCAGCGGAACCTGCGGAACTGTAGCAAGTACATCGGTTACTATAACTGTTTATGGTAATCTTACAGCGGGTACAATAGGCACATTACAGTCGATATGTTATAACACAGCGCCGGCAGCTTTAACGCAATTAACAGCTCCCACCGGTGGTACAGGTACATACACGTATCAATGGCAGAGTTCGCCCGATAATTCAACCTGGACAAATATAGGCGGAGCGACAACCGCAGGATATGCACCACCGGCTATTACAACAAGTACATATTACCGCCGTCAGGTGACAAGCGGAACCTGTGGAACGGTGAACAGCGCTTCAATCCTGATAACTGTTTACGGAAACCTCACAGCCGGTACTATCGGTACAGCACAGACTATATGTTATAATACTTTACCTGCTGCCTTAACTGAACTGACGGCACCAACCGGTGGCCCGGGAGGTTATACATATCAATGGCAAAGTTCACCGGATAATTCAACCTGGACAAGCATTGGTGGAGCAACTGCCGCCGGCTACGCTCCGCCTGCACTTACTTCAAGCACATACTTCAGACGCCAGGTAACCAGCGGGACATGCGGAACTGTGAACAGCGGCTCAATACTTATAACAGTATATGACAATCTTACACCAGGTACCATAGGAACTGCTCAATCAATATGCTATAATACGGCACCGTCAGCTCTTACACAACTCACCGCACCTGCCGGCGGAACCGGAGTGTATACATACCAGTGGCAAAATTCACCGGATAACTCAGCCTGGACAAATATCGGAGGTGCAACGGGAGCCGGATATACGCCTCCTGTACTCTCCTCAAGTACATATTACAGGCGCCAGGTTACCAGCGGATCCTGCGGTACTGTAAGTTCTGCCTCAATTCTTATCACTGTTTATGGGAACCTCACTTCAGGTACAATAGGATCGAATCAATCTGTTTGTTACAATACTGCTCCGGCAGTCCTTTCTGAGTTAACAGCGCCTGCAGGCGGTCCCGGAGGATACACATTTCAATGGCAGAGTTCTCCGGATAATGCAACATGGAATAGCATCGGAGGCGCTACAGGCTCAGGCTATGGTCCGCCCGCACTTACAGTAAGCACTTATTTCCGGCCAGGTAACAAGCGGTACATGTGGAACAGTAAGTTCTCCTTCAATCCTCATTACAGTCTATGGAAACCTTACTCCGGGCTCTGTCGGGTCAAATCAGTCTATTTGCTATAATACAGCTCCTTCTGCATTTACTAACAATGCAAGTCCCACAGGCGGGACCGGTCTTACTTACCAGTGGCAGAAAAGTCCTTCAGGAATGGGAACATGGACTGACATCCCGGGGGCAACTGCTCTTGCTTTTTCAGAGACTGCACTCCTTATTGCAAGCACCGATTACAGGCGGGTAACAACTTCAGCTTCGGGTTGCGGAACTGTTTATTCCAATGTTATTACTGTAACAGTTAAGCAGTTACCGGCAATTACCGCCGGACAAAACCCGTCAACCTGCTCGGGTATTGCGCTTAACTACCAGATTTTGCTTGATAATTTTGCTAATCCGGGCGATAATGTAACATTCACATGGCCAGCACCGACACACAGTGCAGGCGTCACAGGTGGTACTGCCCGACCTGTAGGATCTTCAGCGAATCTAACTGATAATTATACGAATATGTCAGGCAGTGTGGGCAGTGTAACCTATTTGGTAACCCCGGTAAAGGACGGATGCACAGGGCCTGCGGTTAATGTAGTAGTCAGTGTCCGTTCGGAACCTATACTTGATCCGGGACTGAACACAACTGTCTGCAGCAACACTCCTACAGGGCTTATGCTCAAAGAGGCCCCTGGCAGTGCTATACCTACACATTATAATATCATTAGCGTAACATTAGCCGGAGGTCTTACTGCAGATGCATCAAATGCTGTAGTTCCTAATGCTATCTCACCTGCAAATTACCTTTCGGCAGATAAATTTAACAATATGACCGGAGTTGATAAAACAGTAACCTACAGGGTACAGCCTGTTATTGCTCCGGATTGCTTCGGATCTCCGGTGGATGTCATCATTACTATACGGCCCCAACCGGTCATCGTCCCATCCCAGACAAAAATTGTATGTTCCGGAATAGCAACCGGCAAGGAAATTCTTCTCATTCCGGTCAATACTCCAGCAGGGACACTGTTCAACTGGAATGCACCTGTAATGTCTGATGCTTCAGGCCAGGGAACTCCAGGCGTGAATATTGCTGCCGATCCGGCAGGGACAGTACACATTAATGATATCTTGGTTAATTACTCTTCAGCACCTATAACAGCAATATATACTGTTACTCCAATAAGCCAGTCCGGATGCATCGGAAATCCTGTCCCTGTTGTAATAACAGTAAACCAGGAACCGGTTCCCCAACCTGTTTCGGGCCGCATAAATCTTTGTGTAGGAGACAAGAATATTGTTTATAATGTTAATCCTGTCGGGGGTTCATCATTCCACTGGACAGTCGATCCGGCTGTAGGGACCAAAACATTCGACTTCAATACAAATGCAATTCTTATTGATGCTGCTCTTGTGGCCGGTTCGGGGAATATTACAGTTTATGAAACCAATTCGCTTGGCTGTTCAGGCGATCTTTCGACCCTGCCGGTACAGGTCTATACCCAGCCAACTCCCGAGAACATTGTTGGTGATGCAGTAGTTTGTGCTTTAAGCACTCATGCTTACAGTGTCACCAACAGGGCAGGTTCTGTGTATAACTGGACAGTCCCGGGTGGTGCAGCAATTATCGGTGATCCATCTGCAAGCTCAATATCGATCATTTTTGGCAATGTGGGTGGTACAATACTAGTCCGTGAAACCAATATTGCAGGATGCGTAACAAACCATAATCCATTCTCAGTAACGGTTAATCCATTGCCAACCGCTGCAATAAGCAATGGAGGCGATATGTGCGACGGCGGAACTAGACCCCTTAATGTTGCTTTCACAGGTGCAGCTCCTTTCAACTTCACCTATGCAATTAACGGAGTGCCTCAGACACCAATATCAACCAGTAGTAATCCTTATATAATAAATGCTACTTTGGCCGGCACTTATACCATAATAAATATTACTGACAACACCGGCTGTACAAATACAGGCTCAGGCAGCACTACTATTACCTACTTCCCGAAACCGACAGGAATAATAAGCGGAGGAGGTGAATTATGCCGTGGAAGTTCGGCAACACTCACAATGACCTTTACCGGGGTAGCTCCCTTTACCTTCACCTATACCGATGGCACGTCACCGGTCACTGTTACAGGTCACCCGACAAATGTGTATACAGCCAGTGTTTCACCTCTTGTAACATCAACCTATACACTAACTTCACTTACCGACTTCAACAATTGTGCAGGAGTACTTTCAGGTTCCGCAGTGATAAATGTCAACCAGCCGCCTTCTCTTTCCCTTACAGGAACAAACCTGATCTGTTATAATGTTCCCACCGGTGCTGTCGATATAACTATTACGGACGGTACTGCTCCTTTCGGAATAGCATGGACAGGCCCTGACGGATATACAGCTCCAACAGAGGATATATCAGGTCTGAAAGCGGGATATTATGCCGTTACTGTAATTGATTCGAAAGGCTGTACCGCAACAGGAAATATCACCATTACCCAGCCTCCGGTGCTGAATGCAGCTCTCGCAAGCACAAATATCACCTGCTTCGGTGCAAATGACGGAACAATCACAATATCCGGCGCTACAGGCGGAACCGGAACTTATGGATATTCGATCGATGGAGGTACAACATGGGCGGGCCTGGGAACCTTTACCAGCCTGACTCCCGGCACATACAACGTTCAGATAAGGGATGCAGTCAATCCGACATGCATACTTGTGCTAAACAATACTCTTGTTCTTACAGGTCCGGCAGTGCTCAACGCAACTGTCACAAAAACGGATATAACCTGTTTCGGTGCGAACAATGGATCAATTATCATTTCGAATCCCACAGGAGGTTACGGGACTTACCAGTACACTATCAACGGCGGAGCAACATGGCTTGGCTCAGGCAACTTCTCCAACCTTACGCCCGGAACATATAATGTTCAGATACGTGATGCGGTTAATACTGCCTGCGTGATAGTTCTCAATCCTGTTCTGGTTGTAACGGCACCTCCGGTGCTTGCTGCAACCGTAAACAGAACAAATATTACCTGTTTCGGATCGACTGATGGTACAATTACGATATCTGCACCAACAGGAGGGTATGGTACATATGAATATAGTATAAATGGCGGAGGATCATGGCAGGCAAGCGGCAGTTACACCAGTCTGACACCGGGAACATATAATGTACAGATACGTGATGCCGCTTATACAGGTTGTTATATCGTACTTAACAATGCGCTTGTACTGACTCAGCCCGCGGTACTTGCTGCAACGCTGACTCCAACAAATGTCAGCTGCAATGGTGCTAATGATGGTACAATTAGTATTACCAGTGCATCCGGAGGTTATGGAACATATGAATATACGATTAACGGCGGAACAAACTGGTTTGCTTCAGGATTGTTCTCGGGTGTCGCCCCGGGAACTTATGATGTAAGGATCAGGGATGCCGCAAACACCGCATGCTCAATAATTCTTAATGCAGGATTACAGATAACTGAACCGGCCGTACTTATGGCGATGGTAATAGATACCGATATTACCTGTTTCGGAGCTAGTGATGGTATTATTTCAATTACAAATTCATCCGGAGGCTACGGAACATTCCAGTATAGCAATAACGGAGGATCAACATGGCAGGATTCGCCTGTCTTCTCTTCTCTTTCAGCCGGTTCATACGATGTCAGGATAAGAGACAGGGCTCACCAGACCTGTGTGGTAACACTTAATCCGGCAGTTCTGATTACTGAACCTGCAGCTCTGAATGCAGGTGTTTCTTCAGCAAATGTGACCTGCAATGGTGCGAATGACGGAACGATCATAATTTCCGGTGCAACAGGCGGTTATGGCGCATACCAGTACAGTATCAATGGCGGAGCTTCATGGCAGGGATCGGCTAATTTCACCGGTCTCACACCCGGCAGCTATAATGTCAGGATGAGAGATGCAGTTCATGCAGCATGTATGGTGATTCTCAATGCTGCGCTTGTCATTACACAACCGGCAGTGCTTGATGCTGATATTGCAGGTACGAATGTGACCTGCTTTGGCGGAAGCGATGGAACAATCATCGTAACCAATCCGACAGGCGGGTATGGCACATATGAATACACTGTCAATGGAGGAGGCTCATGGCAGGGATCAGGCAGCTTTACAGGACTTGGTCCTGGCACATACAACGTTCAGATAAGGGATGCTGCACACCCGGGTTGTGTTATAGTTCTTAATAATGCACTTGTTATCACCCAGCCGGCCATACTGAAAGCGACTGTTACGCCAACCATGGTGACCTGTAATGGTGCAAATGATGGTATCATTGTTGTAACAGCTCCATCGGGAGGTTTTGGCACTTATGAATACAGCAACACAGGCGGAACAGCCTGGCAGGCTTCAGGAACCTTTAACGGGCTGACTCCGGGAAACTATGATGTAAGGATCAGAGATGCTGTTAATCCGGCATGCGAGATAGTACTGAATCCGGGAGTTACAATAACCGAACCTGCTGTACTGAGCGCAGTTATTGCTTCTACCGATGTTACCTGCTTTGGTGCAAACGATGGTGTCATAAATATCACATCACCAACAGGCGGTTACGGAACTTATGAATACAGCAACAACGGAGGAGCAACATGGCAGCTGACAGGAACATTCTTATCGCTTACTCCAGGTTCCTATGATATTCGGATCAGAGACAGGGCACACATCACTTGTGTAATAGTCCTTAATCCGGCTCTGGTAATTACACAACCTGCAGTTCTTTCAGCGACTGTTACAAGCACAGATGTCTTATGTAATGGCGCAAATAACGGGACAATAACGATAACAAATCCGGCCGGAGGCTATGGGACTTATGCATATACTGTTAACGGTGGTGCTTCGTGGCAGACAACAGGTACATTTACCAGTCTGGCTCCGGGCACCTATAATGTTAGAATCAGAGACGCTGCCCATATTACATGTGAGATCGTTCTTGATCCTGCACTTGTAATTACTCAACCTGCGAAGCTTGCTGCAGCGGTTGGTAGTACAGCCGTAACATGTTACGGCTCTAACGACGGAATTATTACAATCACTTCTCCAACAGGCGGTTACGGAACATATGAATATAGTATTGACGGAGGTGGCAGCTGGCAGGCAGGAGGCAGTTTCAGTGCCCTTGCCCCCGGCTTCTACAATGTTCAGATAAGGGATGCAGCATATCCGACTTGTATTGTAACATTGAACGGCTCACTCAGAATAACAGAACCATCAATTCTGTCAGCAAATGTGGCCAGTGTCAATGTAACATGCAACGGTGCCAATGATGGCAGAATAACCATTTCAGGAGCCACAGGTGGCTATGGTACATATGAATACAGTGTTTCGGGAGGAGCATCATGGCAGGCATCAGGGACCTTTACCGGCCTTTTACCAGGAAGTTATAATGTCCGGATAAGGGATGCAGCTCATGCAACCTGTATAATCGTTCTTAATCCTGCACTGGAAATTACCGAACCTGCAGTACTTACTGCAACTTTAGCATCAGTAAATGTCACCTGTTTTGGGGCCAGCAACGGGATTATAGCAATTACAGGAGCTGCCGGTGGATATGGCACGTATGAATATTCTATAAACGGAGGAACTAACTGGTCGGGTCTAAATAACTTCACGAACTTAGCTCCCGGGACATATGATGTAAGGATAAGGGATGCAGCTCATACGGGATGTACCGCAATATTAAATCCGACACTTACAATAACACAACCTGCTGTTCTAGCCGCTGATGTTGCCAAAACCAATGTAACCTGCTTCGGAGGAAGCAACGGAACAATTACGATCACCAATCCGACAGGCGGTTACGGAACTTATGAATACAGTATCAACGGTGGAGGTTCATGGCAGGCATCGGGAGTCTTTACGGGACTTGGACCCGGTAATTACAATGTAATTACACGCGATGCTGCAAATATCACATGCATAATTGTTCTCAACAATGCACTTCAGATCATACAGCCGGCAGTACTTAATGCAACCGTTGGTGCTACAGCCGTAACATGTTACGGCTCTAACGACGGCATTATCACAATCACTAATCCGACAGGCGGCTACGGGACATACGAATACAGCATAGACGGAGGAACGGGGTGGCAAGCCTCAGGAACCTTTACAGGACTTGCACCCGGCACATATGATGTCAGGATAAGGGATGCAGTCAACACAGCATGTATCATAACACTGAATCCGTCGGTAATGATTACCGAACCGTCGGTTCTGAATGCAATTGTGACATCAGTTAATGTCACCTGTTTTGGTGCAAACAACGGAATAATTTCAATTACAAATCCGACCGGTGGTTATGGCACTTATGAATATAGTAATAACGGAGGCACCACATGGCAGTCATCCGGAACATTCTCCTCACTCGCACCCGGAGTTTATGATGTACGAATAAGAGACAAAGCACATACAGGTTGTGTAATTGTACTGAATCCGGCCCTTGTAATAACTCAACCGGCGGTTCTTTCAGCAACTGTTGCCCCCACTATGATCACCTGCAACGGGGCAAATGACGGAATAATAACAATAACCAATCCTCTTGGAGGATACGGCTCATATGCATATACGATCAACGGAGGAGCCACGTGGCAGTCATCAGGCACCTTTAATTATCTTTCGCCTGGCACCTATAACGTCAGGATAAGAGATGCAGCAAATATTGCTTGTGAGATCGTCCTTAATCCTGCACTTGTTATAACCCAGCCGGCGAAGCTTGCTGCCAGTGTCGCCAGCTCCAACGTCAACTGTAATGGTGCAAACGACGGTACGATTAGTATAACCTCACCAACAGGCGGTTATGGGACTTACGAATACAGTGTAAACGGAGGTACTTCATGGCAGGCATCCGGTAACTTTACAGCCCTTGCTCCGGGTTTCTATAATGTTCAGATAAGGGATGCAGCAAATATAACATGTGTTGTTATATTGAACGGATCGCTGAGGATTACCGAGCCTCCGGTTCTGACAGCCAATGTTGCCGGGACAAATATTACCTGCAACGGGGCAAATAATGGAGCTATTACAATTACATCCCCTGCGGGAGGCTATGGCACTTATGAATACAGCATCACTGGCGGAGGTTCGTGGCAGGCATCAGGAAGTTTCACTGGCCTTGCTCCCGGAAGTTACAATGTCCAGATCCGTGATGCAGCTCAGCCAGCTTGTGTAATCGTTCTGAATCCTGCACTGGTAATAACTGAACCTGCCCTGCTGAATGCGACAGTAGTATCTGTTAATGTCAGCTGTTTCGGAGCCAATGACGGATCAATATCTGTTTCTGGTCCGACCGGAGGTTACGGTACTTACCAGTACACGGTTAATGGAGGTATAACATGGCAGGGATTCGGCAACTTCTCTAACCTTGCACCGGGAACATACGATGTAAGGATAAGGGATGCAGCAAATACCGGTTGTGTCATATCTCTGAATCCGGCACTGGTTATAACCCAGCCTGCAGTTCTTGCGGCCACCATCGCAAGCACTAACGTCACATGCTTCGGAGGAAATGATGGTACAATAACCATCAGCGGAGCAACAGGCGGGTACGGGACATATGAATACAGTATCAATGGAGGGGGTTCATGGCAGGCTTCAGGAAGCTTTGCAGGCCTTACACCCGGGTTGTACAATATACTTATCAGGGATGCTGCTCACACCGGATGTATAATCGTTCTGAACAATGCCTATATAATCACGCAGCCCGGCATGCTGTCGGCTACTATCAGTAAAACTGAAGTATCATGCCTTGGCAACGATGATGGAACAATCAGCATCAGTTCTCCCGCAGGCGGTTACGGAACCTACGAATATTCCATAGACGGAGGTGTCTCATGGCAGGCTTCAGGGAACTTTATAAACCTTTCTCCGGGCACCTACGATGTCAGGATAAGGGACGCCGCATTTGCGGTGTGTTCGGTAATTCTCTATCCTAACCTGTTGATAACAGAACCTGTTTCTCTTTCAATGTCATCGACTGAAGATGTGATTCTCGATTGTTTCGGAGACAATGACGGAATGGGAACCTTCTATGCCTCAGGCGGTACAATGCCGTATACCTTCGTCGTAATTTCGAATAACACAGGAGGTACAATTGCAGCTTCGGGATTCAATTCCCAGACATTCTTCAATGCAGGAGCAGGTTCAATCACCGTAAGTGTTGTTGATTTCAACGGATGCTCAGCACAGGCGACAATAAATATCACTCAGCCGGCAGTCCTGAGTCCCGGAACCATTGCAGCCGATCAGATTTTATGTTATGGAGATAATCCTGCAATGCTTACTGAAGCTTCGGCTCCGAACGGCGGTCCGGGTGTATATAATTTCCAGTGGCAATCATCGACAAATATTGGAGGACCGTTTGTAAATATTGCAGGAGCTACTTTGAACGAATACACTCCTCCTGCAAGTGCCGCATACACTCTCTATTACAGGAGAATGGTTACCTCAGGTACCTGCATGCCGGTTTACAGTAATGTTGTCGAAGTACTTGTTAATCCACGTCCTGTTGCATTGCTTTCGGGAGGAGCAACAATCTGTCCGGGAGAAAGCTCAGTAATAAAAGTCATACTTATGGCAGGAACAGGTCCATTCACGGTTGAAATAGCGAATCATGGAACTGTGGCAAGCTATACAAGTGGTTCAGATATCGTAGTGACACCCGCTGTTACAACCATATACAGCCTTACCAGGGTAAGGGATGCCAATAACTGTGAAGTTGTTACTCCTTCACCTAATCTCAATGGAACAGCAACTATTATAGTAAGCGATCTTCCTGTGATAACATCGTTCACACCTTCACCGGCTGTTTGTGAATTTACACTTGCAAACTTCAAAGTAACTGCAACAGGCACGAACCTGACATACCAGTGGTTTGTCAACGAAGGATCAGGATTCAATCCTTTGGCGGATGGAGGTACATACTTCGGGTCCATGACCCCCACACTTCAGATATTCAATACTGTAAGGTCAATGAACGGTTATGTTTATCATGCAGTGGTCTCTGGCTGTGGTACCAGCGTAACAACAGCTGATGCAGTATTCACTGTTAATACTGCTCCTGAACTTACACTGCATCCCAAAGATTCCACGGTTTGTCTTGGACAGAACGCAGTTATGGAAGCTGATGCGACAGGAACAAATGTAACATGGCGTTGGTATGTGAATAAAGGCTCGGGATTTGGATTGTCTGTTGATGACGCCAACTTCAGTGGTTCAGCAACCAGAACGCTTACGATCTCCAATGCACAGGCTGCATTTAACAACTGGATCTTCAGGGCAGTGGCAACTGGAATATGCGGAGTACCGGTAAATACAAACTTTGCAGTCTTCAGGGTTATTAATCCTCCGGCTGTAACCCTTCATCCCTCAGCTAAGGCAATTTGTGAAAATGGTTCAACCTCCTTCCTCGGAAATGGTACGGGATACACTTCCCTGCAATGGCAGGTATTCTCCGGCGGAGCATGGACGAACCTTACAGATAATGCAACTTATTTCGGTACCAATACACAACAGCTTGTAATAATGAATGCACCTGTTGTACTGAATAACAACCAGTACAGACTTGCATTTATCTCGGTTTGCTCGACTACATATACAAATCCTGCAACACTGACTGTAAATGCCAATCCGGTCGTTGACTTCAGTGCTGTTGATCCTATAGCAGCATGTGGGGGCGTACCTTTGGTATTAAATGGAAATCCGACCGGCGGTTCGGGTATTTATACACAGCACAGATGGACAGGCGATGTGGGTCCGCTGAACAACTATTTCGTTCAGTCACCAACCTTCAATTCACTCATTACAAACAGTTACAACCTGAACTACCGGGTGACCGACAGCAACGGATGCACCGCAAATGATGATGTGGTTGTAACGGTTGACAGCCCATCGGCACAGTTCACGCAGGATGCTGATTACGGATGCACTCCTCTTAATGTCACATTCACCAAGGATATGACAGGTCTGGCAAAATGGTGGTGGGATTTCGGCGATGGTTCACCACTCGATTCACTCTCTTCAAATCCGCTTCATACTTTTGTAAACAATGTTGCAGGCTCCATAGAATACTACAACGTTAAACTAAGAGTAAGATCAAGCGGAGGATGCTATGCTGAATTCATTTCAACAATTACCATTTATCCGGCAGTTGATGCAACATTCACGCCGAACTTAACAGTCATCTGCAGTGGCAATTCGATAACCTTTACGGCATTACCGGGGGCCACCAGATATTTCTGGGAGTATGGTGATGGTGCCTCAGGATATGCAACTAATATATCAAATCACCTCTACACCAATCTCACAACAGATCCTGTGGTTCATACAGTCAGACTGACAACAACGTCATTCTATAACTGTGTTGATGTCAGGACATTTGATATTACGGTAATGCCTGTTCCGATACCCCAGTTCACAGCTGATCCTTTAACACAGGTATTCAAAGCTGCCGGCAATCCGGTTACATTTACAAATACAACAAATGCAGGTACATGGAACTGGCTCTGGAAGTTTGGTGACAATACCACATCAACGGAAATGCATCCGGTTCATTCCTACACAGATGTCGGCACCTATTCTGTCACTCTTGTCGCCAGCAATGCAAACTGCTCCGACAGCGTCAAACATAGTGTCAGTGTAGTACCGCCTGCACCGGTTGCCGGCTTTGATACTATTCCGTCGGGATGTGCGCCGCTGCATGTCATTATTAACAATACTTCGCTGAACACTGATGTTCCGGGAACAACTTACAGGTGGGATTTCGGTGATGGAGGCACTTCAGTTGCAAAGAATCCTACATACACCTACTTCACGGCCGGCACATACAGGATCGAGCTTGTTGTAACTGGTCCTGGTGGTACTTCAATGAAGACACAGGTTGTAAATGCCTATGCTTCACCCAGGGCTTATTTTGAGGTCACGCCGCCGATGGTTTACGTGAATGATGAAAGGGTAAGGTGCTTCAATCTGAGCCAGGGTGCAACTTCATATCTATGGGACTTTGGTGACGGAGATACTTCAAAAGTCAAAGAGCCTTACCACAGGTATATGGATGAAGGAACTTATGATATCACATTATGGGCATATTCAGAGAACGGCTGTACCGATATGTACGTTCTTTCGCCAGCAGTAACCGTCGAACCGGTGGGAGAGCTGAGATTTGCATCAGTCTTTACTCCCAACAAGACAGGTCCGATTGAAAGATCCGATCTGCCCACAGGAGGCACTGAAGTTGACCAGTTCTTCTATCCGCCGATCCGTCAGAAGGTTCTGAACTACAAGCTTCAGATCTTCAACAGATGGGGAGTTTTGATCTTCGAAAGCCATGATATAAATGTGCCATGGAACGGATACTACAAGGGTAATCTGTGCCAGCAGGGAGTTTATGTATGGTATGTTGAAGGCAAGTTTGCCGACGGCAAGCCTTTCAAGATGGTCGGGAATGTGACGTTACTGCAATAGTCGACCTCCCCCCAAACCCCTCTCCCGGCTTTGCTTCGCTGAAGCTACGCGAAAGCGAAGGGGGCGAGGGGGATGTTATTTAAGGCTTAACAGCAGGAAAATATACTTTTATCAGATTAACAGAAGCCCGTTGACGAGACGGGCTTTTCTTTGGTACGGGGTACGAGGTCCGGGGTCAATACTTTTCCTCTCACCCCGTACCTCGTACCTCAAACCATACCTTTTTATTATATATCAACCTGTAATCAAAAAAAAATCAATTTTTTTTAAAAATAATTGACTTTTTTCTTTTTTCTGGCCCCGGGAGTTTTTAATATTGCTATTGCAATACAGTTTTTAGGGAATTTGTGAAGACGGATCAAACGTGAAATTTTGTTTTTCGTGGAATAAACATAATGTCTAACTGCATTTAATACCTCGTGCCTATGGAACAAAACTGACACCAGCGTCCGGGGAATAAAACAGTCCATTCCCCGGACAATCAAACCCGGACTGCAACGAAATAAAATATCTGAGGGCTTATAACCCGTATGTTCAATTTAAAAATTACAATTAAAAATGAAAAACCTAATTTATGCTTTAACGATTTGCCTGCTGGCGGCAAGTTGTGAAAAATATGAATCCGGACCCATAAATCAGAGTCCGGTTGGTACAAGAGTGCTTACCGGATCTGAAACATTACTTAAAAGCAACCTCGATCAGGCAGCAAAGATATTAACAGACGTTATTCAGGATGAGGCCGTTATGAGCGAGTTAGTTTTGCTTTCCGAAGAAAACAGAACATTTTACAGTCTGTCATTTAAGGATCTGTTTGATGAAGCCAAGGGAGCCGACGGCTCATTTAAGAATCTCAGGGAGAAATTTCTGAACGGATGTGCATCAGCTGAGACCAAAGGAGATTGGGGAGACCTTGCAAGCTACCTGGCAAAGAACGATTGTTATATTTACTGTCCGTATCCCTCAAGTTTTTACCCGAAAGGGACTAATTCATTCACGGTGGCAGCCCATCCGGTTGATAATGATATAGAGAATGTCGGTTACAGGTTTGAAGGCAGAAGGATGATCGAAGTGACAGTCAATGAGGAGTATGCCGATAAGTACCAGGTTCTGCTGATAATGCCCGGGGATGAAGATAATGATGATGTTAAGGGACTAAATATCACTGATATTCCAGGGTCGAAAGGTGATCCTGTTTATGAAGTCAGGATTGGTAAAGTAAGATGTGCTGATTATTGTGGAGGATTGTTTGAGGGAGAGCTTGAACTAAGATTGTCAAGGGGATATCCGGAATATAATCTTGCAACAGGAGTGGTAACCGGGAAATTTACTACGGTGATACCAGTTTATTATCCTAGATCTTATGCAAAAGCTGCAAAAAATGATTGGACAGTACATTCAGAAGCTGGTTGGTATACTGTTAGTATTCCATGGGATACAAACTGGAGAACAGA
>Ga0299915_10001810_pt1 | contig 15655 bp, 15 predicted proteins | sample RVTome_13_FD_200263 | JGI IMG/M metagenome (GOLD analysis project Ga0299915, IMG submission 200263) | Soil microbial communities from uranium-contaminated site in the Upper Colorado River Basin, Wyoming, United States - RVT92D227 (version 2) ... | reverse complement strand
ACGGTCATGTTGGCAGCCATAGCATGTGCTAATCCATCTCAGGAGCACATTAAGCAAGGTGACACTTATTTCGCCCAGGCAAAATGGGATGAAGCTATCCTTGAGTATAGCAAAGCAATAGAGCTCGACCCCGAGCTGGCTCTAGCCTACAGCCACCGGGGCTGGACCTATACTTTCAAAGAAGAGCTGGACACGGCTCTTAGCGATTTGAACAGGGCAATCGAGCTGGATCCCAAACTGGTTGAAGCCTACAACTACCGGGCTTCCGTTTATATCACTCAGGAAAAATGGGACCTGACTATCGCCGACCTGGACAAGGCTATAGAACTCGACCCGGAGCTGGCAGTTTCCTACAGCCATCGTGGCTGGGCCTACGCCACCAAAGGAGACTTCGACAAAGCTCTCAGCGACTTGAACAAGGCTATTGAGTTAGACCCTGAACTGGCTGAGGCGTACTATAATAGAGGCTTAGTCTATACCGGCCAGCAACAGTGGGATAAAGCCATTGTAGAATTTAACAAAGTAATCGAGCTGGATCCGACTGATTTCCTGGCTTACAACGACCGCGCTGCTGCCTACACTAACCTGGGCAAACTCGACCTGGCCATTGCCGACCTTAACAAAGCCATAGAGCTCATGCCCGGTTACATGATTGCCTATTACAGCCGTGGCCTGGTCTACAAAGAACAGATGCAATGGGATGCAGCTATCGCCGACTTCAGCAAGGCCGCCGAGCTCGACCCTGAAGCAGCTTTAGCCAGAAAAGAGCTGGATACGGTAGCACACTTTGTGAAAGCAAGGAATTACGATACCGCGGGTCAGTTGGACCTGGCTATTGCAGAGCTGAATGAAGCTATAGAACTCGATCCAAATTTCGCCATGGCTTATTCCTTTAAAGGGTTTATTCACAACAAGCAGCAGCAATGGGAATTAGGTATCACCGACCTCAATAAAGCAATCGAGCTGGCGCCCGATTTCGCCCCGTCATATAATAACCGTGGCTGGGCATACGGCAACATAGAGCAGCAGGAAAATGCAATTGCAGACTACACTAAAGCAATCGAACTCGACCCCGATTATGCTCTGGCTTATTACAACCGCGGAAGTAACTATTATCATAATGGGCAGGCTGACCTGGCCATCGCCGACCTCAATAAAGCAATCGAACTATCAGATGACCCGGACCTCATTGCAGCAGCCAGAGAACATTTAGAAGAGATACAGAGTAAAAAGTAGCATCTGGTACCGCTAAATCCTAAACCCCAATATCTAAACTCTAAACATCCCGATAAAAATCGGGAAAAATCCAAAATACCAAATGACCAAACCATTAGAACTTTGAATTTAGAAATTTGGATTTGTTTAGGATTTAGTGCTTGAGATTTATAATTTCCCTTTGAAGAAGGCGGCTACTTTCTCAGCCAGCACTGCCTCATATCCCGCCCAAAAATGGTCAGCCCCGGAGATAAGCTCAAATTGCTTCGGCTCAGCCGCCTCTTGATTCATCAGCTTTGCCTGGTCGAGCGGCAGCACAAAATCATCAGTCCCGCAGACTATAAGCTTGGGCTTGGTACAACTACTTAATTGAGATAAGTGTGACGGGCCGGGAGGTAATGAAATAAGTGCTACTGCCTTAACTCTGTCATCATTACAGCCAACGGGCAAAGCTACAGCAGCACCAAAGGAATAGCCCAGCAGCCCAAGCCTCTCACCATCCACCGCAGGCTGGCGGACAAGCCAGCTTATAGCTGCTTTTACATCTTCCTGTTCGGCAATGCCATCCCCGTAGCTGCCCTGGCTGTGTCCTACACCGCGAAAGTTAAACATAAAAGCAATTGTAGACCTTTCAACTAAAGCCGAAGCCACCGCCAGAATAACGCTGTTATCCATTGAACCGCCGTAGAGGGGATGAGGGTGGCACAACACCACTGCGGGGAAAACGCCATCGCCATCGGGGAAATAACAAAGACCCTGAAGGATAAACTTACCACAGGGGAAAGATACAGCGCTCTGTCTCAGCTCTTCTTCTCCCGTCTATTTTCCCACCAGACCTTGAGTCTGGCACGTACTTCTTTTTCAAAACCCTGGTCACTAGGCGAATAGTAGCGCTTCCCTTTAAGCATGTCCGGCAGGTTCTGTTGTTCAACAAAGTGATCCGGGTAATCGTGAGCATATTTGTAGCCTTTCCCGTATCCTAAGCCCCGCATCAGCTTGGTTACCGGATTGCGCAGGTGAAGCGGTACCGGCTCGTTACGACTTCGTTCAACATCTTCCTGCACCTTGGAGTAAGCTTCGTACAGGGAATTACTTTTTGGCGCCGCAGCCAGATAGGTTACCGCCTGAGCCAAAGCTAGATTACCTTCGGGCATACCTACAAAGTGTACTGCCTGCTGCGCAGCTACAGCTACCACCAATGCCTGAGGGTCAGCCATGCCCACATCCTCGGAGGCGAAGCGCACCAGCCTCCGGGCGACATAAAGAGGATCTTCCCCAGCCTCCAGCATGCGTCCCAGCCAATATAACGCTGCATCCGGGTCAGAACCACGTAAAGACTTATGTAGTGCCGAAATAAGGTCATAATGCTGCTCGCCGGACTTATCATAAAGCAAAGCCCGACGCTGTAGCGCTTCCTCGATGGTCTCAAGGCTGAGCCGCCGATTCCCATCGGCCTCCGGCGCAGTGGCTTGCGTCGCCATCTCCAAAGCATTAAGCGCTACCCGGGCATCGCCGTTCGACATGACAACCAGATGCACTAAAGCGTCTTCAGACAGCTCTACCTTCAACTTCCCCAGCCCCCTGTCTTCATCCTTGATAGCTCGTTCGACGATAAGCCGAACCTGTTCATCGGTTAATGGATTCAGAGTAAACACCCGGCACCTGGAAAGCAGAGCCGAAATAACTTCGAAAGAAGGATTCTCTGTAGTAGCGCCGATGAGAGTTACCACGCCGTTTTCCACATAGGGTAATACGGCATCTTGCTGAGATTTATTGAATCGGTGGATTTCATCGATGAACATGACTGTCCGCTGCCCCGAAAGCTTGCGTCTGCGTTTCGCCTCATTCACGATGCGCCGCAAATCAGCTACACCGGCACTGACAGCGCTTAACGGGCTAAAATGCGACTTGGTAACACTGGCTATAACATAAGCCAAAGTAGTCTTACCGCTACCAGGCGGCCCCCAAAGAATCATTGAAGGCAACTGGTCTGATTCAATGCTTTTTCGCAGCACCCGCCCCTCGCCCACCAGATGCTCCTGCCCCACAAACTCGCCAAGACTACGTGGTCGCATTCTGGCTGCCAAAGGTAAATCACGAAGTAACCCCTCATCCACCGCCATTTCCTCCCCCCCCGCTTCTAACTTGCCCAGGTCGAAAAGAGTCATGCTAACCTGTCTTCTCCTCCCCCTCTGCCACCCTAGCCAGTCTGGCTGCTCTATCGTAATAACTCTTAATCCTGTCCACGTATATCAATTCCGATATTATCACAGTAACCTTGGCAAAACCCCTGGACTCGTAGAAACTACCGTTTCTTGTTTCAGCATTGGGCGCTAACTCTCGTAAACGATTACCTAATACCTTAATCATATCGACATTGGCTTTCCCAGCCGGCACTGAAAGGAGAAACAGGGCTCTGCCGGCGTCTTCCAACTTGCAATCAACCGACAACCGCATCAAAGCCAGGTTCATCGCTTCCATAACTCCAAGCGTCTCTGAACTTTTCTCTTCGAAGCCCTGTGGTTTTTTCCATGGAAATATTGATGATGTCAATTTCGTCTTCCCCATGCCTATTGCCGTCCAGCCAAATATGCTCTGCCTTATATCACCGGCATCGAGTTCTTTGCCCACAGCACCACTTTTTGAACCGAGCATCTCACCTGAACAAAGGAGGTCATAAAACAGAAGGACCAGCTCTTTATTCAAACTACTCATCTTCTGGGGTTGTATTATATTACCGGTAACTCCCAAACCACCATTATCCGCCAAAATCACAGCATCGGCTATCTTATCTATAGACTTGAGGCATAGAGCGGTATTGTGAATGCATTGCGGGTCATCTAGCTCTGTATTAAAAGGTAAAACTAGAAGCACATAGACCGGCTTATCTAAATGGCGTTCTTTGAGCATTTGGACTATTATCGGGACCCCTCCTGAACCAACGCTCCCGGCAGCACTGGCAACAAACAAAAAGGCATCTGTATTTATAAAGGTGCCAAGTCTCATGGCCAACATCACCCGCTCGCTTTCCTGACGCATCAACTTGGCACCGGATTCAGTCGACTTATCGTCAAGGTCAACATTACCGCGAATCGGCACAGGTCTAAACCACTCCCATCCAGGCCTGGTTAATTCGGTTAAAAAAGCCTGGTCGTTATTGACAGCATAGGCAGAGTTAATTATGTTAACGCGTCGCTCACTCCTTGCCATCCTATTTAACTCAGCAAACTCACGAGCTAGCTTACAACCGCAATCCCCGATACCGATAACCATTATTTTCATAATATTTTCATCTCCTCGCCAAAAACTAGCAGATATATACCTTTATGTCAAATAAATCTTTTCACTCTAAAGCGATACAATCTTATCGGCTCTTCGGCCGATATACCAGCCTTAGCCCGGCAAATTCTGATCTGCTCTTCAACGCTGTCCACGCCTTCCAGGTCAGGCAGCAATAACCCGCGCCCGAACCCGCACTCTACAATCACTCCGTATTTCTTTGGGTCAAGCTGAGCCACGCTTTTCACCGGTTCCGGCTCAGTCAGTACATCCACACTATATTCCAAGTCATCCAGCTCGGACGGCTCAACGGGTAAAAAACGAGGGTCTTGAGTGGCTGAACTTATGGCATTGACTACGACTTCCTCGGCTATGTTGGACCTTGTTGGTGCAAAAGTGCCGATGCAGCCCCTCAGCTCACCACGTTTCTTAATAGACACAAAAACTCCAGCCCTACCCTTCATCTCGGCGGTTAGCTCCGTTGGCCTGAGCAATTTGCCATGGCGAACATAGCCTTCCACCGCCTCTTTAGCCAATTTTACTATCGGATGAAGCTGCTTTGCCATGTCACCGCTTTTTCCCTGATTATTTTACCAGATTGACGTTACTTGAGATTCTGCGCCCCGATGCAATCGGGGCGCAGAACGGCATGTAAACCTATTTTACAATTATCCCGGCATAGCCTACCACGCTGCTATAATCACCTGACGTATCACCGCTTGTCTGATACTTAACCAGTTCCGCTCCTTTGGCTCCTAATTCCTTAGCTGCAGAGATAAGGCCAACCACCGGAGCATAGCCACACATAGATATATCCAGCTCATCAACTCGCTTCAATAGCTTGTCCTCGTCCAAATCCAGCATAGCCTCGATAGCCTGACTATCTTTTCTTTTGGCGGATTCATGCGGCTCATAATGGGTCATATCACTGCTGGCCAGGATTATGACTCCCTTTTTCGACTCCTTAATCGCACTGGCCAGCTCGCTACCGACTTTTTTATATATATCACCACCGGCATGGGCAAGAATTACAGGCACAATCATCACATCCGGCTTGAAGTACTGCAAAAACGGAACCTGAACCTCTATAGAGTGCTCATATTGATGCGCTGCAACATCCTCTTCCAGATAGCTGGAGGCAGCCAGGATACGCTTTCCCAGCTCCGAATCAACTTCTACATCTCCCAAAGGTGTCCTCCACACTCCTTCCGTCATAATACTGAAGGGCTTCCCTCTCCCGGTATGATTGGGGCCGAATATAACGAAGGTATCCTTGAATTTAATTCTGGATATAACCGCCCCAGCCACTGCCCCCGAGTAGACATATCCCGCATGAGGTGCCACCAGACCAACTGCCTCCACCTTTTTCGCCCTATCATCCACCAGGCTTTCAATCATACGTTTAAGCCCCACCGGAGAGGCCGGGTAAAACTGTCCTGCCGCAATCGGATTTCTGACCATCTCAATACTCCTCTGCAAAATCAAGACCTGATATTAAGCTCAGCTCCGCAAAACTTGCATTTTGAACCATCAACGCCCACCACCTGAACATCGTAACCAATCCTTTTAATCACCACATTGTTGCAGGAATAACAAACGGTGTTCTCCGCTTTGTGCCCCGGTACATTGCCCAGGTAAACAAAACGCAACCCGGCCTTCTTACCGATATCGTAAGCCTTCTCCAAAGTCGCCACCGGCGTCGGCGGTAAATGCATCAGGTTATGGTGAGGATAGAACCGGGTCACATGCCATGGCGTCAGCTCACCCAGCTCATTCCGCATCCAGTTAGCAATGCCGTGCAGCTGCTCATCGTCGTCATTCATCGTCGGGATTATGTTGGTCACTACCTCAACGTGCATACCCCACTTCTTTTGAGCCCGTACAGCCACTTCGAGAATGCCTCGCCAGCGGGGGATTTTAGCCAGGTCACGATACAGAGCATCCGAAAAACCTTTAATGTCGACCCGCCAGGCATCCAGATAAGGTCCGATGGTATCCAACGCCTCAGGCGTCAGATAACCATTTGTCACATAACCCGTGTAAAGACCATCCTTTTTGGCCAGCTTGGCTGAATCCAGCGTGTACTCAAACCATATGCTCGGCTCGTTATATGTCCAGGTGATACCACTGCAGCTACGCTGTTTTGCCAGCTTCACAGCATCTTCCGGCAGTAGCTGCTGCGACTCACCTGCTACTTCTCCGGGCTCCTCAATACAGGAAATCTGCCAGTTCTGGCAATGCTTACAATGAAAATTGCACCCCCAGCTGCCTAGAGACAAAGCCAGACTCCCGGGGAAAAAGTGGAACAACGGCTTTTTCTCAACAGGGTCAACGGCTACGGAAGAGGCCTGAGCATAATTAAGGACGTAAAGGATGCCGCCATCGTTGCGGCGCACCCGACAAACCCCGAACTTACCCGGGCTGATAACACAACGCCATTGACAATCATTGCAGCGTACTCTGGAGTCAGGAAGCTTTTCATAAAGCAGCACCTCGTACATCAACCGGCACCCCCACTCATTATAGCATACCCCCATTTCCCATTCAGAGGAATGCGAACAGAGCTTTTTGGACCTGTCCAAAACCTAGACAATGCCCATGACTTCGTCTACAATGGGCGAGAAACAATCTCAAAGAGGTAGCCATGATTCTAGAACTCAACGAGGAACAGAAGATACTCCAGAAGAATGCCCGCGAATTTATGGAACGCGAAATAATCCCCATTGCCGATGAATACGACCGCAAATATCATCCCCTGCCCAAAGAAGTTGCTCTGGACTTGCTAAAAAAGCTGGCACCTCTCGGCTATGTAGGCTCGACTTTATCTCCCGAACATGGCGGACAGAACCTGGACCTTATCTCATACGCCGTCATCGGCGAGGAACTGGCACGCGCTTATCTCAGCTTAGCCATGATTGTGCTGATACAGGACGGCAGCGTGCTGCCTATAATAGTGTCCCACGGTACTCCTGAGCAAAAGGCAAAGTACATACCAAAGATAATGTCGCTGGAAAAAATCACCTGTTTTTGCCTGACCGAGCCTGATGTCGGCTCCGGCGCCCGCGATTTAAAAACTTCAGCCGTGCTCGATGGAGACTATTATATACTCAACGGCACCAAGACATGGATAACCAACGGCGGCATCGCTGACCTGGCGGTCGTCTTTGCCTCCACCGACCGCAGCAAAGGAGCCAGAGGCATTTCCTGCCTGCTTGTCGACAAGGCTGAATCGCCCTTTACCACCAGGGAGCTGCCCAAATTGGGCTGCCGCTCTTGCCCCACTTCAGAAATGAATTTCGAGGACTGCCGCGTGCCCAAGAGTAATTTGATCGGCACTCCGGGCAGTGCCTATCTGGTGGCGCTCGCCGAGCTGGCTAAACTTCGAGTAGCCGTGGGCATAGGAGCACTGGGTTTAGCTCAAGCCTCGATTGACGCTGCCGTCAAATACGCTAAAGAGCGAAAACAATTCGGCCGTCCTATCGGCAGCTTTCAGCTCATCCAGGAAATGATTGCTGATATGGCTATAATGACCGATGCCGCTCGCTTCCTTTGCTACCGGGCTTTGTACCTTATGGACAAAGGTCAAATTCCCTTCAAGGAAGCCTCTATGGCAAAAGCTTACAGCACCGAAATGGCTGTTACCGTAACCTCCAAAGCTATCCAGGTACACGGCGCCTACGGTATTTCCGAGGAATACCCTGTCGAGCGCTATTTCCGCGATGCCCGCACCCTTACTTTCCCCGACGGTGCCACGCAAATTCAAAAACTGGTCATCGGCCGTGAAATGCTCGGCATATCAGCCTTTGTCTAATAGTTCACTCCTCATTGCCAGCGAAATGTTTGGGATTTGGAGCTTAATATTTAGGATTTGAATGTATGTTTGTCATCGGTTTAACGGGCAACTTCGGTACGGGCAAGACAACAGTATCTCAAATACTGGCTGAGCTCGGTGCCGTCATAATAGACGCCGACAAATTAGGCCACGAACTTCTCCAACCTGATGCCGAAACCTACGGAGAAATAGTGACAGCATTCGGCAAGTCTATACTTAAGCCCAACGGAGAAATAGACCGCAACAAGCTGGGTAAACTGGTCTTCGCTGACACCGCGGCCCTGAACCGGCTCAACCGGATATTGCACCCCCGGATATATGAAATTGCCAAGAGGAAAATAGAGGAATATCGCCAGGCACGTTCTAGAATCGTAGTCCTCGAAGCCGCGCTGCTCATCGAAGCCGACTGGACGTCGTTAGTAGACTTAGTAGACCAGGTCTGGGTCACCACAGCACCGGAAGCCACAATAGTAAGGCGGCTCAAAAGCCAGAGAGGGCTGGAACAGGAACAAATCCTGGCGCGCCTCCAGGCTCAGATGCCGGCGGGTGAAAAGGCGAAGCGGGCTGACGTGGTCATTAACACAGATTGCCCCCTCGATGAGCTCAGAAAAATAGTAGCTGGGCTGTGGCGCAATTTACCGTAATGAAATCAGCTTAAACCAGTTCCTCAAATATTTCAGAGCTGATTTACTGGAGCGACTTATAGACAGCGATGCTGCCGACGTCTAACCACAGCTCACTGAAGGGGTATGCATGAACTTCGTCTTTCTCTACCAGATAAGCGATGAGGTTGCCCAGATGGTCCTTCTTCCCCACGGCGCAGAATTGAGACAGGAGAGGAAATGTCCGGGGCGGGAAAATGTAGCAGGCGGTAGCGATGAGGCTTGACTCCGGCTGCGCCGGCTTCTCCACAAGTTCGGTTATCCTGTGCCCATCCAACCGGACTACACCATACTGGCTGGCTTTACTCTTGTCACCGATATCATGAACGGCTACCAGTGTGTTTTTGCCGTTATAAACAGCAATAAACCGGCGCAGGTCCAGCTCAAAGTAATTGTCGCTGGCAATGACCAGTAAATCATCAGTTATGTTCTTGGCTTTAATCCAGTAATCCAGAGAACCTACAGCACCGAATGCTTGCTCTTCAGTAAAAACCGGTTCCACACACAGTGTTACCGTCCTGCCTATAGCATCCTGCCAGCTATGAAAATCAGCTTCGAACTTTTTGTTGGTGTTAACCAGGATATCTATATCCTGCGGAATCTTGTCCACAATGTGGCTTATTAATGGTTTGCCTTTATACTCGAGAAGGCCTTTTGCCATTGTGGTAGTCAGTGGATAGAGCCTTGTCCCGAAGCCGCTAGCCAATATCAAACTTTTCATCGAGCTGAGCTTAAACGGTTTGCAGGTTTGCCTTGATTCTTATTTTACGCCTGACGTCTCGCCGTACAGCCGTTCCTTCCAGCGGACTCCCAGCCCAACCACTTCCCGCCAACCGCCATAAAGACCGGCTGCAAACAGGAACGAAAAGGCGAAAGGATGCAGGATGGTCGAAAGAAGTGACTGCCTGAAATGATGGTCTACCACCAAGCGCATAAATAGAATCATGGCTATCTGGAAAACAACAATGAATCGCCAATCGGTGGGAGCCGCCGCTGATAAAAAGCCATTCAGCAACCAGTAAAATGGGGCCAGATAGAAAACAAAAGCTGCAGCCAACAGTCCTACCAGAGCTACCGGCGATAATGCGGCCACCGAATATATCCACTTTACGAACCCTTCCCAAATTCCCCCTACGTCCCGATACATACGACAATAGAACACTGTCGATAAATCGATGGCAATATGCCGACCACCATGCCGGACCGTCTCAACCCCCAGCCACACATCCTCCAGTATTCTATCTTTCACCACCAGATGTCCACCGATACGCCAGTATTCTTCTCTGGGGAAGAGAATAAATTGACCGATAGTTAAAGATGGTCTGCGTCCTATGGAGCGATGCAGCCACCACAACGGCAGCCAGCTCATGATAACAAAGTACATTAACGGAATACCTATCTTCTCAGGTATGGATTCAGCCATTTGTCGGGGGAACCCGGAGAGCAGGGAAGGCTTAAGCTCAAGAGCCAGCGCCAGCGTGCTGCGCAGCATGTGGGGGGCATGTGTAGTATCGGCATCAACAAACAAATACCAGGAACCCTTAGCCTTCTCGGCAAGCTGGTAGCAGGCAAAAGGCTTACCTGCCCAACCAGGGGGAAGTGGTTGACCCTTTATCAATTTTATACGGCCATCTTTAGCTGCCATCCGCTCCACAAGCTCAGCCGTGCGGTCTTTGGAGTTATCGTCTAACACTAGAACTTCGAAATTGGGATAGTCCTGTTTCTGTAATGACTTCAAGCAGTTTTCTATATTTTCTTCTTCGTTACGAGCCGGAATAAGCACCGAAATTAAAGGTGCGGGCTTGGGTACCTTGCTGTTAGGATCCGGCCGCCTGAGTGCTCTCAAATTAAGGATAACATTAATGGCAATTACAATCAGCAAGACAGCAACTATCGTCTGATAAATCATCATCTCAATCCCGTTACCTATGGCTTGCGTTCGCCGTTCTTCTAGCTTGAATCCAGGTTATAAGTCTCCCCTTAAATCTTGGCTTGCTTTTAAGGTCATCAAAATGTGTCACCGCCAGTATTGCTATCACACACAGCATGAACAGCGGTTCCAAGGATAATCCCTTAGCAACCACCAGGTAAATCAATGTGGCCGTTGTGGCGAACATCACACGCCAGGCATCTCCACGCCAGCCATCGCCGCCTACCAAGAGAGCAGCCAATACCATAAAGATAACAACTGCGATAAATATCTCATGTTGCGGCAGCGCCATCATGACACCACCCATCACCGCCAGCGCCTTGCCCCCATTGAACCGAAGTATCGGAGTGAAGGCGTGCCCCAATATAGCGCTCAGCCCCACCGCCATCACCACCGCATCAGGCAAGCCGAAGTAGTAATACGCCAGAGCTACGAAAGGAACGCCTTTCCCTATATCCAGTATCAGGGCAAGAGCGAATGACCAGCGGCCCCCGGCTCGGAGCACATTAAATGCTCCCGGATTGCCGTCTCCATAATCCCTTATGTCTTTATTTAGCAGCCACTTCCCAATCCACAACGAGAACGGACAAGCACCCAGCCCAAACGCTGCCACAATAAGCAATACAGAATAAACTATCTCCACGATGCCATTACCTTCCAGCCAGATAGCCTCGCTCTACCTCGTTATGCAAGGCATAGCATACGCCATAGCCCCTTGTCTGTCAATAGGTCGCCTCTACGCTACATCAATGCCCTATTCACCAAAAAAGACCTCCCAAAAGGGCATTTTCTTCGTTTGCATAACTGTTCTCTGTTTCTCCACCTGGTATGGAACTTGCCTCTCTTCAGTTACTTCCTCAGACCAGGTTACTTGGACCTTTTCAATAACAGGGGCCGCCTGCCATGGAGCACAAGTTATTATCATAAATTCCCCAACCCCAGTAAAATCAACTATAATTTCCCGACCAGTGTTTTCCTCAGATCTAACAAAGGCCAGCGAGCGCCTGGGGTCTGTCGTAATAGCATTAAGGTTGTCGAGCCACTCCTCAAACTCAGGAACGGCTGTGATCTTCTTAACTCCCTCCTCGTAGACTGTTTTCTCCTTTAACGGGTCTCTCGGAGGAGGCGCAGAAAGCTGCCCTACTCCGGTAAGGTCGACAACCATTATGCCCCAGAGAGAGGTTTGCGACACGTTGGATATGATGATTTTTACTTGGCCATTTGAGGGCTTTGTGTTGCCAATTTCGTATCCATCATAATACGACCCGGCTCCTGCTTCTGACCACTCCAATATCGGATAGTACACCCAGGCATACCGTGTCCATTCGGGTGTTAAATAGTCTTCATTCCACCTCACCTCGATATAGGACTCAGTCCCGTACTCGGTCTCGTAGTACGTCTCCGTCACCGGCACTTCCTTAGTTACACAGGAGAATGTGAAAACCAGAGAAATAGCCACAACCAAACCAAAGAACAGGCTTGATTTGCTCATCTTCACACCCTCCTCTTCTTTTCAATAGCTGGCGACTTTAAAAGGTCGCAGCTACATTCGCCAGAACAATGGCTTCATTTACCACTGCACAAACATCGGGATGTATGTTAACCCATAATAAAAATAGAGCTAAAGTTGCTAATCTTTCCTGACCATTGACTTATTCTGTTTTAGTCTCCAGACTAACATCATAACTGGATCAGTTTTTTTGGGGGGGGGCAGGTCACTAACTTTCAAAAGTCTTATCGTAGTTAATAATCGTACTACGGCGGAAGCCATGCGCCTCGACGAAAAGACTCAGCTTTTTGTTTCCCTGAGGAACGATGGCACGTATTGTGTTAATCCCTTCGGCATGACAATGGTCCAACAGCTCATCAAGTAATTTGCCACCAATACCGCGTCCTTGATAGTCAGGGTCGATAACTATCCCCTGAAGAATACATACTTCGGTAAACGGGATCATCAGATATGCCAACCGCGCCATGAGAAAACCAATTACTTTACCCTCAACCTCGGCGACAAAACTTAAGTCAAGTGGTCCTCCGGGGTCAATAGCAGCCATATCCTCATAGCTGAGAACACCACGCCCCTCACTGATTTTCTTGTCAAAGATTAGAACAGCATGAATGTCACTTCGAGTCATGGGCCGAATGTTTACATCCTCTTTTTTGACCGTGCTCATCTTAAAACACCTTCCGATATCTTAGTTACTAGGAATAGGCTGTCTCTCTAGTATATCCGCTATGCCCTTAGAATTTATTACCACTGCACAAACATGGGCATGATGACGTGGACGTAGTTGTCGGTGCCCACAGGTCGGAGAACACCGGGGCTGGAGGAAGTGGTAGCTTCCAGTGCCACCTGCTTCTGGTGAAGTACAGACAGGACTTCGGAGAGATATTTGGCATTAAAGGCAATCTTAGCCGCCTCACCGTCAATCAAGGCGTCAATGTCGCTGACGTTGTCACCAACCTCCTCAGCCCGGGCCGAGATATTCACTTTACCGGGGGTAAGCTCGACGCCGGGGGTGATGACCAGGCGGACGATGCCGCTGCCATCGCGGGCGAAAATGGAGGCCATTTTGATAGCTCGCAGAAACTCAGCCACATCAACAACAGCCCGGGTAACATAACTCTGCGGGATGAGCTGCGAGTAGTTAGGAAAGGTGCCCTGGATAAGCTGGGACACCATCTCTATGTTCTTGAGCTTAAATAGAATCTGGCTCTTTTGCTGATTTACCGTGATTTCAACCGGCTCTTCCTGGTCGGTGAGAAAGCGGCTTAATTCATTCAAGGCTCGTGCCGGCACGATTATGGCAGTTTTACCTTTAACCGGCTGCAATAGAGAGGTAGTATGTACCGCCAATCTAAAGCCGTCAGCCGCCGCCAGAGCCAGCTTGTCTCCATCGAATTCAAGCTGGTTCCCCGTAAGCACGGGGCGGGACTCTTCAGTAGCGGCAGCAAAGGTTACCTGGCTGATTCCTTCCCTCAAAGCTCCGATCTCAATTTTGGTAGCTATGCCATCGCTGACCTCGGGAATAGGCGGGAAGTCCTGAGCATCAAGTCCATTGATTCGAGCTTCAAAACGGGCACACTTAAGTTGAAGGGTACGCTGATTAAGTGTTATATCAATTTTATCGTTGGGGAGAGAGCTGATGAATTCGGTGAGAAGCCGGGCAGGTATGGTAATAGCACCTTCCTCCTCTATCTTGGCACCTACCCAGCAGCTGATAGCTATTTCAAGGTTGGTAGCAGCTAACTTAAGACGGGACTGGTCGGTGGCTATCAGAACATTCTGGGTAATAGGTAAGGTAGTTCTTGTGGCTACAGCTCTACTGACTATGCCCAAACCCTTGTTAAGATTCTCTTGAAGGCAGGACAGCTTCATGTGACACCCCCCAACATTTACACCTCTGAAAAACTCCATTTCTCAGGGTGTTAATTATATTAACAAAGTATACCCCGCATGGTGGGTCAAGTCAATGGTTTTGAGCTAAATGTAGAAACCAAAAGTTACCCTATAACTTACGTACAGGTCTGAAGACCTACCTCTACATTACCACCAAAATTCTAATTTCGAATTCCTAAACTCTAAACAAATTCAAAATCCAAAATGCCAATAACCAAAACTGTCACGACGGTTTCGAATTTGGAAAATTAGAAATTTGGTATTGTTTAGGATTTAGGGTTTAGTACTTATTATTTTACACGCGTGAGCTTCTTCGCCCCGATTACATCGGGGCTCAGCATGACAGTGGCGAAGGGGTTACTCCAGCGAGACGCTGCCGCTCTTGCCGCCGCTTTTTTTGGTGAGGCGGATGTCCTCCAGCCGCAGCCTTTGGTCCACGGTTTTGCACATGTCATAAATGGTCAGGGCGCTTATGGTTACAGCAGTCAAAGCCTCCATCTCGAAGCCGGTCTTACCGCTGCCTTTAACCATAGACGTGATTTCCACCGCCGGAGCTTTTTCATCTATGGCGAATTCGATGATGACATCTTCTATGAGCAACGGGTGACATAGCGGGATAAGGCGATGGGTCTCTTTTGCCGCCATGATGCCGGCAACACGAGCCGCCGCCAGTACATCTCCCTTGGGCAGTTTGCCCTGTTTGAGCAACTTCAAGGTCGCCGGCTGCATCAACACCCTACCTTTAGCCACAGCCTGTCTTTTAGTAACCGGCTTCTCCCCCACGTCTACCATCCGAATATCTGAAGGTGAACTCATATCAACCTCCCACCTGTGACATATGGCGGTTTTTAGAAGTATGCCCTCGCGAGAGTTGGTGCTCTTTGGGCTTCGTCTGAATAGCTTCTGTTATGACCTGCTTCAATTTCTCCGCTGAAGCGCCGCTGCGCAGCGGCTGGCGTAGGTCAATCTCCTGATCGCTGAGCAGGCAGGGACGGAGCTTGCCTTCGGCGGTAAGTCGAAGGCGGTTACAATTGAAACAGAAATGCTGGCTGACCGGAGTGATGAAGCCGACGGTGCCTCTGGCTTGAGAAAAACGAAAATATTTAGCCGGACCGTTACCTTTAATGGGCAAAGAGGGCTTCAGTTCCCCCAGACTATTGAGGCGCTCCTTTATTTCATCAGCCGGCATAAATTGAGATTGACTATCAGCATTCCTGGCGGTTGAATGCCCTTCCGGCGGATTATCCATAACAAATGGCATCAGCTCGATAAAACGCACATGCCAGCCCTCGGTTATGGTCAACTTGGCAAAATCCAAGACCTCATCGTCATTTATA
>Ga0299915_10001809_pt1 | contig 15660 bp, 11 predicted proteins | sample RVTome_13_FD_200263 | JGI IMG/M metagenome (GOLD analysis project Ga0299915, IMG submission 200263) | Soil microbial communities from uranium-contaminated site in the Upper Colorado River Basin, Wyoming, United States - RVT92D227 (version 2) ... | reverse complement strand
CCCAATTCTCTCCTTAAGGTCTCCCATCGCCTGTTCCATAAAAGACCGCATGGTCCAGAGGTCCCTGCAGTCACAAATGCGAAAGAGAAAATTCCGGATGAGTTTGGACCCTTTCTGAGTATGGACGACCTCGGGGTGAAATTGAAGGCCATAAATTCTTTTCTGAGGATTCTCAATCGCGGCGAAGGGCGTATTGCTCGAATGAGCGATCGCATCAAATCCGGAAGGCAAGGTACGGATTTGATCTCCATGGCTCATCCATACTTGAAGCGTCTCCCCTTTCCTTCCGATCCCTTTAAAAAGCTTTCCCACATGATCAAGGACCAATCTGGCCTTCCCGTATTCCCTCCTTTCGGAATAGACGACTTCTCCTCCTAAGAGATGGCTGATCAATTGCATTCCGTAACAGATTCCCAAAATGGGAACTCCCATTCGCAGTAGTCGGGGGTCGCAAAGGGGCGCTCCTCGCTCATAAACGCTGGCGGGTCCACCAGAGAGAATGATTCCTTTCGGGGAAAGAGCCTTTACCTTCTCCATCGGGAAATCGTAAGGATGAATTTCGCTGTAAATCTTACATTCCCTCACCCGACGGGCGATCAACTGGGTATACTGTGAACCAAAATCGAGGATCAATATCTTATCAAAATGTGATGTTCTATCCATAGATTCCTTTGAGATCGTGGGATGGGAGAGGGGATTTGAAAAACTTAGATGGCGTTTTTCAATGTTTCAAAATATATTTTCCATCTTTCAACTCATATTGATAGGAGACACCCTTCCGGTAGAAGAGGTCGTTTTTCCGAAGCAATCGGACGGAGACCAACTCTTCGAGTTTTTGGGGATACGCCCCCTTTTCCAGGTAGTAGATCTCCAGGGCATTCTTAATCCGGTTCATTTGCCCCTTATGCACATAGAGGATGGGGGCTTCGATATCAACCCGTTCAATTCTGGAATCCCAGAAGAGGGATAGAAAACTAGGCTTGAAATAGATCAGGAGGAGAAAGATAAAGACCAGAAAGGCCCCATAGTAGACGAAGGCCAGGGACTCTCTGAAATTGATCATCCTCACCTTCTTGACGAGGCTCGGGGTTTGGATTCCGACCACTTCAATGAAACCCATCTCCATTAAATTGAGTAAGATCTCACTCGAATTGAATTTACCCAAGAGGCTCCGATCGATGATATCCTGGACCGTCCGGGTCCCATCGACCAGATTGTAGATCAATTCCTGTTCGGAAGTCAGTTTCTCCCTCATATAACTTTGAGGAGACAGGACGCCCGCCGATTTCTCTTCCGCACCAAAGGGTTTTCGGAAGACCAGGTGAGGGGAAAAGATCTTCTTTTCGATCTCGGACCATTCATCCACCATTCGGAGGATACTCAGCAGGACCTGCTCCGTGCTGAGGGCAAAAGGGATCTTCTTATAACTTTCCACCAGTTTGAGATCGAAATTGAAAGTCCCGTCTTCCCACCAGAACAGGTCATAAATGGTCTCGTAGATCTGTGTTGTGATCACCTTCAGAATATCCTCTTTTGTCAGCAAACCGAGCTCGACCAGAATTTCTCCAATATATTTTAGCGTTTCCTTCTGGAGTTTTAAGACGCGCTCCAGTTGCTCTTCGGTAATCAACTGAGCCTTGACCAGTATTTCACCGATGAGGTCTTTTTGTCCCCTGTAATTGGAATAGACATGGACAATCATCCCATCGACGAAAGAGATTTCCACCAGGCTCTTTCCTCTTCGAATTTTTAAGACACCTGTTTTTAGTTGCTGGCCGATCAGCTGGATGATCTCTGTAATGCTGAAATCCTTCAATGTCCCCTGAAGAGCCATCGTTTTCTCCTCTTATTTCTGAACCTCGAACTCAGGCTTTTGCCGCCTAACCCACCGAATGGAAAGAATATAGAAAAGGATGAAGAGCCCCCCCCAGAAGAAGACGCCCCACCAGGAAGGTGACGTATGAAAGACAAAGTCCGGCAGGACCCCTTCCCAGAAGATCAATCTCAGAATAAAAATGAAAAAGACGAATAGAAGCAGAAGACCTTTTAAAGAAGAACCTTTCCAAAGTTCATTAAATCCAATAAAGAAATAGGAAAGGAATTTTCCTGTCAAATGATTCTGTTTTTGAAACTGATCGGCCTGAAGAGATTTTTTCTCCGCAATCTTGGGATGAAGTTTCTCCTTCTGGACAAAGAGACGAAAACAATTAAAACAGACGAATTCCTGATCAAGTGTCTCCAAGGCGCTCGAATAGAACCGGTGGGTCGCACTCCCGCACATGGGGCACCTCGTTAAAAAACGCTTTGTGCGGGTATATCTCGACATCCCGATTAAAAAGGCTAAAAAAAGGATGGGGGCGAGGAAAGGAAGGGCGGAGGGAACCCTTTCGAACCAGGCCTTAAAAAGACGGAACAGGAGCCCTTCCCTTCCGATTAATTGGTTCAAAAATCTTTCCCAGATCATCTGGGAGGTCAATACTTCATCGATCACCAATCGGTTCATATTGGGAGAATCGATCGAGCTATAGTAATCGATTAAGCCGGGATTAAGCTGTCGAGCCTTTTGGAAGGCTCTATCTGTCTTCGCTGAAAGAAAGGTTTCCTGGGAATAGGCCCGGTAAAGATTGTAATAATAGGCCCCCTTGTTTGGATTAAGTTCGATGGCCTGCTGATAAGAGGCAATGGCCTGAGGGATCTGCTTCTGCGAAAGGTAGACATTCCCGAGATTGGAATAGGTTTCGCTAAAGTTGGGATCGTGCTGGATTGCCTTTCGATAAAAATCTTCTGCCTGAGAATAACGTCCCTGTCTTTTTTCGATCAGTCCTAAAGTGAAAAGAACCTCAGGGTCATTGGGATGGAGCAGCGACCAGGCTCTTAATCTCTCCTCCGTACCCTTATCCCAGTTCTCATGGTTTGCTTCATTCATCTCCAGGATGACGTTGGAAGCTCCCCCATTTAAAAAGGAGGAGGTGAGCCGAAGGAAGAAGGGAAAGTAAACGAGAATGATCAGAAAGACGACAACAAACTGTCTCTCCCTCTTCGGCACATAACCCCACATCAAGACAGACCAGAAAAGAAAGGACCAGAGGATATCGAGTCGTAAAAAAAGAGGGATGAAGAGGGCAAAGATCTTCAGCCCATTCAGGAGGAGATTGGAAACTTCCTGGGTTAAATTTTTCCGGATGTCGTAAAAATAGAGGGAGAAATATTTAAATAGGGTGACGATCCCGAAAAGGATAAAGGCCATGAGGATGGCATTGGAAAAAATGTATAAGACCTGATAAAAAAAGTGAAGGGAGCTTGGAAAGTGGCCCAGTTGAGCCTTATACCCCTTGAACACGTCAGGAAGGTATTCGTTGATGGAAAAAGGTTTCTGTCGAAACCGTGTCCGTGCCAGTTCGAAGTAAGGTTGAGGAAGGTCGGGGGAGATTTTATTCGCATAGGTCACCCGTTCAATGGCCTTGTCCAAATCGCCAGCCTCCCTGGCCTTTTTGGCCTCCCGAACCAGGGTGATCGACAGGTTGGAAAAATTCCGGATCCCCTTATCCAATTTGAGTTGATAAATCTGGTCAAGCTCTTTTTGGGTGAAGAGAAAAGGTTTCCCCTCCGCGCTCTTTGCTTTGAATAATCCTCCCCCTTTGAGATCGAGTACCTGATCCATCGAAGAAGAACTCTCTGCGGAAAAGAACTCTTTTGACAATGGAAGGGTCTCCTTTTTTGTTAGAAAACCCAAATAGTAGAGAAGTGAAAAAACGATCACAAAAAAGATAAATAAGGTCTTTTTCAAGTCAATCCCCTGCCCTTTTTACTCCAGTCGATAATTAGGAGCCTCTTTGGTGATGATCACATCGTGGACATGACTCTCTTTTAATCCGGAGGAGGTGATCCGTGCAAACCTGGCCTTCTCCTGCATCTCCTGAATATTCTTTGCACCCATATATCCCATACCGGCTTTGAGTCCGCCGAGGAGTTGGTGGATGCAGTAGGAGATGGCTCCCCGATAGGGAACTCTCCCCTCTATTCCTTCGGGGACCAGTTTGGTCTCACTCTCCACATCTTCCTGCAAATATCGATCTTTACTTCCTTCTTTCATTGCCTCCAGGGATCCCATCCCTCGATATACCTTATAACTCCGGCCTTGATAGAGCACGGTTTCCCCAGGGCTTTCTTCCGCGCCAGCGAAGAGATTGCCGATCATCACCGATTGGGCCCCTGCGGAGAGGGCTTTGGTGATATCTCCTGAGAATTTTATGCCTCCATCCGCAACTACGGGGATATCATATTTCTTTGCGACCTTGGCCACTTCGACGATCGCAGAAAGTTGAGGAACCCCTACTCCCGCGATGATTCGCGTTGTGCAGATCGACCCAGGACCGACCCCTATCTTGACCCCATCCACTCCTGCCTTGATCAGATCCTCCGTTCCTTCCTTTGTGGCAATATTCCCTCCGATCAGCTGGCAGGTTGGGAAATTTTTCTTTGTATCGCGAATAGCCTCCAGGACATCCTTCGTGTGACCGTGAGCGGTATCGATCACCAAAACGTCCAGCCCAGCCTTGATGAGAGCCTCTGTTCTCGCTTCTCTGTCTTTTCCCGTACCAATCGCAGCCCCCACCCGGAGTCGACCCAGTTGATCCTTACAGGAATGGGGGTATTTTCTCGTCTTCTCAATATCTTTGATGGTGATCAATCCCTTGAGGTTGTTCTTTTGATCGACGACCAATAATTTTTCTATCCGGTTCTTATGAAGGATGTCTTTAGCCTGTTCCAGAGTCGTTCCGACAGGCACCGTGATCAGACGATCCTTGGTCATCACGGCTGAAATTTTTTCGTCCAGTCTCTTCTCAAACCGGAGGTCCCGGTTGGTTAGAATGCCGACAAGTTTTCCCTCTTTTGTGATGGGAACTCCTGAAATTCGGTACTTCTTCATAACCTCTAAGGCTTCGTAGATTTTTTGGTCGGGTTGCATGGTGATGGGATTAAGGATCATCCCGCTTTCAGACTTTTTCACTCGATCCACTTCCATGGCCTGGTCGGATATGGGGAGGTTACGGTGAATGATCCCGATCCCCCCTTCCTGTGCCATGGCAATGGCTGTTTTCGCCTCGGTTACCGTATCCATGGCGGCGCTGAGCAGTGGAATATTCAGCCGTATCTCACGGGTCAGTTGAGTGCTGATATCAACCTCTTTCGGCAATACTTCTGAGAAACAGGGGAGAAGCAATACATCGTCAAAGGTCAGATATTCTGGAATATCAATCAGATGGGTTCCCATCCTTTTTCATCTCCTCAATGAAATATTTAATTTGATATATCAAACGAATTCCGGTTTGTCAACCTATCTTCTTCATCTATCTTCTTCATTCTATCTTCTTCATTCGAGAGTTCATCCATCGATGGAGTGACCTCCCATAATTTTTTTTCAAGAGCAGAGAAGAATTCTCCGAGGCCATCTGACCGCAGGGCAGAGATTGAAACAGCTTCATATTTACGGCACAGCGTTTTCACCTCTTCCTGTCCCAGTTTATCTTCTTTATTAAAAACCAGAAGTCGTGGGAGATGGTCTAACTCCAGCTCGAAAAGGATCTTTCCTACAGCCTCGATATGATCATCAACCCTTGGGCTGCTGATATCGACAAGATGGATTAACAAATCGGATTCCCTGACTTCGTCGAAGGTTGGACGGAAGGCCCCCATCAGATCTCTGGGCAAGTCTTTAATAAAACCGACCGTATCGGTGACGACAACCTCATGATACTTTTTGTCTCCATGGAAGGAACTCGGCAATCTCAACCGTCGCGTGGCTGTATCCAGGGTTGCAAAAAGTTTATCCTCCACATTGAACTGGCTTTTGGTAAGAAGATTAAAAAGGGTCGACTTGCCTGCATTGGTATAACCGATGATGGAGATAATAGGAACCCCTGTTTTTCGCCGGCGGGCCCTGCGCTGTTCTCTCCTCTTGCTCAACCGTTCTAACTCCTTCTCCAGGAGATGAATCCGATCCCTCGCCCTCCGGCGATCGATCTCCAACTTCGTTTCACCCGGACCCCGTCCTCCGATTCCTCCTGTGAGTCGCGATAGAGCCAATGTTTTCTTCGCCAGACGTGGAAGGAGGTATTTGAGTTGGGCCAGCTCAACCTGATTCTTACCCTCACGAGTATGGGCCCTCTGTGCAAAGATATCCAAAATAAGTTGAGTTCGATCGATCACCCTCAACTCCGTCCTGTCTGAGATGGAGGCCATCTGGCCGGGTGTTAGATTCTGATCAAAGATGATCAAATCCACTCCCTGTTGCATACATATCACCAATAACTCTTTTAACTTTCCCTCTCCGACAAGGGTGGTCTGCGAAATGTTTTGAGGCCTTTGAATGATAGAATCAACCACGACAACCCCGCTCGATTTGGCTAAGTCCCTTAGCTCCTCCATGGAGTCCTCTAAGGCACCCCTGCTCTCTCTGCTCACCGACAGGAGGATGGCATTCTCCTGATGTCCCTTAATGGAAACAGCTCTCTGTCCCTTTTGAAATTCATCTTCCAGAGACTGGACCCAATTCAGAAAGTCGATATCCATCTGCCTCAATGAGGAAGGAGGATCGATTTCCCAAACTTTTTTCGCAGGGTTTTCAGGAAGAAGATGGGCAGAGTGGACGACTTCCTGATCCTCTTTCCCGTCCTCCGAGAGGGCAATCATCATGTCCAGTCTTAAGAGGGCGAGGTCGGTCAGGTCTTCCTCGCTCAGAGGTTCTCCTTGAAGATGCGTGTGAATCAGCCGAAGCCCTCTTAGCCTCGGGATTCCAGATCTATACCGTGACAGATCAGGGATGGTAATCCCCCTTTGGTCTCCCACCATGACCATTTCAATCGATCCTCTTCTGCTTACGAGGATGCCGATCTGGCGCCGGATTTCATTTGAAAGATCTATTAAAAGGCGGGCTAACTCTGGGGTGACAATCTTCCGAGGCGGGATCTTCCTCCGGTAGATGGTTTCAATCCTCCGGATCTGATTCGGCTTCAAACCAATGGTATTTCCAAAGATTCTGCTAATTTATTCCTCCTTTTGATAAAAATTCTAATACGCTCCAAGATTCAAGTCAAGCTTTCAAGGAGGGGGTTGCATCATATTTTTTAATAGGCAAGAGATTCGTCGAGTTAATGATGGGGTCTGATGAATGATGGGGTCAGGCTTGCAATATTGCAATTTAAGAGAGGGTATCTAATAATTGCCTCGCCTTTTCTGCTAATTCCATATCCGTTTGGGATCTTATCTGTAAGCGCCTCGCTGCCGAACTTAATGTTGTAACATCACGTTCTATTCGCTTGCTCAGCTCCCCAAGCGTGCCTATCCCATACTCCATCACTAACCATGCCACCATCCCCCGGACCCTGGATAACCTATGATCTCTCCCCGAAACCAACCATTCCTCTCCTGCAAGGGAAAAGGAGTTGCACACCTCCTTGATGATCCTGTCGAGACTGACCCGGCGTCTGGATCTCTTCTCCCCTTTCTCCAGGACTCGGTCAATGAATGGGTCATCACCAAGTATCCGACTGTCTGTCTCAGATCCCACGTGGTACTCCTTCCGGTAACTCCCTTTCTTTCCATCCTCGATGAATCGCCCATAGGCCCTCCGGGCCAAGGATTCTCTCTTTGAAAAAAACGATAGAACCCAATCCGTCGTTAGCCAGGGAATCACTTCTCGGCCAAGATAGGCACGATGGCCGCTCCATGCGTAGTCCCCTGGTTCTTTTACGATTCCTGCCCTTAGCGGATTGAGATGAATGTAGCGGGTTAGCTCAAGAAGATAGGTGTCAGCATCCACCAAGATAGCTTTGTAACGCCCTTGAAAAAGATGCCCCGACTTGCCCTGACGCCAGTTGATCCACCGGGTATAACGAAAACTCAAATTCTGAATGATCCGTGATAGAGGGATATCGCTCACTTGTATTGCCACGTGAACGTGATTGCTCATAAGACAGAAGGCGTGGATTCGATGCCTGAAACGCTCGATCCCCTCTTGTAGCAAGAGGTAGAATCGAGTCCGGTCCCGGTTATCGAAGAAGAGAGCCCCTCCTGCGTTGCCACGCAGGGTGACATGATAGAGCCCTCCAGGATAGTAAACTCTTGGCTTACGGGCCATAAACACATATTAAATAATAATTTGCTAAATTGCAAGCCTGACCCCAATATTCGAAGTGTTACAACATTTCAATTTCCTTGACAATTCCGTGGAAATAGATAGAATTCATAGAATTTAATTTGGGGGCTTTTATTCTGAAGGCATTAGTTACAGGAGGCACAGGATTTATCGGAAGTCATCTGGTTGAGGCCCTTCTCCAGAGGGGGGATGAGGTCCGATGCCTCGTCCGGAATAGAAGTGATTTAAAGTGGTTAAGAGATCTCCCCATCGAACCTGTGGTCGGAGATTGCAGTGACAAAACCTCTTTACAGAAAGCCGTATTAGCCGTTGATCTGGTCTTTCATTCAGCCGGAGTCACCAAGGCGATCGATGAGAAAACCTACTTCGAGGTTAATGCGAACGGAACAGAGAACCTGATCCATGCCTGTCTTGAAAAAAACCCCCATCTAAAAAAATTTATCTATCTCTCAAGCCAGGCTGCTGCTGGTCCCTGTCAAAATGGGAGAAGAAAGAAGGAAACAGACCATTGCGAACCTGTCTCCTCTTATGGAAGGAGCAAACGGAAGGGAGAGGAGTTCTGTCTCGAACATCGGCATGAAATTCCCTTTGTCATTCTCAGACCTTCTGCAGTCTATGGGCCAAGGGACAGGGATGTATTGGCTTTTTTCAAAATCCTCTCAAAAAGGATCAATCCTATCTTCTCCAGACAGGAACAGCACATCAGCCTCTGTTATGTTCAGGACATTGTCCAGGCCACTCTTTTGGCTTCGGATTCCAAAGAGTCCGGAGGGGAGATCTTCTTTCTCTCGGACGGCAATGATTATCGTCTTGATACAATTGGTAATCTATTTGAAGAGGCCATGGGAATCCATGCCTACCAAATTCACATCCCAGGTTGGATGATTTCTGGAGTGGCCTCCTTCTCGGAATTCATTTCGAAGTTTTCCGGAAGGCCTCCCCTGATCAACAAGGGTAAAGTTGAAGAGATGGTTCAAAAGAATTGGCTCTGCGACATCACAAAGGCAAAGACCCTTCTTGGGTTTGAACCTCGGTTCTCCCTTGCGGAAGGGATAAAAATCACTTATGAATGGTATCGAAAAGAAAATTGGCTATAATTTCCCCCTCACCCTTACCCTCTCCCCTCAGAGACTGTGTCGTAATCGCAAGCAAAGGGAGAGAGGCAGCCAGGTTCCAAAGCTTTAGAATGCGGGTCTTTTAGATTATGGGAAATTGTCACTTGTATAAAATTGAGTGTTTTCATACGCTTGGAACAACTGAATCCGAACGGCCAAAGGTTACCGCCTTGCCTTCGCCGAAGCGCCTGCCCGCCGCACAAGGCTCTGGGAGGCGGGGCTTCGCGCAGGCAGGTCTAAATCTTTTCCACCCGACCGCCTCTCCCCCTTTTCAAAAAGTCGGTTTTTTCATATTACAACACAGGCTCCGACGGGGAGAGGGATGGGGTGAGGGGCCAAAATATTAGAAAAAAATTCGCAGTTTTAAGCATGTAAGAGTTAAAAAGAGTGAAAAGGGGTGGGTTATGGATGTCTTTGAAAAATGCGTGAAACTGAATGAACAGTATCGAGAGGTCTATGACAGCGGCAACTACTTTTTCTTTCGCAAACTTGAATCCGCCCAGGATTCCGAGGTCACGGTCAACGGAAGACGGGTGATTATGGTCGGTTCCAACAACTATCTCGGTCTGACCAATCACCCGAGGGTAAAGGAAGCTGCTATCAAGGCCATCGAGAAATTCGGAAGCGGTTGCGCAGGCTCACGCTTTCTCAACGGGAATCTCGAAATCCATGAGATACTGGAAGCCAAGTTGGCCCGTTTTTTCCGGAAGGAGGCTGCCCTCGTCTTTGCCACAGGCTATCAGACCAATCTGGGCGCCATCTCTGCTCTGCTGGGAAGAAATGATGTGGCAATCATTGATAAATATGATCATGCGAGTATTTTTGACGGCTGTCGTCTCTCCTTCGGTCAGGTGAAAAAGTTTCGTCACAATGATATGAAAGATCTGGAAAGGGTTCTGGAGGCCACGAAGGATAAGGGAAAGTTGATCATTGTGGATGGCGTCTTCAGCATGGAGGGTGATATTGCCGATCTGCCGCCGATCGTTAAGCTGGCCAAGGCGTATGGCGCCAGGGTTATGGTTGATGACGCCCACGGCGTCGGAGTCCTTGGAAAAGGTGGAAGAGGCACGGCAGAACATTTCGGGCTCGAGAACGAAGTCGATCTTATCATGGGCACCTATAGCAAGTCACTTGCTGCTATTGGAGGATTTGTCACTGGCTCGTGGGATGTGATCAATTACATCAAACATACGGCCCGCTCCATGATCTTCAGCGCCAGTCTTCCGCCTGCCCTCGTCGCCTCCGTGAGCACGGCCATGGACATTATTGAAGAACAACCCCAGCTCATCACGCAACTCTGGAAAAACACCCGAAAAATGCTTAAAGGTTATAAGGATCTGGGTTTTAATACCGGAACGAGTGAGACGCCTATCATCCCCATTATCATTGGTGACACCATGAAGGTCTTCGGAATGTGCAAACTCCTTTTTGAAAACAGTGTCTTTGTCAATCCTGTCGCAAGCCCTGCAGTTCCTCCCGGGAGGGAACTTCTCAGAACGAGTTATATGGCGACGCATACGGAGGAACAGTTGGATCGAGTCCTGGAGGCTTTCAAAAAAGTCGGAAAGCAGATGGGATTGATCTGACAGAACCGGACGATATGATAGCGCGGGAAATCACCCTTCAGGAGGTTAAAAGCCAGCACGATCTCACGGCCTTCATCCGGTTCCCCTGGAAGATCTACCAGGGGAATCCTTACTGGGTTCCTCCTTTCATCAAGGATCAGCTACAGAAATTTAATCCAAAGCATCCCTTCCGATCCCATGCAGACATGGTTCTCTTCCTCGCCTATCAGGGAAGAGAGAGGGTAGGAAGAATCGCAGTGATCATCGATCATCATTACAATGAGTTTCATCAGGAAAAAACTGGATTCTTTGGGTTTTTTGAATCGATCCAGGATCAGGAGGTGTCCGGGCACCTTCTCTCAAAAGTTAGAAACTGGTTGAAGGAGCACGGGATAGAAAAGATGATGGGGCCCATGAACCCTTCCACTAATGATGAGTGCGGTCTTCTGATCGATGCCTTCGAATCCTCTCCCTGCCTTATGATGCCCTACAATCCTACTTATTACCCTGCCCTACTGGAAGGTTGGGGCCTCAAGAAGGCGATGGACCTCTATGCTTACTGGCTTGAAAAAACCGTTTTCAACTATGGCCGTCTGAACCGCATTACCGAACGTATTCTGAAGAGAGAACCTCAGCTTTCAGTCCGGCCGTTAAACCTTCGCCGTTTCGATGAGGAATTAAAGATCATCAAGGATATTTATAATCATTCCTGGAGCAAGAATTGGGGTTTCGTTCCCATGACCGAAGATGAAATGGACGATCTGGCAAAAAGCCTTAAACCTCTGGTTGTCCCTGATCTAATCCTCTTTGCTTATCATGGGGAAGAACCTGTGGGTTTCTCTGCAGCCCTTCCTGATTACAACCTGGTCCTTAAACATCTGAACGGGAAAATGGGTCCTCTGGGATTGCTCAAGTTTCTCTATTTTTCAAAAAAGATCAAGACAGTCCGGATCATGCTCCTGGGAGTGAAACACTCCTTCCAGAAAAGAGGCGTGGAAGGGCTCCTCTATATTGAGACCTTTAAAAGGGGGACCCGTAAAGGGTATCCGCAGGGAGAATGTTCCTGGATCCTTGAAAATAACCTTCTGATGCAGCATGGCATTGAAGCCATGGGAGGGAAGCGATACAAAACTTATCGGATCTATGAAATACAGATTTAAAATAACCAAGCACCAATAACCAAATAAATTCCAATCTTCAATAACCAAAACTGAATCTGGTTGTTTTATATTGGTTTTAATTTGGTTATTGGAATTTGATGATTGGCGATTATTTGGTGATTGGGATTTGGTTATTGGTGTTTATTCAACCACCTTCTATAAAACATGGGCGCAACCAGGATACAACCTATGGCTAAAGTGGCTCCAGCGATGAGATCGATGACATAGTGGTACCTCAGATAGACCGTCGATAGGATAAGACCACAGATGATGGGGAATAAGATGGTGAAGATGGTTCTTTGATACCGGTAGGCCAGGAATAAAACCATCAGGGCAATTTGAGTATGTCCGCTGGGCATGCAATCCCGTTTGTTATGTTCTATGGAATACAAGAGATCCTTGACAAAGTCAGTGAAGAAACTTCCCTCAAGCGGAACCGTCTGGAGGTGAGCAAGGGTCAACCCGGGACCGATGGCAGGAAATAGGATATACCCGATAAAAGAAAGATAGTATCCAAAAGCAAGGATAAACATGATTTGATCAAATTCTTCTCTTCGACCCTTCAGATAGAGGGTGATAGCAAGGATAACCGGAAGAAAATAATAGCTGATATAAGCCAGGGACATGAGATCCGTGAACCAGGGATGGATATAGCGTTCCATCCAGACTGTGGGGTGAACACCAAATAGGAAAAGATCGATCCGGATCAGATAAGGATCGATATCCGGCTGGAGATATTGAATCATATTTCCAAGGGATTGATAGATGGAGATAATGAAAACAATGGGGGAAAAGTCACTAAAGATGTTTCCAATAGGCCCTGCCTTCCATCGTTCAAAAGTTATTTTCAATACGAAGAGAAGGCCCAGCAGGATGGTGTAAAAGTAAAGCTGGGATCGCCAGAGTGGAATTTGATTTCTAAAAAGGAGGGTCAAGAGGACCAATCCGATGAGAAAGAAGAGGGTCAACCCTTGAATAGGAACGATTCGTCTCATAAGTGAAGTTTCTATACAATAAATTGACAAGAAGATCAAGAATTTTTGGTACTATTGTGTAACTCTTCAGTGATGGATTCAAGTAATGCCAATCATCCTTATCCCCCTCTTTGGCAAAGAGGGGTGTGGGGAGATTTTACAAGAATTATTCTAAAATCCCCCTTTATCCCCCTTTGCCAAAGGGATAAAAACAATCATAACTGAGGGGATACATATTTTAAGGAGGAATAGTAATGCGATATTCAAGATATCTTCTCCCCACCTTGAAGGAAATCCCCTCTGAGGCAGAGGTTCCAAGCCACCAGTTGATGCTCAGGGCGGGGATGATCAGAAAGCTTGCTTCAGGAATCTATTCCTACCTCCCCTATGGTCTCCGATCCATTCAAAAAGTCGAATCAATTATTCGGGAGGAAATGAACCGAGCAGGTGCCATTGAAGTGCTCCTCCCTTTTGTCCAGCCTGCCGAGCTCTGGCAGGAAAGCCAACGCTGGGAAGAGTATGGAAAGGAACTTGCCAGGCTCAAAGATCGGCATCTTCGGGACTACTGTTTAGGGCCAACTCATGAAGAAGTCATTACCGATTTGGCACGCAGGGAGATTCGATCCTACCGCCAGATGCCCATCAACCTCTATCAGATCCAGACGAAATTCAGGGATGAGATCCGGCCCCGTTTCGGAGTAATGCGGGCCCGTGAATTTATCATGAAAGATGCCTACAGTTTTGATGTGGATGGGAAGGGTGAGGAGGAAAGTTACCGGAAAATGGTCGATGCCTATAAGCGAATCTTCACCCGCTGCGGTTTAAAATTTAAGGTCGTAGAAGCGGAATCCGGTCTGATCGGTGGAAGCTTTTCTCACGAATTTATGGTACTCGCAGAAACAGGAGAGGAAACGATTGTCAATTGTAGCCGCTGTTCTTATGCGGCCAATATTGAAAGAGCGGATTTTAGAAGGTCCATGACCGGGGATTCCCTTCCCGATCCAAAAACCTTCAAACCCCTCAAAAAAGTGTTGACCCCTGATCAGCGAACCGTGGAGGAGGTTACCCAGTTTCTTCATGTTTCACCCAAGGCCCTGCTCAAAACGCTTATCTTTATGTCCGATCGGGGTTGCATTGCAGCTCTGGTCCGGGGTGATCACGAGATCAGTGAAAAGAAGTTGAAAGCCATTCTGGCTACAGAGAATCTTGAACTAGCCGATGAAGAGACAGTGGAAAAGGTTTCTCATTCACCAAAAGGATTTGCTGGCCCCATGGGTCTTTCCATTCCTATCTTCGCAGACCTCGATATTCAAACCATGGCCAACTTTGTGACTGGAGCCAATGAGAAAGATCAACATTGTATTAATGTCAATATGGGCCGGGATTTTAAGGTTTCCCAGTTTGCCGATATCCGGAAATTTGCCCCTGGAGACCATTGTCCTCTTTGCGGAGAAGAGACAAACCTGGACAAAGGGATCGAAGTAGGACATACCTTCAAACTCGGCACAAAGTATAGCAAGACATTGGGTGCCACCTATCTCGATGACAAGGGGGAAGAGAAAGAGATGGTGATGGGATGTTATGGCATTGGTGTGGGAAGGACAGTGGCTGCCGCAATCGAACAGTCTTATGATGAGAATGGAATCATCTTCCCCATGCCCATCGCACCTTTTCAGGTCATGATCCTGCCTGTGAATATGAAGATCGAATCTCTCCGGGAGACGGCTGAAGAATTATACCAGGTCCTCCTGAAAGAAGATGTGGAAGTCCTCTACGATGACCGGGAGGAAACTCCAGGGGTGAAGTTTAAAGATTCTGACCTCATCGGGATTCCCTTAAGACTGACCCTGGGTGAGAAGAATCTAAAAAGGGGGTTGGCGGAGATCAAGAAAAGAAAGACAGGTGAAGTTCTTCTGGTGAAAAAAGAAGAGGCAGTTTCTAAGGTTAAGGAGTTGATCAAAAAGGAGATGGAAATCTGAGGATCATCCCAAATCTCTCCTCAATGGTTCGTTGGAAACGAGGCCTGTAGATCAACTCAAAGGCAACTTCTTTTCCTGGAAAAAGATTCAAGGTTGCCCTCTTCACCTCTTCCACTAATCTCAATGCCTCCTCGGGCGAGAGATCATTCAGTTGAATGGACTGGATGCAGAGATCTACTAAAAACCTTAAAAATCGCATCTTTCGATTTTCTTCGCGGATCTCCTGGTTTTCCATTGATTATAATTAGAGTTTGTTTTTAAATGCACCTTTCCGTCATGCCGGACCTGCCTATGCCGAAGCGCCTGCCCGCCGCACGAGGCTCTGGGAGGCGGGGCTTCGCGCAGGCAGGCTTGATCCGGCATCTAGACGTCGTCCCGACCCCGTATCCAGTACGGGGTAAACTCCAGTCGGGAACCATCTCAAAAGCTTAAAAGCTGGATCCCGGTTTTCACCGGGAACCCTGGATTCCGGCTTTCGCCGGAATGACAACCTTTTTGTAAACCGATAGTTTATGTACACATTTTATTTAATAACAGGGAAGGAAGTTCTTGTAAAGAAAGTCCTGATATGATAAATTATCCTATAAAAGGAAAACCTCGTGGTGAATCCATCTCCTGTCATAAACCCTAAAGACAGAATCATATTTGCCCTTGATGTCGAACATTTCACAGAGGCCCGGCACTGGGTCAACTTATTGAAAGATCGTGT
>Ga0299915_10001807_pt1 | contig 15678 bp, 15 predicted proteins | sample RVTome_13_FD_200263 | JGI IMG/M metagenome (GOLD analysis project Ga0299915, IMG submission 200263) | Soil microbial communities from uranium-contaminated site in the Upper Colorado River Basin, Wyoming, United States - RVT92D227 (version 2) ... | reverse complement strand
TGACAGGGTGAAGGACCGCCCTGGCTCCGACATCACCCGCCAATAGATAACCTTCCTGCGCCAAATCGTACTCGCCTAAATCCAATCCCCGCGCGATAATTGCCCCGTTCTAAAAGAGCCGCACCCAAATCTTTAACGAACGCGGTGACCACGTTTATGCAACCATCCTGGCGATACCGAATTACCGTTTGAGACCTACGGACAAAACGGTCATGACGTTCAGGGAAAGGGCGGCCGGTGAGCCGGAAGCGATCAGGGCTTGGTTTTATCCTGGGGATAATTCGGGCCAGGAATTTGTATATCCGAAGAAAAGAGCTATCGAGCTGGCGAAGATTACAAACCTCCCCGTGCTTGCCATGCCTACCGAACTGGCAACCAACCTCACCCTGCCAGCAACCAAGGCAGACGAACCGCCGGTAATCGCTTTGAAGAACGCGCCTCTCGAGGCCGTTAAGCCCACAGGAGAAGTGGTTGCCATAACTGAGGTTGTTGTGGCCCCGCCGGTACAGACAGCAGCAGCTGTACAAACCCCGCAACCTGAAAAGCGCTTGCCCCAAACGGCCAGCCTACTGCCACTCGTGGGATTGACTGGGTTTCTGTCGCTGTTCGCAGGCTTCGCTCTTTGGAGATTTGCAAAGCGACCTGTTTCATAATAACAAGTGTGCGCAGGCATGGACCACTATGAAGGGGCCCATGCTAAGGGCTCGCGCAAAAATAACTTGGCATTTTATTGCGGCCCTAGGCGCAACTCTCACATTATGTTTGGCGCATACCATTCAAGGCGAGATATGCGCAAGTTCAACATGCTGAGGGGCCGCAACCCTTCGGGGCGCGGCGGCGGGCGGGCATCTGCAGCGTTGCCGCTCCTCGACGATGTCACCACATCGCCTGCATCGCGGCGCCTTGCATCTGCCCGCCCCGCGCTCGCGCCAAAATGCCAAGTTATTTTTGCGCGACCCCCCCAAGGGCGCTAACAAAGGGGCGCAGGCGAGTTTGTCCTGCGCCCTTGTGGGGCGCTAGAGTTCGCGGCCGCCCCGGGGAGTCTAAACGGGGCGCAGCCGCTCTGATTCCGGACTGGAATCCGATTAATGAAAGAGCAGCCAACACTCGGACCACGAATGCAAGGGGGGTGAAATTGTGCGGGCCGTAGAAATTTTGGGCACGCGAGTTCGCACCAGAAGGGAGTGTGCCTTCACAAACCTATGTCTGGCCGCGTCTTTTTCCCTGATTGTTCTGCCAGGCGTTGCCCGGCCTCAAGAGATCTCCCCTTCGCAGTGCCGCCAGGGCGACCAATTTACGATAAGGGTAAGCGTTGACATGGTCGTCTTACACGCGACGGTACGGAATCGCAAGGGCGCTCTGGTTTCGGGACTCAGCAAGGGAGACTTTCAGGTTTACGAAGATGGTGTCCTGCAACAAGTTGAATCTTTTATCCACGAAGATATCCCGGTCACGGTCGGCTTGGTGATCGACAACAGCGGGAGCATGCGGCCGAAGCGCCCCGAGGTAATCTCCGCTGTCTTGGCGTTTGCCCGCTCCAGCAATGCGGAGGACCAGATGTTTGTGGTCAGCTTCAACGAGAATGTCTCGTTTGGCCTGCCGGACGACACGCCGTTCACGGATCAAGAATCTCAATTGCAGGCGGCACTGTCCAAAATTGCCGCAGACGGCATGACGGCCCTCTACGACGCCGTGGCTGCTGCGCTCGAACACCTGAAAAAGGGTAATCGGGACAAGAAGGTGCTGATCGTGATCAGCGATGGAGGCGACAACGCCAGCCAACACAACCGTGCACAGATCATGGCCATGGCGAGCCAGTCCGACGCAATCATCTACACCATAGGTGTTTTTGATGAGAACGATCCCGACCGCAACCCCCGTGCGCTCAAGCAGCTTGCACAGGCTACGGGTGGCGAGGCTTTCTTGCCAGGCTCAGTAAAGGAGATCTTCCCTATTTGCAGACAAATCGCTCGTGACATTCGTAACCAGTACACCATCATTTATCGGCCCACGAATGGAAAGCAAGACGGGACCTATCGAGTCATACAAGTGCATGCCGGGACGCCGGGCCGTGAACGCTTGTTGGTCCGCACCCGGGCCGGTTACTACGCACCATTAATACCCGAACCCGCACCGGCTGCCAGAGTAATCCCATGAAGATCCGAATTGTGTGGCGCATAACTCTTCCGACGCGAGATAGTTCCTTTCTCCGTTGGGGCCCGTGCCTCCTTTTTGTCATTGGCGTCCTTGCGCTGGGGTACGTCAGCTTCGCTTTGCTCGACGCCCGGCTCTACCAGGCCGCTCAATCCCGACAATTTCAACAGGAATTGAACGGTTTGAAGCCGTCTATCGGCAGCGATGAACACTCTCACCCTCGCTCATTTCCTCCAGCGGAAGGGGGAGCGAACCGCGCAAGAGCCGACATTTTCGGGATTGCCGCCGGAGAAGATTCTCAGTTGGGACGGATTGAGATAAGCGCCATCGGCCTCACGGCGATGATCCAGGAAGGCACCGACGCACGGAATTTGCGACGCGGGGTCGGGCATATTCCGGGCACTCCGCTCCCGGGCCAGCGGGGGAACGTCGCCATCACAGGACACCGGGACACGTTTTTCAGGCCGCTGCACAATATCCGGAAGGATGACGAAATCACGCTGACTACATTAAGCGGATCCTACCGTTATCGTGTGGACTCTACCAAAGTGGTCGAGCCCGAGGACATAGAGGTGCTGGCCGATTCCGATGATGCAGTCCTGACCCTGGTGACCTGTTACCCGTTTTATTTTGTTGGCCCCGCGCCCAAGAGATTTATCGTTCGCGCGCACATGATTCCCGGGTGAAGCGGCATTCCTGCTGCGCATGATGCCTCAATGCATGAGCAAATGTGACCGGAGTCGTGAGCAATACTGAACTGACTGGCGAAATTCCCCGGGGTATAAGAGTCGTGGGTTCTGATGACCCTGGTTTCCTTGCATTTGTCAGGTCGGCTTTAGATGCCCGAGGACCTCTGATGTTATGAGCAAGTAGAATGGAGAGAGTAATGACAAACGCCCTTGCAGGCATAACGCGCCGGGCCTTGAGTTCAAATCGGCTGTGCCCAACGACGCATAACGGGGAGGGACCTTTTCAGTTTTGCCTCCAAACACACACTCGAGAGGTTTATCATGCCTTTAATTAATGTAGTGGTGGTTTTGATCGTGGTTGGCGTTCTGCTATGGCTGGTGAATAAATACATACCAATGGCGGGTTCAATCAAAACGATCCTGAATGCCGTCGTAGTTATTGCCGTGGTTTTGTGGCTGCTGAACGCTTTTGGAGTTCTCAACTCCCTTTCCAGGCTCCGCGTGTGAAAAGAAGCGGAGTAACTGTTTGGCCAGTGGCGCAAAACATGGAAGAATGCCACCTCCAAGGCTCAAAGAGCTCAAAGAATCTTGAATACTAACTTGCGGCAAATTCGGTTGCCGGCCTGAAAGTCTGGCGGCCACAGCTTTTTGAGATTCTTTGAGTCCTTAGAGCTTTGGAGGTGAGGCCCATGATCCCCAGGGGCTAAACACTCGCGAAGCGGAGATGTCTCAGCTCGCTTACAGGAAATAGAAGGAGGTTGTAATGTCAAGTAAGAAAAGCGCACTTGTCGATTGGGAAGCCCTGCTCGCTGGACTCTCGCGCGGAAAAACCGCTGCTGAATACGGCGCCGATCGCTGCATCTTCCAGCAAGGACAACCCGCGGATTCCATATTTTATCTTCGACAAGGCAAGGTGAAGCTCTCGGCTATATCGGCGCAGGGCAAGGAGGCGATCGTCGCCACACTAAGCGCCGGCGATTTCCTGGGCGAGGGATGCCTCGCGGGTCAGCCGTTGCGCATGGCAACGGCTACAACGGCCACAGATTGCAGTCTCTTCCGGATCGAGAAGTTGCTGATGCTGCGCATGCTTCACGAAAAGCACGAAATCTCGGAATTGTTCGTCGCGCATTTGCTTTCACGCAATATCCGATACGAAGTGGATCTTGTGGACCAGCTTTTCAACTCGAGCGAAAAGCGTCTGGCGCGGATCCTCTTGCTGCTCGCGCATTTTGGCAAGGAAAGCAGAGCCGAATCGGTTCTTCCCCGAGTTAGTCAGGATAACCTGGCACAAATGGTCGGCACAACCCGGTCGCGAGTCAATCATTTCATGAATAAGTTCAGGAAGCTGGGCTTTATCCAATACGGCGATAACGACGGGTTGACGGTCCACAGTGGCCTGCTCAGCGTGGTTTTACACGACTAGCGGTTTGTCATGTATGTAATGAATGAGCAATCTTGACATTCCAATGGTCGGAGACTGGGCCAGGATTCTGGTAGTTTTGGACTCGGTCGAAGATTCCACGAAGCAAGAGGGTGTTTCCCCCGTGTGGTTGTGTTTCTCCACCTACTACTCGTCGTACAGGCTTCTGCATCGGCCCATGGCGTCCTGCCCATACTAAGGACCATCCCTTATGGCACGATGGAGCTCAACACGTCGCCGCGGCTGCGCACCAAGTATCCTACGAATGCCGGCTTCGTGCGTGCGCTGGCTTACGGCGCATGCCCTGATGCTGAAAAGTACAAAGCGCACCGGTTCCTCGACTCCACTACCTGCAGATAACCGGAGTCGAGCGGGATATATCGTGGAGACGGGACATGCATGATGGGGCATTCCACAATCTGTTCCCTATCTGAGCAGTTGGGACAGAGAATGTTTCGTACCAGAAGCCAGTAAGTTGTGCCTTGCGGCCTGTGGACCGCAAGCATCGCCTGAACAACCTGCTCTGTGCTTTTCATCCACCCGCTCAGTTCTTCAATTCCGTCCTCGCGGACAATTCTTATCTGATATTCCATGCTTATCCGGTTAGTTCCCAACAGGAGTTTTTCTCCGCAACGGCTTCGGGCGGCGCCCAGCGTTGTAGAGCGCGGCGTAGGTCGTCGGCTCCGTCGCGGCTCCGATTTGGGAAGCAACCGGATAAGCATGTGATATTCATTACCGTGGTTGTGCGCCATGTGTTTTCTCCTTAGCGCTGGATCGATTCGGATTCCCCAGAGGAGTTCCACAACTCTTCCAGCCCTCGATCGCCGGCTTGGCACAGTGGAGTTCGGGGGGAGCAGCACACAAGGACAGGTAGAGGCCTCAGTGCCTGACGCCGAGTCGCCCACCCGCAATAGCGGAAACGACTGGAGCGCGAAGCTCGCCTCTGGCGCCAGGCTCTTAATGGGTTTTTACCTTGTCGCGGTTTCAGAAACAAGCTCAACTGGACAGACGCAATCCGCCGAACAGGTACAAGAGTACCAGGATGATCAGGACCAGCCCGAAGATTCCAATGCCTCCACTCGAACCCCATCTCCGATACCCGTAATAGCCTCCGCCAGCGCCGAACAAGAGTAGCAGGATAATAATTAGAAGGATTGGTGACATGGGAATCTCCTTTCAGTTCCGGACTGACTTCGCTCGCGGCCCGCACTCCTCAGAAGAAGGCTCCGGCTCGCTCTCTCTGAACCAACCATCGTTAACGGGGATTTCCATTTTCGCCCCCCGGATCCTTGAAAAATCTAACAGGTTGCGAATTGAGCTGTCTGTTCAAAAAGGATCAGCTGTCTGTTCAAAAAGGAACACCTCGGTCACAGCCGGTTTTGACTCGGGTCAGATCCGGGCCCGCGCTCCCGAATCCCTCAGTCAAATCGCCTGACTCTCACGGAGTCGGGTTTTCTCTCCTTCTGGTATGAGCAATTTTGACCAGACCCGTGAGCCGTAATGAACTGACACTCGACTCACCCAAGGGCATAAAAGCGTGTGCCTCAAGCTGCCAGGCGGGGAACGCGCGGGTTGCAGACGGGCCGTTACCGGGCCCGGGAGAGTCCGTTCCCGCCGGGATTCAGCGGAAGGCAAATCGCAGCGCCGTCCCTGCGGGACAGCAAAAGCCCGTGTCCACTGGGGCCCATCCGTGAAATCAGTGGTTTCTGCGTTTTCAGTCTCTGCGTGCTCTGCGTCTCCGCGGTGAAAAATTCTTGCCAAAAAGGCAAGAAGTTTGGGTTTAGTAGTACAGGAGGACGTCAATGGCAGTTGCAAAAGTCGAGGAAATCAGCGCCACTTCCGCGGTGAGCTTTGAGGACGCCGTCAAGCAGGGTCTGGCCCGGGCGACCAGGACGCTTCACAATGTTCGCAGCGGGTGGGTGAAGGAACAGCACGTGCGCCTCGAGGCCGACAAGATTGTCGAGTATCAGGTGAACCTGGCCATCACCTTCGTGCTTGACGACTAGCGTCGGCCAACCTCAGCATTTTTCCCAGGGAGGCGCCCGATCTGGCAGAAGACCGGGTGGCGTGCCAGACGGGTTTCTCGAATCGTGAAGAACCACGCTCAGGCGGCCGCTACTGACCGTCAACCCGCCTTGGTCGCCGTAGTCAGTTAAGCCGAGCTTTCTGAACTCATTCATGAAATGACTGACTCTCGCGCGGATTGCACCAACCACTTCGGCCAGATTCTCCCGACTGATTCTGGGGAGCACACGTTCGGCTCTGCTCCTCGCCAAAATGGCAAAGCGAGGCGCTGCAGTCCTGCCGCCACCGACCGGGGTGAGCAATCTTGACCTCCCGCGTGAGCTGTACTGAACTGACACGCGATCCACCCTGAGGTACAAGCACTGCGGCGCGAATTGCCGGAAAAGAAATGGAGGAAAATCCGGCTCCTTAAGGCAAGAGACTGGAGAATCGCGAGATCGGCAGTCTGAATGCCTGTTGAGAGTGCGTGTCATGTTGTCTAAGAACGTATTGTCCAAGATAAGGATGTGAGAAAAATGAGAATGATAAGCATGTTTCTGGCGTTATGCGGCTTGTCATGCGGCTTATCGTCCGCACAGGCGCCGCACGCGAACCCGATACAACAGTCGATTCAAAGCCAACCAGGCGCTTCAATGCCTTTCTATCGCGTCACCGTGATAGAGCGGACCATGAAGGCGATAAACTACCAACACCGCAGCGGCGCCACAAAGATCGATTTCCGCGGCACCGATCTCCTGCCGATGGCCCACGGCGAGGCCAAAGTGGAGAGCAAACAAGGCTACATCGCAATCAAAGTGGAATTCGACAAACTGCAGCCGGCCACCCAATACGGGATGGAATACCTCACCTACGTGTTATGGGCGATCACCCCGGAAGGCCGAACATCCAACCTGGGCGAGATTCTCCTGAACGGAACCAGCGGCAAGCTGGACGTGACCACCGAGTTGCAGGTCTTCGGCCTTGCTGTGACGGCGGAGCCTTACTTCGCGGTGACCATGCCGAGCAACCTGGTCGTGATGGAAAACGTGGTGCGCAAAGACACGAAGGGCAAGATCGAGGAGATGGATGCCAAGTACGAATTGCTGCAGAGAGGCCAGTATGAGCGTTTGGCGAATCCCCTGGCGCTGAGAATGGATTCAAAGATGCCGCTGGAACTCTACGAGGCACGCAACGCCGTCCAGATCGCGCGCGCCATGGGCGCAGAGCAGTTCGCCTCCGACACCTTCTCCAAGGCCGAGAACAGCTTGAAGCAGGCCGAGGCTTACCAGGCGCGCAAAGCGGGGCGCAAACCGGTAACGATGACCGCTCGGGAAGCAGTGCAGACCGCGGAAGATTCCAGGGCGATCGCGGTGCGGCGTCAGGAGGAAGAGCGCCTTGCGAGCGAACGCCAGGCGGGCGCGGACCGCGAAGCGCTGGCCAAAGCAGAGACCGAGACTGAGGCACGCCTGAGGGCCCAAGCAGAACGCGACCAGAAAATAGAGGCCGACCGAAGGGCGCGTGCCGAGGCTGAACGGAACGCTGCCCAGTCTGAAACCGCGACGGTCAAACTCGAGGCAGAGGCAGCGCGAGTTGCCGCTCAGACAGAGGCTGATCGTGTCAAACGCGAGAACGATGCTGCGCGAGCCGCCGCTCTGGCCACGGCCGAGCAGGCAGCCCGTACGGCAGCGCAAGCCGAAGCTGACAGGACGCTCCTCGCCAATCAGGAAGCCGACCGACTGCGGCTGAAGGCAGAGGCCGAAAAGGCGGAGCTGCGCGCTCAGCTATTGCGCCAGTTCAGCTTGATTCTCGAAACTCGCGATACGGCCCGCGGCCTGATCGTGAACATGTCGGATGTTCTTTTTGACACGGCGAAATACACCCTGCGGCCCGGAGCACGTGAGAGGCTGGCCAAAGTGGCCGGTATCCTCCTGGGACACCCGGGCTTAAAGCTGGAGGTCGAAGGCCATACAGATAGTGTGGGCAGTGAGGCGTACAACCAGCGCCTCTCTGAACAACGGGCGGGATCGGTGCGCGACTATCTCATCCAACAGGGGATTTCGGGGATGGACTCATCTCCGGCCAAAGGATTCGGCGAGTCACAGCCTGTAGCCACAAACGATACCGCCGCCGGCCGGCAGCGCAATCGGCGCGTAGAACTCATTGTTTCCGGAGAACTCATCGGCACGCAGATCGCTGCGTCGAATGGGTCCCGGTAAGAAGCGCTGACAGTTGTCTTGGGTTGCAGAACCCACTGACGACAAGGCACTGATGGGGGTGGGGGCACGGCGTGCCCCCGCTTTCCCAGTTGATACCATGCTTCCAGAAGACAAAAATTATGCCTCGTCTTCCTAAAAACCACGCCATACCCGAAGCGGCTCATGCCAGGGAGATACCCTTCGGAGCTGGGGCTCGAAGGGTCTCGCGCCCGCGGCGCGCCCGCGCCTTTGTGGCCGGCCGCTTGCGACCCGCATGGTTGCGCCGCATCGTGCTCTTTGTGGCCGCGCCCCTGGCGCTGCTTTCGCTGCTCCTCTCGGCGGGGCTCATTCACCATGTCTACTTCAATCGCAGCGGGCTCCCGGACATCGAGGGGTTCATCCGTTTCGAGCTTCCCACGACAGGCAAAGTCTACGACGCCCAGGGCAAGGTGCTGATCGAACTGGCACGGGAGTACCGCCGGGTGGTCTCCTACAGCGAGGTGCCCGTTATCCTGCGCCAAGCCGTCCTGGCGGCTGAGGACAAAAATTTCTTCTCCCACTCCGGCGTGGAATACCGGGCGTTGCCGCGGGTGTTCCAAAAGATTGTGGTGCGCTCTCTGGCCGCGTGGCGGAAGGGTGGCGGCGGATTCCGGCTGCTGTTCCCCCAGGGCGGCTCAACACTCACGCAGCAGCTCGTCCGCGGCTACTTCCTCCAGGGCCGCACGAGCCTCGAGGCCGGCGACGCCCTTCTCCGCGAAAGTCCGGTCCCGCGGCTCCTCTCCGCAGGCTTGGGGGTGCCGGCCACGAACAAGCTCTTCCGGAAGCTGGAGGAGGTGCGGCTGGCCCTCTGGCTCGAAGAGGAGATGCGCCAGCGCTACGGATCGAAGGAGCAGGCCAAGCGCGAGATATTTGCCCGCTCCGCCAGCTTTCACTACCTGGGCAACGGCCGCTACGGCTACGCCGCCGCCTCCGAGTACTACTTTGGCAAGCCGCTGTCGAACTATATGCCGGAGGATGCGGGGGAGGCGGCGCTACTCGCGGGGATTACCAAGTCGCCTGGGGTCTACGCCCCGGTCGCGGACGACCCGCGGCCCCTGCGCCGCCGCAACGAAATCCTGGCCCTGATGGCGCGCAACGGCTACATCCCCGAAAGCCTCGCCGAGCGCTGCCAAGCCGAGCCGGTCCGTGTGGTTGCCCACAGCCCGGTCAAGACCTATGCCCCTGCCGCGATCGAGAACGTCTTCGACGAGCTGAAGCAGCACGGCGCGCACCGATTCGGGATCGAAGACCTCGTCCAGGGGCGGATCTCGGTCCGCTCTACCCTCGACGAGCGGATTCAGACCATCGTGAACGAAGCCCTGGAAAACGGCCTCGCTCGCTACGAAAAGCGGCACCCCGAAGCGAAGGGCGCCATCCAGGGTTCTGTGGTGGCGCTGCGCAACGCGAACGCGGGGATCCTGGCCGAGGCAGGCGGGCGTCTCGTCTTCAATGGCCGCGACGCGCGCTACTCCGACTACAACCGCGTCACGGGCTCGCTGCGGCAGCCGGGCTCGGCCTGGAAGCCGCTGGTCTACTTGGCCGCATTCCGTCAGGGCCGGGACCTCGCTACCACGGTTCCTGACGAGCCCATTGAGGTGTCCATGGGCGCCGATCAGGGTGTGAAGTGGATCTACAACTACGATAACCAGTTCAAGGGGCCGATCCCCATCCGCCAGGCACTGGCTGAGTCCCGCAACGCGGCAGCCGTGTGGATCACCCGCGAGATCGGCCTGGACAATGTGATCCGGACCGCCCGGGAAATGGGGATCTGCACGCCGCTGCAGCCTTACATCACAACGGCGCTCGGGGCCTCGGAGGTGCGGCTGATGGAACTAGCTGGCGCCTATCGCACCATGGCCTCCGGGGTCTTGGCGGAACCACACGTCATCGATCGCGTGACGGACGCCTCCGGCGCGGTGCTCTACGAGGCCCCCCTGGCGGCAGGGCTGCTGATCCGCCCTGCTGAGTTGAGCCTGATCCAGGAGGGGCTACGCGGCGTGGTTCGCCTGCCAGACGGCACCGCCCACAGTCTTGACGGCCGCGACTTCCCAATCCCGGTGATGGGCAAGACCGGGACGACAAGCGACTTTCGCGACGCGCTTTTCGTGGGGTCCACTTACGGGACGCAGGGGATCACGGTGGCGGTCCGGATCGGCTTCGATGACAACCGCACGCTGGGCGAGAAGGAGACCGGAGGGCGTGCGGCGCTGCCGATTTTTCGCGAGATCATGCTCCGCGTCTACCAGGACAAACTGGTGGGGCCGGCGCCGCCGTTTCCCCGCGAGATCGAGAAAAGCATCGACGGGTACCTGGCAACACTGGCCATGCTGGAAGTGGAGCGCGACACAACGCCGACGCCGGCCTCGACCACGGCCTCATCGCCCCGCCAGTGACGGTCTCCGACGCGATCACCATTCAAACCTTCCCGCTCTGCGGGGAGGTTCTGACCTCGACCGGCCCCACAGTAGTTGCGCTTCATTAAGTGGGATGAGCAATATTGAACTTACAAGCGAATGGTTCGGCGCTATTTTAAAATGTGTGTCTCGAGTTGACTGCGGGGGTGGTCGGGTGGGAAGTGGTATGCGGTAGCAGCGGATGATGCCGGCCTGGGTAACGAACAGCGCGACGTCATCGGTAAGAATAAGCGGGCCGCCGAGTATATCGGCGGCCTCTCGTTGCTGGATACGATTACGGGCGCGATTGGCGGCGGAGGAAAAGGCGCCGCAATCGCCGCAGCGGCGGGAGCGGGGGCAGGAACCGGCACGCAGATCCTGACCCGAGGCAAGAAGGTGAACGCTCCCACCGAGTCCTGGTAGATGTTCCGTTTGGAGAAATCGCTTCAAGATGAGGCTGTTCATGGCGCGGGTGCTTTGCCAGTCGGCTATTGACCGGCAGACGAAATGTGTGGGCGGGCAACCCGGTCCATGGCGTTTTCCAGCCGTCTCCATCAGAATCATCGTCGGTTGAAAGCTGATGCCTTACGGCTCCCCACTCCCCGCGCCAGCGGAACAGCGGCGGCCGTTGTGGCATGTTTTTTCGAAGTAGTCTCGGTGGGCGGAGAAGGGGATGGGGGAATCCCGTTCCTGGCCGCGCTGAGGAAGGAGCCAAGCGTGAAAAAGCGTGAATTTGTCCGCGCATGGATACGAATACTTCTTGGGTTCACCCCCTCTCTATCCATTGAAATAACAAGGGAGTGCCCGCTATCATGTCCCGGTTGCTATGCCTACGGTGACAACCATCTGGGCGGGCAGCTCCTGAGGCAGGTACGGGATCACAAAGGCCAGGATCTTGTGGATGGCGTCTTGCGCCTGGTGAAAATCCATCGCCCAATTCACGTTTCGCTTGTCGGCGGCGAGCCCCTGGTCCGATTCCGGGAGTTGTCCATTCTCCTGCCGCTGCTGGCCAAACAAGGCATTCACACCCAGATTGTCACCAGCGCAGTCAGCCCCATTCCGAAGGAATGGCGCGACATCCCCAGACTGAGCGTCGTAGTCTCCATCGACGGGCTCCAGCCCGAGCATGACGCGCATCGCAAACCCGCAACCTACGATCGCATCTTGAAGCATATCGAGGGGCAACCGATCACAGTCCACTGCACCATTACGCGCCAGATGACCGAACGAGAAGGATATCTGCGGGAGTTCGTGCGGCTATGGAGTTCGAAATCCCAGGTGGTGAGAATCTGGATGAGCCTGTTTTCGCCCCAGATAGGGGAGAAGAGCGATATGATTCTCCCTCCCATGATCCGGCAAGCGGTGATCGATGAACTGTCCGTTCTCCAGGGCGAATTCGTGAAACTCGAGCTCCCAAAGGCATTACTGGACGCCTACCGCAAGCCGCCCAAGAGCCCGGATCAATGCACGTTTGCGCGCATAACACGGTCGATCACAGCCGACCTCCAGACGCGCATTCTGCCGTGCCAGTTCGGCGGCACCCCAGACTGCTCGCAGTGCGGATGCGCTGCCTCCGCCGGTCTGGATGCTGTTGCCAGGCACGTTTTGCCTCTGGGGATCCGTGTGGGCGCCATTTTTGAGGCGTCGTCTCGCGTTGGCCGATTTGTGGATCTCAGCCGCCGTGCGTGTGCGCATCGAAGCCCGTACACCGCACCCGTGGTAACCGGGGATGCCCGGAATCCCCCCCCCCGGCGAGCACGACACATCCTGGGTAGTTTCATGTAATCCCACGCCTCGCGATCTTTCCTTTCAGCGCGAGAAGTCGATGAGGCCGCGCTCCACACCCCGCTTGCACCGGTATAATCCCCGTCAACCGGTATGAGCAATCTTGACCATGCGTGTAAGCAGTACTGGAGTGACACGCAACTCATCTCCAAGGCATGTCAAGGTGGACGAGATCCCCTTCGACTTCAACCGCAAGGGCCTTGCGGTGGTGGTGCAACATGGTGACGAGCGCCTCCTCATTACCAGGGGCATGGCCATCCCTACCACGACCTTTAAGGCCCCAAACCTCACTCTCTCCATGACAGAGCGACTAGGCTCTTTCCCAATCAAAACCAGGCACTTGCCTAGTTTACTCTCAAGACGCTCCTTGCTAATTTAGCTCGTGAATGTTGGAAAACTCGGGCGGCGACTCGCGACAGTGAGCCGCTTGTACCTCCAGAGTGGTTCCAACGGCGGGAGGTGGGATCCGGGTATCACGGCTGTCCAAATCCTGGAACAGGAAAAACTCCCATTTGGACAACGGTGTCCGGGTGAACAGTCACGAATCATCGCGTCATCTCATCACGCCTTCAGCGGCCAGAGAGGGGTTATTATGGAGAACAAAAAGACCCAGCCTGTCGATTGGGAAACTCTACTCAATGGCATCTTCCGTGGGAAGACCGTTATCGAATGTGGAGCGGATCGCGCCATCTTCCGGCAAGGACAACCTGCGGATTTCCTATTCTACCTCCGGCGAGGCAAGGTGAAGCTTTCAGTGACATCCCAACAGGGCAAAGAAGCGATCGTCGCCATCCTGAGCGCCGGTGATTTTTTGGGCGAGGGATGCCTCGCAGGTCAAATGGTGCGGATGGCAACGGCTATCGCGATGACAGATTGCACCCTCGACAAGATTGAGAGGTCGCTGATGGCGCAAAAGCTTCACGAACAGCACGACCTCTCGGAATTGTTTGTCAAGCATCTGCTTTCACGCAACATCCGATACGAAGCCGATCTCGTGGACCAGCTTTTCAACTCGAGCGAAAAGCGTCTGGCTCGGATCCTCTTACTGCTTTCCCATTTCGGCAAGGAAAGTAGGGCTGAACCTGTAATTCCCAGGGTGAATCAGGATACCCTGGCACAAATGGTCGGCACGACCCGGTCGCGGATCAGTCATTTCATGAATAGGTTCAGGGAGCATGGCTTTATCCAGTACGACGACGCCGGATTGACCGTCCATAGCGGCCTCCTGAACGTGGTGCTTCACGACTGAGGATCTGGGGCGGCGAAAGACATCCTGTCCCCACGCAATATCTCAGCACAGCTGGTTCCCGGGTGTGCAGCAGTTCAGAATTGCAGGGAAAGGCGCTCACGCCAAAGTGTAAATGCCATTCTGTGGCGGGCCCTAAGGGTCCCCATTCAAAACAGAACAGGAGCGCGTGGACCCATGCCTATGGCCAAGAAATCTAAACTCGCAATGGACGGCATTCCGAAATGCCCAACTGGAATCCAGGGCCTCGACGAGGTTACTTTCGGTGGTCTGCCGAGAGGGCGGCCCACCCTTGTGTGCGGCGGCGCAGGCTGCGGGAAAACACTGCTGGGCATGGAATTTCTTGTGCGCGGAGCAACGCAGTATAACGAACCGGGGGTGTGCGTCTCATTTGAAGAAACCGCCGAGGAACTCGCGCACAACGTGGGATCGCTCGGCTTCGATGTCAATGCGCTCATTTCGCAAAAGAAGTTGGCCATCGACTACGTACACATAGACCGCAGCCTCGTTGAGGAAACGGGCGAGTACGACCTGGAGGCGTTATTCGTTCGGCTCGGCCAGGCCGTCGACTCCATTGGAGCGAAGCGGGTGGTGCTCGACAATATCGAGTCGCTGTTCGCCAGCCTCGCAAACGAGGCTATTCTGCGCTCGGAACTGCGGCGTTTGTTTCGTTGGCTCAAAGATAAAAAACTCACTGCCGTGGTCACCGGCGAGCGCAGCGAGGGCAGGCTCACGCGCCATGGCCTGGAAGAGTACATTTCCGATTGCGTCATCCTGCTCGATCACCGGGTGACGGGAACCGTTTTCACCCGGCGTCTTCGCGTTGTCAAATACCGAGGTTCGACGCATGGTACGAACGATTACCCGTTCCTCATCGACCAGGACGGCATCTCGGTTCTGCCGGTAACCTCTATTGAACTGAAGCATTTCGTTTCCGACGAGCGGATTTCGACGGGAATTCCCGCGCTGGACTCCATGCTCGGCGGTAAAGGCTACTTCCGGGGCAGCAGCATCCTGATCTCCGGCACGGCTGGTACCGGGAAAACCAGTGTGGCCGCTCATTTTGCTGATGCCGCGTGCGCCCGCGGAGAGCGATGTATCATGTTTTCTTTTGAAGAATCCGCGGACCAGGTGATACGCAACATGCGGTCGATTGGCATCAACCTGGGCCGTTGGATCAACAAGGGCCTGCTGCAGTTTCACGCCGTGCGGCCGACAACGTTCGGTCTCGAAATGCATCTAGCCAAAATGCACAAGATCATCAGGAACTTCGATCCGAGCATCGTTGTGGTGGACCCGATGACCGGACGACTGATAGACGCCGGCACTCAGGCCGAGACCCGAAGCATGCTGCTGCGTCTCATCGATTTCTTAAAGCAAAAGCAAATCACGGCTTTGATGACGACATTGACCGGCGGAGCGGCGGCGCAGGACCAAACTGAAGTTAACATCGCCTCACTGGTGGACACGTGGCTGCTGCTGCGTGACATCGAGAGCGGCGGTGAGCGGAACCGGATCCTCAACATCCTCAAGTCCAGGGGCGCGGCGCACTCGAACCAGATTCGCGAATTCCTTTTGACCGATCGTGGCGTGGAGCTTCGGAATGTTTACCTCGGTGAGACTGGTCTGCTCACCGGCTCGGCTCGCGTCGCCCGGGAGGCCAAGGACGCTTCGCAGGCGTTGCTCGCTAAGCAGGAAATCGAAACAAAGCAGCGTGCACTCGATCGCAAGCGGAAGGCGATCGAGGCCCAAA
>Ga0299915_10001806_pt1 | contig 15681 bp, 11 predicted proteins | sample RVTome_13_FD_200263 | JGI IMG/M metagenome (GOLD analysis project Ga0299915, IMG submission 200263) | Soil microbial communities from uranium-contaminated site in the Upper Colorado River Basin, Wyoming, United States - RVT92D227 (version 2) ... | reverse complement strand
GTATTGACCTTCGATCTTCATCGAGCCTCCTTCCGGCTCAACAGCTCATACAGGCGGTTCGGGCTGAGGGGACTCTCCAGGATCTCCAGCTCCCGATCGGCAAGCGCATTCTCGACCGCCTGGGAAAAGAGGGCGGGCACCGGGATCGTTCCCGCTTCACCGACTCCCTTGGTCCCCAATTCATTCAGCGGGGAGCGGGTTTCCATGTGGCCAACCTCGATGCGCGGCATCTCCGTCGACGACGGGATCAGGTAGTCCGCAAAGGAGGCGTTCAGCAACTGTCCGGACTCGTCGAAGTGCAGTTTCTCGTAGTAGGCGTTGCCGATGCCGAGGGATACGCCCCCGTGGATCTGGCCCTCCAGGATCAGGGGATTGAGCACCGTGCCGCAATCCTCGACCGTGACGTAGCGCTTGATCTCGATCATCATGGTTTCCGGATCGATCTCGAGGATCATGGCATGCGTGCCGAAGGCCGTGGCACCGTATTGTGGGCCAAAGTACGCGGTAGCTTCCAGGCCGGGCTCGGTGCCCGGCTCGACGGCCCCGCGCAGGGGGTTGGCCAGCGAGGCCAGTTCGCCCAGGCTGATGGACTTGTCGGGGATATCCGCCACGCGGACCATGCCACCTTCAAGCTCCAGTTCGTCCTGGGGGGTCTGCAGTTTCTTGCTGGCCAATTCCAGAACCTTGCGGCGCACGATCGAGGCGGCGGCGTGGATGGCGTTGCCGGCGACGACGGCTCCGCGGCTGGCGAAGGTGCCGGTTCCCCAGTGGAACTCGGCGGTGTCGCCGGACACGATCCGCACATCGCTCACTGCCACCCCGAGCTGTTCGGCCACGACCTGGGCGAAGCTCGTGAAGTGGCCCTGCCCCTGGGTCCCCACCCCCGTGGCGACGTAGATCTTGCCGCTGGCCTCGACCGTCACGCGGGCGCCTTCGTAGGGCCCCACGCCTGTCGACTCGATGAAGGGGGTGATGCCGATGCCCACGCATCTCCCCTCTTTACGGAGGCGGGGCTGCTCCTCGCGGACGAACTTCTCGTAGCCGATCATTTCCATGGCCTTCTGCAGTACGGGCCAGTAGTTACCGCTGTCCAGGATGAGCGGCGCAAAGGCCTGGTCAATGATCCCGTGCTCATAGGGAAAGGCGTCCGGAGGTATAAGATTGCGCTTGCGGATTTCTACCGGATCGATTCCCAACTCCTTGGAAGCGATATCCAAGAGACGCTCAATGATGTAGATGCCCTGAGGGCGTCCGGCTCCCCGAACGGGAGTGACCAGGGTCTTGTTGGTGAAGACTACGCTGACCTCGGTGGTGAAATTCTTGATGTCGTACCCCCCCATCGCATGGCACTGGGTGTTGAGGGGAATGGTCAGGCCGTAGGGGTCGTAGGCGCCGGTGTCATGCAGAAACACGTCCTTCAGACCCAGGACGTGCCCGTCCCGGCTGAGGGCGATCTCGACATCATGGATCTGCCCGCGTTCTTGCGTGGTGGCGTAGAAGTTCTCCCGCCGGTCCTCAATCCATTTGATCGGGCGCTTCAGCTTCATCGCCACCCAGGGGATCAGCATCTCCTCGGGGTAGAACATCATCATCTTGGGACCGAAGCCGCCTCCGATGAAGGGTGCGATCACCCTCACCTGGTTCTCCGAGAGGCCCAGCCTGGCCGCCAGCCCGTTGCGAATCGGGATCGGGGCCTGGGTCGTGTCCCACACGGTGAGATGCTGTGTCTTCTCGTCCCACTCGGCGACGATGCCGCGATTCTCCATGGCGGCCGCCGCCCCGCGGTCGATGATGATTCGGCGCTGGAGGACCAGATCGGCCTGCCGGCGGGCGGCTTCATAGTCGCCCTTCTTCTGGAACAGATGGGCGGCCAGATTCGATTCCAGGTCATCGTGCACCAGGGGACTGCCCGGCTTCAGGGCCTTCTCCAGGTCGACCACCGCCTCCAGGGGCTCCAGGTCAACCACAATGTCTTCGACCGCATCCTCGGCGATGTAGCGACTCTCGGCGATGACCACGGCCATCGCCTCACCCGCATGACGGACCTTGTCTTTGACCAGCGGTACCTGTCGGCGCGAATAGAACAAGACATCCTTGGCGGTGGGCGGGGGAGATACCAGAGGCGGGCCCGGCTGCCAATCGTCGCCCATATCCTCCGCCGTAAAGACGGCGACCACGCCCGGTCGTTGGCGGGCGGCGCTCACATCCAGGCCAAGCAGGCGGGCGTGGGCGTGGTCACTGCGCAAGAAGGCGGCGTGGAGCAGACCGGGAATCTCCACATCGTCAACGAACTGGGCTTGCCCGGTCAGCAAGCGAGCATCTTCGTTTCGCAGCACGCGCTTTCCGATGAATGTCGTGGTCACAGATCTGCTCCTGGGGTCACCCCGCGACGGATGGAAGGTGCCTCCATCAACGGGCGGGCTGCTCGTGTGCGGTCTTCATGTTTTGGGCGGCCAGCCGCACGGCGTCGACGATGTGCTGGTAGCCGGTGCAGCGGCACAGGTTTCCGGAAAGGGCCTCGCGGATCTCTTCCTCGCCCGGGTCGGGATTCTCTGCCAGGAAGGCCACCACCGTGGTCAGAATCCCCGGCGTGCAGAATCCGCACTGCACGCCATGCGCTTGCCGAAAGGCCTCCTGGACCGGGTGCAGCTGGTCGATGACGCCCAGGCCTTCGACCGTGGTGACAGTGTGCCCGTGCGCTTGAACGGCAAAGACCAGACAGGAGCGCACAGGCTCTTCGTCAAGGAGGACGGTGCAGGCCCCGCACACGCCGTGCTCACAGCCCACGTGGGTGCCGGTCAGGCCGAGATCGTGACGCAGAAAATCGCTGAGCAGCGTGCGCGGCTCGACCGCCTGTTCATGGCACGTGCCGTTGACCGTCACGGCCAGCTCGAAAAGCTTGGGCATGGTCGTCTCTGTGGTTGCCATCTATTTCTTCTCCGCGGCGCGCCGGCATGCCTGATCAAGGGCACGCCGAGCCAGAACCTTTGCCAGATGGCGGCGGAACTCCGCTGTGGCGTGAATGTCGCTGCTGGGATCGATCTCGTCCGAGGCGGCGAGTTCCGCCGCCGCGCGAAGAGCTTCCGGCGTGGGTGCCTGCCCGGCCAGCAAGTCCGCCGCCCGATGGGCCATCATCGGCCGGTCGCCGGCGCTCAGGAACACCATCCGGGCCTGCTGGCAGACGCCCTTCCCGTCCAGGGTAACGACCGCCACGACCCCGACCAGAGCGAAATCGTGACGCCGGCGGGCGACCTCCAAAATGGACCACCCGGTTCGTGCCGGCAGGGTCGGCAGGGCCACCTCGACCAGCAGCTCATCTGGCTCCAGGACCGTGCTGAACAAGCCGACGAAGAAGTCCTGCGCCGGGACCCAACGTTCACCTTTGGGGCTGCGCAGCCGAAAGCGCCCGTTCAAGGCAACGCTCACTGCCGCGAGCTCGGCCGATGGATCCGCATGGGAAATGCTGCCGCCCAAGGTGCCGCGGCTGCGGATTTGAGGATAGCCAATCTTGGGCATGGCTTCGTGAAGCAGGGGTATCTGCGCCGCTACCAGAGGATCTACCTCGACCTGATGATGGCGGGTCAGGGCACCCAGTCGCAAACCGCCTTTCTCGTCTGCATGGATGTAGGCGAGGTCCGGGATGTTGTTCAGGTCCACCAGCATGGCAGGCTGAACCAGCCGGAAATTCATCATCGGGATCAGGCTTTGCCCGCCGGCTAAGACTTTGGCATCATAGCCGTGCTCGGCCAGATGGCTCAGGGCTTCTTCCACGGTCGTGGGTGCGCGATAGTCGAATGGCGCTGGCTTCATAGAGTCTCATCTCCTAAACAACCGGCCATGCAATAGACTGCTATCCGCTAATGCTCTTGATTGGGATTCAGGCGCTCAAACCAGAGAGGCGATGGCGAGCTCTTTCCGCCCGCCCACAACTGGCGGGTGATTTGCATATGTCCCAGGTGAAGAGAGGTATGGTCGATCACATGCAGAATGCACCAGCGCACCGGGACCGTGCGGCCTGCAGTCTGACGCGTGTCTCTCAGATCGGTGGACTTCAACGTCAGGAAGACTTCCCTAGTTTCCAGCGCCGTGTTCTCCAGCAGCCGGATGATCTCCGCGGAGGAGGCCGCCTGCGTGGCAAACTCCGCCTCCCGGTCGCGGGTCGCCGGGCGACCGCCGACCACTTCGGCGATCCAGAAATGCTCGGCTCCGGCGCTGTGGGCGGCCAGAGCCCCCAGGGAATTGGTGGCGTGATCCCCGCTCCCTTGCAGGGGCCGCCAGTTCAGGGCTTCCGCCGGCAATCCAGCAACCATGCTCGAGATTTGGCCGCGCAGGTCCTCAAGTCGTTCCAGGTAGTTGGCCAACTCGGTGATCACCGCCCGTTTTCCTGGATGACCCGCCGGACGAACTCCGGGAACGACGTGGGCTGCCTCCCGAGGATACCCGTCAAGGCCTGCGGGCTGCCGGCAAGTCCGTGTTCTTCGTAGTAGGTGAACATCCTGGTCAACGCCGATGCCTGATACTCCCCCAGGCCGGAGGCCCGGGCCCTGCGTTCCCACGCTTCCAGAGGCACCACCTCGACGGTCACGCGGCGGTCCAGTTCGGCGCTCAGCAAATCCACGATCTCGCGTGGGGAAATACCCGGCGTGCCGACCAATTCGATCGTGGCGCCGGTGAGCCCGGGTTCGGCGAGCACCCGGGCCGCGGCCTGGGCCACGTCCTCAAGGTCAACCATGCTCAGGCGCGTCTCGGGCGAGTACGGCACCGGATACTGGCCCTGCGTCAGGATCTGATCCCAGGCCGCCTCGACATTCTGCATGTAGACGGTCGGCTGCAAGATGATGAAGTCCAAGCTGGAGGCGAAGAGCAACTCCTCGACACGCGCTTTCTGCCAGTGGTGCGGCATGGCCTCGATGTGCGGGTGCAGCACCGAGTGGAACACCAGCCGCTCGACGTCTGCGGATTGTGCGGCGGAGATGACGGTCGTGCCCATGGCGATCTCGTCCGGGCTGACATTGGGCGCCATGTGGTAGATCGCCCGCACCCCGTCCACGGCGCGCTGCATGGCAACCCGGTCGAGCAGGTCTCCAACCAGCGTCTCTTGGACGCCGAGCGCCTGCAGGGGAGACGCCTGCTCGGGGCGGCGGATCAGTGCCCGGAGGGGCTCCCGTCGGCCGGCCAATGCCCGCAGCACCGCCCGACCCGTCTTGCCGGCCGCACCGGTGACCAGAATCATCGCCGACACACGCGAGCGGATCCTCGTCGAAGGCCATCGGTCCGGTGACTCACCGGCCCTCTTTGAAGGCCACAAAGCGGCCCCACATCGATTCCGCTTCCATGGCTTTCTGCGGGTAGCAGCCAATGTAATAGCGGCCGCTCTGCGCCGTGGCGATATCCCCCGCCAGGTTCTCGGCATGCACGATCTTCTTGGGAAACAGGTTGAGGTGCATGTCCTGATAGAAACCTTCCAGCGGGTACATCTGATCCCAGTCCTTGCCGAAGTCCTTGACCAGCTTGGCGTTGGCCTCGGCGAACGTCTTGGGATGCCACAGGCGCATGATGGTGTTCATGGGATGGTCGGCGGATACGGCGTCCACGCCGATCCACTTGAGCCCCAGGTCGGTCGCCCACTTGGAAAAGTCGGCCGAGGGACCCGGGTGTTTGACCATATATCGGAATTCATCCGAGTTCTTGCTGCACCAGCCGAACTTGTTCCAGCCCGTCTTGATGACCAGGATGTCGCCCTTGCGGATGTCGACAACCTTCTCAATCATCTTGGGGGTGTAGACGCTGGCATCGCTGACAATCTGGGAAATATCCGCGATGACGCCGGGGCCGACCCAGTCCGACAAGGGCACCTGTCCGATGGTTCGCCCGTTGGGATAGAAGTGCTTCTCGCCGTCCATATGCGTGCCGAGGTGAATGCTGGCATTGCAGATGGAACCGTTGCGTCCCATGCCAAAGTACTGCCCGCCCACGCGTTTGGTGTAGGTGACGCTTAGGGGTACGTAATTGAGCCACTGCGGGGTCTGGACGCTGAAGGGAACGGTCATGTCGATCATTTCCGAGCTTTGCATCGCGGCCATGAACGCTTCTTCGCTCATTCCAGCCGGCGCGGTCAGGGCGGAGACACGCGCCCAGGCAGTCTCCACTTCCACGAAGGGGATCGGCATGATCTGGATCCAGGCGCGTTTGTTCTTCAGCTGGTCGATCTCGCCCACAATACACTCGGCAAGCACGAGATGCTGCTGCGGCATCGTGAGGTGAGTGAGTTCGTAGTATTCGCCCTGCGGAAAGGTCTCGTCCCAGGTCTTACCGGTTTCCTTCTTCAGTTTCTCTTCGGCCAACTTGAAATGGCTCTCGTGCATTCGGCGAATCGGGGTGTTCATGGGATGTTCGGCGGCGCCGCAGTCCACCCCGATGACCTTGAGCTTCATGTCCAGGGCCCACTTGTAGAAGGCAATGGAAGGACCCGGATGGCGCACAAGAAACCCGAATTCCATGGATTCCACGCCGCCCTGCGCGTTCGGGTTGTTCACCTGCGGCTGGTCCCAGGAGTACTTGTGATACCCGGTGTTGATGATCAGAATGTCACCCTTCTTGACCTCGGCTTTCTTGGTGACCATCTCCGGGGTGATGATGCTGTAGTCCGAGACCATGTCCGAAATGTCGACGATCACGCCGGGACCGCACAGGTCCTTCAGCGGGACGTCGGCGATGGCGCGGCCGCCGGAGTGAAATGCCCGTTCACCCACCAGGTGCGTGCCGACCGTATTGCTCCAGTTCAGGATCTGACCGTTTGCGCCCTGCCCGCCGCCATACGCACCGGTGACGCGCTTGAAGAAGTGCACTTCCAGCGATTTCTCCCCGGGCCAAGGGGGAGTGAACACGCTGCAGGCTTGAGTCAGGTCGTGCAGCTTGGCCTGGGTCATCATCGTAATGAAGCTCTCGCGGTCCATGCTCGCCTCCGTCATCCTGGGGAGTTGTCTAGAAGCCGTACCGATCCGCGAAGGCTACCAGCGCGTCTTCGAAAACGCTCATGGGAGCGGAAACGACGCCCGCCCCAACCTGCCCAACGCCCGCATCCTTGTGGGCGACGCCCGTGTTCACCCGCGGGGCGATCTGCTTTTCCACCACCTTGCGGATATCGATTCCGGTCGGGGTGCCGCGGAAGTCCAGGTAGGGGATGGAGAACTGCTTGTGTTCGGCAAAGGTGATTTCGTACATGTCGAGCGTGGTATTGATGGCGTCCCGCGGCACGCCGCCGATGAACGTGACCAGGGCCGGGGCGGCCGCCATGGCAAAGCCTCCGATGCCGGCCGTTTCGGTGATGACACTGTCGCCGATATCGCGGCAGGCGTCCGACTCTTTGAAGCCGGGGAAATACAGCGCCTTAACGAACGGGGCCTGCGCCGTGAACCATTGGTCTCCCAGACCGCTGACCTGGATGCCGAAATCGGTGCCGTTGCGCGCCATGATGGTGACGATGGTGCTGCCTTCCACGTTGTGCGCAGCGGCGGTCATGGTCTTGCAGCCGGCCATGACGGGATTGAGAATGCTCAAGGCGTTCTCGCCAAGGGACTTGATGACTTCAAACGCCGTGGCGCTGTCCTTGGCGGTCTTGGCGATGTACGGGGCCAGTTGGGTGGTCCATAAGACCGAGGCGGCGTCCAGGCGATTATGCCCGTCATCGCCCATCTGAAGCGCCTTTGCAAGGATGGCGCGAATGTCTATCCCGCCGATTGCCTCCAATGCGCCTTTGATCGTCGGACCGAGGGTGGACTCCATCCAGCGCAGCTTGTCCAAGACCTCCGGGCTGAAGGCGCCCATTCTCAGGACCTTGCCGCGGCCCTCATTGAGATTCGAGAAGCACTTGATCTTGTGGGTCTGGTTCTCAATCACGTAGACCAGCATGGAAGGCGAGATCACCCCGGCCATGGGGCCCACGCACATGTGCTCATGGCAGGGCGCGAACTCGATCTTGCCTGACTTGAGCATCCTCTCGGCATCGTCGCCGTTCTTAGCTTTGCCCTCAAAGATCAGGGCTCCCATCATGGCGCCTCGCATCGGGCCGGCCATGCGCTCCCAGGTCACTGGAGGACCCGCATGCAAGAACATGTTGTCGTGCAGGCCGGGCACAACCTCGATCGCCTTGGCCATGGTGGTGGCGATCGGCCGGGCGTCCATCATGCGCTGGGTAGCTTCGGTATTCGCCTTTTCGATATCCATGAGCACCTCCAGATGGTCGGCGGGAGACTTTACGTCCGTCCCGCGTGTTAACTCAAGAATGACCTTTCTTCCCCGGGCACAGAAACGGGGTTGCAGGCTGAATGAGAATGCTGGGGCGCGGCGGCACGGGAGTTGATCGAACGAAGCGGGAACCACGCAACGGCGACAAGGCGTTCACTTCTTGTGCGGCCATGGTGGGGTGTGACATATGGGGAGTTGAACCTCCACGCCGGCCAGGCCGCCAAGCAGGTGAAGACTGCCCTGGCAAGCCGGTTCGGCTGCTACCACATGCGCCGCCCGCACCAGGACATCCTGACTGGACACGGGTCGAGGTGACTCTCGGAAGCGAGGCACAGAAGACGACGGCCTGCGCTGGAGCCAGGGTCTACGATCGTGTCGTGTGCGGCGCACGGCGCCGCGAACGCACGCAGTGGTCGGAATACTCGCACCAACTAACAACCTCTGGCGGCGCCCCCTTCTTCATTCCACTCCGGTGGCGCCGCGGCCCTCAAGACCATCAAACCAAGACTTACTGCACTTGTCTCATCCGCTCCAGGATGCCCACCAACCGCTCGCTACTTCCGGCAACGGGTTTCCAGTCCACATGAACAGCCTGAGCGCCCTGGTCTCTCAGGCTGTCGGCAAAGGATTCTAGACCAACGTTGATGCCGGCCAGAGGATTCTTCAGCGCCTGCAGGTCAACCGGCTTCATCGTCGGACCGGCGCCGGGCTGGGAGGAGCGCTCAAATGCCTGCAGCAATCGACCCACATAGCGCGCTGCCGCATCATTGCTGGTCTCGATTTTGGCGCCTGACTCTTTGAGCACCTTGATTTGACCCTCCATCCCTTGAGGGTCTCCATCGGTGCCGCTCACAATCGCCACCACCTCCAAGTATCTGCCGGCCTCTTTGGCCAGCCTGATGGCGGCGGCAATTGCCGGAGCTAGCTCACTAGCCGGATCGCCATGGGCGCCGTAACCCAGAACGACGTCCAACAGGATGACGGCCACTTCCGGATCCGAGGCTTCCTTCTCGAGGCGCCGAATGCGAAGATCGTTGTCCATCATGGGATGCAGACGGCCAACCGTGAATTCGTCCTCGCCAAGGTCAATGACCGTGTGAGCCTTGCTGACCAGGGAGTCTTCGAGCTTGTTCTTCTTATCCAACGGGGCGTTCGAGTAGACCACGGGAACGTAATCCCGCAGGATTAGAAGGGCCTCGTACTGCAACGTACCACCCGAGAAGATGCCTCGCAGGTAGCGCTGGCCGGGCGCGAACTTGGAAATGTCAGGCTGCGCGGCGAAGTCTTCGGGCGAGTCGATCAGACGGATGGCCAGCTCAGCGGTCTCATCGAAAGTGGTGGCAAAGAAGACGTTGTCCACTCGCCGCGAGGCGGTGGCATAGCCGATGAAGTTGACCACCACGGGCTTGCCAACCAAGCGCGCCGCCTGGACCAGGGTATCCGCGATCTTGGAGGAAGGCGGCTTCGACACCAAGACGATCACCTTGGCATCCGGGTCGCGGGCCATCAGGTCGAGGCCCTGACGGGCGGTGACGGCATTGACGGCTTCCGAGAGATCGCGTCCCCCGGTGCCCAGGGCATGCGTGATGCCGCCTCCCATTTGATGGATGCGCACGGTGACCTGTTGCAGGCCGGTCCCGGAAGCCGCCACGACTCCGATGGGGCCTTTGCGGACCTTGTTGGCAAAGCCCAGGCCAATGCCATTCACGATCGCCGTACCGCAATCCGGCCCCATGACCAGGAGCCCCTTCTGGGCCGCCTCCTGTTTGAGCGCGACTTCATCTTCGAGGGAGACGTTGTCGCTATAGAGGAATACGTGCTTGTTCAGTCGCAAGGCCTGCCGCGACACCCCGGCGGCGTATCGCCCCGGAACAGAAACCAGGACCCACCGGGCCTCGGGCAACATCTTGGACGCGGTCTCGAGGCTGCGGGGATGGTACTCCTGGTCCCCTGCCCGTCCTCGGCGCGCGGCCGCGAGCTCATCCACCTTCGCCAGGGCCGCTTGGGCCGAGCTTTCATCCGTGCCGCGCACGACGATGATGAGGTCATCATTGCCGGCGGCTTCGGCTTCGGCAACCAGCAAGCTGCTCTGCTCCAGGACTTCCTTGTTGGCGGTGGTGCCCATGACAACCCCGGCGTCGAGGACGCCGGGTTGTTCCGTCAAGGCGCGCTGCAGCTGCATGAGGACAACTGAATCGTAATAGGCGCCCGAACGAACTTCAGCCTTGATTACTGCCATCGGGCCTCTCTTCTTCTGGACTCGGGAAACCGATCCGTCCAGGCTTGTGGGATGCCGACGGGAAAGCCTCCCCCTTCCTCGGCCAGGTACGGGGGGGCTTTCCTTCCATAGCAGTACGCCGCATGGTTTTCAAGCCGACCGGCTCGATGCCGTGCCCCCAGGGTCACCTGGGCCGCACACATAGGCCGAGCCGCCCCTGTCCATCGAGCGTCCGTCCAGGGTAACCCTGGAAGCGCGCGGGAAGAAACGGGGATGCGGCACGGCATCGAGCGCAAGCTAGACAGACACTTCGTCTGGCACGACCAGCTTCGCGTTGGCCTTGATCACCTTGTCAGGCACGTCGAAGTTGAGCGCCGAGCCCACCAACTGCTCGGAGTACTTCTTGATGGCTTGATCCCAGTACTTCTTGGTCACGTAATACACCCGGGCCCCGCCCAGCTCATGCTGCACGTCCGGCCAAGGGTAACTGGGCTGCGCCATACCCAAGAAGCCGATCCGCCAGCCATTGTAGCTCTCATACGTGGACCAGAATTCCTTCTGGCCGAGAATCTCGAAGGCATAGTACGCCTTGCAGTAGAAAAGCGCGGCACCCAGGCGGCCGCCCCGGTCGAACGTCATCGTGTGATGGCTGATGTTGATGTCTTCATTCATCAGGCGGCCATTGACCAGGCCGACCAACTTGCCGTCGATCATCCCGATCATCACATAAGGATCCTTGATGCGTTTGCGGTACCAACCGAGCAGCTCGGCGTAAACCCTGGCGCCGACAATATCATAGAAGTCATGCTCGACATCCATCACTTTCCGGACATACCCCATCAGAATCTTCGCTTCTTCTATCTTCGCCTCACGAATGTACATCTCTTCGCCGGTCTGGAGCCTTATTGTCGCTGCCGGCCACGGCTTCTTCTCCATCGGGTAGCCCTGCAGCAACGGTTCGATATCGCGAACGTTGAGGGTGTACTCTTCGCGAGTAACAGGTACCGGGGGTTCTAAGCGCATGATCGGAATCTCCTTTCGGAAACGCGCTTGAGGGATAGTCAAGTATATTCATCTTGGTTTGGCAAATCAAGATGGTGCACTGACCTTCGGCCCCCGCCGGGATCTCAGGTGGGCGACCATGCCGGCCAGTCGAAGGCGACGCAACGCGGTACGAGGTGGCTTGGTAAGGGCAGGGTTAATGCCCCTTGCCTGGCACCGGAAGACGGTCGAGGGTTTCGGTCCGCCAGGCATCCGGAAACACGCAGACCCCTACACGGAATCCGGCCAAAGGCAAGCAAGGGTCCGGAACGTCGCCGCTGCCGGGTCCTGCAAGACCCCAACGGAGGGCTCGATTCGCTCGGTCACTGCGATACGGTTTACTCGTGCGACAGGGAATGGGACAAGAGGTGCGGATTTCCGCCACAACTCACTTGAGCTTGTGGGGATGTAGCGGGCTTACTTTGTGCGAGCGCTTACGGCCCCCGTTCTCATCGGCGTCAGACTGCACGATCACCGCTGATGGGTATTGGATACCGATGCATGACTGGGCATAGACGGGGGTTCGTGTCCCTTCCTTGCTGGGGACCTCCGACTCGCGGGTTTCCTACATGGGGCGAGGCTACCCTTGGCATTGGCTCGGGGGACAACATCACGCCCGCGAGCGTGGATTCCAAGAAAGGCAGGGATGCCCGATCGCGACGGGAGAAGAGCATAGAAGAACCGGCGACAGCCGCCTCAGGCGCTGGGGCTGGGCGCATGACTTTCGGAGCCGCCGCAGTTCGTCCTGTCTGGGTGGTCCGAGATATCCCCCACTTGCTCAGACAATACGGCAAGGCGATGAAGATCCGAGGTATCAGAATGGCGGCACTATTCTGGCAAATGTGATATGCTATGTCTTCTATTGACACGGGCATTGGCACGGGGGTTCCCAGGACCGCACAACCTCCCATTTCACGAGCAACGGCGAGCTTAGATGGTTGGTGGCATGCCGCGAGGAGCCAGGCGGCATCGTCGACGGTTTATGCCGGCAGGCTGCATAGGCGCAAGTTCCGTGCGATTGAGGTTTTGGGCCGCCACGCAAGTCAACAGACTTCTGGTCTGGCGCATTCTGACCGACGGCAGTTCCCCAGAAGTGTCCAATCGACCCGGGTTGATGTAATCCCATCCGGCAAGCGGCGTAGTTCCCTTGTGATTGGCAATGGGAGGTCCTCCATCGCCGAACGCAGGGGCATAGCGCCATCTGAAATGACCCATGGAGGATGTTATGAATGAACAGATCCTGAAGGCGGTAAAGTCAGTCCGGGCATCTGCGCCCGTGCTCCTTCTCTTCGGAGCACTAGTCCTCGGTGTGTCTGCCTGCAGCCTGGGAAGCAAGCCGGACGATACATCCACGGCGAATGCGTCGGGCGTGGATCAGGCTACATCGGCGCCCCAGGCCGATGCTCCAACCGCGCCGGCCGCTTCGGCCCCCGGTCTCGATGTCCTGTCGATGAATGCCTGCACCATGTTCCCGGGCGAGGCGGTAGCGGAAGCGCTCAACGCCACGTTATCGGACCCAGGCAACACCGGCAAGGGCAGCGGAGGGCCGGACTGCACCTATGGCCTGCTGACGAACGGCGGCAGCGGCGGCACGCAGTTGTACTTCATCAATCTAATCGATCCTGACCTATTTGAGCTTAGCCTGGGCGCGCTTGTCGATGCAAAGCCCATTGAAGGTCTCGGGGACAACGCCTTCATGGGCACCCGCGTGGGGACAAAGGCCTATGAGATCATGGTGCGGAATGCCGGCGGCGTCTCGATAGATGTTCTGGGTGACGATGCCGACCTGGTCCGCAAGCTGGCCGAGTACGTCCTGACCAATCTTTAGCCATGGCAATTGTCAATCTCGGGAAGGGCCTCTTGGCCTAACACGCATCAGGACAACCCAACTGCATAGATGATTAAGCGATTGGGCTGCATGGGTTGCAGCCATTGGCGAGGGGGCAGTCTGTCTGTCCCATGTCGGGCGGCGGAGTGGAGCCAGACTTTCCATGTTGCAGTCCCACAAGCCCGTTCTGCAAAGGCCTCAGCCCATTTCGCCTGTCAAAATCACCATCAACCTTAGGAGAAAGCATGTTCAAGAAGCTCAGCATTGGTCCCGGAAGTAAGCAGAAGTACACCTCGTTGGTTGCGCTCACTTGTATGATCGCCCTGAGCCTTTCTGCCTGCGAAGGTATTCCATCAAGCTCATTAACCCCGACCCCATCGACCCTCACGAGTTCCCTCTTGTCGGAAGGGCAGTCCAATGCTGGATCGACCGCAGAAGCGACTGCAGTGTCGACCGAAATGTCCGGATCCAACAATGGACAAGAGGAAGACCTTGTCGATATCTGCGCGCTGATCACGCAACCGGAAGCCGAGGCGGTTCTTGGTCAACCAGTCACATCCATCAACCCCGGGGTGGACCAGGACGAAGTTACCGGAGGGACGCTCTATTTCTGCAACTATCTCGGGACGGGTCTCACCGTTGTGATTACTCTGGTGGATGCGGGGTCAGTCGTGGACGCCAAACAGATTATGGAACAGCAACTCGCCACGATGCTGACTGATGACGCCAGCACAACGGGCTCCCAGGAGGACGGTTTGGGAGACCAGGCTTATTGGACAACAACCGAGCATGCTGCCCAATACACCGCAGTGAAGGACAACTATATCTTCAGCGTCGTCCTCGGCGGGAATATCGGGGACCCGGAGGGGCACCGGGCCGCGCTCCTGATCTTGGCCAAGTCCATGGCTTCCAGACTCTAGATCCAACCCCGGTCTCTTGAACCTAAGGCCTCCAGGCTGCCCAACAACAGGTGGCCTGGAGGTTGCCGTTGTGCAGCCCGAGATCGCCTCTGGTGGTCTAGAGATCCCTAAAGTGCCCTTCCCCCTCCGGGGACCTTCGGCGGGGACACAAGCAGCAACCACTTCTCCCACGATGCAGCTGGCCTCGGCTCTTTGGAGCGAGGCATAAGTGCACGCTCTTCTCGTCTCCAACGATTCAAGAAAGCAGTGATCAGGAAACGACCCCGGGGGAACGCGCCGGCGTGACGAAGCCGACGAAGCGCGGGCCAATGCTCGCTTGGTCGATGGCGCGAGGTGGTCTGTTGCCTAGTCACAGGAGTCGGTTAGGGGTCTGGGACCGCCGCGTAGCCTCAACCACCGGAAATAGACGACGCGGGTCTTCCCAGCCGCCCGTCAATCCGCATGTTGCCATCACGCGTACAACGGGCATGTGCCCTCGGCTTTCGCCGGGCCGGCTCCTGGGGTAAGCTCCTTCCCCGTCGCCGGGAGTCGACCGGGCGCAGGTGCCCTGCTCGACATGGCCGGTCCCGGGCTTGGAGAGTCAGTCGATGGCGCGCATCGATCCTCACGGGCAGTATCGTGATCTCCGCCTCATCCGACTTGAGAATCGGCACCTGTGCGTCGATGTCCTCCCCGAGGCCGGCGCCAAGATCTACAACTTCATCCACAAGCCGAGCGAACGGAATCTGCTTTGGCATAACCCCCACCTGCCTCCCGCTCGTCAGGCCTTCGGCGCGTCCTTCGATGACAACTGGTCGGGCGGCTGGGATGAGCTTCTTCCGAATGACCTGCCCCGCCCTGTGCCGGACGGCGACCTGCTGCCCGACCACGGCGAAGTCTGGTCGCAGGAATCCGAGTGGGAGATTCTGGAGGACCATCCTCGACGCTGCGCCGCGCGTTTCACGACCTACGGCAGGGTCCTCCCCACCCGCTTCGAGAAGGTGCTCTCGCTGTCCGAAGACGATCCATACCTGCGCATCCACTACACCTTCACCAATCTTGCCCGGCAGCCCATCGACTTCCTGTGGAACATCCACCCTGCCCTGGCGATCTCCCAGCACACGCGCCTGGACATCCCGGCAGACCGCGGCATCACCGACCCCTGGAGGCAAACCCGCTTCAAGGGGAACGCGGCCTTCACCTGGCCCTATGCGGTAGATCGCAACGGCCAGAAGGTCGACTTGCGCGTCGTGGACCCTCCCGACGCCGGCGTGGCGGACATGCACTACCTCATCGACGTCCGCGAAGGCTGGTACGCGGCCACCGATCACGCCGCTGGTGTCGGCTTCGCACTGGCGTTCCCGCGTTCAATCTTCCCCCATGTGTGGCTCTTCCGGGCGCTGGGAGGTTGGCGTGGGTTGTACACCTTGATTCTGGAGGCCTCGGCG
>Ga0299915_10001805_pt1 | contig 15683 bp, 31 predicted proteins | sample RVTome_13_FD_200263 | JGI IMG/M metagenome (GOLD analysis project Ga0299915, IMG submission 200263) | Soil microbial communities from uranium-contaminated site in the Upper Colorado River Basin, Wyoming, United States - RVT92D227 (version 2) ... | reverse complement strand
AGTTTTATTTTCGGACGACGGACGTGACGGGGACGGTAAAGCTGCCGGCGGGGGTGGAGATGGTGATGCCGGGAGACAACGCCAACCTGGAGATCGGGCTGATCACGGACGTGGCCATGGAGAAGGGGCTGCGGTTTGCCATCCGGGAGGGCGGCCGGACAGTGGGCGCCGGCACAGTCACCGAAGTATTAGAGTAAATAAGTGACGCTCATCAAGGAGAAATGGTGACTGGCTCCAAATTCTCTTGAATTTGGTGCCTGTCACCGAATTGAAGATCATGGATCGGAGCTGAGTCGAGATAAGGACCACAGACATGGAAAAGATCAGAATAAGGCTGCAATCGTTTGACCACAGGCTCTTGGACCAATCCGTCCGTGATATCGTTATCAAGGCCAAACGGACGGGCGCGCACATCGCCGGGCCGATCCCGCTGCCGACCAAGATCCAAAGATTCTGCGTCCTGCGCTCGCCTCACGTGGACAAGCGCTCCCGGGAGCACTTCGAGATGCGCATCCACAAGAGAGTGATTGATATCAGCGAATACAACAACGAGACGATCGAGGAGCTTCAGAAACTGGATCTGCCCGCGGGCATCGACGTCGAGATCCAAGCCTTCGGAGCGGGAGAGTGACCATGGTTGAGGGGCTGATCGGCATCAAGCTGGGCATGAGCCGGAGTTTTGACAAAGAAGGCAACCTCAACGCGGTGACCGTCCTGCGGGCCGGGCCCTGCACGGTCATCCAGCGCAAGACCAAGGAGCGGGATGGCTACCCGGCCGTTCAATTGGGGTTGGTCGAGGACAAGAGCCCCCGGAAGCCCAACAAACCCCGGACCGGGCACTTCGCCAAATCCGGGTCCCCGGTGGTGAGGGTCCTGCGGGAGTTCAAGCACGACGGCAGCCCCGAGCTCAAGGAAGGCGACCAGGTGCTGGTGGATATTTTTGCCGCGGGCGAGACAGTGGATGTTATCGGCACTAGCAAGGGCCGCGGATTTCAGGGCGTCATCAAGCGTCACGGCTTCCATGGCGGCAAGGCCAGCCACGGCTCGATGTTCCATCGCCGGCCCGGGTCGATCGGCGCGTCTTCTTTTCCCTCCCGCGTGGTCAAGGGCCAGCGGATGCCCGGCCACATGGGACATGCTCGGGTAACGGCCAAGAGGCTGATGGTGGTCGAAGCGGACAAGGAGAATAACCTGCTGGTCGTCCGGGGCGCCGTGCCCGGACCGACGGGAGGCTATGTCCTGATCAGGAAAGAGGGCTTCGCCGCCAAGTGAACCAAGAAAGAGTGAGACATGGATAAAGTGCAGGTCATCGACGCCAACGGACAGAAGACTAAGGATATCGCCCTGCCGGGCGGCATTTTCGGTTATCCGATCAAGGAGCATCTTCTCTGGGAGGCGGTCGTGAACGCCCAGGCCAACCGGCGCCGGGGAACGGCCTCGACCAAAACGCGGGGCGAGGTCAGCGGCAGCACCCGCAAGCCCTGGCGGCAAAAGGGCACCGGCCGGGCCCGGACGGGCGGCATCCGCTCGCCCCTGTGGCGCAAGGGCGGCACGAGCTTCGGGCCCAAGCCCCGCGATTTCTCCTATGCGCTGCCCAAACAGACCCGGCAGAACGCTCTGCGCTCAGCCCTCTCGCTCAAGGTCGCCGAGAAACAACTCCTGGTCTTGGACAAGTTCGAGCTCAAGGAACCCAAGACCAAGGAGGCGGTCAAGGTCCTGGCGGGCCTCAAGCTCCGCTCGGCTCTCCTCATCGACCAGGCCTCCAACCGGAACCTGTTCCAGGCCGTGCGCAACGTCCCGGGGGTCAAGGCCGTGGACCCTCGCGGCCTGACGGCTTTCGACGTGCTGAGGCACACCTGGCTGGTCTTCACCGAACCGGCCTTCCAATCCCTGGTGGAGAGGTTGAAGTGATGAAGGATCCCTACCAGATCATCCTGCGGCCGGTCGTTACCGAGAAGAGTTCCTGGCTGAAGGAGTCTAATCATGAGGTCTGCTTCGAAGTCTCTCCCCGGGCCAACAAGACCGAGATCAAGAAGGCGGTCGAGACTCTGTTCAAGGTCAAGGTGGAATCCGTCCACACCCAGCGCTATCAGGGCAAGGTCAAGCGGGTCGGCCGCAATAGCGGCCTGACACGGAGCTGGAAAAAAGCCTTCGTCAAACTCAGAGAGGGCGAGAAGATGATCGAATTTTTCGAGGCGGTCTAAAATGGGCATTAAATCCTATAAACCCGTCACCCCCGGGCTGAGGCACCGCACCGGCCTGGATTACGGGGAGCTGACCGGCCACTCCCCCCACAAGCCCTTGCTGCGCTCCCTGCCCAAGGCGGGCGGCCGGACGAACCGGGGCCGGATCGCCAGCCGTCACCGCGGCGGCGGCTTCCGGAAGATCTACCGTTTCATTGATTTCCGGAGGGACAAGCTGGAGGTGCCGGGCGTGGTGGAGACGATCGAGTACGACCCCAACCGTTCGGCCTTCATCTCCCTGGTCAAGTATGCCGATGGTGAGCGCCGCTACATCCTGGCCCCCCTGGACCTGCGGGTCGGCCAGACGATTATAGCCTCCAACAGCACGATCGACCTGCTGCCCGGGAATTCCATGCCCCTGCGTCAAATCCCCCTGGGCACGGTCATCCACAACATTGAGCTGCGTCGGGACAAGGGCGGCCAGTTAGCCCGCACCGCCGGCTCCGGCGCCCAGATTCTGGCCAAGGAGGGGGAGTACGCCCAGGTCCGCCTGCCCTCCTCGGAGATCCGCAACATTCATCTCGACTGCCGGGCGACCATCGGCCAGATCGGGAACTTGGACCACCAGAATGTAACCATCGGCAAGGCCGGCCGGACGCGCTGGCTGGGCTGGCGGCCCCACGTCCGCGGCACGGCCATGAACCCCGTCGACCATCCCCACGGCGGCGGCGAGGGCAAGACCAAGGGCGGCCGGCATCCGGTCAGCCCCCAAGGCCAGCCGACCAAAGGCTACAAGACCAGGAACAACAAGAGGACGCAGAGGTTCATCGTCCGGAGAAGGAGCAAGTGATGGGCAGGTCATTGAGAAAAGGTCCGTTTGTTGATTCCAACTTAATGGCCTCCCTCAAGGAGATGGAGGCCCGGGGAGAGAAGCGCAAGGTGCTCAAGACCTGGGCCCGGCGTTCGACCATCATCCCCGATATGGTGGGCCTGACCATTGCCGTGCACAACGGACGGAAGTTCATCCCGGTGTTCATCACCGAAAACATGGTCGGACACAAACTGGGCGAGTTTTCGCCCACCCGGACCTTCAAGGGGCATACCTCCAAAGCGGCCAAAGCGGTGAAGGTGGTGAAGTGAGATGAGCGAGCAAGCCTACGTGGCCAAGGCTTCGGGCCGATTCCTCCGGATTTCGGCCCAGAAGTGCCGTCTGGTGGCCGACCTCATCCGGGACAGGTTCGTGGGCGAGGCGCTGACCATCCTCCATTTTTCGGAGAAGAGGAAGGCCAGCAACATTGTGGAAAAGGTCCTTAGCTCGGCCATCGCCAACGCCCAGCAGAAGACGCCCAACTTGGACGTCGACAACCTGGTCGTGGCCCGGATCCACGTCGACGGCGGTCCGGTCCAGAAACGGATCCGGCCGGCGCCACAAGGGAGGGCTCACCGGATAGTGAAACGGACCAGCCATATCCACATCTTTTTGGACGAGAAAAAAGGGAGATAGACGTTGGGACAGAAAACACATCCGCACGGATTCCGGCTAGGGTTCAATAAGCTGTGGAGTTCCCGCTGGTTCAGCAAGAGGGGCGACTACAGCCGCCTCATCCATGAGGACCTGCGCATGAAGCGGGAGATCAAGAAGAAATACCGCCACGCCGGCATCGCTGAAGTGGTCATCGAACGGGTGGGCCCTAAGATCCGGGCCATCATCCACACCGCTCGGCCGGGCATCATCATCGGCCGGGGCGGCAAGGAGATCGAGAGCCTGAAGACTTTCCTGGAGAGCATCGCCAAGAGGGAGGTCTATATCGACATCCGGGAGGTGGACAAGCCCGAGCTGGACGCTCTGCTGGTGGGGGAAGGCATCGCCATGCAGCTGGAGAAGAGGATCGCCTACCGGCGGGCCATGCGCAAAGCGGTGGAGATCGCCCGCAAGGTCGGGGCCAAGGGCATCAAGGTGATGTGCTCCGGCCGCCTGGGCGGCGTGGAGATCGCCCGCTCGGAGTGGTACCTCCGCGGCCAGCTTCCCCTGCAGACGCTCAAGGCCGACATCGACTACGGATTCACCGAGGCCTTCACCACCTACGGCCAGATCGGCATCAAGGTCTGGATCTACAAGGGTGACGTGGAGAAGACCAAGATGGTTTCCCACCTGACCGAGGTCGAGGAGATATAGACGTGTTGATGCCCAAGAAAGTCAAGTTCCGCAAGCAGCAGCGCGGCCGGATGCGGGGCAAAGCCAGGCGCGGCTCATCCCTGGCCTTCGGGGAATACGGCCTGCAGGCCCAGGAACCCTGCTGGCTGACCGCCCGCCAGATCGAAGCCGGCCGCATCACCATCAGCCGCTACATCAAGCGCCGCGGTAAGCTGTGGCTGCGGACCTTTCCCTGGAAGCCCGTGACCAAGAAACCCACCGAAGTGCGCATGGGCAAGGGCAAGGGCGACCCGGAGTTCTGGGTGGACGTCGTCCGGCCGGGCAAGATCCTCTACGAGTTGGAGGGAGTGCCGGAGAGCATCGCCCGGGAAGCGATGCGGCTGGTCTCCCATAAGCTCCCCATCAAGACCCGGTTTATCTCCCGAGAAAGTCGAGAAGTGCGATGAAGCCCCAAGAGCTGAGAGAACTGTCCGAGGATGAGTTGGTCCGTCGGGAGTCCGAGCTCAAGGACCAGTTGTTAAAACTGCGCTTTCAGCACGCCCAGGGGCAACTGGAGAACGCGGCCAAGATGAAAACCATCCGCCGCGACATCGCCCGCATCCGGACGATCCTCGTCGAAATGAAGACTAAAACGGAGTAGCCCATGGATAAACGGCCTGAGACGCGCAAGACGAGCAAGATTGGGGTCGTCGTCGGCAAGAAGATGAAGAAGACGGTGACGGTCCTGGTGGAGAGACAAACCCGGCACCCCCTCTACAAGAAGATTGTCCGCAAGCGGAAAACCTTCCTGGCCCATGACGAGACCGAGAAGTGCAAGCTGGGGGACGTGGTCCGCATTCTGGAGACGCGGCCCATCAGCAAGAGAAAGAAATGGCGGGTCACCGAGATCCTGGGGCTGTCCCTGGCCGATGTCAAGAGCGAGACCGATGAGGGCTTGGAGGTGAGCCAGCCATGATCCAGATGCGCACTATGCTCCGGGTGGCGGACAACTCAGGGGCCCGCCGCATCCAGTGCATCACCCCCATCGGCGGAGGCGCGGGCTTGGTGGCCTCCATCGGGGATATCATCTCGGCCACGGTCAAAGAGGCCGAGCCGGAGAGCAAGATCCCCAAGGGCAAGGTCATCCGGGCCGTCGTCGTCCGCACGCGCAAGGAGGTCCGCCGCAAGGACGGGTCCTTCATCCGCTTCGATGAGAACGCGGCGGTGGTCATTGATAAGGCGGGCGAGCCGGTGGGCACTCGGGTCTTCGGCCCGGTCGGCCGCGAGCTCCGAGACAAAAAGTTCATGAAGATCGTTTCCCTGGCCCCGGAGGTCCTGTGATGAAAGCCGTATTCCTAAAGAAGAATGATGTGGTCGTGGTCCGGACCGGCAAGGACAAAGGCCGGATGGGCAAGATCCTGAAAGTCATGCCCGACAAGGGGCGGATCATCGTGGAGAAGGTCCATTTCATCAAGGAGTTCATCCGGCCCGACCGGAGCAAGAACATCCAGGGCGGCATCATGGAGAAGGAAGCGCCCTTCCCCGCCTCTAACGTCCTGCTCTACTGCTCGGATTGCGGCCGGGGTGTCCGGGTCCGGCACAAGACGATGGAAGACAAAACGCGCGTCAGGGTCTGCGTCAAGTGTGAATCGTCCTTCGAGAAGGCCAAGTGAGGGGCCGGCCATGAGTCGTCTGTTCGAACGCTACAAAAAAGATGTCCTGCCCGCCCTGCAGCAGGAGCTCGGCCTCTCCAATCGGATGGCCGTTCCCCAGCTCAAGAAAATCGTGATCAACATCGGCGTGGGCGAGGCCATCCAGAACATCAAGGCCCTGGACGCGGCCAAGGCCGAGTTGAGCCTGATAACCGGCCAGTGGCCGGGGGTGGGACGGGCCAAAAAATCCATCTCCGCCTTCAAGCTGCGTCAGGGGCAAGCCATCGCCTGCTACGTCACCCTCCGCTACCGGAGGATGTATGAATTCTTTGACCGTCTGGTCAACATCGTCCTGCCCCGGGTCAGGGACTTCCGGGGCGTTTCGCCCAAGTCCTTCGACGGCCGGGGGAATTATACCCTCAGCCTGAAGGAGCAGCTGGTCTTTCCCGAGATCGACTACACCAAGGTGGAAAAGACGCGAGGGATGAGCATCACCATCGTTACCTCGGCGCTCAACGACACCCAGGCCTTCGCCTTGTTGAAGAGACTGGGGATGCCTTTCCGAGAGTCCGCCTAAAGGAAGGTACCTGTGTCCAAAATATCATCCATGGTCAAATACCTGAGGAAGCCCAAGTACGCCGTCCGTCGCAAGCGGAGATGCCGCATCTGCGGCCGGTCCAAGGCCTATTACCGCAAGTTCGATATGTGCCGGCTGTGCCTTCGTGAGCTGGCCCTGCGGGGAGAGATTCCCGGCCTGGTTAAGGCTTCTTGGTAGAGCCGAGGAAAGGAAACGGTCATGAGTCAGTCAGACCCCATCGCCGATATGCTGACCAGGATCCGCAACGCCGTTCTGGCCAGAAAGAAAGAGGTGGACATCCCCTCCTCCCGGGTCAAGGTGGATATCGCCCGTATCCTCAAGGAGGAAGGGTACATCAAGAACTTCAAGGTGGTTGAGGACAAGAAGCAGGACGTCCTCAATATCAGCCTCAAGTACATCGAGGGAAGCACCAATGCCCTCACCGGCCTTCGCCGGGTGAGCAAGCCCGGCTGCCGCATCTACTGCACCAAGGGCGATGTGCCCAAAGCTCTGGACGGCTTGGGGATCTCCCTGATCTCGACTTCCCGGGGCATCGTCACCGGCAAGAAGTGCGAGGAGCTGGGCCTGGGCGGAGAGGTCCTGTGCCACGTCTGGTAGGAGCCAAGAACGGAGGAGAACGGTTATGTCGCGCGTAGGAAAACAGCCCATCGTCTTGCCCAAGGGCGTCAAGGTGGACATCCAGCCCGGCGGGCTGGCCTTCGAAGGTCCCAAGGGCAAATTGCGCTCGCCACTCTACCCGGGGATCAGCGCCCGGCTGGAAGAGGGGAAGCTGGTGCTCAGTCGTTCGGATGATAGCCAAAAGCTGCGGGCCATTCACGGGCTGACCCGCAGCCTGGCCCATAATGCCGCCGTGGGAGTATCCTCCGGTTTCTCCAAGCAGCTGGAGATCGTGGGGGTGGGCTTCCGGGCCAAGCTGGAGAAAGATAAGCTGGAGCTGAACCTGGGCTATTCCAAGCCGGTCGTCTACCCTGTGCCCAAGGATGTGGAGATTGTCGTGGAAAAGCCCACGGTCATCCTGGTCAAGGGCATCGACCGGCAACGGGTAGGCCAGGTGGCCCAAGAGATCAAGAATTTCCGTCTGCCCGACCCCTACAAGCAAAAGGGCGTGCGCTATGCGGGCGAGCGGTTGATCAAGAAGGAACGAAAAGCGGGGGTGAGCGGTGCTTAAAGAGGTTTCGCGCATTAAGGCCCAACGGGCGGCGCGCATCCGGCAGCGCCTCAAGCTCAAGGTCCGCGGCAGCGGCGACCGGCCGCGGGTCCATGTCTTCAAGAGCAATAAGTACATTTATGCCCAGGTGGTGGACGACTCAGCCGGTCGGGTTTTGGCCGCCGCCTCGACCCTGGAGAAGTCCTTCAAGGAGAAGAGCGCCAAATCCAAGAACAATGAGGCCTGCCAGCGCCTGGGGAAAATTTTGGCCGAACGGCTCAAGGCCAAGCAGATCAGCCGGGTGGTTTTTGACCGCGGGGTCTCTCCCTACCACGGCCGTCTCAAGACCCTGGCCGATGTCCTGCGCCAGGCCGGAATGATCTTTTGACCGAAGAGGAGCCCGAAGTCAAGGAGGATGAGGATGGAAACAAGAGCCAAGAAGACCGAAGAGCGCCAAGAGCTTGAACAGGAATTCAAAGACCAAGTCATCTCCATCCGCCGGGTGACGAAGGTGGTCAAGGGCGGCAAGAACCTGAGTTTTTCCGCCCTAGCCGCCGTGGGCAACGAACAGGGAGTGGTGGGCATCGGCAAGGGCAAGGCCCGCGAGGTGCCCCAGGCCATCGCCAAAGCCGTGGGGGCGGCTAAAAAAAGCATGATCACCATTCCCCTGGCCGAAACGACCATCCCCCATATGGTCCAGGGCCGGCACGGCGCCGGACTGGTCATTCTCCGTCCGGCCTCCAAGGGCACGGGTGTCATCGCCGGCGGCGCAGTACGGGTCATCATGGAGCTGGTGGGGATCAAGGACATCCTGACCAAATCCGTCCGATCTTCAAACCCCATCACCGTGGCCCACGCCACCATAGACGCCCTAAGAAACATTAAGAGCCCGGCCGCGATAGCCAAGGCCCGGGGCAAGACAAAGGAAACGATATGGCAGTAAAGACGCAGGCGGCCAAGAAGGAGTCCAGCCCCCGCCCGGAGCGGCGGATAGCCCCACCTTCCTCGGGAAAAATGCTGAAGATCAAGCTGGTCCGCAGCTTGGTCGGTCACCCCGTTTACCAGCGGCAGGTGGTCAAGGGGTTGGGCTTGAGAAAAGTCAATTCGGAGGTCGTCCGGCCGGACCGCCCGGAGGTCCGGGGGATGGTCCACAAGGTCGCCCACCTGGTCAGGGTGGATGTGGTGGAGTCAAAATGAAGCTCAGCAATCTGCATCCGGCGCGGGGTTCCCAGAGACCGAAGAAAAGAGTGGGCCGCGGCCCCGGTTCGGGCACGGGCAAAACAGCCGGCCGCGGCTCTAAAGGGCAGCTTTCCGGCGCAGGCTTTTCGCGGACGAGGGGGTTCGAGGGCGGCCAGATGCCCCTGCACCGCCGCCTCCCCAAGCGCGGTTTCACCAATATCTTCGGCCACGACTACAGCCTGGTCAACCTGGACCGCCTGGACAAGATCCCCAAGGCGGAGATCGGCCTCCAGGACCTGGTCGAGGCCGGCTTGATCAAGAAGCGCGTCCGGGCGGTAAAAGTCCTCGGCCGCGGCCAACTCACTTCGGCCAAATCCATCACCGCCCATAAGTTCTCGCAATCCGCCCAGAAAAAAATCGAGGAGGCGGGCGGCAAGGCCATCCTCGCAGGAAGGTCCTAATGCTTGACAGCATTCGCAACATCTTCAGCATCCCGGATCTGAGAAAGAGGGTCATTTTCACCCTCCTCCTCCTGGCTGTCTATCGGATCGGCGCCCAGATCCCCAACCCCGGGATCAACCCTGACGCTCTGGAAACCCTGTGGAACAGGCAGGCCAAAGGGTCCATCCTGGGCTTCATTGACCTATTTTCGGGACGCAACATGTCGCGCTTGACCGTCTTCGCCCTGGGCATCATGCCCTACATCAGCGCCTCGATCATCCTCCAACTGCTGCAAGTCGTCTGGCCCTACCTGGAGCGGCTATCCAAAGAGGGAGAGCTGGGACGGAAGAAGATCACCCAGTACACCCGCTACGGCACTCTGCTGATCTGCTTCATCCAGGCCTTCGGCATTTCGTTCTTTTTGCAGACCCTGAAGAGCCCGGGCGGCGAGATCATCCGCGCCGGCAAGAAGATCTTTATCGATCCCGGCACGCCCATTGTCTCCCGCCCCGGCATCTGGTTCCAGCTGCTGTGCGTCCTGACCCTGACCACGGGAACGGTGTTCATCATGTGGCTGGGCGAGCAGATCTCGGAGCGGGGGATCGGCAACGGCATTTCGCTCATCATCTTCGCCGGCATCGTGGTCAATTTCCCGGCCGGCATCCAGGGTGTCATCAACGGCCTGAGCACGGGAACCATGGATGTCCTGAAGCTAGCCCTGATCGTGGTCCTGATGGTGGTGGTGATCGCTTTCATTGTTTTTATGGAGCGCGGCCAGCGCCGCATCCCCGTCTCTTATGCCAAGCGGATCATCGGCCGCAAGATTTACGGCGGCCAGAGCACCCACCTTCCCCTGCGGGTGAACACCGGCGGCGTCATCCCCATCATCTTTGCCGCCTCGATCATCACCATCCCCTCCACCCTGTCCGGAATGATCCGGACGCCCTTCTTCCAGGGCGTCCAGCGGCAATTCGGCATGGGCATGCCTCTCTACAACCTGCTGTACATCGCCTCCATCATCTTCTTCACCTACTTCTATGTGTCCATCATATTCAACCCTACGGACGTGGCCGACAACCTGCAGAAGTACGGCGGGTTCATCCCCGGCATCCGGCCGGGCAAGAACACGTCCGACCAGATCGATTCCATCCTCAGCCGCCTGACCCTGGTGGGCGCCATTTATCTGGCCCTCATCGCCATCATGCCCGAGTTTCTGATGACGGGCTTCAAGGTGGCCTCCATCCCCTTCATCGGCGGCTTCCTGGATCGGGTCCTGCCCAGCTTCGTCACCAAGGGCCTGCAGGTGTCCTTCTACTTCGGCGGAACGACCATTCTGATCGTGGTGGGCGTAGCCATGGATACCTTGCAGCAGGTCGAAGCCCAACTGGTCATGCGGCATTATGACGGCTTCATGCGGCGCACCCGCATCCGGGGGAGAAGGGGATGAGGGTGATTCTCTTTGGTCCGCCCGGCAGCGGCAAGGGCACTCAGGCCTGCCTCATCGAGGAGAAGTACCATTTGCCCAAGATCTCCACGGGCGATATTCTCCGGCAGGCCGTACGGAGCGGGACACCGCTGGGCAAGCGAGCCGAAGCCCTGATGAAAAAGGGCTTGCTGGTCCCTGACACTGTCGTCGCCGAACTCGTGCGGGAGGCCATCTCCTCCGAGAAGGCCCGGCGGGGTTATGTGTTGGACGGTTTTCCCCGGACCATCAGCCAGGCCGAGAGCCTGGAGAAGATGGATGGAAGGCGGGCCGAAACAGCCCTGGAGATTCTCCTCGGCCAGGAAGCGTTGGTCAGACGCTTGTCCGGCCGGCGGGTGTGCTGCCAGTGCCAGGCTGTCTGCAACTTGGAGGTCAACCCTCCCCGGACGGACGGCCGATGCGATTCCTGCCAGGGAACGCTCGAACAGAGGAATGATGACCGGCCGGAGGTCATCCGCGAGCGGCTCCGGGTGTTCGAAACCGAGACGGCGCCCCTGCGCGATCATTACCGGAAGCGGAAGGTTTACCGGCCGATCTCGGGCCAGGGCACGGCGGCCGAGGTCTTCGGCCGCATTGCCGGCCTGCTGGACCCCTGGCTGGCGGGCCCGGCCCAGGAAAAATGGAATTAACCATGGTGGTCAATATCAATTACAAGACTGAGGAGGAGATCTCCGCCTTGCGCCGCTCGAACCAGATCGTCGGGCAAGTGTTGGCCGAACTGCGGACCATGGTCCGGCCGGGCATCCGGACCAGGGACCTTGACGCCTACGCCGAGAGCCGAGCCCGGGAGTTGGGCGCCCAGCCTGCCTTCAAGGGCTACCGCGGCTTTCCGGCCTCGCTATGCACTTCGGTTAACGAGGTCATCATCCACGGCCTCCCTTCCGAGCGGGTCCTGCGCGAGGGCGACATCATCGGCCTGGACTTCGGCGTCGTGTGTGAAGGATTCTACGGCGATGCGGCGGTGACCTATCCCGTCGGGGCGGTTGAGGCCGAGGCCGGAAGGCTGATGGCCGCCGCGGAGCAGGCCTTCTTTAAAGGCTTGGAACACATGCGGGAAGGGCGGCGCATTTCCGACATTTCCAACGCCATACAATCCTGGGTTGAGGCCCAGGGCTTCTCGGTCATCCGAGAATTCGTCGGGCACGGGATCGGCCGTGCTCTGCACGAGGAACCCCAGGTGCCCAATTTCGGCCCGCCGGGACGGGGGCCGCGGATCCGGGCGGGAATGACCCTGGCCATCGAGCCCATGATCGCCGCCGGCCGGCCGGAGGTCGAGGTGCTTAGCGACGGCTGGACGGCCTGCACCAGGGACCGCAGCCTGGCTGCTCACTTTGAGCACACCGTGGCTTTGACGGCGGACGGTGTGGAGGTCCTCAGCCGGCCCGTTCCGACAGACGCCCCCCGGCCGCGGCTGGAGGAGAAGCCCTATGCCTAAGCAGGACGTTTACGAGTCGGAGGGAACGGTCCTGGAGACTCTGCCCAACGCCATGTTTCGCGTGGAGCTGGCCAATAAGCACATCATCCTGGCCCACATTTCCGGCAAAATGAGAAAGCATTTTATTCGGATCCTTCCCGGAGATAAAGTCCTGGTCGAGCTGTCGTCCTACGACCTGACCAAGGGCAGGATCACCTATAGGTATAAATAAAGGACTGAGGACCATGAAAGTCAGAGCATCGGTCAAGAAGATCTGCCGGAACTGCAAGATCATCAAGAGGAAGGGTAACCTCCGGGTGATCTGCACCAATCCGCGTCATAAACAAAGGCAAGGCTGAGAGGTTGCGCCATGGCACGTATCGCAGGTATCACGCTTCTTCCGGAGAAAAGGATCGAAGTGGGGCTGACGGCCATCTACGGCATCGGACGCTCCAAATCTAACGCCATCCTCCAGGAAGCCAAGATCGACAAAGATAAGAAAGTCAAGAATCTGACCGAAGAAGAGGTCAACAAGATCCGCCAGATCATCGAAAAGAGGGAGAAGATCGAGGGCGACCTGCGCAAGGAGGTCGCCCTGAACATCAAGCGGCTGATCGATATCGGCTGTTACCGTGGGCTGCGCCATAAGCGCAAGCTGCCCGTCCGGGGACAGAGGACCAAGACCAACGCTCGCACCCGGAAAGGGCCCCGCGGCCATGCCATTAAAAAGATGAAGGAAAAGACCGCTTGAGCGCGGAGAGGAGACGGTCATGCCCAAACCCAACCCTGACAAAAGCACAGCCACCAAGAAGAAGACCAAGAAAAGAGAAGTCGGCTACGGCATCGCCCATATTCAGTCCACTTTTAACAATACGGTCATCACCATCACCGACCGGGAAGGCTTTACGGTCTGCTGGTCCAGCGCCGGAACGTCCGGCTTCAAGGGCGCCCGCAAGGGAACGCCCTTCGCCGCCCAATTGGCGGCCAAGGAGGCGGCCAACAAGGCGCGGGACATGGGCGTGCGCTATTTGGATGTCCGGGTCAAAGGACCGGGGTCCGGCCGGGAATCGGCCATCCGGTCTCTGCAGACCTCCGGCCTGGAGATCAAGTCCATCCGGGATGTGACCCCCATCCCCCACAACGGCTGTCGTGTCCCGAGACGCCGGAGAGTCTGACAAGGAGTTGAACTATGTCCGAATCGAATAACGCTGCCTGTCGCCGTTGCCGGGTGGAGAAGACTAAGCTCTTCCTTAAAGGCGACAAGTGCCTGAGCAACAAGTGCCCCGTCGAACGCAGAGCCTACGCCCCCGGCCAGCACGGCCGCCTGCGGCGTCGCATCCTGGGCTACGGCATCCAGCTCCGCGAGAAACAGAAACTGAAGAGGTTCTACGGCATGTCAGAGCGGCAGTTCCGCCTCTTCTTCAAACGGGCGGAGCAGAAGAAGGGCATCACCGGCGAGAACTTGCTCGGCCTTTTGGAGCGCCGCCTGGACAATGTTGTTTACCTGGCTGGTTTCGCCGCCTCCCGGGCCCAGGCCCGGCTGTTGGTCGCCCACGGCCACTTCCAGGTCAACGGTCGCCGGGCGACCAGCCCCTCCCGTCCGGTGGATAAGGAGGACAGGGTCGCTTTACGGGAGAACTCAGCCAAGCGCCAAGGCTTGCAGACCGGAGTCGCAGCTCACCGCAACAAAACCGTGCCCGGCTGGTTGGAGGTGGACTGGGACAGGGTCCAGGCCCGTGTCGTATCGCTGCCCACCCGGGCGGATGTGACCATTCCCGTGGAGGAGCATTTGGTCGTCGAACTGTATTCCAAATAAAGGATAGAAAGGGGACGAGGAGGAACCATGACCGATATCGGATTCCAGAGACCGAAATTTCTTGAGCCGGACTACGAGTCCCTGACCGGAACCTACGGCCGGTTCACGGCCCAGCCTTTTGAGCGGGGCTACGGCATCACCGTGGGCAACGCCCTGCGGAGAATCCTGCTCAGCTCCATCAAAGGAGCGGCCATCACCGGCGTGAGGATTCTGGGGGTTCTGCACGAATTCTCCACCATCCCCGGCGCGGTGGAAGATGTCACGGACATCATCCTTAACCTCAAGAGCATCCCCCTCAAGCTCAATAGCCAGGAGCCCCAGACCATGACCCTCAAGGTCGAAGGGCCGGCCGAAGTCAAGGCCTCGGACATCAGCCACGACTCAGACATCGAAATCCTGAACAGAGACGTGGTCATCGCCCATCTGGACAAGGACGGCAAGCTCAACGTGGAAATGGTGGTCAAGAACAATAGGGGCTACATCCCGGCCGACCAAAACTACGACCCCGAGCTGAGCGTGGATTTCATTCCCATGGATTCCTCCCATTCGCCCATCACCCGGGTCAACTACCGGGTCGAGCCGGCCCGGGTGGGCAAGCGCATCGACTACGAGAGCCTGGCCATGGAGATGTGGACCACGGGCGCCATCTTGCCCAGCGACGCCCTCTCCCAGGCGGCCAAAATCCTGCGGGACCATCTGACCATCTTCCTCAACATCGTGGACGAGCCGATGGAGCGGGAGGCCTCGCTTTCCAAGCGCGAGATTCCCTTTATGACTCAAGTCGACATCTTGGCCAAGCCCATCGAGCACCTGGAACTGTCGGTCCGCTCCAACAACTGCCTGAAATCGGCGGGCATCGAGAAGATTTTTGAGCTGGTCCAGAAGACGGAGGATGACCTGCTGAAGACCAAAAACTTCGGTCGAAAATCTCTATCTGAGATCAAGGAAACGCTGGGAAATCTGGGGCTGGGCCTGAACCTGGACCTCCACCCCAAACTGTTGGAACGGCTCCGCGGGGAGAGCAAGGGAAGCCCCGATTAGACGCTGAGAAGGAGCACTTATGAGGCACCTCGTCAAGGGACGCAAGCTGGGGAGGACGACCTCCCACCGGACGGCCATGCTGCGGAACCTGGTGACATCTTTCCTGGAGAAGGAGCGGGTCAGAACCACCCTGGCCAAGGCCAAGGAGGCCAGGCCCCTGGCCGAGAAAATGATCACTCTGGCCAAGCGCGGCACCCTCCACTGCCGTCGCCAGGCTTTGGGCTTTGTCCGCAAGGAATCGGCGGTCAAGAAGCTATTCGAGACGCTGGGGCCCCGTTTTTCGGAAAGGCCGGGCGGCTATACCCGAATCGTCAAGCTTGGTACGCGGCCGGGAGACGGCGCGGCCATGGCCATGCTGGAGCTCGTCGGCTCCGAATATGTGAAGAAGGTCAAGAAGAAGAAGGATAAAAAAGATCTGTTAAAGAAGAAGTGAGGGAACCCATCCGCGATTTTCCGACTTGGGGCAAATGACCGGGAAGTGGGGTGAGGCCATGACCAAGAGATATTGGCTGTGGACGATGGGGTTGTTGCTGGCCGCCGGGGCCTTGAGGGGGGGCGAAGACCTGAAGCCCGGCGAGGCGGCCATATTCTACCG
>Ga0299915_10001804_pt1 | contig 15695 bp, 9 predicted proteins | sample RVTome_13_FD_200263 | JGI IMG/M metagenome (GOLD analysis project Ga0299915, IMG submission 200263) | Soil microbial communities from uranium-contaminated site in the Upper Colorado River Basin, Wyoming, United States - RVT92D227 (version 2) ... | reverse complement strand
TTACTCGTCCCGAAAGACTCCTACGCCGACGGCGTCAGCTTCCCCTCCAACGCCCTGGTCTATTGGAAATTCGCCATTTACATAGTCACCGTCGTATGCGTTTTTTACTGCGGCGTTCTCCTCGGCGTCAACCCTGCCCTCTCCGCCGTATTCTCCTGCTTCGCAATGTTCATCGGGCGATCCTTCCTCGACATCCGCCCCGCAGGCTTCTCAAATATGCTCGTCGCCGTGTTCGCCCTCGTACTCGTCCTCGCAACCTATCGCAACATACTCTATATCTGGCTAATCGTCCCCCTCACCGTATTCTGGTGCAACGTCCACGGCGGATACATCTACGTCTATATTGTGATGATCCCCTTCATCGGCTTACATTTTCTGAACTGTCTCGAGAAGAAATGGACCGCGATTCTTTACAACGTTGCGGCCTGGCCGCTCTATATTTGGGTTGTATCGAAGATCGGTTTCAAGAAGCTGCCGGAGGGGGAGATCTACTGGATGTACTTCAAGCTTCTTCTCTTGTTCCTCTTTCTTGTGGCCCTTGACATAGTGCTCGTCTTTTTCAGGAAGAAGCTCATCAGGTTAAAGCCCAGTCAGGTCTATCACCTTATTGGCGCCTATGTCGCCACGATCCTTGCAACGATTATATTTAATCCGTTTCATTTCACGAACCTGACCCACACATTTGTTATCAGTGTCAGCAAACACGCCGAGCGATGGCGCGACATCCACGAGTGGCACCCAGCCTTCGAATGGAGCAATCCCGTCGGCACGGCATTCCCGTCTCTCGTGATGTTTATTCTTGGCATCGGTCTGCTCGGCCTTTGGATTTTCTCCCGCTTTTTCGGGCCAAAATACCCCAAGGCCTCGCAAAGTCAGCTGCAGGCGCAGCATCGGCTTGCTATCTCTTTACTGAAGGTTTTTGGCTATGCGGCGACAATTCTATTATTCTGGGTCCTGTTTGTCAGTTTCTCATTTCTCAGTCTTGACGCGCTGGATTTTCTGTTCTGTGCCTTGTTTGCCCTGATACTCCTTTTGAGCGTTCACGTTAATGTCCACTTTATCTACTTAACGGTCGTCCTGTCTTTATTGGCAATCTGGTCCGGCAGTCCCGAGAGCGGCTACTCGGGCAGGTACATATATCCCTTCGTGATAATACCTGGATATGTCCTGGTGTACGGTTTTTTCCGTCTCTTTTCAAAAACCGCGCCGGCAAGGCATATCAACGTCGTATTTGCCGTAATACCCGCGATTGTGTCTTTGCTGCTGATGATAGTGCTGTTCAATCCCTTTAGGTTCCCGCATTGGTACAATGTGAACCGACTATGGGGTCTCATACCGATATGGCGACCTGCGTATGAGGTCTCAACCGAACTGGTTTATCCCCGGTTGTTTCCGGGACTTTATATCGTAAATTTTACGTCGCTTGGTTTGTGGCCTTTTGTGTGTGAGATGCGAAGCGTTTTCCCCCGCCGCTCTCTTGAGCCGGGTAATGAGCCGTCAGCCGAAACTTATGAATTTCCCAGAGTTGACATAGCCCACATAATAATTGCCGTTATGACCGTTTATATGGCGCTTCGTTCCCGCAGATTCATACCCATCGCCGGCATCGCGGCCTGTCCCATACTGGCGCTGTTTGTTGACCAAGTGGTTCGCGCGGTGGCGGGACTGCGCAACTTCGTCCGCCACGGCCGCCTGACCGTCCCCCCTATGCCTAAGGAGCTGCAACTGGCGTTTATCCTCGCCGGCGCAATGGCCGTCGCCTTCTTCGGCTCCTGGTGGGGGCTGAGGTTCAAAACTGTCTATCTCGACCCCTGGCCCAACGACCCCGAGCTCGCATCCGTCTTCATGCGAATGAGCGCGTCCGACGCAAAGCCCTTCTATGCCACCACCTTCATGAAAATGAACCGCCTGAAAGGAAAAATGTTCAACTACTGGACAGAGGGCGGCATTATCGCCTGGGGACAGGAGCCCGACCCAAACACGGGCCACACCCCTCTGCAGTTGTTTATGGATGGGAGGGCGCAGGCCGCTTACAACCGACACACCTTTGACCTCTGGACAATGATTATGAGCGGCGGCCCCACCGTCAGCAATGCCGGGCAAAAAGCCAGGCTCCTGGGGAAAGAAATCGAGGACGTCCTCACCGTTGGCGACTACAGGAAGATCGGCGTCTGGGTCTCCGAGCAGCTCAGGGGCCAGAATGTCTGGCTCGTTCTGATGCCCGCCGGACAATTCAGCACGCCCTTTACAAAGGGACTCGACTACATCAGTTACGACTGGCCGGTCGTCTTGCTTAACAACAAGGAGAAAATCTTCGTCGATGTCAACTCACCACAGGGCAAACAGCTCTTCTACGGCGTAAATACCGGGCAAACCCTCTATCCCGACGAATTCCACAAAAACCTCATCCTCGGCCATACCTATCTCCTCCAGGCCGACCTGACCACGAGAATCAAGGGTTTCGATTTCGTCAAAAAGGCCTTCGAGGAAAACCGCTCGCCTGCTCCAATGCTCGAAATGATACTCGTCGCCGCAAGAAGCCAGGAGCTCATACCGCAGGTCACCGAATTCTGCAAGAGCTGGGTTGACGATTTCCAGAACAATAAAGACAAGTACCGGGCACAGAACGGATACCGTCTCAGGCTCGAGGCCGCTCGCTTGGCCTGCATACACCTCGAAAAAGCTGCCAAGGCGCAGAAAGACGCCAAGCTTGCCGATACTTACGTTGCTCGAATGGGCGATTATACGATAGAGCGAGACGAAATCTCTGATACTAAGAGGTGGTAACCTGTGACAGAAGATAACGCGCCGGCGAACCGGACCGCCGCTGACTCGAACCGGCTGGCCGCGCCTTCCATCAGCGTCTTCTTTCCCTGTTACAACGAGCAGGACAACGTCGCCCGCACCGTCGAAAACGCCCTTGCCGTCCTCCGCAGGCTCAACGCCGACTTTGAAATCATCATCGTTGACGACGGCAGCTCCGACGAGACAGCCCGTATCGCCGACGCGTTAGCGGCTCGGCAAAGCGCCGTCAAAGTCGTCCACCACCCGACCAACCTCGGCTACGGCGCCGCCCTCCAATCAGGCTTCAAGGCCGCCACAAAGCAGCTCATCTTCTATACCGATGGCGACGGCCAGTTTGACATTGCCGAAATGCCCCCGCTCCTCCCCCTCATCGACCAATACGACATAGTCAGTTGCTACCGCCTCAACCGCCGCGACTCTATCATCCGCAAAATCAACGCCTGGTGCTGGACCAAGCTCGTCTGTCTGCTCTTCGGCCTGAAAATCCGGGACATAGATTGCGCCTTCAAGCTCTACAAAAGCGAAATCTTCAAAGATATGAAATTGCAGAGCGCCGGCGCGCTCATCGACGCTGAAATACTCGCACGAGCCGCCCGAAAAGGCTATACAATAACGCAAAAGCCCGTACACCATTATCCGCGAACCGCCGGCAAACAAACCGGGGCTAATCTGCGCGTCATCCTCCGCGCATTCAAGGAGCTATTTCGGTTGTATGGCAGAATCCGCAGCGAAAAATGAACCCTACTGGACAATACTTAATACTCGAAACCGGCTATCGGATATGAAAGAGACAAACGTCAACCTGTTTATCTACGGCTCGCTCAGGGACCCCAAAATCTTCCAGTCCGTCTGCGGTCTGAGTTTCTCAAAAAGGGCCTCAAAAATCAACGAGGGCACGCTTTTCGCCGAGCTGGCCCTCCTCCCCGGTTATCGACGCGTTAGCCCCGACAACGTCTATTTCTACGGCGTCCGGACGCCTTCCTCCAGAATCGACGGATTCGTTGTCCACGATGTCCCGCCCTCCGCAATGGCCGAAATCGACAGGTACGAAGGACAACGCTACCGCAGAGAGACCGTCACCGTGAACACCGCCGCCGGACCCGTCCGCGCACAGGCGTACCTCGTAAGCCACGAATCAATGAAAGAGCACTTCGGCGACAGGTTCCACGTCAACCTCATACACGAGCTTTGGCTGCGAAAGCGAATTGAAAAATTCATCAAGAAGCACACCCGACCCGGCGAGCGCTCCGCCGACGCCGAATTGGAGCGCCGAGCAGATCGAGAGCTAATCGCAACCACCGAGCGGGACCTCGTTATGAGCCATTATCACTCCGACGCCGTCAGCGACTACTACCTTGAGCACGAGCTTGACCGCCCCAGGCCGTCCATAAAGCAGCTCTTCGCCGACCCCCAGGCCAAACCCTTTATCAACAACTACCTCGCCTTGGTCGTAAGGCAGGTCCTTCTCAATCAGCTCGATGAGACAATCCAGGAGCGATATCGTTTCGAGCTGGAGCATTTACGCACCTCCGAAAGGTACTTTAAGCGCTGCCCAAGCCTTGTCGCCGCCCTGCGTATGATGAACGCCAATGCCGACGCCGTTGATTTGATCATCCGGCAGTGCCTCCGGACTATGCCATACGAGAAATACGATCTCATCGACTACGTCAAGTACGCCGTCAGGGCCGCCAGGAGCTTGTTTCACGCCCCTGTGGTCAGGGCCGAGCTTGACCGGATTCGCTCCAGCCTCCAGCCCGGACTTATCCCGCTCGGAATTGAGATGGAGCTGAGCAACCTCGGCCGCGCCGCTGTCGAGCCGCAGAGGAGCATCCAGAAAAAGACCGACCCGGTGTACGACGGCTTTATGTACTTCTATGATTTTCACCTCGACATCCTCTCCTGGAAGCTCGGCGGATACATCGATGACCACTCCGGCTCAACCGATCAGGCCCGGCGCAGAGGTTTCCTCGAGCTTGCCCCCGGAAGGCTCAACATCGCCGGCGAGTTGTCTCGGCCCGCCACCGCCGACCCCTGGCTGCTCAATCAGTTAATAGAGGGCATCGCCGATTTCTACAACGTCAAACCGCACAGCCTCCACGTCTCCATCCAGTTGCGAAAACACGAAATCGGAAAGCAGAGAATCCTGCCCCTGGGCTTTGTAAAGTGTTTGCTGCTCCTCGGAGGCGGACCGGAGCGAAAAAGCACCGGCAGGCTGTGGGTCTCAAGGATGGGCCGTGATGAGATCACGCAAAACGCTTACGGCGAAGAGCTTGTCTTTGCCAGGACCAGCAAACGCACCTGGCACCTCGCAGGCGACGAAATCGCCGAAAAGCCGCCCGCACAGTCTATCACGCACGTCCAGCAGTACAAATTCATCCGCCTCAACGAAAATGAAAACTACGAGCCTCTGATTATGTGCCTCAAGGGCCTCCAGTTGGGGTACAATCCCGCCGACTATCTCACCGCCGAGCAGTTGGCCGCCAGCCCGAAGCTCCGCCGCGAATACGAAGAGCTAAAAAGATGGGCCGCCGAGCCGACGCAAATCTCCCCCCGCACGATCCGAACCTTTCTAAGCGCCGTCCAGTTAGGCTTGATGAACGAAGGCCGCCGCCGGCCAGTCCATCAGCTTCACTATATCGACTGGGCCGTCAACGCCATCGACCGCCAATTGCGAAACTGCAACAAAATGCTAAAGTCCCCCCCGACCCCCACCCCAATCTGAAATTGACGCGCAGCGCCGCCCTGAGCGAGCCATAACCGAGTCGAAGGACCGAATCTTAAATCTGATATCCATTTCCCCGCTTCACGCTTCACGCTCCCCGCTGCCCGCCCCCCCTTAACGCTTCACGCTCCCCGCCCCATCCGTCCGCCTCGTCCGACTAAATAACCTCGAATTCTATCTCCCCCGCCATAAATCCTGCCTGCCCTCGAATCTCGTAGTCGGGGGTCGAGTCAAATTGAAGCTTCATAGTTCTTTTGCCACAGAGAGCACAGAGCTTGTCGAAGGGAGGGCAGAGAGCACACAGAGAAAAATATTGGTAATTTCATCTATGCTTCCGTTTCGTTTTGATCCGTTTCAACACCTTGCTTCCGCTTCATATTGTGCACGAATAGAATCTTCGATTTGAGTTGTCAGAGCTTCCGATAGCGGTATTTTAGCGCCGCACTTTGGGCATTTAATTGTTTGATCGGACATTATTCTTTTATCCATTGTTTTATAACATCTTTGAAAGTGATATCACGCCAATCAACTTGCCATTCCTTATGAAATGCTACACTCTGCGAACGGGGTTCAGGTTTTGGTTTTGTCATTTTTATAACAGAAGGCAATAAAACAGCGTCGCCTACAACAACAGCTTCACCCGGCGCAAGATTCGGAAGGATATCAGCAATAGCATTAGAATTATCGGGAAACAACCGTTTGACGTAATTCTGGTCATTACTATTTGTCAGCCGCAATGCGATAAAATTGTTGCATTGTGCAAAGATGGTTTCGGAAACTTCTGATGGTCGTTGACTGACTATAGTTAAACCCAAACCATACTTTCGACCTTCTTTTGCGATTCTTTCTATGGATTTTCGGGAAGCACGATACGCAGCATTTTCACTTTGCGGTACATAATTATGTGCTTCTTCGCATACAATCATAACCGGCACATCATTTAGTTGATTAGTCCCATGCCGCAATTTTGTATAATGAAAACAGAAATCGAAAACTATACGAGAAACTAGGCTTATCGTTATGCTCAGCACTTCGAAAGGCACACCACTTATGTCTACTATAGTAATGTTTGATTTGTTTAGATACCCTATGAACTGTTTAACTATTTCCTCAAAGTCTTCAGATTTATAAGGAGTGCTATCCTTTTTTACAGGATCCAGTAAAAATTTTAGCCGTTTATCTGCCATTTTTGTTTCGAGTCTCGAAACGAAACGATTAAACTCCCCATTAAAAGGACCATTGGTTGCCTTGGTGGCTTGTGCTGTTGATGGTGTTACAAAATCATGTATTTTATCAAAATACTTTTTTCTGTCTTCGACTAGAGTATTGTCAGCTAATTTAGGCTTATTCTCATTTGGCAACCTGCCAATTATTTCTCTATTCATATTTTCTACAAACTTGTATACCTCTTTTATTGAAAAATATACCGGCGTGTCATATGTCATATTTTTTATTGTGGGATTATATTTTTCTTTGTTTAAAATAACAGCCTGTTTGAAAATTGAAACTTGATTATGAGAATTTTGCTCATTGCTTTCTATAAACAGACTTTCTAATTCCTCCGAATTCATAAGCCAATATGGCAACTTAAGCTCATCGACATTTAATATGTTCAAGGAAAACAATTCATTTTCGTGTAAGCTAAATGCCGCTGCATATTCCGAATGGAGATCAAAAATTACTATATGCGAATTATTCTGCTTTGATTTTTTCAAGTTCTTGTCGTTTTCAATACCCACAACATCCTGCAATATTTTCGCAACAGTACAAGATTTTCCTGAACCAGTTGATCCGACGATTGCAATGTGTTTGCTGAAAAACTTATCCCCATTAATCATAAGATGCACATCTTTGTTAAGGGAAAGATTGCCAAGAGGAAAGTTAAATTCGTCACTTGTCACAAACAACTTATCTAATGTGTCTTTATCTGCAATATATGCAGGTTCGGTCGGGACAGGCAAAAGCATGCTGCCGCGTTCAAAATTTTTATCCGCTACTAATGTTCCTACTGCTTGGCATTCAATTAGAAATGTCCAATTAAGGTTGCCGCTTCGATCTTCCTGATTGGTTGAGTGTAGATTCTTAATAATCGCAATCGTATAATCATTGTTCCCTTGTGCAATTTTAAGATATCGTCCAATTTGTAGATTAGACTTATTTGCTTCAAATAGTTTTAGGTCATTGATAGCAATTACAATGGCAACCGGAGAACTTAAAATCACTTTTCCTATTTCACTCATAATTACTGTCCATCCAAAACAAATAACGTACTTCTTTAAAATTCTTAACGGCCAATCTTTCCACATTCACATCTAAAGGATTAATACCAAGATTGTCATGCGGTGCTACTAAATACAAATCGTCACATATTTTTTCATTAAGAATATTCATCGCAATATCTAAGGTAGTAATTCTCAAATCAAACTCTCTTATTTTTTTACTTGGATTTGTTACCGGGTCGCGTAGGAAATGTTGCTTATCAAATGCACCAACAAGGATTCCATCATTTATTTTTATCTTTTTGCTAATCAATCGGCGGCAGATATCTTCAAATAATTGTTGATTACAATCAAAGCAGAACAAAGGAGTATTTAAATGGCATGGTTTAAAGTGATACTTTTGTAAATATCGATGGATGAAAATCACTATCTCATCTTTAAATTGATCGAGTCCTTGAGAAAGGAATATATGACGCACTCTCACATTCTTATCCAAGTTGGCCTTTAGTTGTTTGCGCTTTGCCTTAAGCAGTTTAGAATAGCTCTTTAAGGCAGCCGCCCATCGTGAAATTGCAATGGTTCTTTTTGACCTAAGAATTGCGAGTAGTCCGGCTTTTGTTATTTTCCTTTTTGCCTCATCCTTTTGAATACTAAGGTCCCCAATTATTGTTATTGCATTGGGATATACTAAAACATCTATGTCGCCGGGTTCCATTCCGTTTTGCGCAAACCTTTCTTGTACATCTGCCACGGTTGTGTCGTAAGAATATCCCATAATGAGCTTGAATTGCTTATGGAATGCACCGGTATCAAAGTTGTTCTTGAGTTGTGAAGTATATTTCTGAAGACTTCCATCAGATGAGTCAATTATTCTGTTGAGTTCAGGTATGGTTAATTGTTTTTCACCATCAGGTTCGTTGGGGAAATGTGCATATAAAACGTAAGCAATATTGTGACGAGGATTATTTTTAAAATGCAACATCATTTGCAAAATTGGCTCATACACGATACTCAAAACAAATCTATCCACGGACTCATGATATTTACACTGGAACGCGGTAATTTGATCCGCGTCAGCGATATCAATATCTTCAATCAGTCCTTCTACTGTCGTTACAGAGTTTTCTTGGCTATCAAGAATAGCCAAAAGTGTGACATTAAACTGATATAAGAATCCTTTAATTGTATAATTTGCGACTCTGGCCATTCTTGCCTCCCCCGCGGGTTTTAATGATCGCCTTGCCATTTTGCCCCCTAACTGGTCCTGTTGGATTCCAATTTCCCCGCCATTTCGCAATTTCCTAAAAAATATCCCTGTCAGCACACAAACACGTAAAAACACATTCTACCCCACCCACCTCTTCCAGTCAAGCCAATTCTGCGTCAAAAACCCTCTCAAAATCAATCCGTGTCCAATTCTTCTTGATCTTATCTCTGTGTCCTCGGTCCCCACTGTGGCCTATACAAATCCGTGAGAATCCGCCAAATCCGTGGTTAAAATTCACTTGACATCCAACCCCACATAAAGTATAATACCCATCTAACACGTTGAAATCATACACTCAATCGTTATTTATGGAGGCTTCAATCATCATAACTAACCGACCCCAAACTTGTGCCATAGGTATCCTCACCAATCACCGCTGGGAACGACCAGTTGTTTTGAATTTAGGTCATTTAGATTTTGAGATTGTTTCGGATTTCGATATTAGGATTTCGGATTTCAGCCTCTCAGCCCCCCATCCCTCTATTCCTTCCTGCCTTCGTGTCTTGGTGGCCAAGACCCACGCTCTACATTTGTAGAGACTCCTCTACAAATCAGCCTGTTTCATGCAAAACAAAGCCAATGTCAAAATGGGTAATATAAACATAAGTACAGCAAGAACAAAGGCTTATGCCAAAGAACAACGAAAAATGAGCAACGAACGTCATTCAAAACAAACCCAATCAAACCCAATTCCCCGGAGAAATAGCTTGCCGTGCTTGCCGCGCGAGAGGCTCCCCCGCCCCGGAATAGCGACCCCAAGCTGTCCGCTGACTCAGGGACTGATTTGGCCGGAGTCTCTCAAGTGTTTTAGCGTTTTGCGCGAGCGGCCTTCTCTCGATAAGCCCTTTCTCTTTAGCCTCGATATCGCAAAATCGGCCACCTCCCTGTGGTCGAACGCCATATTCTCCGGCAGCCTCTCAATATCGAACCACCGCGCCTCCGCCGCATCGTCCCCGCCCCTGACCCTCTTTTGCCCCTTGCCCGCGATCCCCATAAACACCACCGTAATCTGTCTGCCCCGCGGATCCCTCCCCACCGTCCCGAACGTGCGCATCTGCTCTAACTCAACGTCCGCCAGCCCTGTTTCCTCCTCCAATTCTCTCGCGACGGCGTCCTCAAGCTCCTCGTCGATCTCGATGAATCCGCCCGGTATCGCCCAGCAGCCCTTATACGGCTCCCATTTGCGGTTCACCAACAGCAGCTTCGCCTTGCCCGCGAACAATCCGAACACCGCCGCGTCAACCGTAACCATAGGCCGCGGCCACTCATAAACGTATGTCGCCTTCTTAGCCATCTCGTTTGCCACTTCAAAGCATGCGTTCTGTCCGCCTGCTATCCGGCGTCTGCCGTTCACCACTCACTGCTCGTCACTCACCAATTACACGTTGCCTTAGCCTGCAATATCCCTTACAATTACCACACTATGCAGGACAAATTCAAGAATATCCTTATTATCAAGCCCAGCTCTCTGGGTGATATAATCCAGACCCTGCCCGCTCTTTCGGCCCTGCGACGCAGCTTCCCCGACGCGGAGATTAGCTGGCTCGTCCGCCCCGAATTCGCCCCGCTGCTCGATAACCACCCCGACCTCACCCGAATAATCCCGTTCGACCGCAGATACCTCGCCAAGATGTGGTATCATTCCGGCGCGCTGATTGCATTCCTCGGCCTTTGTCGTCGCCTGCGCCGCAGCAAGTTCGACGCCGTATTTGACTTCCAGGGCCTTTTGAGAACCGCCTTCCTCGCGCGCGTCTCAGGATGCCGCAATCGCTTCGGCCTGGCAAACGCCAGGGAGTTCGCCGCCTTGCTCTATACGCACAAGGTTTCCCAGCCCCCCGACTGTATTCACGTCGTTGACTGCTACATCAGGGTAGTTCAGGCTGCCGGCGTCTGCGACCTCGATGTTGACTTCGCGCTGCCCAGCGACCCCGCCGCCGACGATACCGTCGCTGCTCTCCTGGCCGACCACGACATCAACGCGAATAATTACGCCGTCCTCGTCCCCGGCTCAACTCACCCCGACAAGTGCTGGCCCGTTGAGCGTTTCGCCGCCCTCGCCGACATGCTTGCCCACAAACACAGTCTCTCCATCGTCGCCACTGGAACCGAATCCGAAGCCCAACAGGTCCGCAGCATCGAGGAATCAGCTAATGTCCCCGTGGCGAACTTCGCCGGCCGTACGTCCATCACCGAGCTGGTCGCGCTAATGGCTTCTGCCAGATTGGTTGTAAGCAACGATACCGGCCCCGGATACGTCGCCGCAGCCCTCGGGACCCCGATCGTCATGATATTCGGCCGCACCAATCCTGCCCGGCTCGGCCCGTATGGCAGAAAAAACGTCGTCGCCGGAATAGACATCTTCGCCAGAGGCCGCGAAGTTGACAGCCAGGACCCGAAATACGCAATAAAAAACGTCACCCTCGACCTCGTCTATCAAAAAGTCCTCGCACAGCTAAAACCCCATACCTAACCTTGCCCCCGCGGATCACCCCCTCGACCTTCAATAGTCAATAATCAATAATCGCTAATCAATCCAAAACGCCACTCCCTACCTCGCCCCCTCGTTCAGCCCGCACACCTTTGGTCCGGGCCGCTCACGGTCTCCGCCCGCCGGCAGTCGTCAGTGTGGCAGCCTCAAGGCCGAAAGGCCTTGGGGATGGCTCTTCCTGCACGATTCATCGCGTGGCTTGTGCCTGTTCGTCAAAATTTATTCCGGCGTTTGTAGTGACTTAAGGGCACATCTAACGAAGATATCTGTCGAATGGGACAGACCTCTCCCTCTCAGGCAGCGATCGAAACAGAACCTCATACATACTGTTGAGTAGACCAGGACTGGCGAAAGCCCGGGCGTTCGCGTCTTCGGGAGAATGGGGGATGGGATTGCTTGCCTGTGGGACGAGGGGGGGAATGCCTATGTACTACTCATCTGTCAGGCTGCTCAAGAAGCATTTCATTAGGAAGTCGTATCATTCCCAGTTCGTGCTGCTGTTGAATGGTCTTGTTGTGCCACCTGTATCGCCTTACGAAGAAGAAGTGGAGTACGAAGAGAATCCAGTACCAGTGTTGCCCTTGCCAGCGGTTGTCTTTCTTCAGAGAATTGATGCCAGCGTCAAAAGTTGTTTTAAGCGGCAACATAAAATCATTGGTTCTCACTCATGATATTGGTAAAGGACAACAGAAATATTGCGCAGTCCGGGGCGTTTTTTGCCGATGTGTTATCGGACAAATGACCATTTTCGGCAAGGAGCGTCTGTATGGCCAAACGACAAAACGCTAAAGATGGCAATGAGCCGGGCGAGTTTGACCTTGTGCACAACATAGTGGTCGATAAGAAGGGCAATATCTACGTTGCGGAAGGTGACGGCCAGAGGATACAAGTATTCTCGCGGAAGATATAGGTATCTTGTCCGGTCTGGGGGGCAAATTGCCGTGGAGGCGGCGGGGGAATTGGGTTCGTATCTCGGATTTCGTATATCGTATCTCGTCCCGCGGGGCGGGGAATTGGGTTCGATTGGGTTTGTTTTGAGTAACGTTCGTTGCTCATTGTTCGTTGTTCTTTGGCATAAGCCTTTGTTCTTGCTGTACTTATGGTTATCTTACCCATTTTGAAATTGGCTTTGTTTTGCAAAAAAGAGGCTGATTTGCAGAGGAGTCTCTACAAGTGTAGAGGGCAGGCAAGGTGGGGTGGATGGGCGGTTCTGGGGGTTCGGACCACTGAGAATGGATTAACCACCAATTAGCCTGGCGCGGCCTGTGGCCGCAACCAAATCCGAAGCACTAAATCCGAAATCCTAAACAAATCCGAATCACCAAAACTCAAAATTCAAAACAAACCATAACGTCTTATTTCGACGGCGGTTATGGCAGCTGGATTCCAATATCAAGCATAAAAAACAAGAAGTTGAAGGATTGTAGTACGGGGGAATCGCCGAGCCGCCATCGGGCACGGCTTTTGCGCTCGAATTCACCGGCGGGTCTTGTCTTTTTGGGTGTGAAATCATTTTCTGGCAGACCAGCCTCCCTGTGTCATCCCTTCGGCAGGCTCAGGACAGGGCTGAGCCGAAGGCGAAGCATCTGGGTCGCGAATGAGAATTATGTTACCCGGCGAAAGGTTCTCTCCTCCCGCAAGCCAGATTCTTCGCTATCGCTCAGAATGACATCTGAGCGTAACAGGATGTTGACGGGAGGTTTACGGCGTGCCAGAAAAGAATTTCACCCCCCTCTTTTTGGATGTTTGATTCAGAACTGGACTTGTTTCGGCGAGTCGGGATAATGGGCGGGCATGCCCAGCGCGTAGATGAGCGCGCAGGGTAAGCGATGTAGCTATATTGCTACATCGCATTGAAATTATCCCAGGTGTGAAAGGTGGGGGTCAAGGGATTGAGGTTATCTTATGAAGTCATCGGTGGATATGGTCATTAGTGAACGACAATTCTGGGAACTTTCGCAGAGGTACAGGCTGTCGCCGCGCCAATGCGACATCGTGCAGGCTATTCTCAGCGGGGCACTGCATATAAAGGACCTGCGTCGCACCCGTGGAATCAATCCGCGGACGCTGGCATCCCAGTTGTATCGAATAAACAAAAAAATGCACAGCGGATCGCTGGCAGAAGTTCTTTACGTTTTCGTCCGCGACGCTAAAGACATAGGTCCCTAACTAGCCGGAATTGCGCACAGCCACACAAAGTCGCAGGTCTCATTCACAATCCCCTCAGATCTGGAGAGCGGAGAAGCGATGTAGCAATATAGCTACATCGCATTAAACTGTGACAGGAGGCAATTCGGCGTAGCAATGAGACGGTTTTGGCAGTGTGGGGGTCGCCCCCACCGAATTCGTGCGCCAAAGCCCAGGCCTTGCTGAGTGCTCCGCCTGCGCGACTGAAGCCGCCGGAGGCGGGTCATCTTTCTTCGTTGAGCGTGACGTTCTCCGGCAGGGCGGGCGATGTAGCAATACAGCTACATCGCATTAAAGCGTGATAAGAGGCAGCTTGGCGTGGCAGTGAGACGGTTTTGGCAGTGTGGGGCCTGCCCCCACCGAATTCGTGCGCCAAAGCCCAGGCCTCGCTGAGCGCTCCGCCTGCGCGAATGAAGCCGCCGGAGGCGGGTCATCTTTCTTCGTTGAGCGTGACATTCTCCGGCAGGGCGGGCGATGTAGCAATACAGCTACATCGCCTGGAACCGAGACTGGGGGGGAAGGCGGGGTGATTATGTGCTTGCCGCGGGGCGGGGCGTAGCTGTAGTATTTGCTGTGCAGGCTCACTTATGGGTCTGTCGCAGTGCCGATTTGCGTTGAATCGGCCTTTGCAGCATAGGTTTAGGAGCATTTGTGATGGAGATTTCGAGGTTTCTGCAATTGGGTGTTATCATTTTTGTTGGTCTTTTTCTGATTTGTTCAGCCAGCGGCGCCGACTGGCCTACGTATCGGCACGACGATGCCCGGTCGGGCTGCACGTCCGAATCGCTGCAGACGCCGCTGCGGCTGCGGTGGGTCTATACCCCTGCGCATCCTCCCCGCCCGGCGTGGTCGGGACCGGGTGAACGGCCGAGGGAGGGATTCGTGCTAAGGCATCGCGTCGATTTTGATGACGCCTTTCAGGTTGCCGTGGCCGGCGGCTTGGTCTATTTCGGATCTTCTTCGGACAACAAGGTCTATGCCCTCGATGCGGCGACAGGCCGGCAACGCTGGGCCTTCTTTACCGGCGGACCGGTGCGCCTGGCCCCGACGGTGCACAAAGACAGGCTCTTTTTTGGCTCCGACGACGGCTTTGCCTATTGTCTAAAAGCCGGGGACGCAGGGCTTATCTGGAAGCTGCGCCCGGGCCCAAACGACGAACGGCTCTTAGGCAATGAGAATATGATTTCCCGCTGGCCTGTCCGAACGAACGTGCTCATTGATGGGGACATTGCATATTTCACCGCGGGAATCTTCCCCCACGAGAACGTTTATGTATGTGCCGTTCGCGCCGACGACGGAACCGTCATTTGGAAAAACGACAACATCAGCGAGGCGGAGGCCTACCGCAACGAGTTCTCGCCACAGGGATACATGCTGGCCGGCGGCACGCAGCTTTTCATACCGTCCGGCAGGGCCTTGCCCATCGGCTTCGACCGAACAACGGGGCGTGTCGTTTTCAGGAGCAACTACGGCTGGAGAGGCGAGGAGGCCGGAGGCCTTATCGGCGGCACATACGCGTTGCTCGCCGACAACCAGATTTACACCGGCACGCAAAACCACCTGCTTGCTCTCGACCAGAAGACCGGCAAGGTGGGCTTTGGCTGGTTCCCGGGCCGGCGGCTTGCGGTCGTCGCGGAGATGGCGTATATGGCTACCGGCGAAGAGATCGTGGCCGTGGACCGGGTCAAGTACGCCGAGGCCAGCAGACGCCGCAATTCTCTCGAATACAAGATAAAGGGATTGCGAAGCAGCGTCAACAGCGCCAAGGGCGAAGACCGGACGAAGCGTCAGGAGCAGTTAGCGGCGGCGGAAAAAGAGCTCGAGCAGCTTCAGCGTGAGAATATCGTCCCGTCCGTTAAGTGGAGCGTATCCAGCCGGTCTGATGCGGAGCTGATACTCTGCGAGAATCTTGTCGTTGCCGGCGGACGCGGAACCGTCAATGCCTACAGCCGCGACAAGGGCGAGGCCGTCTGGGACGTGAAAGTCGATGGCAAAGCAAGCGGCCTC
>Ga0299915_10001803_pt1 | contig 15699 bp, 14 predicted proteins | sample RVTome_13_FD_200263 | JGI IMG/M metagenome (GOLD analysis project Ga0299915, IMG submission 200263) | Soil microbial communities from uranium-contaminated site in the Upper Colorado River Basin, Wyoming, United States - RVT92D227 (version 2) ... | reverse complement strand
CCCTCACCCACCGCTCGGCGCTGCTCGAGAATCTCATGATCAACGCCAAGGGGGAGATCGACTTCCTGGATGAGCGGTTGGGCGAGAACGGCCGCGGCGTGCTCGACCGGAGGGAGCTCAAGGTGAGGCGCGGCGGCAAGCTGGTTTCCATCTGCGCCGACTCGATCAATCTACCGCCGTTGGAGGAACTCGACGGGGTGGCGTTTGCGTTCATCACCCGCCGCGGCACGATCATGCCGTTCGCTCAGCGCCTCTCCCCGGAGCAGGGCGTCATGGCCTACCTGTGGGGGGAGTCCACCCACTCGTTCGCCACCGTGCCGGCCAAGGCGGGAGAGACCGTGCGCATCGTCGGGACAGACGACTTCATCATCGGGGCCCAGGGCCGTAAGATCAACGCCTTCTACGACATCGTCATGGACCTAGTGGCCCGTCACCCGGGCAAGGTGCACTTCTTCCAGTACAACACCGGCGGGATGGGCGAGATCATCGAGATCGACAAGGCGACCGGCAAGAAGACGCTGGTCCGCAAGACGACCCGCGTGCCGATCGACCTGATGGCCGCGCTGCAACGCGGCGATCTGCGCGGCAGCAACGAGTACGCCAAGGGGCGCCTCGGCACGGAGTACGTGGTGCGCTGCGAGGGCGGCGACCTCGCCGCGTACGACCCCAAGAACTTCTACTCCGACGAGCAGATCGAGGGTTACGTGGCGGATCTCGTGGACGGGAGGCGCACGTTCACCGAGGAGATCGCCGCGCAGGGCCTGCGCAAGGATATCCGGGAGCTCGCCCATCGCGAGCTCGACGCGATGGATGCCAGGACCAAGGCCAAGCCCGAGCCCTGGGCGCCCCCCGTGGAGGCGCAACCCAGCGAGGCCGCCGAGGACCGCGACCCGCGCTCGAAGTGGATCTCGCCCTGGGAGCCCCGCCGGCCGTCGGCCGGATACTTCCCTACCCCTGCCGGCAAGCGGCGGTAGCCAAAAGTCATTTACCCGAGCTCGTCGCGAAACCCGTTTTGGGATACGGCAGACCGACGCCCTACCATCCTGCTCCAGGAAGGACCAACCAAACGTGGCACGAGCCTCGTCGGCCTTTCAGTATGAGCAGCTTCGCTCGATCTTGGTTGAAGCGCGGGGAAAGGCCGGCCTCACCCAGGGCGAGCTCGCTGCGCGGCTCGACCGAACTCAGTCATTCGTCTCAAAGTACGAGAGAGGCGAGCGGAGGCTTGATGTCGTCGAGTTCCTTGAGATCGCCCGCGCTATTGGCCTTGACCCTTTCCAGGTCATCCGGGATCTCAATCGGCCAGCCCCATCGATGGCGAAGCCGAGGCGGCGATGAAGATCGTCCACGTGGAGACCCTGATTTCGCGTGGCACCTTTGCGGCGTCAGATTCATGGCAGGCGATCCGAGCGGCGTTGCACAAAGCAATCCGGTCGGCGGACTGGCCACCTGGTACTGGATCGTTCACGATCTATCCCGAACCCGGCAAGAAACGCAGAGCAGGAAGCGGCGTCACCCCAATCAAGGCCGGCCCAATGGCGCGGCTCAAGCAGAGCGGTTGGAAGCTCGAAGAACGCATCGCTATTGCAGCAAGGCGGCAACCCGGCAAGATCGACGCTGTGCTCTACACCGACTCCGGTCCCGTGGCCGTGGAGTGGGAAACCGGAAACATCTCGTCGAGCCATCGGTCGCTCAACAAGATGGCGCTTGGACTCCTGCAGGGTAAACTCGTGGCCGCCGTTCTCGTCGTGCCTTCGCGGGCTCTATATCGCTTCCTGACTGATCGCGTTGGAAACTGGGATGAGCTGGTCCCTTACCTCGATCTGTGGAAATCAATTCCTTGCAAGCAGGGTGTTCTGGAGATCGTGGTCATTGAACACGATGCGGAGAGCAGCGAGGCGCCCAGAATTCGCAAAGGTACCGACGGCCGGGCGATCGAGTAGCGCAGGGACGGGCGCTTACTTCCAATCAAACGAGCCTTGCTCGTGGACGACCGGCTTCTCGTCGGCTTCTTCCAGGCGGTAGCGCGAGGTGTCGTGCCCGCTGCGCCGCCGCAGTTCAAGTGCCGCCGGCGTGAAGAGCGTGTTGATGTTCGCGCGCAGCTCGTCGAGGATGTCGCGCTCGCGATCGAGCCTGGCGAACCGGTCGATAATCGGCTGGCAGTCTCCAATCTCGCAACCGATCCAGTGGCGACCCTTCAGCTCCGCGGCGATGTACGTCGTGCCGCTTCCGCCAAACGGATCGAGCACCAGGTCGCCGTCAGCGCTTGCGATATCTAGAACGCGGTCGAGCAGCTTGAGCGGCAGCTCGTTCGCGCGGCGACGCTTGAAGCGCGCGTGGCGCACCGGTGCGATGTCGGTCCACACGTCCGTCAGATTCACGCCGCGCGGGTTCATCCGGTCCTTGTAGCCACCGTAGTCGCGGATCTCCCCGCCACAGTGGCGGCACGTCTCGATGGGCAGGCGAGGCGGCGCGAACTTTGCGGGGCGCCGGCCTTTCGTGAAGTAGATCAGCGCGTAGTGCGACGGATAGAGTCGGCCGAGAATCGGCAGCGAAAACTTGATATCGATCGCGATCCAGTGACGGAATTCAAGGCGAGCAGAAAGCCAGCTGGCGAGGTGGAGGTTCCACCGCGGCACGTTGTAGAGAAAGAGCGATCCGCCCGGCCTGAGCACCCGTACCGCCTGCTCCATCCAAGCGCAGCTCCAAGCGTAATAGGCGCGGTGGTCCCGGTCGTCGTCGACGTCTGCGCCGTAGTCTTTGTTCAGGTTGAAGGGCGGGTCGGCGAACACGAGGTCAATCGACTCGCCGGCCAACCCGTGGAGTAGCTCCAGGCAATCGCCCCGGTGCAAGCGCCCGAGGGCCGTTTCGAGCACGATGGGTGGGGGGGTGGGGACTGCCCGGGCATGTTCAGCCGGGGCGTTCTCGGGACCCATCCCCAGCTCCCGGCGGAGCGCCTCCAGCATGCGCACCGGCTCGGCGGCGAGTGCCTTCTCCAGCCACACAGGCAGGACGCCAGCAGCCAACAAAAGCTCGTCCTTCGCCACCCCAAGCGCCGCAGCCGCGCGCTCGACCACTGGCCTCGACGGCAGGGATGCCGTCTGCTCCAGCTCAGCTAACTCGCCAACCGTGATGCCAAGCCGCCGCGCAAGCATGGCGCGCTTCTGGCCCCGTTCGCGCGCGAGCCGTCTCAGCGCCTCGCCGAAATGACAGAACACCTAGACCGCCTTTCGCATCATGAGGATGTGCTCCTCCCGCATCGAGTTGGCGATACCCACAATCAGCCGGCGGATCGATAGTTCCAGGTGGAGCCCACACGCCTCGGCGATCTCAATCAACCGCGCTTCGAGCCCGTAGCGCACCTCGGGCGCCGACGCGTCGGCGCCCACGGCCGCGCCGAGCTGCCGCGAGTTGGAGCCCACGACTAGGGTGCACACCCGCTTCCGCTTGAGCACCCGCGCCGCCTCCCCAAGAACCCGGTGCATGTCCTCGAAGTAGGCGCGAACCTGGTCCGCCCGCGTGCGCGCGTTGAGCCCGACCATCCTTTCCCGGAGCGTCGACCTATCCACGCCGAGGTAGGCCAGGTGCGACGCATCGTTGGCGAGATAGTCCACTGCGAAGCTGTAAGGCGGCGAGAACAGCACGCCGTCCACCGACTCTTCCGCCAGCGAAAGCTTCCGCGCATCACCTTCGAGCACGCGCCCCTGCCCGAGCGACGCACCGATCTCCGCCCACACCCGTTGGAAGCGCTTCACGGTCGCGAGGTACTTGGCCAGCACGTCAGCGAAGAATCGCTCCGCGCTCTTCCGCGTGCTGCGTTCCGCGTAGCCGCGCGCGTCGAGGAATGCGAGCGCCAGCAGCTCGAACGCCGCCCGCGACATCCCCTTCGGCACATAGCTCTCGTCGCGCACCCGTCGCGCTCCTTGTTCGCTCCCAAGTGCGCGAAACGTGTGCGTGAGCGCTCCTGGCTCTTTGGCGACCGGAGCAAGCGGCTCAATTTCCGCTGACATCGCTGCGACCTTCGTCCGTGCCAGGAACGCGCAGAAAGGGCTTGCGTCCACTGCGATCGAGTCGATCCCCATCAGCGCCGCCTCGACGGCGGTCGTACCGCTTCCCGCCATTGGGTCGAGCACAACCTCGCCTGGCCGCAACCCCATCACGTTGAGCAGGGCCTTCACCATCTGCGGATGAAACTTGCCGCGGTACGGAAATAGCCCGTGCGTGGCGTAGCTCGTCTTGAACTGGTGGGTCGCCAGGAACGACCGCAGCCGCATGCCAGAGTCGTGTGGAAGCTGAACCCCGCTGCCCGCGCACAGCTTGAAGTGCCGGGTGGGCTCGCCATCGACCGCGAGGAAGTACGCGCCCCGCTCAAGCACCGCATGTCGATCGAGCAGCCGCGCCTCGAGCAGCGCCAGCTTCAGCTCGTAAACTTCGTTGATTTCGGGTGACGCCAGGTAACCAGCCGGCAGCAGCGCCACCAGCGGGTCGGAAAGTCCCTCGAGCCGTGCAAGCGTCTGCTTCGAGGCGAACTGCACGGTGGGCTCCGCCACGGCTGCCGAGTTCCGCCCGTGCCCGTCAGTCGCCAGCGCGCCATCCAGCTCCAGCCCGCGCTCGGCCGCCTCGCGCCACGCATCAGGCAGAAACCCGCCAAGCGCCAGCAGCCGCTCCTCAGGCAACTCAAGCGCCCCAGCGAGCGAACAAAGCAGTGCTCTCGATGCCCTTGCCTTCCCGGACTCCACTCTCGACAAGTATGCAGGGTCAACCCCCACCCGCTGCGCCAACGCGCGCAATGCCTCCCCCCGCTTTTCGCGTTCCGCCCGAAGGACCTCGTGAATCGCCATTGCCGAAATCTACCAAGTGTTGACCGCCTGGTCAACAGCAGCTCAGCACCTGGTGGCGCGCTACCCGGGCAAGGTGCACTTTGCGCAGTACAACACCGGCGGGATGGGCGAGATCATCGAGGTGGACAAGGCCACGGGGAAGAAGAAGCTGGTGAGAAAGGTCACGCGCGTGCCGATCGACCTGATGGCGGCGCTCCAGCGCGGCGACCTGCGCGGCACCAACGAGTACGGCAAAGGCCGCCTGGGGACCGAGTACGTGGTGCGCTGCGAGGGCGGCGACCTCGCCGCCTACGACCCCAAGAACTTCTACTCCGACGAGCAGATCGAGTCGTACGTCGCGGACCTGGTCGACGGACGGCGCAAGTTCACCGAGGAGATCGCCACGCAGGGACTGCGCAAGGACATCCGGGAGCTCGCCCACCGCGAGCTCGACGCCATCGACGCGAAGACCAAGGCCAAGCCGGAGCCGTGGGCGCCGCCCGAGGAGGCGCAACCCAGCCAGGCCGCCGAGGACCGCGACCCGCGCTCGAAGTGGATCAGCCCGTGGGAACCCCGGCGGCCCGGGGCAGGCCTCTTCCCTGCCCCCGCCGGTAAGCGACGCTGAATACTCGGGCTTAGACACTTCTTTGCGACGGTCTCGACTCGTGAAGGCGCCCGCAGGGTCGCGCAAGCCGACCCCAGCAGCGTAGACTTTCGATGGAGCCAGCCGTGAAAAGATCCTCGCGGTCAGAGTCGCACCGGTTCTTCAACCCGGAAACGCAACAGCGTGTTTTTGGCGAGCTCGACGCCGCGCCGCGAATTGGGAGACCGACCTACTCATCCAATCAGGTACCGATCTTGAGGTTGTCAACTACGCCGGACCTGGTACCTTTCCGCTGCTCCACCCGGTCGGTGAGCCACTCGAGAAGCGCCGAGCCCTGGAAGGGGTTCTCGTTGGCGAGCAGGCCGAACTCCTTGGTGTTGATCATCTGGATGGCGAGCGCACGCCGCACCGACTCCCCGGTTGGGGTGGTGATCGCTTCGTCATAGGCGTTGGTGTGGAGGGAGTTGCAGTTGTCGGCAAGGGCAAGGAGCGCCTGCAGCGTGGCGCGGATGTCGTTGAACACGATTTCCTGGGCGTGCAGCAAACGGCCGGACCATCTACGACGCAGAAAGGCCAACTCTGGCGGCGGCCTTAGAGCCCTCGGGGCCTGGCAGCTGTTCTGCAGGTGCTAGCCATAACTGGTCAAACAAACGTCCGAGATTGTCGTACATTTCTCCGCCTCGCCTAAACTTGTAAACGCATGAGTCGCGTCCGTGGCAGTCATTACGATAAGGCGTGTAGTAGGCAAACCGTTCAGTGATGACTAGGCGGCCGATGTGTGGTGAATTGTAGCGTCGTAGAGTGAGAAGGCCTCTAGCTGCGTGGTTTGCAAGGAACTGAGCATTGGCTTCAATCAGCTGAACGAGGAGGCCGTTACCATAGGCGTGATCGAATGCCGCGAGCTCGCGCTCCCGTTGGTTGGTCCAGTTCGGTTGGTTCGGGGAGGGCGCTGTCTCCGGAAGCAGAATACGGATCACGACATTCTTATTGTCCGGACGATCGAGAAATAGCGGGCTGAACGTCTCACGCTGCAGTTCGTTACCCCTGCCGGTAAGGATCGCGACCTGCCGTGCGCGCGCGATTTCTGCCTTGAGATCCGGGAGCGACTCAGCCTTGTTGCTGAAGACAAACTCAATATCTACATCAAGCAAGCGCCCGAGGATTCCCGTGAGGACCCACCGGGCGCGTTGCGAGATTAGGCTCATGAAGATCACCAAGATCAGGCCGCCCGCGACGGACCCGATGACACTGAGTATCAACGAGGTCATGTAATGCTCCCTTCGCGTCCAAGAATCCAGTGGGGTGGCTGGGCGCGGTACTCGGCCGGGTTCCTGTAGCCGGGGACCAAGTGTGGGTGCCGAGTCTTGTGCCAGTGGATCCGGGCAAGGGCCGCCCTCCTGGCGTGTGCTCGAAAAAAGCGAAGTGGTATTGCCAGACGCTGTTCTCCGTGACCTGGAGGAGGGCATTCTTGATGACACGGTTCCATTGGTCGGGCCTTATTCTCCGGTCCCCGCCTCCGGCGGCTCCTTGTCCTTCCGCTTCGACGCAGTCGAAACGAGAGACGGGGACACCCAGGCGCTGGCGGCACCCTCAAGATCGAACCGCGGTTTGGACCGCTGCCATGCCTCCCAAGGCCTGGGGGTCTCGCTTTCTGGGTGAGGATCGGGCAGCGTGATCCTGACCCGTGCTGGAACATTGACACCACTTCCGAGAAGCAGGCCGTCGCCCGGTGCCAGAATGGGCAACTGATCGAGCACGTCCCTGGAACCGGTCGGCAGTATTTTCTTGAAATATTCGATGTCGTCTGGGTTCTGAATGCGGTGGATCAGGAAGTTAGCGCACTGGGACAAGACCGTAGCGCTGACATCGGATGGACGCTGGCTCGCAATCACGAGTGACAGGCCGAATTTCCGGCCCTCCTTGGCGATCCTTTCAAACGCCTCTCGCGCAAGCCGAAGCCCCTGGGATTCGTCGTCTCGGTGCGGCCTGAGGTAATTGTGAGCTTCCTCGAGGACGAGGGCGAAAGGCTGAACGGTGCGAGCGTGCAGCCCTGCGTGCTGTCTCAACTCCAGCACCAGTCGCCCGAAGACAGCGCAAAAGAATGGGAGCACATCGTGAGCCAGGGCTGAGCAGTCCACGACGACGATTCGCTCGCCTTGCGGACCCGTAAGACGTTCAAGGACCTCAAAGAAACTTACCTTCTCGAATGACGTGAAGACCGACCAGCGCTTGTCCGAAAGCTGCCGGTGAATCCTGAGACGGAGAGTTGCAATGTACTCCTGGATCCGCTCTTGGCCTCTGTGGCGTGAGACTGCCTGGCGGAATAGGGCATCTCGGTCGAGTTCCGCCGGGTCAAAGGGAATGGGCGAGTCCGCCGTGACCTCGGTGAGTCCACCCTTTGTGATCGCCGCATTCCTGGCAATCTCAAGAGCCGGTTCGCAGTCATCAACAAGCCGGCGTACCTTTTCCGCAAGGCTTGGCTCCATCCGTGGGAAGCCCTCCCAGTCCTTTTGTTTCCGTAAAGCCCGGTACTCAGCCTGGGTCTTGAGGCCAGCTGATCTGAGCTCGCTGACGTAGGACGGCATTTGACTTATTTGCGGCGGTAGTTTCAGGTCGTTGCCCGCGACGACGGCCGCGCCGTTTGCATAGTATTCCAGCGCAGCTGCGACCTCAGCCGCGTTGTCGCACACGGCCGTCCCATTCATCTCATTGGCCAGGACCATCAGCTCGCTGAGGCAATCGCGGCACCTGTCGAGAAGGTGGACGATCTGGCGGAGTTTCCGCGCGGGCTCAGGGTCAACTCCCTTCTCCCTGACGCTCGTGAGGACCCGCTCTAGAACGGGGACTTGGCTGGCCTCCGACGCTTCAAAAAAGGCCACCTGCTCGGCGAGGTTGAAGCACCAGAGTGGCAGAGCGAATCGTACCCCGTTTATTGACGCGGTATTGAGGGTTCTAGGCGGCGGGGGCTTGGAGCCCGCAGGCGGGGGGAAAGCGCGGCTATACTCACCATTGATGTCGAGGATAATGAACTTCGCGTGACGGGCGCTGCCGTCGCCTGCACCAAGGGCTGACTGGATCATCGACGCAACGGAGTAGGACTTGCCCGAGCCCGTGTTGCCAACGATTCCGAGCGGGCGCCCGAGCAGGTCGTTGAACGATGCCGTGACAAACTGCCGGGTGTAGAGAGGTGATAACCCCAGAGGCAAAGGAATGTCTCGCTTGGTCTCGTCGGGGCGAGGTCGAAACTCAAGAATGCGCTTGAGTTCCTCGTCTGTTGGCAGGAGCGCGGGGGATTCCAAAGGGGGGTATTGAGAAACACCGGGAAGAAACGCTTGTTGTTCGCGTAGCTGGCCGAGGAGGTTGACCCTTAGAAGCCTGCGTGCCCGGACGAGTTGCAGGGTCATCCCCGTTGCCTCGTCGGGTTCGATCGCCTCGTTCTCGTAGGCCCCAACAATGATACCGACGACGTGCTCGCCGGGCGTCACTGGAAACAAAACATAGCCACCCACCTGGGTGACTGTTGCGATGTGGTGGGGATAGGCTCGGACAGGGCTGCGAACGTCGGGATCGAGAGAAATCGTGACCCTGAAGTTCGAAACGGCCGTCACGCGTCCAATTTCTCGCTCGTTCGACGGCACCGCGCTACGCATGTTGAGGCTCCATCTTCGCTGAGCTTCCGTCCGCCTTCTCCTGCTCCACCCGGAGCTCGCGGAGCGTGCGAGCAACGTCGAGCTCAGTCCTCAGAACTTCGAGATCGGGCAGCACTTCCTTGGCGAAGAACTCGAACCGCCCCCACTCGCCGCCAAAGCAGTACACTCGGCCGGAGTAATCCGAACTTGTAAGTGCCCGAGCCCAGGGCGACGGTGTGGGGTCCACCAAGACTACGGTGAAGCCCGGATTGGTGAGAGAGTCGTGAATGATCTGATTGATGTGGCGGTCCCACCCGCTGTAACCAATGACGAAAAGAACTGTCTGTGGCTCGCGGAGGATGTGCGCCATCGATCGTTGCATGTGCGCGAAAGGCATTGTTAGGCTTTCGGCGTACTTGGCCGCGGTAGGGAGGATCAACAGTCCTTCGGTTCCGGCAAGAAGGGTCAAGAATGCGGCTCGCCCCTCCTCAGAGGTTAACACCTCGGACTCATGCGGAATCGGGCCTGGCCCGAAGCTGACCCCAAATGGGTTCGTTGCCGAAGGCTTGCTCCTCCTCCAGTTGATGCTGCCGTGAAGTTTGAAGAGTTGAACGACCTTGTCGTACCTGCGAACCCGCCCTTCGCCGACCTCACCCGGATAGTAGGTATCCAGGTCATAGACCCCTGGGCTGAACCTCCGATTGACCGTGCCACTGAAACCATCCGTGTAGAGGATGCCCATGCGGTCGGCCGCCTGTTCCACGAGAGTGTCGTAGTTGGTTGTGAACAACCGGGCTCGACCGTGTTGTGGGTCCCGCGCAACCAGCTTGGCCATGAATACCTCGTGGGCGGTCGGGTCACCGCGGCCCTCACCCAGCCTGCTGTCGGGGAGGGCTACGTTGCAGGCGACTGCTATTGCCCTCTCAATGTCCAGCAGGAGTTCCTGCAGAGCTCTCTGTCGTCGGGCTGCGCCCCGGGTCTTCCGAAGCGGGATGGGAATCTCGAGTTTCTCGAGCGGCCAAGCTGAACTCTCGGACAGCCGTGCCAGGGCGGCGAGTTGGGAGAGAAACTCCTCAAACCGTCTTCCCAGTGCCCCTGGCTGCTCCGTCCAGGTCAGGACCTCGCGCAGCACCGATGAGGAGGGCGACTGCTCCACCAAGCGCTGCACTCGGTCGCGAAGTTCGCGCCCCGCGAAACCGGTCACGTAAAATGAGGCACCGGCACCCAAGAGAACGGAAACATTTTGCATCCGGAGCCACTTCGCGGAGAGCGCCCTCACATCTTCCCGAATAGGCACGATCTGATCCTCTGGCTTTGCCTTCGGGTGCAGACGTGCCAGCCAGTTCTCTCGCGCTCGGAAGAGAACGGAAGGCTCAAACTTGCCGGCGCTGGTCTTCTCGATGGTCGGGATCTCGTTTACGTCGTCAGTGAAGAGGTTTAGGGTCGGCCAAGAGTCGGGCATGGCTGTCGTCCCGGTGCCACCTCCGGCTCCGACAAGGGTGGGTTGTGCGGTTACGGAGTCGTCTTTGGAGCTCATGCGCTCGTTCCCCTCCCTGGTGCTCCTTACTCTTTGCACAAGAATGCGCCTAGGGTCTTCTTGGCGGGTCGGGGGTGAGCGTCCGCCGAGAACCGCGATCCCTGGAGTGCGGCCATCCGCGCCTGCGGCGGGCCCCCGTAGGGCTTTCGGACATTCTGGCCCATGGAATGTTTCACGAACTCAACCTCGTCACCATTAAGCATAGTCCCACATGCTTCTGCTGCGCTGTCTGCCGGCCCTGAAAAGCGTATAGGTGATTTCGGCGGGACTCCCTGTGAACGGTTCTTATCACCCGTTTGGGTGATAACTGAAGGCTGGCTCTGCGTCAACTTATTAATCAGTGTGGCGCGCGTGAAGGCGGGGTTGCGGAACTACGATGCCGACAGGCTCGAGACGCCAGCGGCAGCGATAGGAGAGCGAGGCCTCCGCGGAGACATCCCGCCGTGGCGGTGGCCAGCACTATCGAGCCTTCATAGGGAGGACGTGTTCCCAGGGGAGAGACTGAGCGCCCTTGTGGACGCCACCGAACAGGCCGGGAGCGTGGACCCGCATGAGCGTGATTTGCTGCTTCTTGGAGTGGCCGCAGCGGCCGGGGGCACTCTCAAGCCCTGCTTCATCGGGGTCACGTTAGACAGCCTCGTTATTGACAATCGAGGTGGATGGACTAGTTAGAGAGGCTGCTGGTACGCATCTTAACTAGGAGAAGCCGCCCGACGCCTCATTGTCCGCCTGCGCGAGGGAGGCTCGCCGCAGGGTCCGCCGCTAGCCGTGGCATCTCGACTCCGTCGATCGCCCTCTGCCTGGAGCCAACTGAGCAGAGGTCCAAGAGGGGGCACTCGGAGCACCGCCGGAGAACACAACCCCGCGAACCGATGAGCCAGAGCGCTCTGTCCACGTCAAGCCACGACACCCGCGCCTCGCGGCAGCTGTCACGGAGTGCCCGCTGCACGAGGGGAACATATGCACGAAAGGCCGCTTCATCGGCTGGCGCGGGGGAGGTGGTGAGTATCCCCGTATACGAAGCGATCCTGGCGTCGTGAATGTCCACCGGGACGAGGACCTCCTGTTGACGATCCACTTGCGCCAGACCCAATCCGACCGCGGCACGGAGCAGCATCCCTCCAGTTTTTGGTCCGTATCCGCGAAATGAGCAGATCTTCTTTAGAAGGTCAGTAGCGTCCGATGTGCTCCGGAAGAGCCGATCGGCCCGACCGTCGTACTCTAAGAGAAGCCGCAAGGCATTGAGATACCAACGGCGGGCCCCCTCACGAGGGTACCGGACGCCGATATTGCTAACCGTCGCCTCCACCAAACCTGCATCATCTGGACCCGCAAACCGCTCTATGACGTCAGGCGCTGAGAATAGCCACGGCCGCTCACTGTACGCGACCTTCGCGCGGCGATATAGATCCCGAGATCGAACACCGTGGTCGTGGCACACTACGAAGAACAAGAATGTCGCGTGCTCAGCGGAGCCCGGGGATGCCCCATCTGGAACTTGATTCTCGACAAGATCAGATTTCTCGGCTAGGAGGCCATTGCCACGAGCAAATGCGTCTGCTAAGACCCGGACCACACGTCGCCCCTGCGTTGGGTTCGCAATGATCCTCATGGGAAAAGCCCCGCAAAGGCCTCCTTGATCGTCGCTGCCACCTGGGCCGCCACTCGTTCGACTGGTGGGGCGGCGTCTATGATAGCCCAACCCTCCCTTCTTGCTCGTCGGTCATAAAGAGTCCGCGCACTCGCCAGGAAGCTTGAGTTGTACACTTGCGTTCGCCCTTGAGTCCTTTCTCGTGCTCGTTCAACATCGATTGCAAGCAGGATCGTCAGACCAGGGTTTGGGAACACTGAGTTCACTCCTCTCACGTATCGCATGGTGAGCCGGTCAGGCGTTCGCCGCAACTCCGCCTCCCTGTAAACCAGCGCCGACGCCACGTAACGTTCCCAGACTACCAGCGACCCGTTGTCAAGGGCCTGTTGGACGCAAGCCGCAAAAGTCCAAGCCCTATCAGCGGCAAAGACGAGCGTTTTTACCACAGGCGGCATCATGCAGAGCACGTCGTCACAGAGAACCCGACCTAGGGGAGATTGCTTCTCTGCCGCTAAGACCACAGGGGCGCGGCAGTCTTGCAGTAACTTGATAGTCTCCCTAGCAACAGCGCTCTTCCCGGCGCCGTCGATGCCTTCGATGGCGACAAGTCTTTGCGCTACTGCCGCTTGGCCAGCTGCCATTGAACGAATGCCCTTCGATCAACGAGCGGGTAGGGCAGGTGCAGACAAGCTTGCGTGATGACGCTATGCGCCATCTTGCGCCGGATCCTCGCCGGGGCCAGCGGGAAGTCAAAGCCCGCACACACGCCGAACATTCTCAGGTACAGTTCAAGATCTTCTGGCAAACTGAACGTCACACTGGGCATATGGACGAGACAGGCGAGGGTCTCGAGACCCTCTGCTTCAGCTTCGGGAGCGAGCAGGGAGGGGTTGAGTCTCGGATCGGGGGCGCTGGTCGGGGCCGCGAGTTCCCGCTGTACGAGCTTACTCACACGTGGAAGATCCAGCGTTGAAAGGTCTAGGATCAACAACTGGCCGCCCACTGTCAGCAGGGAACTCACCCACGCAAACCACCTTTTCCTGTCCCTGATATCGTGAAGCACAAAGGCCGCCACGACGGTGTCAAACGCGTCTACTCTTGCGGCTTCGACCACTGCGTCCTTGGAAGAGGTGAATTGGAGGCGCCTAAGACCAGGCGACCGGTTCCTCGCCACAACGACCATGCCCTCGGAGGCATCAAAGCCAAGCACCTGCGCTCGGGGCGAGAGCTTCGCAATGTGTGCGGCCGTCCGCCCAGTGCCACACCCGATCTCGAGAACCCTGCGGGAGTCTGAGCCACATAGCGCCTCTTGAATGCACTCCGGTGTGGTCCATCGGGGCTTGTACCATGATTCGAGTTTCTCAACGAACCCGTCATAGCCTTCAGCTACACGGTCAAAGTGCGCCGCTGGGTCTTCCGGCCCCGACGTGAAGTTACCCAACGCGCGCACGACCTCACTCACAGAAGAACACACACCACCCAGTCGCTCGATTGCACCAACCACGAATGGGTTCTTGTAGACTCGCCCCTCACCCAGTCGGAACTGCCGCAGGTCGGTCAAGAGGCCCAAGATTGGGACCCCAGCAGCGTACGCGAGACCCACCTCGCAAGCCACGCCAGCGTCGATCGTCTCCTGATCGAGGCACGCAATCAACACATCGCATGACAGGAGCTCGGTCGTGTCTTGCTTAAAGATCGACTCGGCGGTCGGGGCAGATTCTGCATTCGCGGGTACAGCCTGGGGCAGCACGACCTCGTATCCCGCCGCCCTGAGAGCATCGGCACAGACTTCGTTGAAACGGCGGTCGGCATCGCTAAAGAGCGCGTTGGCCCAGTAAACCCGAAGCATGATGCCTCACCCACCTCGTCCCCCCACGCAACCTGAAGCTGACCTCATAATACGGGCTCATCGGCTGACGGGCACCAGGTATCACCATCTCACCTTCATGTGTTGGACTTTCCTCTCTCCTCTGACGACGGGAGCTCGACAACGCCGCCGCGGGCTCGCGTTTCGACCTAGGCATTCTCGCTGGACCTGGCGGCTTACGGTCGCTGCGGGCCACAGCGGGTACGCGGGCGACCCCGTGGCCCTGCACGCAGACCAGCGCAGCGGTACCTGACACCGGCTCATGCGCCCGCCTTCTTCGCTGGCTGCAGGTCTCTGAGTTTCCGACGGATGCGGCGAGCAATCGCGAAAGCCTGAACGGCCATGAAGGCGGCACCTATCGTCACCAGGACGTAGGTTGTCTTGACGGCGTCGTAACCGGCCACGCTCCCTGGTCCGTCCCGCCAGACCCGATGGGCAGCGTTGACGCAGACCGAGACCGCGTCCGGTGCAAGCACGACTGCCAAAGCCCAGGTGGCCACGACGAGCGGCGCCGCTCTGGAGCGCCATGTTGCATGCACGGTTCGGAGCGGTGCGACACGGTCTTCGTCATGGATTGGTACGGGTGTAGTGATGGCCTTTTCCAGATCTCCGTACCAGAGGGAGTACAACATGGTGACGAGGGCCAAGAGGAGGCCAGCAGGCGAGAGCAGATCGCTCATTTGGTTCCCGCCGGCCCACCTTGATCGAGCCCAAGGTGTTTCCGCAGCTTCGCGCACGAGGACGGTTTGAGTTCGTAGGTGGAAACCGTTCCCCGCTTCTTCGCCACCTGCGGCAGCGTGCCGTCAATGCCCGCAAGCAACCGGTTGAGTTCTTCGACGATGCTCGCGTTGTCGGCCGTGAAGTAGTACTCCTCGCCCTCCTCGTCCTTCTTGGCCGAGGACATGGTGTCTTTCAGCGTGCCGAGGATGGCCTCCTGCAACTCGTACTGGTACTTCGACAGCACCGACCGAATCAGGGACCGGCTCTCCGTCAGCGTCGTCTGGAAGAGCTCGCAGACCTGCTGCTCCGTCGGGACGCGGTTCCCGAACGCATGGCGGATGAGCAAGAACAGCCGGTACTCCCGCATGTCGCTCCCTCGGGTGAAAACCTTCTGGCCGAGGAACATTCGGGCCAGCTCCTCCAGCGCCGCAGTCGCAAACGGAGCCAGCGCCCTGTCGAGGTTCGCGCGATCGCAACCAAGGATCTCTGCCAGTTGGAGTTTCTCGTCCACCCCGATAGCAAGGCTTGCCTTGATGGGCACTGTGGGTCCTCCCTTTGGCCTCGAGGCCGGCTTGATCGGGCTAACCGACTGCGGCACCTTGTTGGCCGTGTGACCCTTCACAGTAACGGCTTCCCTCATTTAATGTTGACAGTGTGCCCCCTCGCGAACATCACCCATTTGGGTGATGGATCCCCAATCGCACGACCCTAGGTTTAGGCCAACGAAAGGCGAGGGGTCGATGTCCGGCCGGGGTTCCCGCCGCGGGGGGCAACTCATCCCCGTAGCCCATCAAGGCCGCGGGCGCGTGTTCTGTCAAACCGCCCTCTTTGAGTTCACTTCGTACTTGAGGCCAGTGAGCTTCGAAGCCAGGAAATCATCGTCCAGCAGGCGGAGGATCTCCCACTTGTCGGAAGGGTCGAATACCACACGCTC
>Ga0299915_10001802_pt1 | contig 15727 bp, 16 predicted proteins | sample RVTome_13_FD_200263 | JGI IMG/M metagenome (GOLD analysis project Ga0299915, IMG submission 200263) | Soil microbial communities from uranium-contaminated site in the Upper Colorado River Basin, Wyoming, United States - RVT92D227 (version 2) ... | reverse complement strand
TTCAAGCAATAATATGTGCCCTTTTACCTAGAATTAATAAAGAATTATATGGAGTTTAGGATTTAACTTTAAATTAGTTCATTTATAAAAAATTCTGTTGAAATCGATAAAATTCAGAAGGTAATATTTTTAATTTATTCAAAAGAATTAAATTATATATATAAAAAAACAAATAGTTATAAAAAATAATCAAAATGATATAAAATGGACAAAGAACAATATAAAAACGAACCACTTTTAAAAATACTAGTTGTTTTAGCGGGAGTTGTAGCATTAATAAATCAAATTTTTGCGTTATTGGGATATTATTGGTGGTTGCCAATTTATAATTATTATTGGATTTGGCCGTTTTATTTAGTTTTGGTACTCGTTGGTATATTTTTTTCTGTTTTAACTATTTTGTGTGGGTTAAGAAAAGAATATAAGAAAGGTGGAGAAATTGTCCCATTTCATTGGATCACCTTTCTTGTGCTTGGGATATTACTTTTAATATTTGGAGGGGGTGTTATTCCTTTAATTTTGCTCATTATAGCTTTTTTCCTTGCTTTGATCGAAGAATTTTAAAAAGTTTAGTAAAAAGAATTAAATTTTTTTTTCTTCATTATTTTTTAAAAAAAAATTTTGTTTTTTAACTATAAGAGAAACTTAAAAAACCATTAACTTAGATAATAATCAATAATTTTTTCGGCAATGTTTACTTCACACACCTTTTGTAAACCGGTAAATCCTGGAATCGAATTCACTTCTATAACGTAATAACCTTTCTCGCTTTCTATAATATCAACCCCTGCTATTTCTGTTTTTGTAACTTTAGCAGATTTAACTGCAAGCTGTATTAATTCTTTATTAAGATCAATAGGTTCTACTTTCGCTCCAGCGTGAACGTTTGTTTTCCAATTATCGCTTACTCTATACATCCCAGCAACAGCTTTATTTCCAATAACGAGAATTCGAATATCTCTATTAAAATGTTCAATAAATTGTTGCAAATAGAAAATCTCGTTTAAATTACTTAATGTATATATAACATTTTCAGCAAAACCTTTGTCGTTCAATCTGGTTATACCTATACCTTTTGAGCCGTAAAGTGGTTTTATTACAACATCATTTCCTAGTTCTTCAAACGATTCTAAAGCTGCTTCCGGATTTTCGCATACAACTGTCTTAGGTGTTGGAATATTATTTTTTTCTAACATAATCGATGTTAAAAACTTATCGCTGGCTATTTCTAGCGCTTCTCTCGAATTTATTAGTCTAATGTTGTATTGTTCTATCGCGCTAAGCAAGTCGAGTCTAAAAAAAATTTTTTGAGTTGCGTCTGCTCCAAAACCTCTCACTAGAATTCGTTTAGGTTCTAAGTTTTCAAATTGTCCTTCGAATTTAGTTATGTTAATTTTAACTTTCACTTTTGAAGGTATAAAGTAATCGACATCGTATCCCCGGTTCTTCAATTCTTGAGATAATATTTGTACTTCTGGATCGGAAGGTCGTGGAGTAATTATTAATTGCTTTTTCATAGATTTAATAAATCTAATTAAAAATAAATATAATACGCAAAATTAAGATCGATGCATTTATAAAGGCAAATCGTCATTAATTAAAATATTTAATCAACTAAAAGAACAAATCTATGAATCTAATCGTAATTTTGATATTTCATTTTTTGATCTATGGGATTCCACCATTTTTAATCGCAAAATTTATTCAAAAATATAAATCGATGACTTTATTTTATTCTTATTTTGGATTTTTATTTGTATTTACTCAATTATTTGCAATCTTTTACTCTATTAAAATTTCAGAGGATTTATTTATAACAGGTGGTAATATCGCGTATTCTTCGATAATTTTGATTACTTTTTGCATTGCTATTATTTCACAAGATCCTGCAGTAGTTAGAAACCTAATTTTGATTCAAATCGTTCTCAACGTATTTTTATTTTTTCTCTACCTTTTGCTTTTTACAATTTTAAATAGTCCTTATGCAATTAACATTTTTAACATATCTCCAGAAATTTTTAGAGCAACAATTACAATAAATATTATTAGTTCTTTCGTGTTTGTAATTGAAATCCTGATAATGTTTTATGTTCTTGAAAAAATTAAAATTAAATTTAAAAATCGTATTATTGTTGCTATTTTATATATTTCAGTGTTTATGGGAATTTTATGTTTAGATGGCTTTTTATTCCCATTATTTATGGGAATGTTTGAACCAAAATTAGGAACGGCAATAACGGGTGGAATTTACGGAAAACTTATTTTAGGAATAGGATTTAGTCCCTTTCTTATTGCATTTTTAATTTCTCATCGAGAGAGTTTTAAAAAATATCTAGAAGAGCCCTTTAATTTGAGATATATAATCATCCCTCCTCGAAAAAAATTACTTGAAGAACTAGAAGAAGCGGAAGAAAAATACCACGAAGCGTTCAATCGCGCAAATTTTTATAAAGATCTATTTACGCACGATATAAGAAATATAATACAAAATATTGGAATGTCCGTTGAATTGTGTGAACAGTATCAAAAAGAATACGGACCTGTTAAATCCGATAAATTTAAAGAATATCACGATATTATCGAGCATCAAATAAAGGCGGCAAAGAAATTAATTACAAATATTACTAAATTATCAGCATTAGACGAAGAGAAAAAAACGGCATTAATACCAATAAACCTTTTTGATTCGTTAACAAAATCTATAACATTTGTAAAAGAAGGATTTCAGCAAAAACCGCTAAATATTCAAGTAGATCCTTTTGATAAAAATATTAAGGTGAAAGCTAACGAATTATTATATGATGTATTTGAAAATATTTTAATCAACGCAGTAAAATACAACGAAAATAAGATTCCGGAAATATTAATTAAAATATCTAAGATTACTAAAGATAAAATTAATTATATTAAATTAGAATTTATAGATAACGGAATCGGAATTAACGATTCGTTAAAAAAAGTTATTTTTTCAAGAGAATATAAGGAACTTAAAGGTGAAAAGGGAATGGGGATTGGATTATCCTTAGTGTTTAGAATCATTCAGTTTTATAAAGGAAAAATATGGGTTGAAAATAAAGAAAAAGAGGATTATACACAAGGTAGTAATTTCGTTGTTTTAATCCCTCAAATTTAAAAAAAAATCCGGATAAGATAATTAATCGATTGAATTTTAGGTTTTTGTTTAATTATTAAGGATTTTAAAAAAATTACTTAATTTGAAAAGAATTAACATTTTTATATTAATTTGATATAAATATTTTTATTTTCAATTGAAAATTATATTAATTCAATGATTAACAAAGAAAATAACTCAGATATCGAAAAGTTAACAAAAATTCTTAGTTCAATCCAAAATCTTTATTATAAAAAAAAAGAAGAGTTAGAAGAATTACAGTTAGAAATATCTGAATTAAAAGAAGTATTGAATAATCTCAACTCTATTATTTCAAACAAATCTTTTTTTAGTGCGGACGAGATATATAAACAAAAAATAATAAAAGGTGAAGAGAGCGAAGCTAACGAACTTTTCCAAGAAACTGTACCTAAAGAAGAGTTGCAGGGAACTAATATTAAAAGAAAAATATTTTCTAACGATAACCAAGAACTAGTATGCGTTTTAAATTTTTACGATTTAAACAATGTAGAAATAAAATTTATAAATCCCGAGAAAAAACCAATAAGAGAAACTTCCGAAGAATTTATAGGAACTTTTTTAAAAGGTGCGTTGATTAAAATAAAAGACGATAATCCTGGAATGGAATTGAAATATTCTTACGTTAAAGATACAGATATAATCGAAAAAATAGAAATCTCAAATATTAGAAACGTTAAAGATTACGACTTAATAACTTCGCAGATAAGAAATTTATTGTCTGGTGAAAATTCCTCACCTTATTGATAAACACGAAGTTTTGTCAAATTTTTAAAATTAAATGATATATTAATATATTATACTCTTTTAAATAGTAAAAAATTAATATTTTAACAGTTTTTATTATTTGTGAAAAATTTAAAGATTGGAGAGGAAAAAAACTTTGGCAAAGAAGAAAGATTCTTGGCTACAAATGCCTAAATTACATTCAAAATTTAACGATCCTGATTTAGAAGAAATTTTGATTAATAAAGCAATACAGCTTTTAACTGTAGAAGACGAAGAGGTACCTTCCTTTATTTTTTTAAGCGGTCAATTCTTTGATGTTAAAGGATTTGTTTACTCGGCGCTACGGGCGTGGAAGGGTGCTGTTAAACCTTCAGACAAAAGCGGAAGACAGCCTCTTTTGGAAGCTACGTTTGCTTCGTTGTCAGTGTATTTAAGTTCTTTATTATCGATCCAGTCAGATTTCTATTTTGCTTACGACGAAATAAAAGATCTCCTTTTAAAAGCAAAAAGAGAAGATCTTTGGTCGATTGTAGAAGAAAAATTACCCTTCATTTCGTTGCCTCCAAAAGAAATGTACGGAAAGCAAGTCTCGCCGATATCGCCCTATTTTGTAATTAATCAAGACGATGATCTAACATTAGGAGAGATTTATCCGTCTGTATTTCTTTCAGAAGTGATTAAATCAATCAAATCAAGATTTTTTATATTTTTTCAGTATCAAGGATATTCTGCGTTCGGATTTTTCAATTCTTTACCACCAAGAAAGAATTTTGGATTTGAACAAAAAGCGAAAGAATTTAACGGAGATCCTATTCCTGAAAATATATTAAAATACGCAAAAGCTGCTAAAAATTTGAAAGAAGTTATGGTTGCGCTTATTCATTGCCATAATAACGCACTTCTCGAGCAATTTCTCATAGACGACTACGAACTTTTATTAAATAAATTATTAAGTTCGGAGGTACCTTAAAATGGTAAATATTGGTCTATTAGGAGATATAAGCGTTGGAAAAACTTCGCTTTTGCGTCTATTTGTTAGATACCTAAATAAGGGAGATATAGAAAAAGTTCAAGGTGGAAAGAAATGTACAGTTGTTAAAACAGATTTTTCTGGAGAAGCTACAGTTCCAGGCGGTAAAAAGGACGATGCTCTAGACGAAAAGGAAACAAAGACCATTCATCCAAACAGAGTAGTGTTTAGAGAAGACGATACTAATAAAGCTCATACAATCTTCGCTCCCGGAGGGGATAGAGAGCGGGCCGTCGTTAAAATGGGCATAATCACGATTAGTAGAATCGCAACTCAAATAGTAGCAGTTTTTTCTTGCGATCGCGATGTCGAAGAACAGTTTAAATTTTTTGCAGATGTTAGATTTTTTCCTCAGAATATTTTTGTCTGTTTGAATAAAATAGATCTACTCGAAGGAGATAAAAAGAAAAAGCTAGAAGAAGCAAAGAAAAAGATTAAAGACTTTTTTGCCAAAAGAAAAATAGGAATAAACGATTATTTCGTTACCTGCGGAGAAACAATTAAAGGATTTGAGGACATAGAATCTTACAACAACGCCGTCGCAGAAATGATTCTAAAAATATGTACTGCCATCGAATAATTTAAAATGTTAATTTTTTTTAGCTAATCATCTTTCTTATCTTTTAGTTTTAGAGCTAATTTAACGAATAGATGTTCTAGATCTAATTGATAACCGATTAAGGGTGTTAATCTTACGAATCCTTGATCTTTATTAATTTGAATGAAACCCATCTCCTCTAATTCCTTTAAATCGGTTAATATATCTTTTTTATTTCTAAGCGTTTTAATTTCGCTTAATTCTCCAATTCCGTTGTTTTGAAGACAGCATACTAAACACGTAAATAATGTTGCCGCTAATTTTGGTTTATCGTTAAAAGGATTGACGGATAAAGCGCCAGAAAGCTCCAAATCGTAAGAAATAAACCAACGAGAATCAATGGGATTAAATCTTACTTGAAGACCTACTGGTTCAAGATATTTTGACAGGTTAATCAACAAATTTTGAAAATAGATGTTTTTGTTTTTGTCTTTAATATTTAACAGCTGAAAAATTTCTTTCTTTGTTGCTCCTATTTGGCACAAACCTTTTTTATTACTTAATAAATGCATTAAAACGGAAAGCTCGTTCACTTTTAGTATCATCTCATCAAATATACAATGTGTTTGTTTCTTTTTGATATTTTATTTTACCAGCTTGAAGAAGATGTAATAAATATATGAAATTTTCGTAGATTAATTCTTGTTTTTCGTCGTCTTCGAAAACATCTTCAAAATTACACGGTAATTTGGATTGAATTTGATTATAAAAGTTAATCATTTTTTCCGTGAACTTTTGTTTTTGTACTTCTAAAATGAAAATCTTTTTAGATTTTATTTTATCCAAATGTTCTATAATTTTTGACGAACTTTTTCCTTTTAACAAGCGATCTCTACTAGATTGCAGAAAATCCATTGATAAACCTTGAATGTTAAAAGGCTCAATCCAGCAATCGCAAAGTAATTCGAAGATTTCGGTTTCGCTAGGATTCCTTTTCAAATACTCTACGAATTTTTTCTCCGTATTTAAAGAGCCAAGAAAATTTTTTAATTCTTCAAATTTTTGATTTAGAATATCGCAAGCATTTTTATATGTATTTGAAGATTTTTCAAGATTGATAACATCTAAAGAATTTTTTAATTCGTTAAAAAAGGGAACTAGTTCTAAATCAAGAAGATTAATATCACCAGAAGCGATTTTTTCTTGTATATCGCTTAATTTTTTGTTTAAATTCTCTAGAATATCTACGCTAGTCATTATTATTCTTTTTTAACTATTTTTGGGTTGAATACGGTTGAAATTTCGTTTTTACCTACTCTTGCTATTCCAATTAATTTTTCAGCTAATAAATATAAAATATTAGACGATTGAGGTAAAAATAATATCATTTGTATAGGATTTTGCTCTAACATCGTTTTAATCATTTTATAGACGATTTCAGAGTTGTTCTCGTCTAAGAACATAGCTGCTTCGTCAAGCATACATAGTGGAGATGGATTCATTTCTTGTAAAGATAGTATTAAACAAATACAAATCATGGAAATCTGGCCTCCACTTAAGGCAGAAAAAGAATTCAGTTGTTCTTTAGACGTTGCCGCTTTGATAACAACACCAAGATTTTGAAAATCTCCTTCAAGTATTAAAGAACAATAGGTTTTTACGTTTGCATTTTCAAATTTTTGATTAATCATTGATTTTAAATCGTTAAGAACGTTTTGAAATTTCTCGTAATACGTATCCTCTAATTTATTTTCTGTTTTTATTGCTGCACCGATATCATTTTCTAAATTCTTTTGATTTTTAGCAATTTCTTTTAATCCATCCATTATTTGGTCTTTTTCTACTAAAATAGATTCGTCAACGTCTAAAAACTTGAGTAACTCTTTCTCAACTTTCAAAATGTCTTCTCTGATTTCTTCAATCGATCGAATTTCGATTTTATTCTCAGAAACTAAAGGCTCAATTTGAACGTTTATTCTTTCAAGGTCTTCTTTTTTCGCGTTTAATTCAATCTTAGTAGAATTAAATTTAATATTTTGTTGGTCTAAATCAAGAGTTGCTTGAATATCTTTTTTATCGTGTTCGGCTTTAACTTCTTGAATTTTGTTCTTTTCTTCGTTGAGTTTTAACATTTTGCTTTCGATTGTATTAATTTCTTCTTCTACATTTTCTAATTCTCTATAAGTATCAAAGGCATCTTTATCCTCTTTTTTAAAATTTTCTTCTTTTGTTCTAAACTCCTGTTTTAGTTCGTTAAATTTTTCTTTTTGGATTCTGATCTTTTCTTGAACATCTTTTAATATTTTCTCATTTTCGTTTAATTTATCGTCCCATTTTTTCTTCTCTTCGTTGTTTAAATAATTTAGTTCTTCTGGAATTTCTTTTATTCTTTTATTCCATTGAAAAAATTCCGGATCCTTTTGACTCTCTAAATTTTTTATTTTAATTTCAAGATCATTTATTTCCTTATTCAATTCTTCGTTGATACTTTCTAAGCTTGTTCTCTGTTCGTATATTTCGTTCTTTTTTGAAGTTAACCTGTTCTTTTGATTGAAAATATATAAAAGATCGTTAAACGATTCCTTTTTATTAAATAACTCTTTTTGAATCTGATCCAGTTTGGATAATTCTGCTTTTTTTTCCAATACCGCATTATTTAACTCGTTTATTTCGGACTCAAGTACTTTAGATTGCTCTTTTTGCGTTCCAGCGCTTAAAAGGCCTTTTAATTGTTTTATATGGGGAGTTTCGTAAGCATATTTATACGAAACAATTTGTTCTCCCTTTAAAGTTACACATTTTCTATTAAAATTAAATTTAGTATATAATTCTTTTCCCGACCTAAAATCGTTAACAACTGCGCAATCTTTTATTTTTGAATATACAATCTTTTTAATATCAATATCATCGTTAACAACGTTAATTAGTTCTGCTAAATAGCCTATTACTCCTGGAGCAGATAGTTTTGGGAAAGAAGAAATATTAAGATTTTTTGGGACATATATGTTACAATACGCGTTGTACTTTTCTTTAAGCCTTTTTAACAGATCTAATGTATCCCAATTATCTGCAATAAAGCTATATAATAATTTTTCACCTAATACTGATTCTATGGCGTAACTCAAATTATCGTCGTATTTAAGATATTCAATTATTGGGCCTTTAACGCTTAATTCTCGCTTATTTATTTCTTCCTTTAATATAGTAATATTTGTTGGAAGAATTATTCTTCTTTCTCTAAGAGAAGTTTGCAACGGCTTCAGCTTATTAATTTTTTTAAATTTCTCTCGTTCTAATTCTTTTACATTAGATTCTAGTGAAAACTGCTCTAAAGATGATTTTTTCAACTCCTTATCTAATTCTGATAACAAATTTTTCGTTGGATTTTCTAAAAACCATTTATTTATTTCTAATTTATGCTCAATATCTTGAAAACTCTGAAAGATTTGTTCGATTTCGTTGTTTTGAGACTTTATTAATTTTTTATTATCGGATATCTGTTTTATTTTATCTTTTTTTTCCGAAACTAATCGGTTATATTCTTCTAAAAATTGTTCGTTTAACTGAATTTTCTTTGTTAATTCGCTTTGTTCCTTAATTAAATCGTTTATTTTTTGTTCAATTTTATGCTTCTCTTTTTTAATTAGTTTTAATTCGTTGTCTATAGCTGATTTTTGATTATTATAATTATCCAAAATTTTTTCTTCGCTTGAAATTTTTTCAGCTAAAGTGTCTAATTCCAACTTTATAGAGATTTTCTTACTTTGCCAAGTTTGTATTTTTGAGATTAATTCTTGTTTTTTATAATTATTTTCTCCTAAATTTTTAAGAAGATCGTTTACTTTTTTTTCGATTTCAGAAATTTTTATTTGTAACTCTTTGATTTCTTTTCCAATATTTTCCTTTTTTTTGTTAATTTCGTCAATAATTACTTGAATTTGGAGTATTAACCTTTCCAAATTTTTTATATCGTATTCCAATTTTTTTCTATTTGCCCATAAAAGTTCGTCGTTGTATTTTTCTTTTATTTTTAGAAGCTTCTTTTTTTCTTTCAATCGAAGAATTTTTGGTTGTAAAAGGTCTAAACTAATGTTTAACACGTTTTTTTTACTTATCAGAGATTTCAGTTCATTATTTAAATTTAATACGCTATTTTTTTGTTGTAAAATCTCTTCTCTTAAACCTTTTAATCCAATGCCTTCTTCGAGAAAAGTACATAATTCTGTGGGTTTTAAACTTTTAATAGCGTCGATTTTTCCCTGACTCACAAAAGCGAAGCGATTATCAGGATTATATTTCAATTCAGAAATAAGTTTTTGAATTTCAAAAGCAGAAATTTTTACAAAATCACTATCGTTTTCTCTTTTAATTGTATAATACGGAGATTGTCCTCTTAGGACAAATCTTCGAATTTTAACTAATTCTTCTGCTGCTTGAATGTGCAGCTCAACCATTGCATGGTTCTGATCGTGGCGAATAAAATCCGACCACTTTCGATATCTTTCGTCTCTTTCGTTGCTCCCTAACGCAAACTTTATTGCTTGAAATATTGAAGTCTTTCCGCTCCAATTGGGGCCGACAATGATTATAAACTTCTTATCCTCGAAATTTACTTCGTCTCGCTGAAACGATAAAAAATTCTCTAAAATTACTTTTCTTACGAAAACTTGGGGATTCGATCGAAGCTCGTTCTTTTGATTATCGTTTTTAACGCGAGAGGGCAAGTTTTTTAATCACGCTCTTAAGTATTTTTACCAAACGCTTTTATCATCAAATCTACTCTTTTTTTAGCTTTTTCTAAGTGTATCTGAGCTCTCTCGGGAGGATCGTTCAAAATGAAGGGATATTTTGCAATTATCTTGCGATCGTTTTCTTCAATTGGTTCTTTATTTTTTAATTTATCAACGATTAATAATACTTCGTTAAAATGTTTTGAAGCAGCGTTTTCGTACAACTGATTTAGCATAAATTCGGAAATATTTTCGTCTTTAATTTGATTAATTAACCTTTCTTGCTCTTCGATTTGTTTCTTTTGAATTTCTTTATCTTGTAAATTCTGATCTAGATTAAGATTAGATTTTTGTTTCAAATCGGTTTTGTTTTTAGATTCTATTACACTACTATAATTCGAAGGAATAAACTCGCCTGAATCTATTAGATTATTCACAATATCTGTAATTTCGTTACTCGAGCTGTTCAAATCAGAATTTAAGTAATGTTTTAATATAGATACTTTCAATAATTGATTTAAGTCATTATTTTCCCATCCTTCCGTTTTATTAACGATTGAATTAATATCAAAAACAATCTTAGAATTTTTTTCTAAAAAATTCCTAAGTATTGTTTCGCGTTCTATTTTGTCTAAAAGGGGGATTTTAATAAATAAATCAAAGACAGTAAAAAGATCGCTCGAGGATTTAATAATCTCGTTATAATCGTAATTGATCCAAATTAAAATAGTATTTTCATCTATAAATTCGAATTTTTTTTTATTATTACTTAAATATTGGATAAAATTAGCTAAATGATTTATATTAACAGATTTATTGTAATAATCTAATTTTTCTTCAATTACGAACAATTTTTTTTCGCTTGCACTGCTTTTTCCTTTTTTTATTTGCTTATCTGAAGCGTTTTTCTCAACCGGATTTTCCAATTTTTTGTCTTTATCGAAGAATGAATCAAATGCCGAAAAGATCCTACTAAAAAGATCAGAAAAATCGCTTGTTTCTCTCTGTATTGTTAAAAGATTTAGTTCAATATACTCTAAATAATAATTATTCGATATTAATTTTAAATAATCTATTAAGTCGGTTCCTGGTTGAACGTTGATTATTAAAGCTCCTTTTGGTTTCAAATAATTGTAAAGTTCTAGATCTTTAGAATCTGTTAATATAATTTTTATATAATTGATTATTTCTGCGTATTTTTCTCTGTAAAATATATTTTCTTTTTTAACCTTAATTTCAGAAGGTACATGTCTTACGAAAAATTTTGAAAAGTTTAATTCTTCGTTTATTTCTGTCATTTAGATCTTAATTTAATTAATAATTTCTTTTTTAATTAGTCATTAAATGAAAAAATGACTATATATTAATATATGTAAGAGCCCAAAAAATTACTCGATTAATAATAATTTCTAGCCGACAATATTCGTGAAGCTAAAAATCTCGATATTTTTACGATTATTATTATTTTTTCATTTCAAAAATCTGAAATATTGGTTTAAAACATCTAGAAACATTTTTAATTGGTCTTTTTCTATGCCGTAATATGTAAATTTCCTTTTTTCCATCCTTTTATTAAGCCGGCAGTTTCAAGAATTTTTAAATGGTGAGAAATCGAAGATTGCGATTTAACCAAAGCGCATTCTATTTCGCAAGCAGATTTTTCATTTAGTATTTCATTTATTTTTAAGATTTCCTCGTTTTCTAAAGCTAAAATCATGTTTTAAAGACATCTATATCCTTATATCTTTTTGTCATTTTTAAGTTTTTAAAGCATAATTTCTTTGAAACATATTAATACTTTATAAAAAAGATCATTTTATTTTTTTCATTTTGATCAACTACTAATTCAAATTTGAAAGATTATAAATAAAATGTAATTTTAAGAAAAAATGTTAATTGATTTTTAATAAAAACCAATAACAACTTTAAAATAAATGGAGCGAAATAATATGGAAAAAACAAAATATGCTCAAGCTGTAAACGAAGAAATAATCTCTACCTTATGCCTTAAAAATAGGTATTCGTTTTTAAACAACAATCTTACTGCTATTCTTTCTCAAAAAGAATTTAATTTCTTACGAGAAGTTCAAAGATTTTGTCTGAAGTTTGAAAAAAAAAACAATGTAACGCATGGACCTGACGAAGATTTTTACGAATGGGTTCCAGCTTTCGGAGCGGAGGGATATATTTCAAGACAACACAATTTTAAAATGTGCGATGTTGATTATGGTTCTGATTGGGGTTTGGCAGCAGATTTTATGAGATGTTTAGCCATCGATATGTTTGATCCTCAATTTAACATGGGTGGAGGAGCTACAGTTTTGGCGATAAATCCGATTTACGAGCATCACGATAATGTGCCTGGAAGAATAGAAGCTTTAAAGGATTTAGTCACTGGAAAAGCACCTGGTTGCATCCTTATTACAGAACCAGAGAGAGGCTCCGATGCGGTACACCAACTAACTACTTGTAAAGAACAAGGCGATGGTAGTTTTATTCTTAATGGTGAAAAAATTTTTAATACAAACGCACCTAAATCTAAATGGGCTGTATGCTACGCTACAAACGAACAAAACAATCCAAATACAATGGCTCAATTTTTAATTAATACATCGTGGGAAGGATGGAATTGCGAACGAGTTTATATACCATGGGTTCCTAAATTATATTTAGGGAAAGAACGCTTAGAAAATCTAAGAGTTCCAAAGGAATACGTTTTAGGCGGTATAGGAAAAGGTCGCGACCATCTTTTTGAAGGATTAGTGCCTGAAAGAATTGCCATTTGTATGATGAGTATGTCTGAATGTTGGAGCGCTGTAGCTCACGCAGCGATTTATGCTAATTTGAGAAAACAGTTTGATCAAATTATCTTACTTTTTCAAGGCGTGGGCTTTCTTCTCACTGATTTATGGGCTAAAACAACGAATTTAACTATAGGACTTTTAAAATTTTGCGAAGCTTACGATGAAAAAGTAGAAAAGTTTGGTGGAAAGATACCTCAAAATATAAGTCAAGCACTTGTTGCTTCAGCATCTCAATTTAAATATCAAACGACTAAATTATCCATGAAAGTCTGCTACGAAGCTGCAAATCTATGTGGAGGTGCAGGTCTCTGCGATAATACCTTACTTCACGATCTTCTTAATATCTCGAGGATCCAAGAAATAGTGGGTGGTTCCAGACAAATTCAACAATATATTATGTCTATGGCACTTCGAACATTGTTTAAAATGTCTGTATCTTAAAATAATATATATAATTTTTTTTATTATTTTATTTTAAAAATCTGAAATCTTCGTTTAAAACATCTAAATACTTTTTTAGTTGGTCTTTTTCTATTCCATAATACGTAAATTTTCCTTTTTTCCATCCTCTTATTAAACCAGCGGTCTCGAGTATTCTTAAATGATGAGAAATCGAAGATTGCGATTTATCTAAAGCGTATTCTAGCTCACATACGCATCTATCTTTTTCTTTTAATATTTCAATTATTTTTAAGCGTTCTTCGTTTCCTAAAGCGTTGAAAAAGTCGAATTTTTTCTTGAAATTTTCTTGGTAACTTAATTTTTTTCCCAACTGGTACAATTTTTGTAAGTAATCGTCAATATCAATACAATTTTCGCAACTACAGAGCATATTTTTGATTTCTTCTTGGCGTTTGACTTTTATAGATATCACCAAACATATTAAAATAGATTATACTTAGAATAAACCAAGTTCAATATAATAGTATCCGTTTAAGTATTAAAATTTATTTGAAATCGAAAATAATTATTTCAAATCGAAAAAAATAAATATGAATAAATGTTTCAATATCTTAAGCCTTATTATTTGAAAAATTTAAAAAATTAATAAAGGAGATTTTTTGAGTTCGTTAAAAGTTGGAGTAATTTCAGACGGAAAATACGGAGAAAGAGCGTACGCTAATATAAAAACCGTTTTTGAAACGGAATGGATCCTTGTTCCTGAAATTCCCTCTAATTTAATCCTTGACGACGAAGTAGAACTTAACTTTCCAAATTGCGATCTTTACGTTTCTTATGTTCGTCATCCTGATATTATTATACAAATTGCAGAACTAAAAAAACCGTTAATCTTAGGCGTTTTACCTGGTGATGGTTTGCTTACGCAATTAAAGAGAGTTAACCCTGATGTCGTTCACGCTCAAACGATGTGTTCCTTAGAAAGCAATACGGGAATTCCAGAAGTCGACGAATTCACTAAACTTTTTGGCAGACCTATTTACGATCTAACTATTAATCCAGAATTATTTATTGAAGAAATTAAAGTTAAACGATCTTCCCTCTGTGGATCTTCAGACGCGGGTGCTAAATTTCTGTTAAATAAGAAATTGAACATTGAAAATCTTCATAATTTTGCTCTGAGCATATGTCACGAATGCAGAGCGCCCCGATTTGGTCGCACTTGCGATAAGGAAGTCGCAGGTATAATTCATTTAATTTCTTTATTTCAATCCCCTGATTTGGAGAAATTATCTCAAAAAAATAACGAATTAAAGGCTTTTTTTGAAGACATGAAAAAAGAATATTATCGAAGGAAAGGAAAATAAAAAAATAGAGATTTAAAACAGAAAAGAATAGAAAAAATAGAGATTCAATTTACAAAACTTTTACTAAAACAAACTTAAAAATTTTCTTTTTATTTTACAATGAATCTCTTATAAACTCTAATAATACTAACCTTTAATATGATTGCGATAAGTTTTTAAAATTCCAACCAATAAGTATAAAAAAGTATAAATATTAAGTATTTTTTTATTTATATGAACTACTATGATAATCAAAAGAAAAGTTGGTCCGAAAGGTCAAGTAGTAATTCCTAAAGATATTCGGGATTTACTTCATATTCAGCCAGGTAGCGAAATTTTAATTGAAATTTTAGACAAAGAAATAATTATACGACCATCTGTTGATCCAGAGGTTTATTTAAAACAATTTTGCACTACTCCAAAAAAATTGAAAGAAAAAATAAATTACAAAGATCTTTACGATCAACAATACACAAAAGTATAATTTTTTATGCAAAAATCTCTTCAATTTGTTTATATTGATACAAATGTTTTTCTCAATAGCGTTTTATACGATCCTAAAGAAAATGTCGAAGCCCAAAAAGCTTTATTATACTTACAACAAGTTGTAAGAGGAGAAATTAAAGCAGTAACTTCTACATTAACCTGGGACGAATTTGTTTGGATTATTAAAAGAGAAATTGATCGCGAGACTTCAAATCAAAAAGGTCAAGAATTTTTACGGTTTCCAAATTTAATATTTGAAAAGGTAACATTAAATATTGTTAAAAAAGCTCAAGATCTATTATTGAAATATTCTATTCGTCCTCGAAACGGAATTCATTTAGCTACGGCATTAATAAACAAAATGGAAAACTTTGTTACTTTTGATAGTGATTTTGACGATATTTCTGAAATACATATTATCAAATTACAAAATTTATAACTTTAATAAAAATTTAAATTAATTAAACAAGAGTTACAAAATAAGGTATTATCATTATTATTTATCATTATTATT
>Ga0299915_10001800_pt1 | contig 15739 bp, 9 predicted proteins | sample RVTome_13_FD_200263 | JGI IMG/M metagenome (GOLD analysis project Ga0299915, IMG submission 200263) | Soil microbial communities from uranium-contaminated site in the Upper Colorado River Basin, Wyoming, United States - RVT92D227 (version 2) ... | reverse complement strand
TGGTAACCGCACCCTCATCCAATCCTTTGACTGCGATGCGCAAGGCTCCATGCCCTACCAGTGGTGCGATGTTGATCCCCAACCCACCGCTCTGCACGGCTTCTAGATAATCGTTAAATGTCCGCCACTTCCAGCTGACTTCGGGCTGGTCAGAGATGGGTTCCCACTGTCCTCGTATCTCGGTCAGGTGGGCATCATCCACAGGTGCCGGTGACGTCCCGCAGTTCCCAATGACATGGGTTGTGGCACCCTGACGGACGGCACTCTCCGCCCGCCGGTTGACCAGGATGGAGAGATCCGAATGGGTATGGATGTCGATAAAACCTGGGGAGATAAAGCGTCCGGCGATGTCTATTCTCTGTTTTCCCTGCAGGGTTCCAGGCGGGGCGATTTCAGCGATCCGCCCATCATGGATAGCCAGGTCACCCCAGAACCAGGGGTTACCACAGCCGTCCAAAATCCGGCTATTGGCAAGCACGAGATCGTAAGCTGTCACATTGGCAGCCTCATCTGTCGAACGGACGGAAGCCAAAAAAACACAAACGCCTAGAACCAGAAAAACCCTCATCGCCCTCATAAAAACCCTCCTTTCTTCAAGATCAAGATAAGGGATAGAAGGAGCATGCTTTCTGGGAGGTCGCAAGATCTGATCTTATTGGTACCCACATACTCCCATTTTGTTTTAAGTACTATCCCGGTCCTCAAATGTCAAGAAAAAAGATGTCCGCCGGGTAACAGCTGAAATCCCGGTCGATCGTCTGGACAGACTTGGCTGTTGGGCTTGCTGTTTCGCCCGGTCCGACCGGGAGGCCGCATCAAGCATAGAAAAAACAAATCTTGCCAAGAAGTATTTGCCCAGGTAAGCAACGGTAAACATACCTCAAGTGGAGCGGAGCTAAAGAGATAATAGTGGGCTATAGCTTGAAAGTCTACACGCTCTCTGAAAAGCCGCCGACCCCGGCCTGCCCGAAGTCGAGCACGCCAGGCAGAGGCTGGCCGGGCTTATGGGCACATGACTTGCTGGCTGGCTAGGCTTGGCGTCTGAATTGATAGAACACATTGATGACATTCTTAAAAGGATAAGAGTTTCCTGATCATCAAATCCTAGAAATATTCCCCGCTCTCTTCGGCCGCCATGAGCGCGACCTGCTCGAAGACATGGGAGGACGGAAGCCTAGCCGCCACCAACGTCAGCATGAGACGGGCGATGGAAATATTGGCTGTGGACATCGAATCCTGTATGGTGCCAGAAAAGCTTGTGCTCCGCCTGCTGGCCGGGCCGTCTGCCCGGCTCCCCCATCCATCAGAACGGCCCAAGATGAAGAGCCTGGGCGATGATCACCGCAGCCATGCCCAAGGCCAACCAGATGAGAAGAAGCGGCAGGAGCCAGCGGACCCATTTCTCCCAAGGGATCTTAAGAATGCCCAGGGCGGCCATGAAATAGCCTTGCGTGGGGATGAAGACGTTGGTCAGCCCGTTTCCAAGCTGGTAAGCCAGGACGTTGGTCTGACGGGTGATCCCGACCAGGTCCCCGAGGGGCGCCAGGATGGGCATGGATACGGCAGCCTGGCCGCTCCCCGAAGGGACGATGAAGTGAAGCAGGTTCTGCATGAGGTAGATGCCGACGACGCTGATGGAAGACGACCAGCGCCCGACGACAGCCGCCATGGCGTGGGTCAAGGAATCTATTACGTTGGCGTCCCGTAGGATGACCAGGGACCCCCGGGCCAGCCCGACGACAAGGCCGGCATAGGTCATGTCCTGGGCGCCCTGAATGAAACTCCGGGCTGTATCATCGAGAGACAGCCCGCCGATCGGACCTGCCGCAATCGCCAGTCCGAAGAATAGGCCCGAGAGCTGCAAAAGGCCCCAGTGCCAGCGGATGGCGCCGAGGACCAGGACGATGAGGGCGGCCACCGTCACGACAAGCACAGCCACGTGCCTCCGGGTGAAAAGAACGTCCTCTTCCCCCGGAGCCATGGTCTCCCTCTTCAGGTCAAATTCGCGCATAAGACTGATCCCGGGATTGGCCTTGACCCTGGCCGCGTAGCGGGAGAGAAAGATGATGGTAACCGTCGTCATGACCGTCCACAGGATGATCCGGAAGCCGATTCCCGAGAACAGGGGAAGTCCGACGATCCCCTGGGCCACTCCGACCGTAAAGGGATTCATGAAGGCCGCGGCAAACCCCGCATTGGCGCCGACAAGCGCTATCCCGCCGGCGGTGAGCGAGTCGTAGCCCAGGGAACGGGCCAAAAGAAGGAGGGCGGGCAGAAAGACAAGTGTCTCTTCGGCGATGCCGATGGTCCCTCCGCCGACGGCAAAGACGAGCGTCAGGACGGGGACTATCAGGGCCTGCCGGCCGCCTATTCTCTTGACCAGGGCCTGGATGCCGCCCTGGATGAGGCCAGTCCTGTTGAGAACGCCGAACGTGCCGCCGATGATGAAGATATAGAAGATGATGTCGGCGACTTCAACCAGGGCCTTGGGAAACGCCAGGAGGACCTCGAAAATTCCCGCCGGTTGGGCTTGGACGGCATGAAAGGACGCGGGGTCGATAAGGGTCCGGCCCCGGTCGACGGCCCGCTCATACCGCCCGGCCGGGACAACCCATGTCAGGATGGCCGCCAACACGGTCAGGGAGATGAGAAGGACGTAGGTGTGAGGGATCTTGACTTTCATTCGGGCCTGGTGAAATGCCAAGCCGCCAGAGCGTAGAGCCTGACGGCTTGATAGACCTCTGCTAGAAGGATGCTTTCTTCGGGGGAATGAGCGTATTCAAGCCCTCCCGGGCCCCAGACGATGGACGGGATGTGCCCTTCCCGTGAGATGAGCGAGGCGTCCGTCCAAGCGGGAAAAACGGTCAAGGGCCGGGAGGAACGGCCGAGCTCGGCGAGGGCCGTTTCCGCGGCCCGGACAAGGGAGTGCTCCGGGGGAATGGTCATCGGGCCGTGGACCATCGTGGCCATCCCGCCGGGCATCCGGGACATTTCGGTCTTGAGACCAGGGCGAGCTTCGCGGACCCGGCGCAGGAGGTCTTCCAGGTCTTCGAAAACCATCTCGATCGTCTCCGTCGACACCCAGCGCCGATCGAGCCTGATCCGGCAATGGGCGGCGACCGTGCTCGGCTGATCTCCCCCGGCGATGGTCCCCAGATTGATGACCGGGGGACCGAGCACGGGATCGCGTCTTCGGGCTAGGGCCGGGACGAGTTCGTTTTCCACGAGATGGACGAAATGGGCAGCCGCCGAGATGGCGTTAAGTCCCGCTTCCGGCGTGCCGCCGTGGGCGGCCCGGCCCTGGAAGTCGATCTGCAGCCACTCCAAACCCCTGTGGCCGATGGCGATCTTGTTGTCGGTCGGTTCGCCGATGACGGCCCCATCGGCCTTGAAGCCTCCGAGAATAAGGTTTTCAGCCCCGAGGCTTTCCATTTCTTCATCGATCACGGCAGCCAGGGTGACCCGGCCCGAGGCCGGCTCCCTGGCGTTCTTAAGGGCCACCAAGGCCCCGGCCATGGCGGCCAAGGCGCCTTTCATGTCAACGGCGCCCCTCCCGTGGATCCGGCCGTCTTTTTCGGCGGCGGCAAACGCGTCCCCCGCGTTCCCCACGTTGGCTGGGACGGTATCCATGTGGCCGCAGAAGAGAAGTTGGGGCCCGGGCCGCTTCCCGCCTATCGAAGCCAGGAGGTTCGGCCTCCCCTCGCGGACTTCCTGATAGACCGGCTCGATGCCGCGGGCCTGAAGAAAGCCGCCGAGCTCCCGGGCGACGGCCTCCTCCTGGCGCGGCAGTCCGGTATAGGAAGGCGTCCGGATGAGCCGGACGAGGAGGTCCCTGATATCCGCGTCGGGCGGAAAATGAGAATGGAGGACGTTCAAGGCTTGGGTCATGGTGTTCGTTTGCCTTTCTTGTAGAGAATGCTCCGGCTTTGCCTCTCCAAGCCGGCCGGGGCGATGCTGATCCGGCCGCCGCGGAGCAGGGCTCCTACCCCTTCCCTGTTTTCCAGTCCGGGGAACTCTCGCCGCAGTTCGTCTTCGTCGGGGCAGCCTCCCTCGGAAGGTTCGGGCTCGGTGTAGACGGAGATGACCCCTTCATAATTCCGGAGGACGACCCGGCGGTCGTTCCTGGAGATCAGATAGGTGGGCATCACGGGGATCTTGCCCCCTCCGCCCGGGGCGTCCACAACGAAGGTCGGGACGCAGAAACCGGTCGTGTGGCCTCTCAGGTTTTCGATGATCTCGATGCCCTTGCTCACAGATGTCCGGAAGTGGCCGATGCCCTGGGAGAGGTCGCACTGGTAAATGTAGTAAGGGCGGACCCTGATACGGACCAGGTCATGGACGAGTTTCTTCATGACGATGGGAGAATCGTTCGTCCCCTTAAGGAGGACCGTCTGATTGCCCAAGGGGAAGCCGCCGTCGGCCAGCATCTCGCAGGCCCGCTTGGTTTCCGGTGTTATCTCCTTGGGATGGTTGAAATGGACGTTGATATAGAGGGGATGATATTTCCTAAGCATGGCTACCAACTCTGGGGTGATTCTCTGCGGCATGACGACGGGGGCCGCGGTCCCCAGACGGACGATCTCCACATGACGGATCTGACGCACCCTCCGCAGGATGTCCTCAAGAAACGCATCCGATAGGGTCAGGGGGTCGCCGCCGGAGATCAGGACGTCCCTAACCTGGGGCGTTTCCCGGACATATTCAATGGCCGCCAGGATATCGCTCTTGGGCAGGGCCCGGTCGGTCTCGCCGGCACTTCGCCGCCTCGTGCAGTGACGGCAGTACATGGAGCATTGGTCCGTGACGAGGAGGAGGACACGGTTAGGATACCTGTGCGTCAGTCCGTGAACAGGCGACTCCATATCCTCATGGAGGGGATCGACCATGTCCTCGGGACTGATCTTGACTTCCTTACCCGTGGGGATGGCCCTTCTGCGGACAGGACAATTCCTGTCGGTGGCATCCATGAGGCTGGCAAAGTAAGGTGTAATCGCCATGCGGAGAGACTTCAGGGCCGTGTTAACCTCCCGCTGTTCCTTTTCCGTCATCTCGACGACCTGCTTCAACTGATCAACCGAAGTAATCCTGTTCTTAAGCTGCCATTTCCAGTCGGTCCATTCTGCCGCGGAGACATCTTTCCAGAGGGGAATTTTCCGGTAATCACGCCCCCCGGTCAGGGATCCATCCTTCTTGATCATATGTCCTCCTTTTGATAGAAACGATTAGGGCTTCCCTCCTCTCCCTTCGAAACGGGCCGCGAGGGACGAGCTAAGTTTTTGACATTTAACATAAACAGCCGGTCGCCGTCAAGGCCGAAAAAACTCCATGGAAGCATCTTCTATGATGATGCTTCCAAACTTCACCCGCCGTATGAAATGTCATTTCTGCTCTTTCTTCTTAGTCGGGCCCGGCAGGATTATGGGGGGCGCACCCGACTGTTGGATCATACCGTTGAATGCGGCCAAGTCTGTATCAATGATGAACTGGAGTTGCGTCAGAAGAGCCGCTTTTTCCCGCTCCAGATCCTGGAATCGTTCTTTCTGCCCATCGGTCGGACGGTTATCCGTTGAATCGAGTTTCATATAAACATAGGCAAGCTGGTTATCCAGCTTGCTTGGGAAGTTTTCCGTATCCTGATCTGCCGTATTCTTCGGCTGCATGAGCTCTTCTTCTATTTTCGTGAGCTTCTCAAAGAGCGAAGCAGCGGCTTTCTCCAAGCCCCCCACATCGCGACAGGCTTGACGGTGCGTTCCGATCAGATCCTTAGCCTGACGCCGGACTTCCCGCACAATCCGCACACCGTCGTAAATCTCGTTAAGACTATCGCGCATCTTCAACATCAGTTCAAACTGCTCCTCGAATTCAAGTTGAGTGGTCTGGACCCTTGGATCTTTAAGGAGTGCGAGAGGCTGTGTCATGCTCCACTCGCCTGCGGAGACCTTTACCGTGTATGTTCCCGGCGTCGCGCGCGGGCCGCCCGTGAAACCCCAGACGATGGCCCCCGGAACCGTGTTGACAACCGGATAGCGGAGGTCCCAGACAAAACGGTTCAATCCCGCCCGCTTAGAGACCTTTTTATCGCCCTCGGAGCCACCCATGTTGATAAATTCCGGGTTTGGGAAGGGATCCCGGTCGCTGGAATACGTCTGGATAATTTGGCCATCAGGCGCGTAGATTCGAAGCGTTACTTCTCCTTCAGGCGCTTTTGGGAATGAATAAAAGATTAGGGCTCCATTGGGTGGATTTTGTCCGCACGGTGAATTCGGATCTTTCGTCTCCGCCATATGCATTCGGTACGTATCGCCGGGCTCAAAAAGATAAGGCTTATTCTCAATCTTATGAGAGATCTGATGCAGCGGCGTCAGGTTGTCGAGAATCCAGAAACTTCGGCCCTCGGTGGAAAGAACGAGCTCTTTATGGTGAACCTTGATATCCGTGACCGGAATCACGGGAAGATTGAGCTGGAGAGACTGCCAGTGCCTGCCGTCATCAAAGGAGACATACATGCCGAACTCCGTGCCGGCGTATAAAAGTCCCCTGCGGTCGGGATCCTCACGGACCACCCGGGTCGGCGTATCAGCGGGGATGCCGTTCTGCCCATCGGTCAGAAGCTCCCAAGTTTGGCCGTAGTCGTTGGTTCTGAAGACGTAAGGCCTATAATCTTCAAAAAAATAGTTGAGGACGCAAATGAAGGCCCGGCCGGGATCGTGGGGTGAGAGCTCGATGATATTGATGGAACCGTTTCTCGGCGTTCCTTTAGGAGTTATGTTGGTCCAGCTCTTGCCTCCGTTTCTGGAGATGTGGACCAGGCCATCGCAGGTGCCGGCCCAGAGCAGGCCCGGGGTCTGCGACGATTCCTCGAAAGAAAGAAGGCTGGAGTAAACCTCAATGCCTGTGTTCTCCATGGTAATGGGGCTGCCGGCGTAATCCTGCTTATCCTTTTCATTCCTGGAAAGATCCGGGCTGATGATCTCCCAGCCCTGTCCCTCGTTTGTCGATTTATGCACATACTGAGAACAGTGGTAGAGGGTGTTGGGATCATGAGGGGAAAGACGGATGGGCGCATTCCAGTTAAATCGGTAGCGCATGTCTTTTGGCGCCTTCCCGACCTCCATCTCGGGATAAGTCAGGATGTCGCGTTCTTCGCCGGTTTGGATATTGGTGCGGGTAATCTCACCGCCGTAGCATCCGGCATAGATGATCCTGGGGTCCCGGGGGTTGAACGCAATCTGTCCGTCCTCGCACCCCCCAACCTGATACCAGTTCTCATAGCAGGTCAATTGGTAGGGTATGCGGCTTGGCACCGAAATGGTCGTGTCGTCCTGCTGGGGGCCGTAAAGACGGTAGGGGAACTGCTCATCGACGTAGACATAGTAGAGCTCGGCGGTCGGTTGATTGTTGATGGTCGACCAGGTCTTGGCTCCGTCCAGGGATACGCTGGCTCCCCCGTCCGTGCCGATAATCATAAGGTTGGGATCCTCGGGATTGATCCACATGTCGTGGCCGTCTCCGTGGGGCCAGGTTGCGATTTCTTCAAAGGTTTTGCCGCCGTCAATGGACTTAAAGAATTCGACATTCTGGACATAAACGGCATTTTCATTTTTAGGGTCAGCAAAAATATGCATGTAGTACCAGCTCCGCTGATAGAGCTTTCGCTTCTGATTCGTTTCCAGATGACTCCAGCTCGCCCCGCCGTCATCAGACCGGAAGAGCCCTCCTTTTTCCGCTTCAACAAGCGCCCAGAGGCGGCTTGGATTGGCCGGTGAGACGGCGATTCCTATCTTGCCGACGAGTCCGGGCGGCAGTCCATTTTCGAGCTTTTTCCATGTCTCCCCGCCGTCGGTCGTCTTGAAGAGGCCGCACTCTTCGCTGCCGGAGATGATGGTCCATGGTTTTCGTTCGACCGTCCAAGCAGAAGCGTAGAGCACCCTGGGATTGCCGGGATCCATCACCATATCCGCAATGCCTGTTTTGGGGCTGATATACAGGATTTTTTTCCAGGTCTTGCCGCCATCCACAGTCCGGAAGACCCCTCGCTCATCGTTGGGGCCGAAGGCATGGCCGACGACTCCTGCGTAAACCAGATCCGGATTCGAAGGGTGGACGATGATCCTCGCGATTTGTCCCGCCTGACGCAGCCCCACGGGGATCCAGGCCTTTCCTCCGTCGGTTGATTTGTAAATCCCCTTTCCGGTGGAGACATTTCCCCGTATGGTGGACTGCCCGGTTCCGACGTAGATAACATTGGTATCAGAATCAGCCACATCAATCGCACCGATGGATCCGGTGTCAAAAAAACCATCAGAAATGTTCTCCCACGACAGGCCGGCGTTCACAGTCTTCCATACACCTCCCGTTCCCATATAGAAGACGTGTGGCTGTCCGCGAACGCCGGTCACGGCCGAACAGCGGCCTCCCCGGTAGGGACCGATCGACCGATATTTTAAAGCCTGGTAGAGAGAAGGATCGATGAGGGAATTGGAGTCCCCCGAACCGACGGGCTGGGACGGGACGCCGTCTGCGCTTATTATCAAGACGGCAAGTAATAAAAGGACCGAGAAGCATTTCGAAACTCTAAAAAATTTGGCTGTATTCACCTTCGCCTCCTTTCTTTCCTTACCTTTGTTCCAGTTGTTCCAGTGTTTCTTGACCTTCATTCCAGCCGACCCAACTCGATTTTTCAATTTGACGATTCTGCAGCTCCACGCAGCGAGTCTCGAGGTCTTTGATCATCGTCTGGGCTGTTTGATAGGCCTTGAAGGCAAGGGCATTGGAATAGGCAGTTAAAAAGCCTTTGGCCAGGGCGACATCTTTCGAGAATAATTCGAGGGCGGTCTTTTCGACGCTGTCCTGTTGGGCAAACGCATCATCTTCGAGAGCCTTCCAAGCGCTTCGGACCTGGCCGATCAGCTCTCCATAGAAGGCATTGACCAAGACACCGATCCTTTTGAACGCCCAATAGGCGGATTCCTGATCGGATCGGCCGCTTCCGGAGCGGAATGCTGGGGGGGTTTCAGTAATTCCCTGATACCAGGGGATAAAGGTGCTGATGTCCGGATTGGCCATGGCCAGCCAAAAAACTCCGCCGATCTCGCCGGGGAACCAGCTCCTCAGCTGGGTGATGACTGTGTATTGAGTTCTGGTGACACAGAGGGTTCTTTCACTCGTATGGTGGGGATTTGCTTTTTTATAGTTGTCCGTCAAATCCAGTTTGCTGCCTTCATAATGATCGCGCATGATGGACATCAATTTTTCTTTGGTGATTTTTTGGTCCGGCCGCAGGGCGAGTGGGAAATCAAAGTAAGGCGTGTCCGGTGAAAGGCTCGACCCGGAAGTCAGCAGGCTCTGCACGCGCCAGATCCGGCGGTCGGCGGGAGGAGTTTTAGTATAAACTCGCCCCCACGTCTTTTTGAAGCTGAAAGGGCCGGAGGCCGGGTCGTAGAGGCCCTTTTCCACAGAAAACTGAACGAGATTCGGAGAACACCTGCAATTGGCTCTATCCCCGCAGTCAATCTCGCCCATGCGGAACGTGTTGTCGTGAATCACATAGCTGTCGTCTGGCACTCTCATGGCGGCCCAGTTATGGCCGCCGCCGATTTGAAAAATCCAGATCTCGTTTGGGTCGGCTATGGCGAAAGAACCGTCTTCGCGGAGGCCGTATTGGTTGAAGAGCTTTTCTGCCAGTTCCACACCTTCCTTGGCGGTTTTAGCCCTTTCCAGGACCAAACGCCAGGGTATCAGTATGCCGGGATTTTTATCCTTTTCCCCTAGCAAGGGGTCGACTTCACGTGCTTTCGGGTTGACTTCGACGGCCGTCCCAAAACAAATGGCCACTTGAAACTCGTTGATGCCGTTTTCAAACGTCGAGTGATCCGTCCATAAAAGTTCGTTTCCGATATAGGCATATGTGACTTCCGCCTGCGGTATTCCAACGCCGTTGCTGAGTTTGCAGGTTTCTCCCGGCTTGTGTTGGGCCCTCGGCACAGACACGACATGCGAGGCGCCTTTCCCATCCCAGTCATTGCTGTAGGATATGAGCACGGATCCGTCCGCAGTGGCCTGCTTGCCCACCAGGATCATCGTGCATCCTCGCTGTCCATTCTGCCGGACAAATTCGCCGGGCCATACAGACAGGATCATCAATACGGCCAGGAAGGCCGTCATCCAAAGAGGAAGTCTGAATAGTCTGGTTTTTCCGTTATTCCCTTGTCTCAGTTCTTTGGTGAGCTTCATGGATGAACCTCCTTGGTGGTCTTATATCCTTCGATAAGGGCCTCGATATGAGCAGGGACAGCCAGAGAAAGTCCTTTTAAACTGTAGCCTCCCTCCAGGATTGAGACCAAGCGGCCTTCCGCAGATTCGTCGGCGATGTGGAGTATCATTCGGGTCAGTTTCTTGAATCCTTCATCCGTTAATCGAAACCGTCCCAGGGGGTCGCCGTTCCGGGAATCAAATCCGGCCGAGATCAAGACGAAATCCGGCTTGAACTTGAGGGCTTGCGGGAGCAACCTGGTTTCAAAGGCGCCCAGAAGCTCTTCATCTCCGGAGCCTGCCGGCAGAGGGGCGTTCAGAGTCGTTCCTCTTCCCTCCCCTTCCCCGGTTTCTTCCTCGCTTCCTGTAAACGGATACCACGGCCATTGGTGGGTGCTGAAATAAAAAACGCTCCCATCCTCATAGAAAATGTCTTGGGTGCCGTTTCCATGGTGGACGTCCCAGTCGACGATAAGGACTTTTTCCAGGCGGTATTTTTTCTGCACATACCTGGCGGCGACGGCGGCATTATTAAAAATGCAAAATCCCATTCCTTTATCTCGGCCGGCATGGTGACCCGGGGGACGCACGGCACAGAAAGCATTCCGGGTTTTCCCTTCCATGACGGCGCTGCAGGCGGACAGCACGCCGCCTACAGCCCATAAGGCGACATTGTAAGAGTCTTTCGAAAGGAGAGTATGCCCTGTGGAAAGGACCTTGGCGCCGCTCTCTGCGTCCCTCTTCACTATTTCAACGTATTCTTTCCGATGGACCAACTCCACCCATTCCAGCTCGGCTTTTTGAGGGGTGAGGGGATGAAGTGAATCAATAAGATTCGCATCCTTGAGCCCGTCGTGAAGCGCCTTGAGGCGCCGAATATTTTCCCAGGCGAACTCCCCGGTATCATGCTTGAGATAGATATCATCCTCAACGAGAGAAGTGCTTGCGGTGAGCTTCTTTTGGGTTATGAGGATTCTGGGCATTATCAGGGTCAATGCGGCGCCCTCCATGGCCAGGCGGAAAAATGTTCGTCTTCCTATCATTCTTAGCTCCTTCCCGGGCATCGATCTCGTCTCCCAAGGAAGACGTTATTCCTTGGCGCCCGCGTCTTTGAGAATCTTATAGTTCTCCGGAGAATCCTTGGCCCATCTCAAAGCCGTTGCTCCCTCGTCGTCCGTGGCATTCAGATCAGCTCCGGCACGGATTATGGCCCGAAGAATTCTAGAATTCCCTGCGGCCGCGATCATGAGAGGGGTCAGGCCCCCGTAGATCCGGACGTTGACCTCGGACCCCGCTTGGATAAGTTCCTCAATCGTTTCGGGGGGTAAATCGTTTTCTGTGGTCAGGGTCTCGATGAGCGCTGTCCGCCCGTCCACATCTTTGGCCTTCACATTCGCTCCGCTTTTCAACAGCATTCGGATAGTCTCCGGAGAGCCGCTGATGGCTGCGAACAAGAGCGGAGTCACTCCATAAGGATCTTGAGCGTCGATTTCCGCCCCAGCCTGAATCAAAGCGGCCGCGATCTCATGGTGTGTCTTTCCCCTCCGGGATGCCTCCATCAGGGCCGTGATTCCCGCTTGTTTCGCGTTCGGGGACATGCCCGCTGCCAGGAACAGATCGAGGACGGACTTCTCTCCTTTGACGATGGCCTCAAAAAAACCTTTTTCCGAGTCTTCGATTCCCAGTTTATCCAATTCTTGGCCTGCCCGTTGCTCTTTGTTGGTGAATCTTGTATTCATTTACAAAATAACTTGATACATATTAATATTGTCATGAGTCTAAAGAATTTTTTGTTCTCATGTCAAGGATTCATCGGAGAGCGGCTACGGAATGCCATTTCTCATGAGGCGGCGCGAAGATTGGTTTAAAGAAGAATGCCCGGTTTTTTAGATAAAAGAGGTCCCATGACGAGAAAATGGAAGATCAGAGTCTACATTTTGAACGCATTCGCTAAAACAAAGAGGGGCGGGAATCCGGCAGGGGTTATGCTTGATGCGGATCGTCTGGCTGAAACCTCCATGCAAAAGACCGCCGCGAGAATCAGTTTATCAGAAACGGCATTCGTTCAAAAGTCCGCTGCGGCAGACTTTAAAATAAGATTTTTCACTCCGGCCGCCGAGGTGGAATTGTGCGGCCATGCGACCATTGCGGTTTTTTCTCTACTTTTTGGACTCCGACGAATAGAGGCGGGAAAAAACAGCCAGGAAACAAAAGCAGGGGTTCTTGGAGTCGAAGTTCAAAAGGACGGAACCGTTTTCATGGAACAGACTTTGCCTTTCTTCAAAAACGCGATCGATCGTGGAGAAGTTGCCGGATCCCTGGGTATAGGGCTCAATTCTCTCGCACCGGATCTGCCCGTTCAAATCGTCTCCACCGGGCTCCGCGACATCATCGTTCCCATCATTTCGCTTCGGGACCTTTTGAGCATCAAACCAGATTTCGATAAAATCGCCGATATCAGCAAAGAGCATGGAGTCGTGGGCTATCACGCGTTCAGCTTGGAGACGAAACACAAATCCACGGCTCATTGCAGAAATCTCGCTCCCTTATATGGAATCCCGGAAGAAGCCGCGACGGGAACATCGTCCGGCGCACTCGCCTGTTACTTATTCAAGCATGGCAAGATAACGAAAGAGCAGGCTCAGCGGCTCGTTTTTGAACAGGGTTATGGAATGAGAAGGCCTTCGGAAATCTTCGTTAGCCTCGATATCGAGAATAAAAACGTTACAGGAGTGCATGTGGGAGGGAAGGCGACAACGGCCAAAGAAAAGATCTTGTCATTATGGGATGCCGATTTTATTTATTGACTCTTTTATGATAACCTCGGAGTCTTCTATCGAATCTAAGAATTTCAAGGAGGATAGACGATGAAAAATTTCAAATGGGGAATTTTCATAAGCCTCATGATCTTTCTTATTCTGCCGGTCCAAGGAGAGAAGAGCGAAGATAGAATCAAAGGATTCACAGCGGACAGCTCGAGAGAAGAGCGTCAAATGGAAGCCGCGCTCAAAAAGCTGGCTGACCCCAAGGTTTATGAAAAGCATTTGAGATTTCTAACGGAAGAGCCTCACATCGCGGGGACCAAGCGGAATTATGATCTCGCTGTGTACGTCAGAGATAAATTCAAGGAATTCGGCCTTGAGGAAGCGGAACTCGTCGAATATCAAGTCCTCCTTTCTTATCCCAAAGAGATTATTGTGGAAATGGTCGAACCCGTTGTTTTTAAGGCCACTTTGAGGGAAGAAGGTTATCCCGTCGACAAGGACTCTTATGACAGTCAGGTGAGCATCGGATTTAATGCCTATTCGGCCTCCGGCGAGGTCACGGCTCCCGTGGTCTACGCCCACGGAGGGAATCCGGAAGATTATGACAGACTGCTGGAGATGGGAATCGACATCAAAGGCAAGATCGCCCTGGTCCGTTACTCAGAGCCCTATAGTTATCGAGGCTTCAAAGCCATGACGGCCCAACGGAGGGGCGCCGCCGGCCTGCTGATCTACTCCGATCCCAGGGATGACGGCTATATGCGCGGCGATGTTTTTCCCAACGGACCTTGGGGGCCGGAAAGTCACATTCAACGGGGCGGCATCCCCTTTGATTTCATCGTCCCCGGAGACCCGCTGACTCCCGGCTGGGCCTCGATCCCGGGAGCCAAGCGGCTGAAGCCGGAGGAGTCGGAAATCCTGCCCAAAATCATGGCCGTTCCCCTCTCCCATAAAGAGACACGGCCGCTCTTAGAGAATCTGGCCGGCCCGGCCGTCCCGCCGGAATGGCAGGGAGGGCTGCCTTTCACCTATCACGTCGGGCCGGGCCCGGCCAAAGTCCATCTCAAGGTGGAAATGGATAATCCCGTCGGCTCCATATGGAATGTGGTCGGCAAAATCAAGGGACGGGAAGAGCCTGAAAAATGGATCGTTATCGGGAACCACCGGGATGCCTGGGTTTACGGGGCCGTCGACCCGAACAGCGGCACGGCGGCTCTGCTTGGTCTCGCCCAAAACCTGGGACAGCTGGTGAAAGACAGAAACCGGCCAAAGAGGAGCATTGTCTTCTGCAACTGGGACGCCGAGGAGAACACCCTGACCGGTTCAACGGAATGGGCAGAGCACTATGCAGACAAACTCAAGAAAGACGGCGTCGCGTATATCAACGTCGATTCCGCCGTGAGCGGACCCTATTTTGGGGCGGCAGCCGTGCCCTCGCTTGGCGATTTCATGGTGCAAATCACTCAGGAAGTTTTGGATCCCAACACTGGAAAAACGATTTATGACGCCATGAAACAGTTAAGACAGGCCAGAAAACAAAAGGAAGAAACCGGTTTGATCGAGACACGGGTCGGAAGCGGAAGCGACCATACGGCCTTTCTGAATTTCGTCTGCATGCCCGTCATAGGAATGGGTTTCGACGGCCCTTACGGAGTCTACCATTCCCAGTATGATAATTTTTATTGGATGTCGCATTTCGGCGACCCCCATTTCTCCTATCACGCGACTATGGCAACGATCTGGGGAATGACGGCTTTAAGGCTGGCCAATGCCCAAATTTATCCTTTTGATTATGAAGCCTATGCCGGAGAAATCGGTTCCTATGTCAAGGAAATTTTAGGTCAAGGAGAAAACTCGGCTTCTCCCGACCTCAACCTCCTCGTCAGTCGAATCGAGAGTTTTCAAAAAACCGCCCAGGAACTGAACAGACATATCGAACGGCTCCTCGCTCAAGGGAGCAAGATCTCTTCCGAAATTCTTCAGGCCATAAATTCCGCTTTGATGCAAATTGAAAGAGATTTTGGATTCTCCGGAGGTATCCCCAAGCGCCCCTGGTATAAGCACCTCATCTACGCCTGCAAGTTCACTTACCACCCGGAAGTCCTTCCCGGGGTGACTGAGGCTGTTGAAGAAAAAGATTGGGGTCGGGCCAAGGAGCAGATTTCCTTGTTGGATAAGGCCGTCAGCCGTGCCGACCGGACGCTCCAGGAGGTTTTAACAAAAATGCCTAAAAATCAGTCCGGTGAATGAAAAAAGGGTTAAACCTTCAAGGTCCGCTCGGTCCATCCCGTTCAAGCCCCCAACCCACACCAAACGTAAGAGAACCGAAAAAAGTCTCGCTTGTGCGGAACGTCACCGCGGGATCTCAGGTAAAATTATTCTCGAAGAATAGATTTTATCGTGATAGATTTTCTGCTCTGCCCTTACAGTCTCTTGGTCTTCCCCGAAAGGACGGCCCGTATTGGGATTCCTGTCTATATGAGGGAAATAGCTGCTGGTGACAGCCATCCTTATCCTGTGGCCTTTCTTGAAGACCTGGCTGGTATACATCAGGCCGATATCGAACCTATAGATTTTTCCAGGCGTTAGAAGCATCGGACTGGATTCTGATTCACGATACCGTGCCCTGAGTATCCCCGACAGCTGAGGCGTGATGTTCTGGGAATAGCCATCAGGATAAACGTCCGTAATCTTGACCACGAAATCCGTGTCTTTCGCCGAAG
>Ga0299915_10001799_pt1 | contig 15739 bp, 11 predicted proteins | sample RVTome_13_FD_200263 | JGI IMG/M metagenome (GOLD analysis project Ga0299915, IMG submission 200263) | Soil microbial communities from uranium-contaminated site in the Upper Colorado River Basin, Wyoming, United States - RVT92D227 (version 2) ... | reverse complement strand
CCTCCAGGGGGAAGCCGTACATGGAGCCGGAGACGTCGACGATGAAGCAATACTCCCGGGGCGGAACCTCTTGGGCAGTCACCCTTTTGGGGGGTTGGAGCATCAGGAGGAAGTAATTCTCATCCTTACCCTGGTAAAGCAGCAAGCCGCTCTGGATCTGCTCTCCTTGCAGGGTATAGCGCAGGATAAAATCCTTATTGCCTGCCTTCTTTTCATCAGGAGATAGCTTAATCTCCGCTCTATCTCCCTCTTTTTTTACCGCCACCTTATGGGAGGTGACCCATACCCTGCCCAGGGGGAGGCCTGACCTGATATGGGCGGCAATATCAAAGGCATAGGGGGCTTCTTTTCCCTCGTGCAGATAGGGGGCCTTGACCCATTTGTCGGTGTCCTTGGCCCCTTTTTCTTTCCGCTCCGTGTAGCGGGGACCCACCACCGTGGGAAAGACAAATTCGTAGATCCCCTTTTCAGGGACCAGGAGTTCGGTGTAGCTGACCTGCACCTCGATGCGATCACCGGGCATGATGTTTGCCACCTTCATCTGAAAGACATTGGGCCTCTCCTGTTCCAGAAGGGAAGCGACCTTCCCCTCCTCCTTTGCTTGCTCGTAGATCCGCTTGGCAGCAGCCCGCTCTTCTATCTTTGCCTCGATGACTCTGTTCCCGATCTTCATGCGCATGGCATGGATGGCCGATTTGGTGCCCAGGGGGAAGCAATAGATCGCCTCGATGGTCCGCTTGCCCTCGTTTTTGTAGACCTGCGTAAGCTCGATCTCCGCAATCACCCCGGCGATATCCACCTTTGCCTTTGTCTCTAAGAGGGGGAAGGGATCAAGGGCCGGGTTATCGCTCTGGACGAAGAAATAAGGGGAGAGAACCTTCTCCTCCTTCGCCCCCCAAGAGGCAGTGAAGGGCACGAGACAGATGATGAGACCGACAATAAAAATAAGCTTTTTCATGATTCCACCTCCATGGTTTTATGTTCTGGTTGTATTAGACAAAGGTCCCCCAAAAAAGTTCCCGGGTCTCTAAGCAACAAAGACGGGGAGGTTGTAGCTTATGAAAAAAAGGGCGGGGAAGTCCCCGCCCTCTCATGTCACGTCTAAAGATAGTTAGAGATCGTACAGCACCGAGAACCCCCCGCCGATGTACCATTCGTCTCTGTCTTTGCTCATATCGTAGAGTCGAGTTACGGCCCCTGTAAAGTCAACCCTATCACCATCTCCTTTCAGGTGCAATTGCTGCCAGCCGCCGTTGATAAAGGGTTCCAGGGTAATGGGCTTAAATTTTATAGTTCCGCCCAGCGAGGCCACAATTCCCCAGTGATAGCCATCCAGTGAGACGTCATCGGTGTCGCTACCAAAAACCAGTGAACCCCTGGTATACTTAAAATTCTCCTTTACCCAGCCATAGAAGGGTGCAAACCCCATGCGCAGGTTTATAGTAGGGGAAAGCGCAAGCTCACCGGCCAGCCGTAGCATTACCTGGTGCTCGGTAGAGGCGGGGTAATCGCTACTATCATCGGTCCCCGACCCAGTAGACGCAAAATAATGTAGCTTGATGTCATTCTTCCCCTGGAGGTAGTTGTAATAGACGCCGGCAGCAATTTTGGTGCTTGGGCCAAGCTCCTTATCTATACCACCACCAACTGTTAGTCCAAGGTCCTTTTCCTCGCTCGCGTACCGATAAAGAAAAGCGGGGGGCACACCAAGAATTTGCACGCCATCTCCATCTCTGGTCTTTTGCTGATAGGCGACCCCTACCAGGAAGGGTAAAGAGAGATCTTTTGCCAAAGGGTAGCGGGCCCACAAATCGCCCCCTATGCGCCAGCCCGTCACATCACCATTCAGGTCAGTACGACTAAACGTAGTGCCGACGGGGTTTTGTAACTCCATCAACAAGCTATTTTCCCCACCGAAGAGAAATCCCCCCCGCAGGGTGAATTCGAGATCGAGCGGGCCGATCTTTCCGTCCAAAGAGCCCTTGAACAAGGTCTCCCAGTACCTGGAGTTATAGGGAAATTGAAAGGACAGAAGGTTCTCAAAGGGTCTAAACAACCCAGAGATGTCGTTCAATTTACCTTGAATCAGATTAGTCATTTGTATCCAGTTCTCGTTCTTTTCCCGGCAATAGGCAAATTGGGCTTCACCCCCAAGCTTAAAGCTGCCCACTGGCAGGCCGTAAAGGAGCCTCAGGGCAAAGTTATCAAAATCTTTGGTGAGATCATACTCCTCGAAATTGCTCACACTATTAACATCCACATCCCCATGATAATTTCCCCTCATGCCGTTATAGGTGAAGAATAGCCCCATCCTCCCCGGTCCCAGGGGAAAGGTGGCGCCGAGCAGTACATTATGGGTGAACTCCTGCCCTGATGAGTCAAAATGGAAGACATTGACTAGGGTACCGGCGGTAGAGAAATGATCCAGGTTGTAGTCCCAGTCCGTCACGCCGGTGTAGGTGAAGCGGTAGTCCCCGTAGAACCGCACCCCCTCGCCATTGGCGATCTTGGCAGGATGGATCAGGTAATCGGACTCATCTGCTACCAGGCCGAATGGATCTCCCATACCCCCCATTCTTCCCTGCCAGCCATAGGATATCCCCGAAAGGGCAAAGACCAGCAGAAAGAGGCTAATCATAGTTAATAAGACCTTCTTCATAATCCTTACCTCCTTTCACCCCTCTGATTATTTAAGAAAATCTTTTCTCTATTCCCCAAGTGCTTCAAACAGTACCAAAATAAAAAAATGATTGTCAAGGGTTTTAGTAAAGAAATAAAAGAGAGGTGCTATACGGTAACCCCTTTGGTGGGATTAAAGTGTAGGGGTGAGAGGACGTAGTGGTGGAGGGGAAGGTTTATTACCCGGCTATCCTTCAGGGTGATTGATTCAGTGCCTTGATGAATTCAATCTCTTGCTATCCTCTTCCGCACCTTCTCCCACGAGGAAGTGATGAGGAAGCTTTCGTCCATGTTGTCGATCATCCGGTCGAACTTGTTCATCGGCGCTGCAAAGGTGAGCGTTTTCTCGGGGACAAAGGGCCTGGCTGAAACGTCGAACATACCCAGCACTGCCCTGGGGCGCTGCGAATCCCTTTCGAGATAGGGATACATAACGATGGAGCTGCATCCGGCGCCAAAGGGTGTGATAACGCCGTGCGGCTCGATCTCATCGTAGTTTGCCAGGGTGAAGAGTCCGGCGAGCACGTCGGGCTTTGCAAAGAAGATCACGACTGCCGGCTCGTCCGCGGTCTCGAGCATATCCCAGCGCTTGAAGACGCTGAAAGGCGCAGGTGCCTTAAATGGCGGCATCCTTTTCATCATTTCCTTTACCAATTCAGGTGATTTTTTGTAGCGCTCGCCTTCGAGCTTGCCGGGGATGCCGCACGAGAGGAAAAATTCGAACCGTGGCATGATCTTTTCGCTAAATCCAAGATACCGCTTTCCCCCAAAACACCCGACGGCATTGATGTCGAAACACAGCGATTGGCCCTTGCGCACCTTGGCAAGGGCGCCGATAAAACATTGCCACCCCTCAGCAGGCTTTACTTTCTCAGCACCCCCCCTCTCGTCGGTGTAATAAAAGCATATAGGAAGCTCTGTGTCGCCGAAATATCTCTGCCAGAGCTCCATAAATTTTTTCTTTCGTTCTATATCCATTGAAGTTTATCCCTTCTGTAGTCGTCGCCCCCGTCGAAGAGGATTGCTATTTCTTCTTCATCCAGTCCTTGATCTCCGCTGCCTGGTACTCCTCCTGCTGGACAGTGAGGTCGAGGTTGATGACGAAACCTGCGTGCTTTTGCGTCTCGCCGTCTTTCTGTAATTTTTGGTGCCGTCCGAAGCCGCCCTGGACATCCTCCAGGGCCTTTTGCAGGGCCTGACCTACCGCCTTGTTCATATCGATTTTGCCGGCCTCGAATCTGGGGTCCAGGCCATTTCCCGCCACATCCTCGGCAAAGTGCGCCAGCTGCTTCATCTTTTCCATGGCCTGATCCATGAGCTGCCATCCCAGGATGCCATCTTTTTGGAATACCCAGGAATGGCGGATATGCTGGAGCATCTCCGTAAATTTGGCCGCGATCTCTTTTTGCAGCGTTTCCAAGAACTCCTTGGGCAACTCAGGCTTTCCTGCGGCAAGCCCCTTGGCCTGCTCCGGCGTTAATTTATTCAGCAGTCTCTGAAACTTCTTGGCATGCATGGCAGACTCCCAGGCCTCCCGCTGCAGCACTCGCCTGATATGAGGGTCGTCCACCCTGTCTGCCTCGCCATTGTAGTGCGGTATCAACTTCTCCTCGTAGGCGATATAGGACTGGAAGATCGTTGCCCGGTTAGTAGGATCATAGGGATAGGGGGCAGGGGTGAGCACGGGCTCACCACCTAATCGGCAGATGGCCATTCCGAGCCAGTGCATGTGCCACATCTCCTCGCGGGCGCGTGAGAGCAGGTTCACCCCGATGGGGGTATTTTCCCCCTCCAGATAGGCGTGGATGAGATAGCGCAGGATCGCGGCATGCTCATCATCAATATCGTTGTTCAAGAGATCGATCAATTCCTTCTTATTCATATTTCCTCCTTTCGCCGTGCGTCGTTATGCGTTCATTGGCACAACGATTATGCACTCAGCTCAATAATATTTTGCTGAGATTAACAACAGGCCCAAAAAACTAAAATTAATTATATGGCGTTTAAAAAGGGATGTAAAGGTGTTTGAGAGTGATTCTTATATTTCCAATGAATCTCTCCTCTTACTTGCCGGCCCCTAATTTCGCCCACCTGGCAGCAGCCAGGGCGGAGAGATTGGCTATAACCCCCAAAAGGCGCCGCTGATCGAGCAGAAGATTCTTGAAATCGTACTGGATGCCTATAACGCCGATGGTCTCTTCAAGCGATCTCATGGGGGTGAAAAAGAGTTTAACGTTTGTCAAGGTTTTAGCGCCGGCGCCGGCAGGCTCGCCGTGAAGATATGCCCATTCGGCAACGGCCATTTCATTGGCGGTGAGGTCGAGATCGGTGTCGCTGCGAGCCCAAACTTGTAGTCTCCCTGTTTGGCCAATGAAAAGTACAAAGGCCGGAGCCTCGATAATCTTAGCGAGATGCTTGATTGTGATATGGCCGATATGGTCGAGGACAGTGGTGCGAAATACCGACAAGGTGCTTTCCCATCCCTTGGAGTCATGGGCAAGACCACCGATAAACTGTTCGACCGGTGGAAGCATCAAAAATTCTTTGCTCATTTCCTCAATAAGGGTAATCCGTTTGACACGGAGCTGCAATGCAATATTTTGCTGCCTCGTTATTTTGACGAGCTGGCCGACGATGATTGAGGTAAGGAAAAAGACTATGACATTGATGACGTCGTGAGGATGATACATGATTAAGCTGTATCTTGGGTCAGTGAATAAAAAATCGAAGATCAAGAGGCTGATAACCGACGAGAACAGCGAAGGCCAGATGCCGAAAAGGAGGGCGCTGGCAATCGCCGGAATTAGATAAATATAAACAAGGGATAAAGGGTTAATGAATCTTTGGAGGAAAAGATTCAATACGGTGACGAATGCTACCATGAGGACTGGAAGCAGATATTCTTTCACGTGGAATCCACGTGGTTCGCGTATGGGTTTGACCGCTGCCTCCCTTTTTTCAATCGTCGGCGTTATAAGATGCAGGTCAAACTCACTCTGCGTGTGCAGCAAGCGCGATGCCGGGGATTCTTTCCGGAAGCCGAATAATCTAAAACGAAGCGGCTTGCCGATTACGATATGCGTGATGTTATATTCACGGGCAAAGCGCAGGATTTCCTTTGCCACATCCATTCCTGAAAGGGTTACAATTTTTGCTCCCAACTCCTCGGCGAGAGTTATGGCTTCATTCAAGTACATCTTGTCTTGACTCGGCATTTCTTTTAACGTGGGTGTTGAGATATGCACAGCATACCATTCGGCATGGGCATCTCGAGCAATTTTGTAACCCTTACGCAATAGTTCTTTAGAATAGGGACTTGGTGCAATGCAGACCATCACCCTTTCTCCGGCAGGCCATGGTCCGGCAATGGCCTTTGCCCTCATATAGTTCAAAAGTTCCGCATCGATCTTGTGGGCTGCATGGGTCAGCATGAGCTCGCGCAGGGCAACCAGATTGCCGCGCTGGAAAAAATTGTCTATAGCACGCTGCGCTTGGGCGGGAATATATACCTTTCCTTCTTTCAGCCGCTCGAAAAGCTCCTCTAAAGGTATGTCGACAACCTGAACCTCATCGGCCCTGTCCAGAAAGGTGTCGGGTAAGGTCTCCTGCGTGCGGATTCCTGTAATCTTTTCGACGACGTCGTTCAGACTCTCAAAGTGCTGAACATTCATGGTCGTGTAAACATCGATACCGTGATCGAGCAGCTCTTCAACGTCCTGGTATCGTTTTGGATGCTGGCTGCTTGCGGCATTGGTATGTGCCAGCTCATCAACCAATACAACTGCAGGCTTTCGTGCGAGGATGGCATCGAGGTCCATTTCCTCGAGGACTACGCCTTGATATTCCACACGGCGGCGCGGAATGATCTCCAGGTCTTTAAGCAATGCCTCTGTCTCTGTACGGCCGTGAGTCTCTGCAATACCGACTACCACATCCTCGCCGCGTCTCTTTAATACATGGGCTTCATTGAGCATGGCATAGGTTTTTCCGACACCAGGTGAGTAGCCGAGGAATATCTTTAATCTGCCCCTCTTGGTTTCCTCACGCTGTACTTCTTTTAAGAGGGCGTCGGGATCCGGCCTTTTGCTTTTTGAACTTCGCCGCTCCTTCATCTCCTCACCATCTTTTGCGAGTCAAGGGCCAAATTGAGTTTCAGGACATTTACCCTGGGTTCTCCCCAGATTCCTAAAAGAGGCTGCTCGACATGTCGTCGAACCATCGCTTCAACCTCGATCTCCGACACTCCCCTCTCCTTGGCAATGCGCCTGACCTGAAGCAGAGCGGATTCGACGCTGATATGCGGGTCGAGCCCGCTTGCCGATGCCAATACCATGTCTGCGGGTAGAGGGGTATCGGCAGGCAATCCATTCGTATTTCTGACCTCTTCTACCCGCTTCCTGACCTCCTCAAGGAAATGCGCATTCGTGGGACCAAGGTTGCTTCCGGCAGAGCCGCTCGCATTATAAGCAGGCTCAGTAGCAGAAGGCCTGCCATGAAAATATTTGGGGCGGTTGAACTGCTGCCCAATCAACCCCGAGCCGACCGCATTATTGCCTGAGGTAATTATACTTCCGTTCGCCTTCTGAGGAAACAGAAACTGGGATAGAGCGGTAAGAAAAAGCGGGTATATAAGGCCGCATAAAATGGCGAATATACAAAAGACCAACATAGCTTGTTTGAGGTATCGCATTTCAGTTCTCTCTTCCCTCTACACCAAATTCAAGACGGCAATTAAGAGGTCAATCAGCTTGATACCGATAAAAGGCAAGACCAATCCTCCCAGCCCATAGATGAGCAGGTTGCGGCGCAGGAGTGCCGAGACCGTAGTCGGCCTATAGCGTACCCCGCGTAAGGCAAGGGGGATGAGCAGGGGAATAATAATCGCGTTAAAGATCACGGCCGACAACACAGCGGTTTTGTGGCTTGTCAGGTGCATGATATCGAGAATCCTGAGCAAGGGATATTGTGCGCTGAAAATGGCAGGGATTATGGCAAAGTATTTGGCAACGTCATTGGCCACACTAAAGGTCGTCAGTGCCCCGCGGGTAATGAGGATCTGTTTTCCGATCTCCACGATGTCGAGAAGCTTTGACGGGTTTGAGTCGAGGTCCACGATGTTTGCGGCTTCGCGTGCTGCCTGTGTTCCGGCATTCATGGCTACGGCTACGTCGGCCTGCGCCAAAGCAGGCGCATCGTTCGTGCCGTCACCGATCATGGCGACAAGATGCCCCTCAGCTTGATATTTTCTTATCAACTCTAGTTTGACGTCGGGCTTGGCCTCTGCCACAAAATCGCCCACTCCGGCCTCGGCTGCGATGGTGGCCGCAGTCAACGGGTTGTCTCCGGTAATCATGATGGACTTTATACCCATCCGGCGGATCTGGGAAATGCGCTCATTAATCCCCTCTTTGAGAACGTCCTTTAGTCGGATGACGCCCAGTACCTTGCCATCCTCTGCAACAACAAGGGGGGTGCAGCCTTCCTTGGAAACCGCGGCAACGGTCTGCTGAACCTTTTCAGGCATCTTTCCCTTGTGGCTGGCGACAAAGTCCTTGATCGCATCGTAGGCGCCTTTTCGAATTCGATGCTTTTCCCAATCAATGCCGCTCATCCGTGTGTCGGCTTTGAAGGGGAAAAAAGAAGCTCCTTCGGGCGCGCGAATATCGCGGCCGCGCTTTCCCAGCTTCTCCTTGGCGAGGACTACGATGCTCCTTCCTTCAGGCGTATCATCGGCAAGCGATGCCCACAGTGCAGCGTTGAAAAAATCTTTTTCCCTTACCCCCTCGGCAGGGAGAAACTCTGTGGCCATTCTATTCCCGAGGGTAATGGTGCCGGTTTTGTCCATGAGCACGACATCCACATCCCCTGCCGCCTCCACGGCCCGGCCGCTCATAGCAATAAAATTGTGATGCAGCAGACGATCCATCCCGGCGATGCCGATGGCTGGCAATAACCCGCCAATGGTGGTCGGCATGAGGCAGACCAGCAAGGCGACTAGTATAGGAATGGTGACATAGACTCCCATGTACCCGGCAAAGAATTTTAAGGTGACGACAACTGCAATGAATGTCGCGGTGAGACCGATAAGAAGCACGGCAAGTGCTTTCTCATTGGGTGTCTTCTGGCGCTTTGCGCTCTCCACCATGGAGATCATCTGGTCAAAAAAGGTCTCGCCGGGGTTGGCAGTTATTCTGACCTTTATTTTTCCCGAGAGGACGCGCGTGCCGCCGGTGACGCCGCTGCGGTCCCCTCCTGCCTCCCTGATCACGGGCGCAGATTCACCGGTAATCGCCGACTCATCCACCAGTGCTACGCCTTCTATCACCTCGCCGTCGCCGGGAATCGGGTCTCCATCTTCCACCACAACAAGGTCATCTTTTCGCAGCGATAGCGCAGAAACAGTTTTGATGCTGCCGTCGGCAAGCAGTTTCTTGCCAAATGCCTCACTGCGGGTCTTTTTTAAGGCCTCTGCCTGCGCCCTTCCCTGGCCTTCGGCAAGGGCCTCCGCGAAGTTGGCGAAGAGGATGGTAAACCACAACCAGAGGCAGATCTGGGCGTTAAAGCTGAATGCACCGCTTGTAAAGAGATCCTTCACGGCAATCCATAAGGTGATTACCGAGACGACCTCGACGACAAACATCACCGGGTTCTTTATCATGACGCGGGGATCAAGTTTGCGCACCGAGTCTTTCAGCGCCTGGATGACCAGTTTCGATTGCCAGATCCTCAGCTGCTTCTCTTTCATGTCAACCTACTCAAAATGTCCTGCCCATCTGGACAAAGAGGTGTTCGAGGAGCGGTCCCAGTGTGAGTGCCGGGAAGAAGGTTAAGGCACCGACGATGATCACGACACTGACCAGCATCACCACAAAAAGCATACTCGTCGTCGGGAATGTCCCGGCGCTTGCAGGGACGATCTGTTTTTTGACGAGGGCTCCTGCAATGGCCAGGGCCGGAATGATGGTGGTAAACCTTCCCACCAGCATGGCGAGGGAGGTTGTCAGGTTGTAAAAAAGCGTATTGGCATTGAGCCCGGCAAAGGCAGAGCCGTTGTTATTTGACGTTGAGGCATAGGCGTAGAGGATCTCCGAGAGGCCATGGGGACCGGCATTGTTAAGGCTGGAGACGCCGGCGCGTGTAGAAATCGCGATGCTCGCCAGCACCAGCATGGTGATTGCCGAAGAGAGGATGGCAATGACGGACATAATCATCTCATAGGGCTCCAGCTTTTTGCCGATGAATTCAGGCGTTCTGCCGATCATCAACCCCGCCAGGAACATGGTCAGGATGGCGTAGATAATCATGCCGATAAGTCCCACGCCGACACCACCGAAGATGACCTCGCCGACAGCCATATTAAAAATGAGGACCAAACCGCTCAAAGGCAGCAGGCTGTCATGCATGCTGTTGACAGCCCCACACGATGTCGCGGTCGTCGAGTGGGCGAACAAGATAGAGTGAAGGACGCCGAACCGGACCTCCTTGCCCTCCATGTTGACGCCATGGAGGACCCCTATCTTTTCCAGGATGGGACTTCCTTGCAGCTCTGCCCCGAGGGTTACCGTCAGCCCCAAGAGGAAGAGGGCCATCATGGCGGCATAGATGGCCCAGCCTTGCCGGCGTTTATTCAACAGGGCCCCCAGGGCGAAGGGAAGGGAGACGGGTATAAGCAGGAGTCCCAAGACCTCCATAAAATCCGTCAGCGGGGTAGGGCTTTCAAAAGGATGGGCGGAGTTCGCATTAAAAAATCCGCCGCCGTTGGTACCGAGCTGCTTGATAGCGATCTGGGAGGCGACCGGACCAACAGCGATGACCTGTTCCCGACCCTCCAGGGTCTGCGCATGGAGGGGCGGGCGGAATGTCTGAACCACGCCTTGTGATGCCAGCACCACGGCCCAGATAATCGCCAGCGGCAACAATATGTAGAGCACGGACCGGGTCAGATCAACCCAGAAATTTCCTATGGTCTGTGCCGTCTTCCTGACAAATCCTCGTATCATCGCCATTGCTGCGGCCAGGCCGACTGCTGCCGAAAAGAAGTTTTGCACGGTGAGCCCGACCATCTGGGTAAAGTAACTCATGGTCTGCTCGCCGCCGTATGCCTGCCAGTTTGTATTGGTGACAAAGGATATGGCGGTGTTGAGCGCGGTATCCCACCGCACCGCGCCGAATCGCTGGGGGTTAAGGGGCAGCAAGCCCTGAATAAGTTGGAGGACAAAGAGTGCGACGATCCCTATCGCATTAAAGATGATCAGTGAGATGGCGTAGGCCTTCCACGTCATCTCCTCTTTTTCACCTACGCCGAGCAACCGGTAAATAACCCTCTCAACAGGACCCAATACCGGGGTGAGAAAGGTGCGCTTGTTGCTGAATACCTTGGCGATGAATTTGCCCAGGGGCACGGCAGCCAGGGTCAGAACGCCGAGAAATAATACGATTACAAGTAAATAATGAGCGATCAAGGTAACCCCTCCAGGTTTTTAGTGCCTGATATAGAAATCACAGTTTCTGGAAATCGAACACTACCATCCATTTGTTACGGGAATATTACATAAAGAAAAAGCGCATCAAACCCCTAAATTGAGAGGTGGCCCGCTCGAACCGCTGATTCGACTGGCTTAGCAGCCTCCACCAAAATAGGAGGTTGTATTACCATACAACACTCTTTTTATGAAGACCTATGCCCTCTTTTTCAGCCATCTGACGAAGAAGCCGATGATCGGCAGCCTCTCATAGATAACCCCCGCGTCCCAAAAATCCTGCTCGAAGATGACCCTGCCCTCTTTATCAAATCGCACATGCGAGATGCCGGACAGGTCGATGACGTCGTCCTCCTTGCCCTTCGGTGAGAATTTCGTGATCCAGCGAAAATAGTAGTTTCCGTCATGCACGGCAACCTCCTGCAACTCAAAGGCAAGTTCACGCATCGACTGAGTGCCTTGTATGTAATATATCTCGATGTTTTCTACCCCCTGTTTTGCGGTGAAGCTGTCACGGTAGTACGCATTCGGCGCATAGACATCGCGAACATATCTTTTGATGTTATCTTCGGTAAAATGAGCAAGCAGGTAGGTAAAACGCTCGATAGCTGCCCGTTCTTTTTCCGATCCCGGCTGCAGGATCTCGTTCTTATGGGGATCGGTAGCCTGTAGTGCTTGATAATAGGCTTCCAAGGCCTGCTTTCTATACTGTCCGTTTGTTGCGCAACCCAGAAAGGTCAGTGCTACACAACATATCAGGATAGCTTCTTTTTTGAGCGCGAGCATATTTCCCCCCTCATTTTTTTATTACTGCTATTACTGTCTATGACGGCGTGGTCAGTCTTTTAACATGACAGTGGCGTCTACAGCCACGGGGACACCCTTGCTGATTAACACGGGGTTGATATCGATCTGCTCGATCTGTGGATAGGCAACCCCCGCCATACCTAAGTTGACCAGGATGTCAGCCATGGCCTCTTCATGAAGGGGTGTTATCCCGCGAAAACCCTGCAAGAGACGCCTGCTGCGGATCCGTGTGATAAGTTGCAATGCCCTTTGTCGGTCCAATGGCGCCGTGGCAAAGACCACATCCGGCTCCAGCTCTGAGAAGATCCCGCCGAGGCCGAACATTACACAAGGCCCGAATTGATTATCCCGGATAAATCCGGCGATCAGCTCATAGTCCGAGCGGACCTGTCTTTGGATCAGGATTTTGCCGTGGTGATCGAGTTTCTCCTGGATCTGATGAAACGCCGCTTCCAATACAGACTTGTCGGTGATCCCCAGCTGCACCAGCCCGTGTTCGGTCTTATGCACCTCACCCGGCAGCAATCCCTTCAAGACCACAGGCAGGCCCATGGCTTGGGCAGCCTTCCATGCTTCATCAAGGCTGTTGACCAGCTTCTCTTCCGCAACCGGGATCTCCCACTTGGCAAGGAACGTCTTGCTGTCAAATTCATCCCATATCTTTTCCGCAGAGGGGAGCGGCGGCTTTTGAGAACGGGATATCGCTGACGCCTCGGTACGCTCCTCAATTGTCCCCTGCATGGATTTATGGCCCGTGAATTGAGATACTGCCCGCAAGCACTCGGCGAGCCTGGAGATATCTGCATGTACCGGTATGCCGATGGCGCGGGCCTTGTGACGGAACTGCTCGCATGCCTCGCGACGTCCCATGAGCCAGAAAAAGACCGACTTTCCCGATTGATCGGCCTTTTCCTTTAAGATATCCAGCTTCATGACGTCCTCCCCCAGGCCCGCGACAAAATGGATGAGGAGCACATCTACGTTGGGATCATCCAAAACGGCAGCGATGGTACGGCCAAAGACGACATCCCTACTGTGCAAGCCCACGGTCGGAAAGAGGTCTATGGGATTGGCAACGGGCATCCAGACGGGAAAGATTTCCGCCAGGCTCTTTTTGGTCTGCTCGGAAAGCGGCGCGATGGGAATGCCTTGCCGCTCCATGGCGTCGCAGGCGAGAACGCCTGCGCCTCCGCTCAAGGTAACAATGGCGGTACGACAGGCGGGGTCGATAGAGGGGACCGTGGCTAGGGCATTGGCCAGGTCCATCATTTGATAGAGATCATCGGCCAAGGTAACCCCCGACATCTCCAAGACGCTATGCAAGAGGCGTGCGTTCCCAGAAAGGCTGTAGGTATGGCTTTTGGCTGCCTGGGCTCCGGCCTCGCTGCTGCCACCCTTCAAGAGCACGATGGGCTTGGTTGATCGACGGGCCATCTCGGCAAAGAGACTTCCGCGGAGCATGGACTCCAGATACAGGGCGATCACGTCGGTGTCGGGATCCTTGAGCAGGTACTCAAGGCAATCGCATTCGTCCAGATCCGCCCTGTTTCCGATAGAGCAGGCCTTGGCGACGCCGATATCTCTTCGACCTAGCTCGACGAGAAAGATGGCCGACATCATGCCGCTCTGGACGATCAGGGAGATCCGCCCCGGAAGCAGCCCTTCTGCACGAATAGCCGGATGCATAAAGGTGAAGAAATGCTGCTGATGAACATCGACGAGTCCCATGCAGTTCGGCCCCCAGATGCGTATGCCGGCGCCTTTCGCAATTGCGACACACTGTTCCTGCAGCGCCAAACCATCCTCACCGGTCTCCGCGAATCCCGCGCTTTCGATGATAACCCTTGGTATGCCTTTTTTAGCGCATGCTCTTATCACCGAGGGAACCGATGCTGCCGGCACCAGGATGATGGCCAGATCGACAGGATGAGGAATTTTTTCTAAAGAAGGAAGACAGGGCAGGCCGGCAATCTCCTCGTGATTGCGATTGACCGGATAGATGCCCCCCGTGAATCCGTTGAGCAGATTCATGAGCACAAAGTATCCGAGATTCGTCTTGTTGGCTCCGACAACCGCGATAGAGCCGGGGTGGAAAAAGGCATCCATAAAAATTCTTGTCCCGGTGAGCTCGGCCCTTTACGGCTTCGCCGTCCCCTTTTCAAAGACCTGTCTGGCGATCTCCAGGCCCTCGATGCAGACCGGCATGCCGCCGTAGGTGGACATCTGCAGGAGCACCTCAGCCACCTCTGCCTTTGTGGCGCCGGCGCGCACTGCCGCAATGATGTGACTCTTTAACTCATTGGCGCGGTTCAAGACGCACAAGGCAGCGACGGCACAGAGCTCGCGCTCTCGCTGCGTCAGCACGTCGCGCGCATAGAGATTGCCGAAGACATGATTGATGAAATCGGCAGGGATGTCAAAGTAGGCGAAGAGCTCTCTGAGCAATTTAGTGCGGGTACGGCCCACAAGTTTTTCCGAAACCTCAAGTGGGTTATCACCCGGGCGGATATCAGATGCTTGTGCCATGGTCATCTCCTTTCCTTGCAATCTGCCTCAAGGGGCCTTTCTAACCTTCGAGAAAATCCGACCTTCCATATTCCGGATCAGGATAGCAGTAGAACCCCTTTCCGGTTTTTACACCAAGCTCTTTTTTTTCAACCATCTCTGAGAGACGTGCGGGAGGATGGTCTTGGGGGTCCTTGGATTCATCATAGTAGAGCATCTCGATATCGTAGATAACGTCCAACCCCGCCTTGTCCATGATGCCAAAGGGCCCCTGTTTCATACCGGTAAAGATCATCCATGCCCGGTCGATGTCCCTAAAATCAACGTATCCCTCTGCCCACATATGCAACACCTCGTGCTTGACGGCACGCCAGACCCGGTTGAAACAGAAGCCAAAGCTCTCCTTTTTGACGGTCAGGGGTACACACCCGATGGATCGGACCCAGGACTTGCATAGCTCCATCACCTCGACTGTCGTTTTTGTCCCTCCCATGACATCGACCATGTTCGTTCCCAGGGCGGGGAAATAGAAGTGCATGTTCACGCACCGATCCGGCCGCCTCGTGGCGCTTTCTATCCTCGAGATGGGGATCGAAGAGCTGTTGGTTGCTACGATGGCCTTTTCAGGGGCCAGGGCATCAATGCGCTGAAAGACGGTGCGCTTCACCGAGAGGTCCTCTATCACTGCCTCGATAACCAGGTCCGCATCAGCGAGGGCATCGGCCAATTCGTCACAATGCCTGATCTGCTGAGCGGCTTTTTCCCATTGCTCCAGGGAAGGCAATCGTTTGCCCCCCGTCGCCTTGATGAGTGACGTGAGATGTTGCTGCGACCTGGAAAAGGATTCCTTATCCACGTCGTACGCCGAGACCGCAGAGCCGAAACGTGCGGCCTGGATGGCAATCTGCGTGCCCAAGGTGCCGGTTCCGATAACAGCCACCTTTTGAATAGTCATTCCTTTCTCCTTCTTTGTTGTGGGGCGTCGTATAGTAGTAGCCTTTTTGGCAGGGGGCATGCAGCTGTCAGACCGGATCAAAGGCCTGTATCCGTTCCAAAAGCTCCAGCATCTTGAGATATTTTCGATCCCTCGCGGCGAGGATCTCTTCCTCGCTTCGGCCGCCGTAATCGTACATGCCTTTTGATGTCTTGGCGCCAAGGTGCCCCTGTTTGATCTTTTCCGCGACCACAGGGGATACTGCCCCATAGCCTCGCATGATATCGGCGGCCAGATCAAGGCCGGTGAAATCCAGGGATTGCACCACTCCGAC
>Ga0299915_10001792_pt1 | contig 15786 bp, 16 predicted proteins | sample RVTome_13_FD_200263 | JGI IMG/M metagenome (GOLD analysis project Ga0299915, IMG submission 200263) | Soil microbial communities from uranium-contaminated site in the Upper Colorado River Basin, Wyoming, United States - RVT92D227 (version 2) ... | reverse complement strand
TGGTGATAAGGGAGACCACGGCGACAGACTACGCCAAATAGATTTGAGAATACTGGCAATAGGCGACATCATCGGCAAGCCTGGCAGGAACGCAGTGAAGGAAATCCTGCCAGGCTTATGTGCTGAACACAACATTGACCTCGTTGTAGGCAATGGCGAGAATGCTGCCGGCGGGGTGGGGCTGACTCCCGGTACAGCAGAAGAACTCTTTGATTCCGGAATTGATGTCATAACCACCGGCAATCATGTCTGGGCTTATAATGAGCTCGTTCCTTATCTGGACAGTGAACTCGCTATTCTCCGCCCGTTGAATTACCCACCCATGAATCCCGGTCGAGGCTACTTGCTCAAAAACAATGTCCTGATAGTTAACCTCGTGGGGCGTGTTTTTATGGGCCATGTTGATTGTCCGTTTCGAGCCATGGACCAGCTATTGGTTGAGTTCGAACATAAATCAATCCCTATTATTGTTGACTTCCATGCTGAGGCAACCTCGGAGAAAGTGGCCATGGGCAGATACCTCGACGGACGAGTCAGCGCTGTGTTGGGCACCCACACTCACGTGGGCACCATTGATGCTCGCATATTGCCAGGAGGCACTGCTCATGTGACCGACATAGGCATGGTAGGCCCCACAGATTCGGTCATCGGGGACGACCCGGATTCTGTAATCAAGCGCTTCCTTACGCAGATACCCAGCCGGCTATCGGTTGGCAAGGGAACAGTCAGCTTCGATGCAATTCTGGTCGAAGTGGACGAGAAGACCGGCAAAGCAGCAGGTATCCAGCGTATCCAAAAAATAGTCTACCAGTAGGAACTAGGAACAAGGAAGCACCCTGCAGCTGGTTTAGCTCAAGCCTGATAGCTAAGCAAGTCGCACTTTTTCCATCACTTTGGACATTATCTCGCCGGCTTTGCCCCGGATGATTACCTCCGCGTCGTGATCGAAGGGGGTCGGAGTCAGATTAATGATAGCTAACTTGGCTCCAGCCGCTGTGGCGTATGTCGGAACATAAGCAGCAGGGTAAATAACCAGGGTGGAACCAATGACAATGAAAAGTTCACAGTTCTGCGCCCGTCGGATAGCTTCCCGTAACGTCTCCTGTGGTAATGCCTCCCCGAAAAACACTGCATCTGGCTTCAAGATACCTTGACAATCAGGGCAATCGGGGACTTCCACTCCCTCCTTTATCTTTCGTAATACTTCCGGCATTGGAAAGCGTTTATGACAGCTTAAGCACAGCACCCACTCCATGTTACCGTGAAGCTCAAACACCCTATCTCCAGGCAGCCCGGCTTTCTGGTGCAGGTTGTCGATATTCTGAGTGATGACGCAATCTAATTTGCCCAACTGGTAGAGCTCAGCGATGGCATGGTGAGCGAGATTTGGCTTAGCCTCAGTAAGAAGACCGCCTTCCAGGGACATCTTCCAGATAGTCTTGCGCGCGGCCGGGCCGCTTAGAAACTTCTGAATGGTGAAGTCCTCAGGGTCATATCTGCTCCAGATTCCTCCCGGGCTGCGGAAATCAGGGATACCTGACTCCGTGCTTATTCCAGCTCCTGTGAACACGACTACCTTCTGGGATTGCATGATAAGCTGAGCTAGCTGTTCTGTTTCTTCCAATATCTTACTCTTTCAAAACCGACTTTCCTGCTCATAAACCGACCTTCACCACCCTCTCGATGCCGCCCAGGTCGGAAATAAGCTCGATACTGGCCTGTGGGAAATAGTCATTCACTAATGAGGTCACCATTTCACCCTGTCCCTGACCTATTTCCAGAAGAAGACAGACAGAACCCCAGCAATGGGCGCCCCGTTTCCCCTGCACCTGCTCCAGCATCTCCCGTATCTTGTCCAGGCCGTCTCTACCACCGGCCCAGGCTACCGTCGGCTCATGTTCTCTTATCTCCGGGCTCAAATCTACGAACTCACAGTCTTTGACATAGGGCAAATTGGCTACTATCACGTCCACGGCCTGAGGTAACGGTTCAAGCAAATTACCTTGCAGGAGTTCCACCTGGCTGCTGACTCCGTGGCGACGGCAATTTACCTCGGCTACTCTTAGAGCTGAAGGTGAAATATCGGTGGCGTAGATTCTGGCCTGGGGTAATGCTAGGGCCAGACTGATGGCAATAGCTCCACAACCCGTGCCGATGTCGGCCATGACACTCTGCTCTCCCCGGCGAGAAATACGCTGGGCAAGTTCTACGGCTTCTTCTACGAGAAGTTCTGTTTCCGGTCGGGGGATGAAAGCGTGAGATCCAACATAGAAGTCGATCCCATAGAACTCGCAGTGCCCCAAAATATAAGCGGCAGGTTCTCGGTCAAGGCGACGCCGCACAAGATGGCGGAGACGCTCCCCTTCCGCCGCAGTTAAGCTCCTCTCTGGCTCTGTGTAAAGCCCTGTCTTGGACATTCCCAAGACGTGGCCGAGCAAGACCTCAGCCTCAACAGAGGGATCAGCAATTTCCGCTCCGCGTAATGTCTGGGTGACTGACTGTAAAGCTTCGCTTAAGATCACGTGACGGCCCCTTCCAGTTGTTCCACCTGTTCTTTACTGATCAGGGCTTCAATGATTTCGTCCAATTCTCCGTCCAGAATCCGCTGAAGGTTGTGAAAACTGAGATCGATTCGGTGGTCCGTGACTCTGTTCTGGGGAAAATTGTAGGTGCGAATCTTCTCTGCGCGTTGACCGCTGCCTACTTGCATCCGCCGTTCTTTATCTATGCTTTCAGATTGTTTCCGTTGCTCCATGTCAAGCAGCCGGGCCCGAAGTACCGCCATTGCCTTCATCCTGTTCCTTACCTGCGACCTTTCGTCCTGGCAGGAAGCCATTATGCCCGTGCGTAGGTGCGTAATGCGAACCGCCGTAGCCACCTTATTCACATTCTGCCCGCCGGCACCCCGAGCGTGGAAAAATTCCATTTTGAGATCGTCAGGACTAATGTTGAGCTCGATCTCTTCTGCCTCAGGTAGGACCGCCACTGTGGTTGTCGAGGTGTGAATCCGTCCCGAGGCTTCAGTAGCTGGCACCCTTTGCACTCGATGAACACCACGCTCGTGCTTGAAGCGGCTGAAGGCACCCTTACCTTTGATTTCAAATATCAGCTCCTTGAACCCGCCTCTTTCACTTTGATTGCTATCAATGATCTCCACCTGCCAGCCCTTGGTTTGCGCATATCGGCTATACATGCGGAACAAGTCTCCGGCAAAAAGGCTTGCCTCCTCACCGCCGGTGCCAGCCCTTATCTCCACAATGACACCCCTATCATCATTGGGGTCTTTGGGCATCAAGGAAAACTTAAGCTCGCGAAGAAGCTCACCTTGCCGTTCTTTGAGTTTGCTCACTTCTTCCTTGATCAAAGCTGTCATCTCCGCCTCACCGTGGGCATTGAACAGCGCTTCGAGTTCCCCCAGTTCTTTGCCATTGGCTTTGTACTCCTGGTACATGCTGACAATATCTTCAAGACTGGCCCTCTCTTTGCTTAGCTCTTGAAGTCGCCTGCGGTCGGTAGCTACCTCTACTTGAGCCAGAAGCTGACTCAGTTCGTCATAACGCTTTTGTATTAATTCCAGTTTCTCAAACATAGCCAATGCTATTATAATACAGCGGCACAAGCTGCTCAAACTTATCTCCCGTTGTCACCCTGAGCGCCAGCGAAGGGTCTCCAGATTCTTCGCTCCGCTCAGAATGACAGATAGGGAGGAGCTCAGGATGACGCCAGGATGATAGGTTGAGATCCGCCGGAATGGAGCTGGAATGAAACTGGCACCAGGTTGCTACAAATGCTTACGCGGATTGGTCCATCAGGCTGCCGAGCTAGCCACGGACGATGTTTCGCTGAAGCAAAGGGCAATCAGCGAAGCGATGACGATATTGGACAATGAGTTTTCTTATAACCAACTGTCTCTCGTGATTGCCACCAAGATTCACAAGATAGTAGGAGAAGTGACCCACAATCCTGACCCCTACCGATCAATGAAGGAAATGGAGATGACGCTCGCCAGGGAACTATGTCCGGAGCTGTCACTGCGAGCAAAGCGAAGCAATCTTCATGAAGATGAACTTCGGGATCGCCTTCAACTGGCCGCGGCGGCCAATGCTCTTGATTTCTTCAAGGACCTCAGCTCCATCAGAGATGACATCAGGCAACCTGTGAGCTTTGTTGTAGATGATTCGGAGCATCTTGAAGCGAAGCTAAGGAATGCCTCCCATGTCTTATATCTGGCAGATAATGCCGGGGAACTCTACTTCGACCTGCCTCTAGTCAAATGGATGAGGCAATTCGCCCAGGTAATCTATGTAGTTAAACCATCGCCTGTTCAAAACGATTTGACATTGGAAGATGTGAGGAAATCTGGCTTGGAAGCTGAATTTGGAAGAATCATGAGCACAGGCGCAGCTTCACCAGGAATCGTTTTTTCTCTGGCTTCAGCTCAGTTCAAACGAGAATTTGAGTCGGCAGACCTTATATTTGCCAAGGGGATGGGACATTATGAGGCTTTATCCGAACTCTCTCCCGAAGGAAGGTTCTTCTATTGCCTCAAGGCCAAGTGCCGACCCGTAGCCGATTCCCTGAGGGTGCCTATAGATAGCTATGTGGCTATGCTACAGTGACTCGATTCTCCCTCTCCAGCCGTAGGAAATCGCCCCAGAAGGCACTGAGAGATTCCAGAAACAGCATGAAACAAGAAGTAAGAGGAGAATCTTGAAAGCGGCAGAGCACGGTTTCTTGACACCGACTCTGGCTCTTACCATCCAGGATCGACAGTCACAAGGTGTTGTCTTATCCGAGATACTTTGGTTTGTGTCCCCCTATTAAGATGGCTGGGCCTGGTCCCTTAACTTGTGTTTCCCAAGCTGTTTTGTTATATTCTTGAATCACGCGGGGCTGTAGCTCAGTTGGGAGAGCGTCTGACTGGCAGTCAGAAGGTAGTGGGTTCGAATCCCATCAGCTCCACCAGTCTCAAAGCTAAAAAGTTCACAACCGAGCTCCTAGAGAAGTTCATCTCTTCCCGTCCTGAAGGCTTCAGCAACATAATGAGTATCAACCAAAAGAGCAGTTAATTTGTTCACAAGGCAAGGGGACCTGTAGCCTTAGAGCATTGGTGCTACTGCCCCTAGCCGCGAAAATGCTGGCTCATAGAAAAATCCACTGAGGGTCAAATTCTTGGCCAGTTAATATCCTCTCTCCAATATGACTCTCCACTCTCCATCAGACACCACCGCAGTAGCCACATACTCGTATTGCTTGTCCCCCCAAGAGTAATTCAAGCCGATATCTATGACGCTTCCCTCAGTAATTGCAGACGTCTGGATGGAACCACATGTCAGCAGCTCTATCGTGTTGGGTTTTTGTGGAAAGAATATCATGTCATACGGGAGACCTGAGTGCATTGGTGTAACGACTAGTCCTCCAGTAGTTGTTATGGTGGCTCCGTCTTCTGTTGTATGGACTCTAGCAGGATAGTCTTTGTCGGGTTGGGTAATCCCTGCTATTGGCTCACCATCCAGAGAAATTTCTCCAAATTGAACACGAGTTGCGGGTATCTCTCCCAAGTTGTTAATCGTTACATTAGTAGAAATCCAACCGTCACCTGTGTTATTCAGTCCTATTTTCTCAATAGACAAGTATGGTCTAGTCCTAGCTTCCAAATCAGCTCTAGATACCTCCAATTCGCACTGGGCAAGACCCACCTGGGTAGCGGTAAACGTGAGTGTCACTATAGCCATAATGTAAGCACCATTTTTCAAGCAGTTGTTATCCTTGGATAGCCAGGTTCTAGCCTTGGACAGCCAAGCTCTTACATTCGACGGCGAGGCTCTAACACCCAGAGCGAGCCTCTTCAACTTGTAATGCATATTATTCCTCCGTGCCCTCAGATGACTGAAGGCTGTCCATGTGTCCTGTCTCACGACCTGACTGCTGAAACCTCAATGGGCTGTGATACAACCTTGGCTATCACATTCTTATCTCTAAGTCAGCTGGCTGGACTAGCGTCGTTTCCGAGCAGTTCTCCTTGTAGGCTTCCTAACAGTTTTGCGTGCTGGCTTCTTGGCAGTCTTCCTTGCTGGCCTCTTGACAGTTTTCTTTACTGGCTTCCTTGCTGGTTTCTTGGTAGGTTTCTTATATCCAACTTTGAGCTTTTGAGGTTTGTAACCGACTACTGAATGAAACCAGGGGTCATACTCCCTAACCCACCTTATCTTTGTGGCTTTGCCATGGTCATTCCTGCAGACTAGGAAACAGTTCTTCTGGCTAATATTGGCTGAGTTATTGTCCCTGTGGTCAAAATTATAAGTTCCACTGCCCCAAGTTAAGGGTATCTTACATACCCGACATTTGGAACGAGGCATTCTAGCGGGGACTTTCTTATCCTTAATATATTTTAGGAGAGCGTTCTTTCCGCTCTCGCCCCCAGCATCAAGCCATTCAATTCTTTTTGTTACTATGCTGAATTCTATTCTGTCCATATCTCAATTATCCTCCCTTCTTAGTAGTGTAAGAAGTAATCAGGCAGGTATGACAGAGTTTAGCTCGTGGGAAGTATCCCGTTCCCTACCACCAGCTTTGTGCAGACCTTTTCTTACCAGCATCACTTCGCTTCTTTCGCCACTTTCCGCTCTTTGTTCGGGAACGAGGTTGCTTACCTATATGAGGGATACTTCCGCCTGCTCGTCTATCTGGCATTTCTCCACCTCCTTCTAATTCCATTATATCCCTAGCGAACCGCCAATGGAAGACATGAACAAATTGAGGAAAGGAAACACTGCACTACGATTGACGCCCACTATTGCGGAGGGCGATTGTAATATGATTATTGACTACCATTATTAGGCATAAGATAATACTCTTGAATTGGAATCTGATTATTCAAGTAGTCTGTAGGAGGTCAAAAGCTATGGTGACAATGAGTCTGGAGGCAATTGTAGCCGAGATACTAGCGACCACTGCCGTAGAAACCCTTAGCCAGCTAACAAGACTCGTGGAAGGTCATTACGCATACACGGGAAAGAGTAGAGGGAGTGCATTAAGCAATCGGATAAGAGGCATTTTGCAGAGTGAGCGATTCCAGCAAGAGCAAGGTATCCAAAAAAATGGTTCATACGTTGAACTCAAACTGGGAAGATTCATAGGCAGGATTGACCTCTCTTAGCTAAACCAGACTTTTTGATACAACTGACTCTGGGGGGAAGGTCAAGGAAGGGGGAGTTGTCCCCCCACCCTGATTAGTAATCTCTCTTGTCCGTTTTTTGTCCTGCCCCTGTCCAATGTCTCAAGGGACAACTAGAGTGGAACTCACACTTCTTTGAGTTTGGTGAGTTCGTTGATGGGCAGCCTTGATAACCATATCCAGCCCAACCTACTACACTTTTATCCGTAGCCGGTTATTCCCTGGAGATGACCCCAATCGACTCTATTTCAACCAGGTATTCGGGTTTGCCCAACTGTGCCCCCAAAACAGAACTGACCGGGGGATTGTCTATCAAGAATGGAGCATACTTCTGATAATATGCCAATTCGGTACGCCGCATGGCAGGATAGTCCTTCAAGTCCTTCAACATGATGAGGTTTTTGATCAGATTGTTCATTGAGCTACCGGCTTCTTCCAGAGCACGGCGAATTTTGCCCAAAGCAATCTCCATTTGTTCCTCGAATACCATGGTCTCCACTCTGGCTGTCTCATCGTTGGCTCCCTGGCAGCCGGAGATGAAGATCAAGTTGCCCACCACAACTGACCGGGAGAATTTTCCAGCCTCAGCCGGGACATTCGGGTAGCTCAATTTCTTGCCCGCCCAGTATTCAGGATAGGGAATTACCTTCTGATCCATATGCTTGCTCCTTTTGAAAGGCTGGCCATATTACGGTTCTCTTCGGCTAATGTTGATAAAATTGCAGCAAGGACAACTAACTACATCTGGACGGTCAAAGAAGTAGTTCGATTAGTAATTTAGGGATTTGCCTCACAAGTGTCACTTGCCTTGAAAGTCTGGTGTTGCTACCCGTCCCAAGAAGCCATACAGCCTATGCATGAAATCCTCAAGATATGGCGGAAACAAAGCACCTCTCCTATTAGCTTGACCAGTTGACACCAACCAATATGTAAATTCGGTGGGGAGAGAAAAAGTGGTTTTAAAATCTGCTATCAATTCCGGCACAATTTCCCCCGTCTCATGTTTTTTGTGGAAATCCTCGCTACTCATTTTATGTATAGCAGCAATAGACTCATTGGTACACTGCTCGGCACTTATTAGGAGAGCTTCATCCAAGTGGTGATACCGCTCATCTTGATTTTGCTTTACTCGCTTCCATAGTTCACTCTTCAAACCACTCCGGCTCCTAACCTCATCCAGTGGAAAGAGTGCGCAAAATAGAATATGTGCTAATAATTTATCTTCGGATGCTCTTTCCGACCTCGCTTTGTAATCCCAGTCGAGGTCGCAGTCTTGAGAAACAACAATTACATACGCATGAGTGATTGAGTCGAATTTTGCTGTTTTGTACACATCATTGACAGATTTTACCTCAGACGTTTGCAGTTTGAATTCAACGAGATTACTGATGATTTCTCCCTGCTTTAGAGATAGCGAATTGTGTCGGACATATAAGGAAGGCACAACGACAACTCCACTGTGGTTACTCGCTGAGGACAAGGTCAGGCCGCTTCTTCCTATCGCCAATAGTTGCATCAATCGCTTTTGGCGTTAGTTTAGCAGGGCGAGATGCCGGTTTATGCGTATAGAACTCCAGCATATCACGTAGAGAGAACAATGCCTCTTCCAATCCATCATCTGGCATAAATCCAATCATAATACAACCAAGATAACGCCCCAACATAGTTGGACTGCTACCCTCAATATTGATTTCGATTTGATATGCTGTCCCAGGTTGAGTGATACCATAAATAGTGAATTCACCGCTTTCTATGTCGGGACTAGATAGCTCGTGGCTCCATCGCATCATGGAGTCTCTCGGTGATTGCCCACCTAAAAAGTTGTCCTGCCAGTCTATTGAACTTCTCCAATATCTCGAAAGGCTCATTTACTCCCTCCTTTCTCTCCACAGAGAAATCGGCATCAATAAAATAACATCTCTCGTCACTTCCATTTGGAACAATTAAACCATGATTTAGCATTATCCGTCCATTAGGGATGTTGGATATCTTCATGATAGCTCGTGTTTGGATTCTCAAAATTGCATCCGCCACATCTTTGTCACCTAACTCGGCGATAACGTGTGTCTTGATTAAGTCTTGCCACCTTACGTTGGTTAGATTAAGACTACGCGGCGAGATTAAATCTCGATAACGTAAACCCACACGGGAATAGAAGGCAGGTTCGTACACTCTTTTAAGAGCAGCCTCAGCCTTCATAATTTCCTCTCTAAATGATTCCCATCTTTCGTACTTTGTCTCAGCTAAAGCCATGAAGTCATCACTAAGAGATATGAAACGCCTTGAATCTTTAGTAGAGAATCTATGAATGAGCAGCCCAAGAGGCACATTCATTTGCTCAACAATAGCAGCCAATTCTTTAGGTACCTCTCGCGGTACTGTAAACGAAGGTTCTTGTTCCGAGTAACTAGGATAATCCTTACGAATTATGTCCTGAAAGTCAGCAAGCTGTCCTTCTCTTATCCGCAATATCGTTGGGAATCGAAATTGAGAGATAACTTCTTGGAGAGGATTCTTATTATAAAGCACCCGCTGCGAATCTGGAAACAACATAAGCCTACCCTATCTATTGTGCTTTTTGATGGTAAGTTTAGTCGTTATCCGTATGCTTGTCAATGTAGTATACCAGCATATCATTTTAACCTATTTCCAAAATGATAGTCTACCTGCTTTCGATTATACACTAAAATCGAACAAAACCGATATTATAGCAACTGTAGCTAAGACTCATATCTGTATCCTCTTGACCTTTTCCTCAATTGAGGTATCGTCTTTTTTGTAACGAAATATATCCAAAGGAGAAGCTGTAGATTAAGTGTAAAAAGGTGCTTGACCGATTTTCGAAGGTAATTGGCACTTCGCCTATCACGAAAGAAAGGAGTTTGATTATGGTTACAACTTTACTGAAGTCGATTGGCAATCAGAAGGTGGTGGGTTCGAATCCCATCAGCTCCACCAAAAAAACCACTCTTTCTTTCCCTCGCCCGCAATGACAGCACGAATGTGAAATTCTAAATCCCAAGCACCAAATCCTAGACTATGTCAAAGCTCGAAATACGAATGATCAAGAACAATTCAGAGATTTGAATTTTGACATTTGGATCTGTTTAGAGCTTAGAAATTGGGATTTGGAATTTAGCCGCAAGGACTGCCACGCCCCCACAAGTCGGGCTCGCCAGGACCGCCTCTCTCTAAGGAGAGGGATCTTATAGGAGAACAGCAGTTGGTTCTATCACCTCTACTCGGGCTCGATCAGGCCGTAGTTGCCATCATCGCGGCGGTATAGCAGATTGAGTCTCTCAGTGTCGGCGTCCACGAACAGAAAGAAATCATGTCCCAGAAGCTCCATCTGGCTGATAGCTTCATCTACAGGCATGGGCTTGACCAGGAAATGCTTGGTCTTCACCACCCTCTTGGGAGCCTCGATATCCTCTTCCTCGATTGGAGCGCCCTGTCGGGCGAAAGAAACGCCTCTGCTTTTCTTATCATACAGTTTCCCTTTGTATCGCTCGATCCGCTTGGATAGTACATCCGCTACCTTGTCAATGGCAGTGCGCATGTCCTTGGACTTCTCCTGAGCTCTGATCAGGACACCTTTGCTGTCAAGGGTAACCTGGATGGTGAATCGCTGCTGAGGCAGCTTGGTACCTTCCCGGGAAATCTCCACCTTGGCTTCATCGAGGGTGGGCAAGTAACGGCCCAGTTTGCCAACCTTTTTCTCAACGTATGCCCGTATTGTCTCAGAGACCTCCACATTGTTCTTACCGATAACCTGTAGCTTCATTTCTCCTCCTTCAGTTACGAATCTCCCTTGCCAACGTTAAGCCCCAAACAGACGTAGCCCTCTTGTTCTTGAGAGCTGCCGCACAGGACTCCAGCGTGGCTCCCGAGGTACATACATCATCTATGAGGATAATCTGTTTACCACTTATCCTTTCATCACGGCACACGAAGGCATCGGCTACATTCCTCCGACGCTCTTCTACATCACCTGCCCTCACCTGAGGTTGTGCCTGCTTAACTCGAATTAGGCAATCCTCAATCACTGGCAAGCCGATGCGCTTGCCCAACTCTCCGGCGAGAAGAATGGACTGGTTATAACCCCTCTCTCTCAATCGCCGGGGATGAAGAGGCACGCCAACCAAAGCTTCGCCAGGCAGGGGATTTTTCTTCAGATAATCGGCCAACAATTCAGCCAGACAGGGAGAGATTGCCTTCAAGTTTCGATACTTCAGCTCATGAATGGCTTTCCGTATTACGTCGTCAAACCTGAATGGAGAACGGATACCGTCAATGTCAGTTGGTCTTTGCCAGCAGCCTGGACATACAATGCCGCTAGGCTGAGGTCTCCCACAGCGAGGGCAAAATGGAGGTAGTAAGCTGGGCAGTCTTCCCAGACATTCGGGGCAAAGAAAACCCCCTCCCCTCCCACAGCCAACGCATCGGCGTGGGAAAAAAGAGTCCGCCACCAGCTCAACTAATCTGCCTAAACGAAGCACATCCTCTGTTAAGGAGTATATTCTCGGCGTGTGCGGGTATGAAGCTCCCCACTAAGAACAGGCTCATTAAGGTATACTTCGCCGTTCCTGATCTTTATGTTGAATCCACAATCAGGACGGGTACACACCCAAGCCTTGTAGTGAATCGGTGCCCCCTGACTACCGAAGTCAGACAGAGGCACCAAATCCCCCTTTCCGCATTTCTGGCACTTTGGGAATGAACCGGTTTCCAAGTTCCACCTCCACAATTAGTTTATTTGTTAATCCAAACCAGTAAGTATATACTATCAAAAATTCGTTTGCAAGGCCATTTTCACCGACAAGCCAGATTTTCTTAGATTTTCTTCACTCCTTCCTGACGGCCCAGCCCAACCACCGACAGGCAGGTATAAAGAGCCCCGGCTGGCGTCAGCTGGCTTCTCATCAATCTGACAGCCTCGACTTCAATCGGATATTCATCTTCGAAAGCGGCAGAGCCCACAAGTTCGCCAAAACTCCTTCTTTCCGGCAGCGATGCTCCTTCTCTGACGCGAGCTAGAGTCAAATGCGGCACAAAGGGGCGTTCCTCCCTGGCGAATCCCAGGGCGGCAAGCACAGAGTCGATGTTTTGCTGTAACGTGGACAGCTGATCCAATTCCCCACCGATGCCAACCCAGAGGACGCGGGCTTGCTTTAGACTGGGGAAAGCCCCCAGACCTGAAATCTCTAAACAGAAGGGCGAAATCCCTTGCACCGCTTTTCCCATAGCCTCAGTTATCTCTGTCACTCGCTCAGAAGGAATATTGCCCAGAAACTTCAAGGTCAGGTGAATCCCCCGGGGATCTACCCACTTGACGAACCTGTGTTCGTTTTTCTCCAATTCCTTTTTTAGCCCGGCTAATCCCTTCTTAGCCTCCTCAGACAGTTCAATAGCAATAAAGGAACGGATTTGCTCAGGATTATGCGACACCTCTGCTCCTTTGTCCATGTTTACACGCACCTCAATCCCCTCCCTTCAAAGCAGAAATGTAATACGTATGGCTAGTACTTATTTCGTATTTGAGAGCGGGACGATGCCGTTCTTTTACTTTGCCGTCTTCTTTTCCTTTTGTTGCTTGGGCTTCTTCACATTCTTTCTTCCCTTGGTCCCCATTTCTTTGCCTCCTTTGTTATTTGAGTGTTACTGCTATGCTACGCTTCTGCTCCTTCATCACAGTATAGCAGTTTTCGAGCATTACCCCCCAGGATTTTAGCCTTATCTTTCGCAGAAAGCTGCGCAGCTTGGACCTGGACAATCACCCGGTTCTGGTGCATCAGAGGATAGTCAGTGCCGAAAAGGATTCTATCACTGCTGATGATGCTGCTCACCTGCTGGAAAATCTCGGGCTTGTAAAGGAAGACTGTAGCCGCAGTATCAAAGAACACATTGGCGAGAATCTTGGCTACTTCAGGCATCAGGGCATAAAAAGGCAACCCCCCACCCCAGTGCGCACAAACAAGCTTCAAATTCGGGAAAGCCGTGATAAAGGAGTACAGAATGGCCGGGGTGATACGACCCTTGCCGAAGTACTCATGCCCCACCGGCTCAGAAGAGTGGGTCAGAAAAATCAAGTCGTGCTTCAGCGCGGCATCAACGACAGGACCCATTGTCGTCTTATCAGCGAGGTCGAAGTCCTGTACATCCGACCTCAATTCGCCAATCCCCTTAGCCCCGGCTCCAGCACACCGCTCTATCTCAGCTATGGCAGCATCTCCGGCCCGGGGCTGAATAGCGCAGAAGCCGACAAGACGTCTCGGATAGCGTGATACTGAATCTAAAATGTAATCGTTTGTTTTCACACAGAGTTCATGACTGACCCAGCCGATGTTAAGAACGACGGACGAGTCAATGCCAGCTTCATCCATGGCGGCAAGCAGGTCCTCCGCCGTGGCTATTCTGGCTTTCGCCTGAGAATAGAGCAGGGCAAAGCAAGGATCGGACTTGACATATTCATCACGCCTTTCCCTCAGCCAGGGCGGAAATATATGGGTGTGAAAATCTATAATCACGGACGACATTATATCCTTTTTTAGTCTTCCTAGTCCGGGGTGATATAATGCGAGCCAATACTCTGGAGATCTAGACTATTACCCCGGAGGAACAAGAGATGTTGAACATCCGCGCCATCAAGAAAGATACCCTTTACAACGTCATGCTCCAGCAGATGTATAGCCTTAACTACGTGTGGATGAGGATCGAAGGTCTTATCCAGCAGAAAGCTCCAGGAGTATACGGGAGTGAGGAATATTATCAGCTTTTCGAAGATTATGGTTCCGAGGAAGCCAGACGATTGCTCAAAGCTTTGGGTTTTCCAAGGCAGGAAATCAACCACCTGGCTATGTTTTTGAAATATTCGCACTGGGCTATTTTCGAGAATATCGAAATAGCGGAACTGGCTGCAAACAGTTTCAGAATGCGGACACTCGATTGCTCGGCGCAACGTGCCGCGAAGAGATGGGGCCTGGAGTACTATGATTGTGGAGCCGGAGGTCTGCGGATTCGCAACGGCTTCTTCAAAGGTATTAGCCCTAAGGCAGAAGTCCAGAGGATTTTCACTCCTCCTGAAGCCAGACCTGAAGGTAGATCTGCTATCGTCTCTTGCGAGTGGCTGATTTCATTGAAGTGACACGTTCATAGCAGAGAGAAACAGAGTTGACTCTTTCTGAACTTGACAGTGCAGGGGGAAGTGGCATAATGATACTATACGCTAGGGGCTTTGGGAAGACCGGACTTTTGCTCCAGAGACGACCGAAGTGTTACAAAGGAGGGGCCATGAAACAAAAATCAATTGCAGTCGCTTTGATCACAGTCCTGCTATGTATGGTTGTAGGTAATAACATCGCTTGCACCACCCCAGTAACCCAGTATCACCTAAGTATCAGCAGCACGGAGGGTGGTGACGTCACCGAGCCTGGAGAAGGTCGGTTTTCCTATTGTCAGGAACAGGGTGAGAGGGTTAATTTGGTGGCGACTGCGGATCCTGGCTACCGGTTCGTCGAGTGGACTGGCGATGTCGGTACGATTCCCGATGTCGATGATCCGACCACCACCATCACCGTCAACGACGATTATTCCATAACAGCCAACTTCGCCAAGCCACACAGCGTCACCATCTCCAGCACAGAAGGGGGATCGGTAACCACTCCTGGAGAGGGGACTTTTATCTATGACGAAGGTGATGAGGTTAAACTGGTGGCGACTCCAGATCCTGGCTACCAGTTCGTCAACTGGACTGGCGATCTGGGCACAATCGCCAATGTGAATGCTGCTACCACCACCATCACCATGAATGATGACTACTCCCTGACGGCTAACTTTGAAGAACTAGCGGAGTACGACCTTACCACCTCCAGCACCACTGGTGGCTCGGTCACAGTACCCGGGGAAGGGACTTTCACATATTACGATGGCACGGTGGTCAACCTGGTGGCGACGGCAAATAGTGGCTACTACTTCATCAACTGGACTGGCGATGTGGGCACCATTACCAATGTCAACGCTCCCACAACCACCGTCACCATGAACGACAATTACTCCATAACCGCCAACTTTGAGCAGATACCCCCAGGGAAAGTCGCCCTTACCACCTCCAGCACGGCTGGTGGCTCGGTAACCACCCCTGGTGAAGGGGCTTTCATATATTACGTTGGGAAAGTGGTTAGCCTGGTGGCCAGCCCAGCCAGTGGCTACAGGTTTGTAAACTGGACTGGCAACGTGGGCACTATTGCCAATGTCAACGCTGCCTCAACCACCATCACCATGAATGGAGACTATTCCATAACGGCCAACTTCATGGCGGTATATGACCTCACCATCTCCAGCACCGCTGGTGGGTCGGTAACCACCCCTGGTGCAGGGACCTTCACCTATGATGGAGGAACAGTGGTCAACCTGGTGGCGACGGCAAATAGTGGCTACTACTTCATCAACTGGACTGGCGATGTGGGCACCATTACCAATGTCAACGCTCCCACAGCCACCGTCACCATGAACGACAATTACTCCATAACCGCCAACTTTGAGCAGATACCCCCAGGGAAAGTCGCCCTTACCACCTCCAGCACGGCTGGTGGCTCGGTAACCACCCCTGG
>Ga0299915_10001791_pt1 | contig 15788 bp, 14 predicted proteins | sample RVTome_13_FD_200263 | JGI IMG/M metagenome (GOLD analysis project Ga0299915, IMG submission 200263) | Soil microbial communities from uranium-contaminated site in the Upper Colorado River Basin, Wyoming, United States - RVT92D227 (version 2) ... | reverse complement strand
GGCCCGCTCGCTTCTGGAGAGCGAGAACGCCCTGCGGGAGTCCGACCGCCGCAAGGACGAGTTCCTGGGGATGCTGTCGCACGAGCTTCGGAACCCCCTCGCGCCCATCCGCAACTCGGTCCACGTGCTCGCGCGCGTGGCCCCGGCCAGCGCCCAGGCCGAACAGGCGCGCGCCATCATCGCGAGGCAGGTGGACCATCTCGCGAGGTTGGTTGACGACCTGCTGGACGTGAAGCGCATCTCCACCGGAAAGCTGCGGCTCCACGCGGACCTGATGGACCTGACCCGCCAGGTCCGCGAGACGGTCGAGGACATGCGGCCGCTGTTCATGAACCGCTCGCTCCTTCTTCACCTGGAGGTGCCACGCCACGCGGTCTGGGTGAACGGGGACCGCACCCGGCTCGCGCAGGTGGTCAGCAACCTCCTTCACAACGCCGCCAAGTTCACGGACGCGGGCGGTCATGTCTTCGTGACGGTCGAAGAGCGCGATGGCCAGGTTCACATCAGGGTCCGGGACCAGGGCGTCGGCGTCGCGCCCGACATGCAGGGCAAGCTGTTCGAGGCGTTCGTCCAGAGCGACAGGACGCTTCACCGGACCAAGGGTGGCCTCGGGCTGGGGCTCTGGCTGGTGCGGGGCATCACGGAACTGCACGGCGGCACGGTCGTCGCCCGGAGTGAAGGCGACGGGAAGGGCACGGAGTTCGTCGTGACGCTGCCCACGGTGAAGGCTGCCGCCGCCACCGGTGCCGACGAGCCAGCCGCGCCAGAGGGCGGCGTGAGGCGCCGCGTGCTCATCATCGAGGACAACGTGGACGCCGCCGAATCCCTTCGGCATGTCCTCGAGATGATCGGCGGTCATGAGGTCCTCGTCGCGAACGACGGCGAGGCGGGCGTCGCTGCGGCTCGCCAGCACTCTCCCGACGTCATTCTTTGCGACATCGGGCTGCCTGCCATGGACGGGTACGAGGTGGCGCGGCAGATCCGCGCCGGGGGTATGGCGGCGCGGCTGATAGCCCTCAGCGGTTACGCCTCGGCGGAGGACATCGATGGGGCCATTCGTGCCGGGTTCGACTTCCACATCGCCAAGCCGCCCGACATCGACAGGGTGCTCGGGCTCGTGGCGAACGCGCCGAGCGCCGCTGCGAGAGCCGTCCCTGCCGACGTCGCGACGGGGCATCACGAGGTGGACGCGCAGCATGCGACCATCCTGGCGCAGCTGGCGCGTCTGCGCACGGACAGTCAAGATGCCTCACGGGAGTCGCTGCGGCTCTTGCGGCAGCAGACGGCATCTCACTTCAAGTACGAGGAGATGCTCATGGAGCAGGTGGGCTATCCCGACCTCGCCGCCCACAAGCAGCAGCACGCTGACTTCCTGCACCGAGTGCGCGGCCTCCAGGAATGGCTGGAGCGGGACGGCGCAAGGCCGGGGGACGCGGGCGTCCTCGCGGACACCTTGGAGACCTGGGTGATGGAGCACGTGCTCGATCAGGACCGGCGTCTGGCGGCGTTCATCCGAAGCCGAGCGCCGGAACCTCAGGGCGCGCCGGGTGGCTCTGCGCCGACCCGAGGTTCAGCCCCTGGACGGCCTCCATCACGGCTTCGCGTCGTGTGATTCGTGTTTCGCCCTCTTTTCCAGCGGAAGCCGCAGCACCGACGCCGGATCGACGTAGAGGGCCCCGACCTTCGTCCCCCAGTGCAGGTGCGGACCGCTCGCGCGTCCGCTCTTGCCCACGAGGCCGATGAGCTGACCGCGCGCCACGTGCGCGCCCGGCCCCACCGACGCGCGGGAGAGGTGGAAATACGTCGTGTAGAGGTTGGCGCCATGCCAGAGGACGACGGTCAACCCGGAGGCCCAGCAGTCCCGTACCAGGACGACCTTCCCGGTGTTGGCTGCCGTGACGGGCGCCCCCACCTTGCCGGCCAGGTCCATGCCGTAGTGCTGGGAGGGCTTCACGCCGTTCATCGTGCGATGCTCGCCGAACCCGGCGGTCACGCGCGCGCGGCGCGGCCGTGCGAAGCCAGCGGCGAAGAGCGGTGGCGCGGGAGGCTGGGAGAAAGCGCGGGCGAAGGCCGCCCGGTCCTCCTCGATCCGCCTCTGCACCTCCGGTGGCGGCGGCGCCACGAAGCTCCGGGGGACCTCGAGCTCCCGGTGCGCGAATCCTGGTGCGGTGACCTCGACCGCCCCCTCGACGGTGCGTGCTCCTGCCTCCGCGCTCGCTCCGGGCGGGAGCGCGACCGGGATGGCGAGCCGCCCGGATGGTGTCTCGACCGGCAGCCCGGCCACGGCGGCGAAGCCCTCCGGCACCTGGTAGAAGGCGAGCGCGTGCCCGGCGACGCTCGCGGCCGGCGGCGACGTGGGCCCGCGAACCACCACCAGGAAGGCGTCGCCCGGGCGGACGCGGGCCGGGGCGACCGTCACCGACGGCAAAGGTTGCGAGGCCGTCGACGCGGCGAGCGTGGCATGGACGAGGGCGAGGGCGAGGGCGGCGACCGTCACAGGGCCATCTTAGCGAGCTCCCTCGGGTTCGGCGTGGGGCGCCACCGATGGATCGCCGCCTCGTGAGAGTCCGCAGAAGTCAAGGGCTTGAACCCAGGCGCCGCCGCGTGTGAGAACGCGCCACCCGCCGTGCTCGATCTGTCCACTCTCAACCCACCCCAGCGCGAGGCCGTGACGACCCCGAGCGGGCCTCTCCTCGTCCTCGCCGGCGCAGGCTCGGGCAAGACGCGCGTCATCACGCACCGGGTGGCGTGGCTCATCCTGCAGGGCGCCGCGCCTTCGTCGATTCTGGCCGTCACCTTCACGAACAAGGCCGCGGACGAGATGCGTGAGCGGGTCACGAGGCTCGTCGGCGAGGCAGGGGAGGGGGTCTTCGTATCGACCTTCCACTCCTTCGGGCGCTGGTTGCTCGAGCGGGAGCACGCGGCAGCCGGGCTCCCGCGCCGGTTCGCCATCTGCGACTCCTCCGATCAGCTCGCGATGGTGAAGCGCTGCATGCGCGAGGTGAAGGTCGACGATCGCTCCTTCGACGTCCGGCGGGTCCTCGCCCTCCTCTCGAGGGCGAAGAACGAGCTCCGGAAGACGATCCCGGTCCGTCCCCAAGGTCAGGGCGACGACTACGACCTCGTCGCGTCCGAGGTGTTCCCGCGGTATCAGGCGGCCCTGCGGGCGCAGCGGGCGGTGGACTTCGACGACCTCATCGCCTTGCCGGTCGAGCTCCTGCGGGGGCACGCCGCCGTCCGCGAGCGCTGCCAGCAACGCTTCCGTCATCTGCTCGTCGACGAGTACCAGGACACGAACACGTGCCAGCTCGAGCTCGTGAAGCTCCTCGCCGGCGACCGGCGTGACGTCTGCGCGGTCGGCGACGACGACCAGGCCATCTACGGCTGGCGCGGGGCCGAGGTGAAGAACATCCTCCGCTTCGAGCGGCACTTTCCGGGCGCGAGGGAGATCCGGCTCGAGCAGAACTACCGCTCCACCGGCCACATCCTCGCCTGCGCCAACGGAGTCATCGGCGAGAACCCTCGGCGCAAGCCGAAGCGGCTCTGGACCGCGGCTGGCGACGGCGATCCCGTGCAGGTGACGGCGCTCGCGGGCGAGGAGGAGGAGGCGCGCCACGTCGCCGACCAGATCGTCCGCGGCCGCGCCGAAGGGAGGCCCTGGTCGCACTTCGCCGTCCTCTACCGGCTCAACGGCCAGGCGAGGGCCGTCGAGGAGGCGCTGCGGGAGGCCTCCGTGCCGTACCACGTGCGCGCCGGGCCGTCCTTCTTCGACCGCGCCGAGGTGCGGGACCTCCTCGCCTACCTCAAGATCTGCAGCCAGCCCGAGGACGACGTCTCGCTCTCTCGCATCGTGAACGTGCCAGCGCGCGGCGTCGGCGACGCCTCGATGGAGCGCGTCCAGGCCTGGGCCGTGGAGCGGGGGACCAGCCTGTTCGGCGCGCTCGAGCGCTGTCTCGAGATCGAGGGGCTGCCGCGGGGAGCCGCCGACGGGATGCGGGAGCTCGTGGATCTGGCGACGCGCTACCGGGTCGCGTTCCGCGGCGGGCCCATCGGCGAGGTGGCGCGGCGGCTCGTCGCGGAGGTGGACCTCCACGCCCACGCGCGCTCGACCGTGAAGTCCGCCGAGGCGGCGCAGCGCAAGGCGGGCGCCCTCGAGGACGTGCTGCGCTCGATCGAGGGGTGGGCACAGCGGACGACCAAGCAGCCGACCCTCCCGAACTACCTGGTCAAGCTCGCCCTCGATTCGCGCGAGGACGAGTCCAGGGACGGCGAAGGTGTCACGCTCATGACCCTCCACGCCGCCAAGGGACTGGAGTTCTACGTGGTGTTCCTGGTCGGAGCGGAGGAGGACCTCTTGCCCTGCTCCGGGATCCAGGGCGAGGCGCGCGATCTCGAGGAGGAACGGCGGCTCGCCTACGTCGGCATCACGCGCGCGCGAGAGCGGCTCGTCGTCACCCGCGCCGCGGCGCGGGTCAAGCGGGGCAAGGTGCTCGTTCGAACGCCGTCGCGCTTTCTCCAGGCCTTTCCCGAGGGGTCGTACGTGATCCACGACCCCACCACCGTGCGGCAGCCTCCCGAGGAGGTCGCCCTCCGCTCGGCGGAGGTGATGGCGGCCCTCCGGGCGCGGTTCGCCGCCTCGAAGCCATGATATGAAGGCAGAAGGGGCATCGCGGTGTTTGCTTGACAACGGGCGCCTGCTCCTCTAAAAGGCGCATTTCCTAAATCTCGGAGTCTACGCAGGTTTTTCCATGAACAAGGGCACCCACAGCGCGACCAGGGGCGAGGCACTCAAGGGCCGCAGGTGGTGGGTCGTTGACATCGCCGACGCCATCGTCGGGCGCGCCGCCACACAGGTAGCGACGATCCTGAAGGGGAAGCACAAGCCGAGCTACACGCCGTCGATGGACGTGGGCGACTTCGTGGTGGTGGTCAACGCCGAGAAGGTTCGCTTCACTGGCAAGAAGGAGACAGACAAGCTCTACTTCACGCACACCATGCATCCTGGTGGCGCGAAGCTCACGCCTCCCCAGAAGCTGCGGGAGAAGCACCCGGACGCGATCTTCCTGAACGCGGTCCGCCGCATGCTCCCGCGCAGCGCGCTCGGGCGCGACATGATGCGCAAGCTCAAGGTCTACGCTGGAGCGGAGCACCCGCACGCCGCGCAGAAGCCAGAGCCCCTTAAGCTCTCGCCGTAACGAGGATTCGATGGCCCAGCTCCACATCTCGACCGGCCGCCGCAAGGAATCCGTCGCCCGCGTGCGGCTCGCCCCGGGCACGGGCAACGTCACCATCAACGGCCGCACCATGGACGCATACTTCGGGCGCGAGACCTCGAAGATGATCCTGGTCGAGCCGCTCAAGATCGTCGATCAGATGGGGAAGCTCGACGTCTTCGTGAACGCCACGGGCGGCGGGCTCTCCGGTCAGGCCGGCGCCATCCGCCACGGCATCACACGTGCGCTCATGGAATTGAACCCGGAGTTCCGCGCGGTCCTCAAGAAGGCGGGCTTCGTGACGCGCGATGCCCGCGCGGTCGAGCGAAAGAAGTACGGCCGCCCAGGGGCCCGGAAGCGGTTCCAGTTCTCGAAGCGCTAGACTTCCCGCCCGCGCGTCCTCTGCAGCGCGGGCGGCCTCGTGCTCTGCATCGCCCGCTCGAGCGGGGGACGAGCCGTGCCACGCACTACCGTTCGCGGCGCGCTCGGCGCCGAGATGGGTGTGGTGCGCCCGCGTGGCATACCCGCGCCTGCGCGCACACCCTCTGCCACGGTGGAACACGCTGCGTCTCCCTCCCCGCCGCGTCCCGATTCCCGGGCAATGGTCTTTCACCCGAGCCGGGTGATACGCTCGCCGAAGCATGGAGCTGAACGAGATCCTGCAGCTCGCGCTCAGGGCTGCGGCGAGCGACATCCACCTCAAGGCAGGCCTGCCGCCCATGTTCCGCGTGGACGGCGCGCTCGTGCCGCTCAAGGATGCCCGGCGCCTGCCTCCGGAGGAGGTGGCGCGGATGACGTTCGGCATCATGAGCGAGTTCCAGAAGGAGAAGTTCAAGCAGACGAACGAGGTGGACCTCGCCTACGGCGTGCCCGGGCTGGGCCGGTTCCGCGTGAACGTCTTCCAGCAGCGCGGCACGGTGGGCGTCGTCTTCCGCGTCATCCCGTTCAAGATCCAGACGATCGAGCAGCTCATGCTGCCCAAGGTCATCGAGAAGCTGGCGGGCGAGCAGCGCGGTCTCATCCTCGTCACGGGTACTACCGGCTCCGGCAAGTCCACCACGCTCGCGGCGATGATCGACCACATCAACGCCAACGAGACCTGCCACATCATGACGATCGAGGACCCCATCGAGTTCCTCGTCCGCGACAAGCGGTCCATCGTGAACCAGCGCGAGGTGGGCGTCGACACGATGAGCTTCGGGCAGGCCCTGAAGAGCGCGCTCCGGCAGGACCCCGACGTCATCCTGGTCGGCGAGATGCGCGATCTCGAGACCATCGAGACCGCGCTCACCGCCGCCGAGACCGGGCACCTCGTCATGTCGACCCTGCACACGCTCGACGCGACCGAGACCATCAACCGGATCATCTCGGCCTTCCCACCGTACCAGCAGAAGCAGGTCCGGTTGCAGCTCGGTTCGGTGCTCAAGGGCGTCGTCTCTCAGCGCCTCGTTCCGCGCGCCGACGCCCGCGGCCGCGTGCCCGCCATCGAGGTGCTGCTCGCGACCGGTCGGGTGCGCGAGCTCGTAGAGGACAAGGACCGGACCAAGGAGATTCCCGACGCGATCGCGCAGGGCAACGTCTCCTACGGCATGCAGACCTTCGATCAGAGCCTCATGTGGCTCCTCAAGTCCGGGCTCATCACCTACGAGGAGGCGCTGCGGCAGGCCACCAACCCGGATGATTTCGCGCTGCGCGTCTCCGGCATCTCGGGCACGAGCGACTCGAAGTGGGATGGGTTCGAGAAGCCCGCCGAGGCGGCCCCCGTCGCGGGGCGAGGCGCTCCCGCGGGGTCCGGGGCACTGCATCCTGCCGCTCCGCAGGGCGGGTCCGTGGGACGCGCCGGCGCCGGGCCGGCCCCGAAGCCGGGAGTGCCGCCGGCTTCCCCGGGCGACGACGACTTCCAGATCGAGCGGTTCTGACGCGCAAGGCTGCGTTGCCGTGCTAGCAAGCGCCGTCGAAGGCGCGTCAGAACGATGATTTCCGGTCGAGCTCCGCTCGACCTCAAGCCTGGGGGGCGCGAAGCGCCGCTCCCCCCAGACCCCCCACCGCATCGCGCGATCGCTCGGCCCTGTCGGCGCGAGCGCCGCTCCCCAGACCGCGCCGCATCGCGCGTTGCCAGCGACTGCGCGCCGGGAGGTTTTCGGCTATCTTCCGCCGGATGCGCTTCCTCCCATCCTCTGCGCTGCTCCTCGTCCTCGCCTGCGGCTCCTCGCGAGTCTCCATGACGGGGGACGTGAGGTACGGGAAGTCCGCGGAGGAGGACTACCGGGCCGGCGAGGAGGAGCTCAAGGACCGCAACTACATCGAGGCGGCCAAGTTCTTCGAGCACGTGAAGAACAAGTACCCCTTCTCCAAGTACGCGGCGCTCTCCGAGCTCCGGATCGCCGACGCGAAGTTCGATCAGGAGCACTACATCGAGGCCGCCGACGCCTACCAGCAGTTCCAGAAGCTCCACCCCGCGCACGAGCAGGCCGACTACGCCGCGTTCCGCGTCGGGCTGTCGCACTGGAAGGACGGGCCGAGCGACTTCTTCCTCTTCCCCCCCTCGTTCGAGAAGGACCAGGCCCAGGTGCGCGACACGGCCAAGGTGCTCGACGACTTCGCCAGGAAGTACCCCGGCTCGAAGTACAAGCCGGAGGCCGAGAAGATCCTGGGCCAGGCGCGCGCGCGGCTCGCCGAGCACGAGTGGTACGTGGCCGAGTTCTACGCGAAGCGCGAGCACTGGGCCGGTGCGGCGGGCCGCCTGGAGAGGCTCGTGAGCGACTACCCGGGATCTCCCCGGGAGTCAGCGGCGCTCTTCCAGCTCGCCGGGGCCTACCTCAAGCTCGACGATCGCAACCGCGCGCGGCAGACGCTGGAGCAACTCATCGTGAAGCACCCGCAGGATCCGCGCCGCCCCCAGGCGGAGAAGCTGCTTGCCTCGCTCCGGTAGAGCGCTTCCCCCAACCCCCGTGAAGGAGCGAGGGCGGCTGGCGGGCGGAAGCGGCGCGCCCTACCTCGTTCCGGCGGGCCTGGCGCTCGCGGCCGCCGTGACGGCCTGGATGTTCTCGGCCCGGCTCGTCGCGTGCGGCACGTCGCTCGACACCGCCGAGGCACAGATCCGCAAGGCGCTCGCGAGCCAGGGCCGAGCGCACCTCGACGACGTCTACGGCTTCCGGGCAGGGGGAACGGTCGAGCTGCACTCCGTCCAGTTCGACGACGTGGCGCCCTCCCTCGACGGGGGCCGCGCCACGGTGGTCGCGATGCTCACCGCGGAGGGCCGGGCCGCCTGGCGCGACCAGCAGGCGAAGCTCTCCTATCTCGGCCGCGAGCGCTTCCACATGAAGCCGTGCTCGATCGCGCGGTGGTGCGCCGAGGGCGATCAGTTCGACGGGCTCCGCGGGGTCTTGCTCGCGCTCTTCCGGAGGCGCGACGCGTTCGAGCGACGCGACGCGGACGCGCTCGCGCAGCTCCTCTCGGCCCGGAACCCCGGTCGCGCCCTCGTCGGCCCCCGGGCGGCGGAGGTCTTCCTGCCGGTCCAGGGCCATGTCCTCGGCTGGCAGATCCGCGTCGAGCGGGACAGAGCCGAGGTGGGAGAGGACGTCGAGAGCGCGAGGTCGGGGGGCGAACCCAGGCGGGAGCGCCACCTGTATCGCCTGGAGCGCGAGGGGGAGCGCTGGCTGTTCGTGGACGGGGTGTGACTCGCGAAGGACGGGGAAGGCCGAGTCTGAACCAACTATGATCCGCCCGCCCGTGAGGTAGACTGGCGGACCATGACCGAGCTCGACGACAGCCTGAAGCAGGCCCTCACGCTGGGCAGGGCCTACTACCTCAAGAAGGAGTACGCGCGCGCCGAGCAGTACCTGACGCAGGTGGTCGAGCAGAACCAGTCCTTCGCGGACGTCTACAACATGCTGGGCGTCGTCTACCACGACCAGGGCCAGTACCAGAAGGCGCAGCGCTCCTTCGAGGCCGCGCTCCGACTCAACCCGGGTTACACGGACGCCGCCCTGAACCTCGCCGTCATCTACAACGACACCGGCAAGTACCAGGCAGCGCGCGACGTCTACCAGCAGGCGCTGTCGCGTTCCGGGGCCGCGCCGGGCCAGCTCGATCGGTTCGTGAAGGGCAAGCTCGCCAACATGTACGCCGACATCGGCGACGTGTGGCTCTCCGCCGGCATGCACGCCGAGGCTGCCCGCGAGTACCAGCGGGCGCTCGAGCTCGGCCCCACCTTCGTCGACATCCGGGCCAAGCTCGCCGCGGTGCACCGCGACTCGGGCGCCGGCGCCGAGGCCATCACCGAGTACGAGGAGATCGTCCGGCAGAACCCCGGCTACATCCCCGCGCGGCTCTCGCTCGGACTCGCGCTGCAGGCGGCCGGCCGGCAGGAGGCCGCGGTCGAGCAGTGGAATGCGGTGCTCGAGCTCTCGCCCGGCAATCGCAGGGCGGAGATGTACCTCAAGCTGGCCGAAGCGGCCGATCGGCCCGCGACGTAGCTGGGATGCCCCCGACGACATCGACCCGCCCGCTGGCGCTTCGCTTCCTGTGGGGGCACCTCCAGGGGGGCGTCCTTCCGCTCCAGCGCGGGCGCCCCGTCCTCATCGGACGGCAGCCGGATGCCGACCTCGTCATCGCCGACGAGCTCGTCTCGCGCCGCCACGCGCGGCTCGCGTTCGAAGGCGACGAGCTGGTGGTCGAAGATCTCGGCTCCACGAATGGCACCTACCTGAACGGAGCGCGCGTGACGCGCGGTCGCGTGGTCGAGGGCGATCTCCTGCTCGTGGGCGGTTCCATCATGAAGGTGATCGCGGGCGATCTTCCGGGAGCCGAAGCGGCGGCCCCCCCCGCCGAGAAGGGCACCCGCGCCATGCAGGGGCGCGTCGAGGACGTGCCGCTGCGCGATCTCCTCCAGCTCTTCGCGACCGCGCGCAAGACGGGCGTCCTCGTCATCGAGCGGGCAGGGCACGAGGCAGAGGTGGAGGTAGACAAGGGCTGCCTCGTGCGATGCGTGCTCGACGGGCGGATCGACTTCCCCGCGAGGAAGGGACTGACGCGGCTGCTCGCCTGGACCCAGGGGAACTTCGAGCTGCGCCGGGCAGGCGGCGCCGCCGCGAGTGGATTGCCGCCGGAACCCCTGGAGCCCCTCCTCGTCGAGTGCATGCGGCAGCTCGACGAGCTGCGCCGTCTCTTCCCGCGGCTGCCCAAGCGCTTCACGGCGGTTCCCGGCCACGCCGAAGGCGTGGACGAGATCGATCGTGCGCTCCTCGCGCTCGCCGTCCAGCGTGGCTCGCTCCAGGGGGTCCTCGACGCGACCCCTCTCACGGATCTCGAGGCGGCACAGCGGGTCGCCGCGCTCCTCGCGCGAGGCCTGCTGAAGAGCGGCGCGTGATGGTGCACGGAGGCCAGCGCTCACGGTCGACTCCGGCGTCCGGTCTCCGGTCGGTCTGAAAGCCGCGCTCGGTTGTGTTGGTTTCCGTAAAAGAGCCCGGGCCCGGGCCCGCGCCCGTTCTTTCGTGCTCGGGCTCGGGGCTCCGGGAGACATGCTTGCCTGCGCGGTGCGCTGCGGATAGGTGTTCTCCATGTCCGGTTCCGACCAGGTGCGACTCACGCAGCTGAGCCACGGTGCGGGTTGAGCCTGCAAGATCCGCCCAGCGGATCTGGCGCAGGTGCTGCGCCGTCTTCCCCGCGTGAAGGACCCGCGCGCGCTCGTCGGTCACGAGACCCGCGACGACGCGGCCGTCTACCGGCTCTCCGACACGGAGGCCATCGTCGAGACCGTCGACTTCTTCACGCCGGTCGTCGACGACCCGTTCCTCTTCGGGCGCATCGCGGCCGCCAACGCCTTCTCCGACATCTGGGCCATGGGCGCGCGGCCGCTCTTCGCGCTGAACCTCGTCGGGTTCCCGACGGGCAAGCTGCCGCTGGAGGTGCTCGGCGAGATCCTGCGCGGTGGAGCCTCCGTCGCGGAGGAGGCCGGCGCACCCATCCTCGGCGGCCACAGCATCGACGACCCGGAGCCGAAGTACGGGATGGCCGTCACCGGCCTCGTGCATCCGGAGAAGATCCTGCGCAACGTGGGGGCTCGCCCGGGCGACCAGCTCCTGCTCACGAAGCCGCTCGGCTCGGGGATCGTGACCACCGGCATCAAGCGGGGCGTCGCCGAGCCGGCGCTGGTGGAGCAGACCGTGCGCGTCATGGCTTCCCTCAACAAGGCGGCCGGCGAGGTGCTCCAGGTCAGCGGAGCCGTGCACGCGCTCACGGACGTCACCGGCTTCGGCCTGCTCGGCCACGCATGGGAGATGGCCGAAGGGTCCGGAGTGACGTTCCGGTTGCGCCACGCGCGCATCCCCGTGCTGCCCGGCGTACACGCACTCGCGGCCCGGGATGTCGCCCCCGGCGGCTCGAAGGCCAACCTCGCCTGGGTCGGGCCGCACGTGCGCTTCGACGACGCCCTCGACGCTCCCATGCGCCTGGTTCTCGCCGACGCGCAGACGAACGGAGGGCTCCTGGCCGCGATCTCGCCGGAGCGGTTCGAGGCGGTCCTGGATGCGCTCGAGCGGGCAGGTGTGCAGGCGGCCGCGGTCGGTGAGGTGGTGGCCGCGGACGGCGAGGCGCGGATCGAGGTGCTGGCGGGTTAGAATCGCACGGTGCTGCACGCGCTTGCCCTCACGCTCGCCCTGGCCGCGTCCCGAGCGGTCCCGTCGCCGCCCTCCGAGCCGGCCTTCGTGGTCGTGCTCGACCCCGGCCACGGTGGCATGAAGGAAGGCGCCGTCGGCCCCGGCGGCGTGCGCGAGAAGGAGATCGCGCTCCAGATCGCTCGCCGCGTCGCGGCGTCCCTCAGGAAGCAAGGGGGGCGGGTCGTGCTCACGCGCACCGGCGACGTGGCCGTCCCGCTCGCGCAGCGGGCCGCCCTCGCCAACGCCGAGCGCGCCGACCTCTTCATCTCCATCCACCTCAACGCCATGCCGGGCTCCGCGCGGAGCCACGCGCGCGGGGTCGAGACCTACTTCCTGTCGGCCGACGCGAGCGATGCTTCGGCGACGGCCGTGGCCGCCCGCGAGAACGCCGACCGGCTGGCGGGCGAGGCCGTGATCGACCCGAACGACACGGTCTCCGGGATCCTGCAAGACCTCGCCGACACCGACGCGCTCGCGGAGAGCTCGCGCCTCGCCTATGCGGTGCACGAGCGGCTCGTGACCCGGCTCGGCGCCGAGGACCGCGGCGTGAAGCAGGCGCCGTTCTACGTGCTCGCGGGCGCTCGCATGCCGGCCGTGCTGCTCGAGGTCGGGTTCGTCTCGCACAAGGTGGAATCGAGGATGCTGGCCGCCCCTGCCTACCAGGAGCTCGTGGCGCAGGCGATCGCGGGCGGCGTGGCAGCCTGGCGCCGCGCGACGGCCCAGGCGAGGCATTGAGGAGGCCCTCTCGGAGGGTGACTTCGAGGCTCTTCGAACGCGCGCGCCGTCCCTGGCAGCGGCGGAGCCTTGCCGCTATCATGCCCGGCCCTATGGGTTCCCGAACGAAGGGTCGCGGTGATCTCGAGCTCCGTCCTGTCAGCCTCGAAGTGGGCGTGTCGAAGCACGCCGAGGGCTCCTGCCTGGTGAGGTGCGGCGACACCCACGTGCTGTGCACGGCGTCGGTCGACGACCGCGTCCCCCCCCACGTCTTCGGCACGGGCGCCGGCTGGGTCACGGCGGAGTACGGGATGCTCCCGCGCTCGACGCACGAGCGCATGGCCCGCGAAGCCGCCAGGGGAAAGCAGGGCGGCCGCACGCTCGAGATCCAGCGCCTCGTCGGCCGAGCCCTTCGCGCCGCCGTGGAGCTGCGCGAGCTCGGCCCGCGCACCATCACCGTCGACTGCGACGTGATCCAGGCCGACGGCGGGACGCGCACGGCGTCCATCACGGGGGGATTCGTCGCGCTGGCGCTGGCGATCCGTGGCCTGAAGGAGCGCCGGATCATCTCGAAGTCGCCCTTGAAGCGGAAGGTCACCGCCGTCTCGGTGGGCATCCTGAAGGGCGCGGTGTGCCTCGACCTCGACTACGAAGAGGACTCGACCGCGGAGGTGGACATGAACGTCGTCGCGACCGGCGACGGGGAGCTCGTCGAGGTGCAGGGCACGGCAGAAGGAAAGGCCTTCCGGCGGGAACAGCTCGATCGCATGATCGACGCCGCGCTCGCCGGCATAGCGCACCTCCAGGCGGCGCAGGAGCGCGCGCTCGCGCCGCGGGAGTAGCATGTTCGAGGTCCTGTTCGGTACGACCAACGCCGGGAAGCTGCGCGAGCTGCGACGGCTCGTCGCCGGGCTGAACATCCGGGTCGTCTCTCCCGATGACCTGGGGCGCCCCCTGCCGGAGGTGGTCGAGGACGGGAATACGTTCCACGAGAACGCTGCCAAGAAGGCGTCGGCGCAGGCGCGGTTCGCGGGCATGCACGCGCTGGCGGACGACTCCGGGCTCTGCGTCGACGCGCTCGGTGGGGCCCCCGGAATTCACTCCGCGCGCTGGTCGGAGCTGGAGGGCGGGACCGCGAGCCCCGCGCGCGAGCTGGACCGGCTGGCGGCGCGTGAGCCGGGGCCCGCGCCCACATCGGCGCTCCTCGCCGGCGCGCACGGCGCCGCGCGCGACGAGGCCAACAACGACAAGCTCCTGGCGTCGCTGGCGGATGTGCCCGATGCGCAGCGCGGGGCGAGGTACGTGGCGGTGCTCGCGCTGGCGCGGCCTGACGGCGCGATCGTGGCGCAGGTGGAGGGCACCTGCGAAGGCCGTATCGGTCGCGAGCGCCGGGGGTCGGGTGGCTTCGGCTACGACCCGCTCTTCATTCCGGATGAGGGGGCCGCCTTGAAACCGCCGGCTGCGCTCGCCATCGGTGGCCCCACGATGGCGGAGCTCGATCCGGCCGAGAAGGACGCCATCTCGCATCGCGGTGCCGCGTTCAGAGCGCTGCGGCCGATACTCGAGCGGCTCGCCTTTGACAAAAGCCAGCAGTGAGGCTACTTAGAGCGCCTCGGTTCGGGCCGGCGGGCAGGTGGCGGGCTTTCGGGGCGTAGCGCAGCCTGGTAGCGCGCCTGCCTTGGGCGCAGGAGGTCGCGGGTCCGAATCCCGCCGCCCCGATTCTTTGACAACTAGGTGGATGGTGCCTTCCCGGCAAGTTTGACGGACGGGATGATGCCTTTTTACGCGCCCGTAGCTCAGCTGGATAGAGCGTCGGCCTTCGAAGCCGCAGGTCGGGGGTTCGACTCCCTCCGGGCGCGCCAGCTCTCGGGAAGAGTCGAATAGAGAAGCGCCGAAGGCGCAGCCGCCGGTTCGACTCCCTCCGGGCGCGCCAACTTCGAACAGTGACGGTGGGTGTAGCTCAATCGGTAGAGCACTGGACTGTGGATCCGGGGGTTAAGGGTTCGAGCCCCTTCACTCACCCCATTTCTTCTCGCGCAGACCATCCACCTGCGCCGGCAGCCGCTGTTATGATGCGGTTCTGGGCGCCCGTAGCTCAGCTGGATAGAGCGGCGGCCTTCTAAGCCGCGGGTCGGGGGTTCGACTCCCTCCGGGCGCGTCAGCTCTCGGGAAGAGTCGAAGCGCCGAACTCGCTGTTGACACCGCTGGAGGCACGTTGTAGATCGGCGGCCCTTCCGCCCTCGGGCGCATAGCTCAACTGGCAGAGCAATGGACTCTTAATCCATAGGTTGAAGGTTCGATTCCTTCTGCGCTCATGAAGCAAGAACGGGGACCCGGCGACGGGTCCCCGTTTCGTTTTTCTGATGAGGGGCGCTCGCCGCAGCGACAAGGGACCGGAGGCAAGGGACCGGACGGGTCCTCCTGCATCAGTCCTTCTTGCCGCCTGCGATCACCTGGAACCTCGGCTTCTTCTTCGCCGGCTTGAGCGTGCCCGCCATGACTGCGCTCCAGGGCAAGGCGCAGTCGAAGCGGCGACCCCGGAAGGTGAGCGTGCAGCGGATTCCCCATTCGTCGAGGAGAAGCTCGGGCGTGTCGCGGCCGACGATCAGGTTCAGCCGGACCAGCTCGTCCTCGGTCAAGTACTCGGGCAGCTTCACGCCTTGTGCGGAGGGGTTCACGATGACCGAGTCGACCATCTCGGCCGCCCGGCAGGCCGCCAGCATGTCGGAATACCGGCGCTGCAAGGAGAAGAGCTGCAGCGCACCCTCTGACCAAGCCGGACAGCTGGGCTCGCAGCTCTCCTCCGGCGGATGCTGATGCCGAACGTCCACCCCGTTTTCTTTACTACATGGCGGCTGCCGTGTAACGCGGCTCGTTCCATGCCGCCCGCAACGCAGCTCGTTCGTGCGCCCACCGGGCGGCCCCGCCTGGTATGGTTGCCGCCTGGTATGGAGGCGGGCGGGTCCCTTGCCCCTACATCCAGGTCTTTGGGCGGGTGGCGGAACTGGTAGACGCGCCGGACTTAGGATCCGGTGCCGAAAGGCGTGAGGGTTCGAGCCCCTCCCCGCCCATTTTCCTTGACCTGGCGCGGCGATACACGTACCTACCCACCCCGCTCTCTTTCCCGCAGGAAGGCCAACCCCATGAAGATCGAGGTCGAAGCCGTCTCTCCCGTGGAGAAGAAGGTGACCGTGGAGGTCGA